>Ga0075163_10004936_pt1 | contig 17864 bp, 12 predicted proteins | sample JI1023141ADNA_FD_71478 | JGI IMG/M metagenome (GOLD analysis project Ga0075163, IMG submission 71478) | Wastewater effluent complex algal communities from Wisconsin, to seasonally profile nutrient transformation and Carbon sequestration -... | ecosystem: Engineered > WWTP > Effluent > Algae...
AAACTTTGGTTATGCTCATTTTATTTTTTTACAAGTTTTTTCTCATTATAATTACGTAATCGACGAGTAACGCGATGTAGTGTAAGTAAAATACTACCAACAATAATTGCAGGAACTGCTATTCGTAGTACCAAAAAAAGAGAGCCTTTAGGGATCTTTGCTATAAGCAAAATAAGTAGGATAAGCAAAACTGTTCTTACTATCCTATTGTAAAGATTAGGTTTCATAGAATTTGTATATAACTCAAGATTTATTAATATTTAAGATGCTTCTTATAGATCTTTAAGCTCAACTTGCTGTGCTTTTTGACAGGAAATTTCTGCTGCTGCTGCAAGTTTTGCTAGTAAATAAACATGTTCTAAAGAAGCATAGCTTTTTCTTCCGTCCTCAATTTGCTTTAAGAAATTATCTATATCCTTACCAAATAAACCACTAAATGTAGCTATTGGTAATGGGTCTGACCTATTTTGTAAATAAAGTGTAACTTGTTCATGCTTTTCTGCTAATAACTGACCTTTTGCACCTATGACAGACAATCGGCTATTAACTGGAGAAATATTTAACCCTTGTCCATCAAGAATTTGTGCAACTACACCATTTTCAAAGCCTATTTGTACTGTAGTAATACGGCCAGAAAATTTACTTTCTTCTAAATTAAGTAGTTTTTCATTTGCGCTAACCCAACTAGCTGGCCCAGCTAATCTAATTAATCTGCTCATTACTGCGGCATGAATAAAAAATGAGGATCCTGAAGTTTTATCAAAAGTCCAGTCTATACTTGTAGCTTGACGATTAGTTAAATGTGTCCAAGAAATATTTAACATTGGCCCAATTTGTGGTAATGCTGCCATTAAAGTATTAAACCAAGGTGAAAGTAGCTCAATATGCTCTACATGCAGTACTAGCTTTTTACTTTCTGCTAAATCAATTAATTTCTTTGTATCAGAGAGAGAAAGAGCTAAAGGGTAATCAACACTAACATGTTTACCTTGTTCTAGAGCAAATTCACACATTTCTCTATGAAATTGATTTAATGAACAAACCATTATTGCATCAGCTTGACTAATCAAACTTTGCCAATCATTAGTAGCTATTGCACCAACAGGATCTGCTAGTTTCTTAGCTCGTTCTAAATCACTAGATGCAACTCCTGTTATTACAGCATCTTTCCTTAGATTAAGTTCTCTTACACGAGCATTAGCAACTCGTCCTGATCCTAAAATAGCAACTCTAATCATAATTTTTTATATTTTTTATATTAAATTTAATTAAAAAATTAAATTTAATATCCTTTAACCCTAATTATCTGTAAGCAATATTTTTAGTATTTATCTGTCACGATAATAAAGAAATCTCCAAGCGTCAACCTATAGAGCCTATTAACTTACAATATTTAAGCTTATTAAGAATTTTTCTTATCTAGTAAAAATATTTAATTATTAAGCCAATAAATTATTATTATTTTAACTAAAACTTATTCTAAACTATCTTGGCAAAAGTTTTTTATGGTATAAAATTATGGCACTAATCAAAACATAATCAAAAAAATGCTCAATATTGGATCACAAATCAGTCAGTATAAAATTATCACTCGCCTTGGTGGGGGAGGGATGGGAGAGGTATTTTTAGCTAAAGACCTGCGCTTAGGAAGAGAAGTAGCTATTAAAGTACTTTATGAGCCTATGGCAAAGGACTCTGCTTTAGTAGCTCGCTTTGAGCGTGAAGCCCGCTCACTAGCGGCTCTTTCTCACCCTAATATCTTAACCATTTATGATTTTAGTACCGAAAATGGCGTTGCTTTTGCAGTAATGGAGTACCTAGAAGGAGAAACCCTTAGAACTTGGATTACACGCAGACCTTTGGATTGGCAAAAAGCTTTAGAAATAGCTATTTTTATTGCTGAAGGGTTAGCAGCAGCACATTCTAAAGCTGTAATTCATCGAGACTTAAAGCCAGAAAATATTTTTATTACTTCTACTGGGTTAGTTAAAATCTTAGATTTTGGTTTAGCTAGAATAGAAGCAAATATGGCTCATCCTGATATGGGATCATTTGCAACTCTAGGAGAGCTAGAAACAGCCCCTGGCGTTATTATGGGCACTATTCCTTATATGTCACCAGAACAAGTTTGTGGTGGCTCTACTGATGCTCGTACAGATATTTTTTCCTTTGGTTGTGTGCTTTATGAAATGCTAATGGGAACAGGCCCATTTCATCGTACTACTGCAATAGAAACTAGTGCAGCAATCTTAAAAGATAAACCCTCTAAACTATCTAGGATAGTAAAAAAATTTCCTTCAGATTTAGAATGGATTATTATGCGCTGCTTAGAAAAAGAGCGTGAAGAACGTTTTCCTTCTGTTCGTGATTTAGTAGCAGCCCTAAAAACTGTTGCAGCTCATTCTAGTGGCCCATCTAGTGCTTTACCTAGTAGTACAACAGGTGCTTGGAAAAAACCTAAAAAAACCTCAACCAGACGCCCACGTAAAAACACTGAATCTATTGCAATATTGCCATTTACTAATGCTAGTAATGATTCTGAATCAGAATACTTAAGTGATGGGCTTACTGAAAATATTATTAATTCTCTCTCTCAAATACCTAAATTAAGAGTAATGGCGCGTAGTACTGTATTTCGCTATAAAAACAAAGATATAGACCCGCAAACAATAGGGCAGGAACTAAATGTACAAGTAATTCTTACTGGTCGAGTAACACATTATGGGGATTTACTAAAAATCCAGACTGAGCTAGTAGATGTACTAGATGGCTCACAAATTTGGGGGGAACAATATAATCGTAAGTTTTCTGACCTTATTACTACTCAAGAAGAAATTGCTCACCAAATCTCAGAAAAACTACAAATGAAATTATCTGGTGAAGACAAAAAGCGCTTAACTAAACGCCATACAGAAAATACTAAAGCCTATGAGTTTTACTTAAAAGGCCGTTATTATTGGAATAAAAGAACAAGTAGTAGTTTAAAAAAAGGTATAGAGTTTTTCCAACAAGCAATAGACATAGATCCCACCTATGCATCAGCTTATGCTGGACTCGCAGATTGCTACATAATAATAGGTCTTTATGGGGCTTCTGACTCTAGTGAAGCCTATAACAAAGCTGAGGCAGCAGCTACAAAAGCTTTACAAATAGAAGACTTAGCCGAAGCTCATACAGCCCTAGGAAGTGTACGTATTTATCATTATTGGGATTGGCTTGGAGCAGAAAAAGAGTTTCAACGTGCTTTAGAACTTAATCCCGACTACCCAACAGCACATCATTGGTATGGAACTCATTTAATAAGAATGGGTAGATTTGATGAAGGTATATCACAACTTAAGCGTGCTCAACAATTAGACCCTCTTTCATTGGTTATTAATCAATCTATAGGATGGGCTTGTTATCTATCTCGCCAATATGATCAAGCTGTGGTTCAATACTTAAAAGTTATTGATATGGATGAGAACTTTTATTTTCCTCATGCAGAACTAGGTGTAGTCTATCTTTTACAAAAAAAATACACTGAAGCTATTGCAGAAATAAAAAAATCTCTTAGTTTATCTGGTAGCCCTAATATAGTTATATCTGCTTTATTAGGATATGTTTATGGGGTATCTGGTGAGAAAACAGAAGCCGAAAACATTTTGGCACAACTAACAGATATTTCAGAACATAATAATATTTCACCTATGCTCTTTGCTATGCTCCATACAGGGCTAGGAAATACTGAACAAGCTCTTTCTTATTTGGAAAAAGCTTGTGAAAGACGTGATGAAATCTTAATTAGAATGAGAGTTGATCCACTATTTGACCCATTAAGGGTTTATCCTCGTTTTGCTCAACTTATGAAACAAGTAGGACTACCTGAGTAAGTTATATTACTAGGTCTTTAATTCTAAATGCTTTTCTTCTTGTCTAGGAAAAACCACTAGGTTACTAACTAAAAAATTAAATATTCCACAAATACCTATAGCAAGCAGGTTTGCAAGTGCAATAGGTAAATTGAGCGCTTCAACAAATAGTTTCATTAATAATAAATTACCTATTAAAGATATCAGTCCTGTAGTAGTGTTAAATTTTATTAAACGAGATATTTTATCAGAAATTTGATTAGAACTAGTTGTGCGCTCTTGCCAAGTCCAATGCTCATGCCAAAAAAAGTTATGTATTATAGTTATCTCTACTGCTATAGATGTAGCTACAAGGTAGCCTACATCCATAGCAGTAAAAAGTTTTAATAAGGAGAGTTGTAGAATTATGCCTAAGAGTCCAACTAAGTTAAACTTAGACCAATTCCATATCCAAGCAAATTTATTATTAACTAGTACTTTAGGCATTAAACTCGCTCCTTTTCATAAAGTGTTTTGGTATTTTTAATTGATGAGACAATTAGCATAGCTCCCATTCCAATAATGCCAACAACCCCACCAACATCATAAAGTAAATATTTCTGTCCAAATAAATTACAGTATTCAAACTTAAAAAGAGCTAGGTTGCCTATTGCTAGTAAAATTCTTAGTTCTGTAGGGCTAAACTTCCAAAAAGAAATAGAAAAAACATTTAGTGAATAAGCTGCTAAATATGAATTAATTGAAAGCATAAAATAGACAATTAAAACCCCTAATCCAACTCTTTCAGACATATAGCCAGACATTATCAGACCGACCATTAAAAATAATGTTCCAAAAGTATCTATCATATGATCTACATAGAAACCATATTTAGGGCGTTGTTTATTACGAAAGCGGGCAAGAGTACCATCTAGACTATCACCAAACCAATTTAAGGCTAGACAGAAATTAACTAGATGCAAAAATTGAGCATTTCCTTTACTAAAAAAATACCCTACTCCAGCAAGTAGCATTGCTAGCAAACCTAGTATTGAAAGGTGATCGGGACTTACCCAACTAGGAAGACGTTTAACTAACCACTGCAAGGTAATTTGCTCTAGAGGTGAAAGAAGGCTTGTTTGTTCTCGTTTAGTATCACTAGATTTACTTGTAAGAGAGTTATTTTCTTTAGTAGTAGATTTATTAGGTAAAAAAGTGCTTTGTGCATTCATAAAGCTTCTCCTTAACAGACTAACCAAAAAGGTTATTAAAATTATGTTTCTTGCTTCAAAGAACGTAACTATGTTAAATGGCTTGCAGGAAAAATGTTATTTACAAACTTTTGAAATAACATATAGAGTATTTTTTGATTTTATATTTATAAAAATTAAACAAAGGAAGATTATGTCTAACAATATAAGCGAGTATCCCTTAGTAAAAACAATAGAACTCAAAGTAACAAACAGAGGTAAAGGTGTTAACTATGGTCAAAACATTACAACATATAATGATTTTATATATGAACTAAGCTGTCCAAATCCTAGTCATCAGGCTAATAACACTACTGAACATGCTGGCTTTCAACTTAGAAAATACCTAGATAAAGCCATTAGCCAAAATCAAACATCTACTAGTTTTAATATTGACTGTAATGGTGATGAAACCCCTCCAACAGACGATATACCAGCAATGCCTTGTAGTAATACTATTAAAGTTGATGTTGCAGTGGAATATAAATAAACATAAAGGCTAATAGTATTATTTTGTATAACTTATGAGAAGTGAGGAAAATTCCCCACTTATTAGCTAAAAATCTTGCTACTAACCTAAACCTTTATTGCTAACTTAGAATTAACTTATTATTCCTCTTATAGTTATCTATAGAGGTATAAAAATTGCGTGGCTACGTTAGCGAGAAAGTGAGGCGCTATGGGCAATCTTTATAAAATCACTACTACAGAGCTAACAAAAGAACTAAATACAGATTTAAATAATGGTTTAAGCACAAAACAAGTAACAGAGCGACTACAAAAATATGGTTACAATGAGCTTGTAGAAGAAAACATTAAAAACCCTTGGGTAATTTTATGGGAACAATTAACAGCAACTATGGTTTTAGTGCTAATTTTTGCTGCTATAGTTTCAGCCTTTCTAGGTGATTACAAAGATGCTATAGCAATTATGGCAATAGTTATCCTTAGTGCTTTATTAGGTTTTAGCCAAGAGTTTAAGGCAGAAAAAGCAATTGCCGCACTAAAAAAGCTTTCTGTACCAAATATAAGAGTTCGTCGTGATGGGACATTACAAGAAATTTCTGCTCGTGAGCTTGTTATAGGCGATATTGTAATCTTAGAAGCAGGAAATATCTTACCTGCTGATTGTAGAGTTAGCGAAAGTATTAATTTACGTGTCCAAGAATCTGCTTTAACAGGAGAATCTGAGGCAGTAGAAAAAGATGCTTCATTTGTTGCCTTAACAGACCTGCCTATAGGTGACCGCCACAATATGCTTTATATGGGAACAATTGTCACTTATGGCCGAGGTCAAGCTATTGTTACTGATACAGGTATGAATACAGAACTTGGTCATATTGCTACAATGATTCAAGCTGTTGATCGTGAGCCTACACCTCTACAACGTCGACTTGACCAAGTAGGGCGAGGTTTAATTATTGCTATAACTATTTTTGTTGTAATTATTTTTGTATTAGGTTTACTACGTGGTGAAGAACTAAATTTAATGTTACTCACAGCAGTAAGTCTAGCAGTAGCGGCTATTCCTGAAGCATTACCGGCTGTAGTTACAATTACACTAGCATTAGGCGCACAACGAATGCTTAAGCGAAAGTCATTAATCCGCAAGCTTCCTGCTGTAGAAACCTTAGGTTCAATCACAGTTATTTGCTCTGATAAAACAGGGACATTAACCGAAAATCGTATGACTGTTACATCAGTTAATGTATCAGGTAAAAATATTGATTTGACTTTAGAGTCTAAGAAACTTGCCCCTACTGAAAATCCAGCCGCTTTATTATTAGCAGGTGCAACATTATGTAATGATGCAGTATTAAATGCTATTAGTACTGAAAAAGATATTAGTGCTACAGGTGATCCTACTGAAACTGCATTAGTTGTTGCAGCAGCCAATCAAAGCTTATCAAAATCTGAGTTAGAAACTCTTCTACCTCGTATTGCAGAAATCCCTTTTGATTCTGAACGTAAGCGAATGACAACTGTACATAAATTGCCTACAAATATAGAGGCAAACTCACTAGCTGAAATAGTAACCAAACAAAGCTTATTAGATAAAAACTCAACCTATATTGCTTTTACTAAAGGTGCTGTAGATGGTTTGTTACAAGTTACAACTAATGTATTAATAGCTGGAAAACTTGAAAAATTAACTGATATTAGTAGGGAAGAAATTATTAAAGCTCATAACCAAATGACACAAAGTGGTAAACGTGTCTTAGGAGTAGCGTTTCGCTCTGTTGATTTAGATTTATTAACAAATCACTTAGCCACAATTGAGCAAGAATTAACATTTGTTGGGATGCTTGCAATGGTTGACCCTGCTCGCCCAGAAGTTAAAAGTGCAGTATCAACCTGTAAGACTGCTGGTATTCGCCCTATTATGATCACAGGAGATCATCCATTAACAGCTCAATACATTGCTAAAGAATTAGATATTACTACTGATAGCCCTGTTCTAACTGGACAAGAACTTGATAAGCTCTCACTAGATGAACTTACTAAAGCAGTTAGAGAAGTTTCTATTTATGCTCGTGTTGCACCAGAACATAAATTAAAAATAGTGCAAGCATTGCAAAACATAGGTCAAGTAGTAGCAATGACTGGAGATGGAGTAAATGATGCCCCAGCACTAAAAAAAGCTGATATTGGTGTAGCAATGGGAATTACTGGTACAGATGTTTCTAAAGAAGCATCTGACATGGTTTTATTAAATGATAATTTTGCCACTATAGTTGCTGCCATTGAAGAAGGGCGTGTTATCTATGACAACATTAAAAAGTATATTAAACAAACGCTTACAGGAAATTTAGGGGCTATTTGGGTCACATTATTTGCACCTATTTTTGGAATGCCTATTCCTATGTTACCTTTACAAATACTTTGGCTTAATTTAGTGGCTGATGGTCTACCCTCAGTAGCTTTAGGGCTAGAGCCAGCAGAACAAGACACAATGCGCCGTCCACCTAATTACCCAAATGAAAATATTTTTAGCCGTAAAGTAATTATACAAATACTTTGGGGAGGAATTCTTATAGGTACTGTATTATTAGGATTGGGTTATTGGTATTGGAGTGAAAAAAATCCTGCTTGGCAAACAATGGTACTTACAACAATAATTTTTTCTCGTATGAGTTTAATTATGGCTGTACGTTCTTCAAAAGCCTCACTCTTTCAAATTGGGCTATTCTCTAATAAACCCTTATTAGGTGCTGTCAGTTTAACCATAGCAATGCAGCTAGCAATAATTTACTTACCATTTTTACAAAGGTTTTTTGGAACAGTAGCACTTTCAGGGATGGATTTAGTAATTAGTGCTCTTTTAAGCCTAGTAGTTTTTGTTGGTGTAGAAACAGAAAAATGGATATTAAGAACAAAAAGCAAAATTAAAAGGATTAAACTCCAAGACAAAAAAGCTAATTTGGTAGTGTCTGGAGTTTTATAAGTATAAAGTGTAATACAAGTAGAGGGTGAACCTATGTTTGCCCTCTTTATCAGAAATTTAAGAAGGGCAACCACATATTACCCTTACAAATAAACACTGTTTGGTAGTGTAAAATAAAAAGTTGCACCAGCATCAACAGCGCTTTCTGCCCAAATTCTCCCATTGTGCCGAGAAATAATTCGATGCACATTAGCAAGTCCAATTCCTATACCTTCAAATTCATCTTCATGATGCAAGCGTTGAAATATCCCAAATAGTTTATTTGCATATTTCATATCAAAACCTACTCCATTGTCTTTAACATAAACTACTATTTCATTTTGTGAATTAGTAAAAGAAGATATTTCAATTTCTGCTTTTTCGCGTTTGCTAGTATATTTTACTGCATTAGAAAGTAGGTTAATCAAAACAGCATGTAGCATTGGGAAATCACCTTGCACCTTAGGTAATAAACCTATTGTCCAAAAAATATTGCGTTCTTTAGTAGTATCTTGTAAGTCCTCTATTGAAGCTTTGGTAAGCTTTTCAAGATCCACTTCTCTAGATGACATTTCACTACGTCCCATACGTGAAAAAGACAAAAAGTCTTCTATTAGCTTATCCATTTTCTCTGCTGATTCTGCAACAATCTTCATATATCGCTTACTTTTTTCATCTAAAGACGACAATGTATTTTTTTGAAGCAATCCTATAAACCCATTAATATGACGTAAAGGAGTACGTAAATCATGAGAAACAGAATAGCTAAAGGCTTCTAATTCCTTATTAGCTGCCTCTAATTCCATTGTACGCTCCATAACACGCTTTTCTAGAGTTTGGTTTAGTTCTTGGATTTCTTCTTGGGATTTTTTACGTTCTGCTATTTCAATTTGTAATCTTTTTAGTGATTCTTCAAGCTCATGCTTACGCAATGCCAAATCATTAGCTAGTATCGTAATATCTACGCTTTTACTTGATAACTCTTCTTGAAGTAGATTACGAACAAGTTTCATTGTAATTAAGTTATTTATCCTTGCACATAATTCTTCAACTAAAAATGGTTTTAAGATGTAATCTTGTACCCCCTTACGTAAAAGCCCTACTTGTAATTCATTATCAGCCCTTGCTGTAAGCAAAATAATAGGTACATCATCTAGTTCATGGTGGAATTGTCGAATTTGTTTTACCATTTCATCACCACTCATATATGGCATCATAATGTCACTAATAATCAAATCTGGTTTTATTAAAACAGCTTTTTCTAAACCTTCTCGGCCATTTTCTGCAACTATGATTTGATAACTTTCAATAAGCGAGCTTTGAATAAAAGCTCGCATCATTGCATTATCCTCAACTACTAATACAACAGGTTTATTAGAAGGCTGAATAATATTATTATTTCTAGTATATGAGCGTAATGGTTCTATTGTATCTTGGGCGATTTCAGTAGTACTTTCAAATTCAATAGATTTAGTTTCAAGCTTAGTGCCCACTGGGGCTAAGAGTGGAAGTTGTACAGTAAAAATTGCTCCTCCTTCTAATACATTATCAACTTTGACAATTCCACCTTGCAGTTCTACAAATTCTTTGACAATAGCAAGCCCAAGCCCTGTTCCTCCATAACGTCTTGTGGCACTACCTTCAACTTGGCGAAATCGCTCAAAAATTGCTTGATGCATATCGGTTGGTATACCTACACCATTATCTTGAACAGTTATAATAACTTGGCCATTTTCTGCATACATACTACATTCTACTTTGCCTCCAGTAGAGGTAAATTTAAATGCATTTGAAAGCAAATTAAAAAGGACTCTTTGTAATTTTTCAGTATCAACTTGTGCTAATAGAAAATCTGGCATTTTAACTAAGAAAGATATTTGACGTTCTGCTGCAAGAGATTCAAAATAAGCTGCTGTTAGCTGTAATAGTTCTACAAGATTAACTTCCGTATAATTAGCAATTATTTTATTTGCCTCTAGCTTAGCAATATCAAGTAAATCATTTACATGCTTAAGTAAAATCCTAGCATTACGTTCTACCATTTCTAGGTTATTACGTGTATTTGCATCAAGTTCTTCAGATAAAAGCCTTTTAACTGGGCCTAGTATTAAAGTAAGTGGGGTACGTAATTCATGACTTACATTAGCAAAGAATTGAGTTTTTAATTGATCAAGTTCTTTTGTTTTCTCATAAAGTTTGGCTAGTTCCTCATTAGTAGCTCTAAGTTGATTATTAGCGTCATTTAATTCCTGTGATCTTAGAAAGATTTCTGATTCCATTCTTTCTGTACGAGTTTGGAGATCTTGAGCAAGTTTATGTTGCTCAACGCCTTGTTGTTTTACACGAATAAAATCTGTTACATCTTCAACACGATGTATTATGTAAATAATTTTGTTATCTTCTCCAAAAACAGGTGAATTAACTGGACTCCAATACTTTTCCTCAAATCCTCCACCTTCTGATTCTGGACGACGAACATCATATTTTTGAATTGGCATAGCATCTGAAGTACCTTTTCGTAAAACCCTTTCAAGAGAAGCACTTAAATTATAAGTTCCTGATGCAGTTGGATCATCTGGATTATCTGGGAAAACTTCAAATAAATGACGACCTAAAATCTCTTCTCGTTTTGTCATTGTTGCACGCAAGTAAGCATTACTTACTGAAACAATCTTTAACTCTGGTGTTAATACAAGATAAAGCCCTGGTATTGATTCAAATAGCAATTGAAAATTAATAGCTGTATTAGATATATGGTATTCTGGGTTCTTAAGTTTTAAGCTGGCATTTTCTTTTTGCAATAAATCAAGTTCTAAAAGTATCTGTTTTTTAGATTTTTTATGATCTTCATTTCTCATAGTTAAACTAATCCACTATTTTTAACGGATCTCCATACAGAATAGGTAAAAACCCTATCTAAATAATTTTATATTAAAGTATTGTACGTTGAGATATAAACTTCTTGCTAGAGACTCTGATAGTACCACGTAAGGATAGTATGAGGTAAAGAAATATTAACGTTAGTTTATGAGTTACTAGTAAACTACATTACTATTTTTTAAGCAGAATGCTGCAAAGTAAAAAATATTTACAAATATTTGTGCAAAAACTAGTGGAAAAACTGATAGAAGGATAATGGATAATCAAAGATAGAGAGCTAGAAAAATATGAAAAAATCTTTTGGGTTATAAAAATAAAAAGGGAGCTTAAAAGCTCCCTTTTTATTAAAACCATTTTCTAAAAGATTATTTACCAAAACGATAAGTGGTAAACATTGAATCCATACGAGCATCTTGACCAGCAGTAAATTGGAACATACAAGAATCATCTGTATAATCCATAAAGTTAGTAATAGGATCATTACCGGTGCTAGAACAAGTATTGCGGCCTGTTGGACAACCACTAGCTGGAGTAGATTCAGCAGGTGTATCAGCAACAAAGTCACCACCACTTGTAGTGCTAGTAGCACAACCACCTTGGAAAGTATGATATAAACCCATCCAATGGCCTACTTCGTGTGTTCCTGTATCACCTAGGTTATATGGTGCTGCTGTTCCACCTGGTAATGAGGAATAGAGTAATACTACACCATCATCTTTAGGGTTGCCTGTATATGACCAAGGAAATGTAGCATAACCAAGAAGACCACCACTTGGGTTAGTTGTATAGATATTAAGGTCATCTGCTGTACCTTTACGCAAAGCATTTTTCATTTGGGTTTGAGCTGTTGTTCCTGGGCCAGAAGCATACCAAGTAGCATTGGTAGTGCGGTCAACGCTGACTAAATTAAAGCTATAACCCCAAGCTGAATAAGCATTTCTTAGTACGTTTATTTGGTTATTAATCATGGTAGTTGTAACATCACCATTACTAACACCTGTGCCTTTTCTAATTACATGAAAATAAACATTAATTGTTGCGCCTGTTACATTAGGAGAAATTTTTGTTACTTCTTGAAGATCTCTTTGGAAATTACGCTCAATTTGTTTCATATCACTTGGATTTAAGTGATTAGCACAGCGATTTCCACTTTCAATAAAGGCTCTTTGGCTAACATATTCAATATCACCTATTGCAAATGGGAGAGAATCATCTTGTTGATCGCCTTTACTTAGAGGTTGAGTTCCAGGTTGTTGACCAGTTACTAAGGAAAGAAAACTAAAGGTTAATATGATAGTAGCGATAATAAAAAAGGTGATTTTACTTTTTTTCATGTTATTGTCCTTTATTTGAAAGTTTTATTGGATTTTTTAGATGTTTGTTTAGATATGCCTTGATATAGGCAAGTTGAGAGCCACAAATAAATTTCCTCGGCAGCATTCCGGTAAACATATTAACTCATTCAAAACAAGGCTGTTACTACTATAAACTATTAATAGCTTTATTTTCTGTAAGTTACAGATAGTGATTACAAGATATACACCTAAATATTTATAAACCTAAGGTTCTACATTATTACTGTATCTATTAGATAAATAAAGAGTTAAGACTATTAGTAAAACCCTGTATTTTGAAAGCTTATTGGCTTTAGCCCTTTATTATCAGGACAACAAGCCTATTAGCTTGCTATGCTAGATTTAATAAATTTGAAAGACCTCTGGATATTAAATATACAGCGCATATACCATTATTTTTAGTATAATCTCTATAATACCTTTATTCACAATAAAATAGGGCCTATTGAATAATTGCTTTACATCATATGTAAAACAACTTTACAGCCTTTATAAGCTAACAAAAAATAATAGCAACATTTTTATTAAAGCTTTCTATTGCTCTATTAATTAATAAAAATGTTGCTATTAAAATTTTTAAGTCTCTGTATTTAAGCCTTAACTAAGAAAATCGTACATATTCAAAATCTAAAGGTTTGTTATTAATACCCTTGGCTGGAGGAGCAATCCAATTAGCCATTTTGCCAGGTTCATAAATTGGTTTCATTAGTGATTGTACATAATCATAGTCCTCTTGAGTAGGTAACCAATTAGATTTTTTCGCATTATATTCTTCTTTACTAAGTAAATTACCTTGTGGATCAAAACCAAAGCCAGAGTAAACGCCTATATTACGGTTAAAGCGCTGTGATGGTAAGGACAAGCGATTACTTAAGCCAAGTTTTTCTAATGAATCATTCCAACGATCTAAAGCACGTTCACAATCTTCTTTATAAGCATCACGTAAAACTAGGTTCATTGCCCGACGTAAAGGAATATCTGTATTAGACAAGTTTCCTTGGTTGCTAACTACTTCAAAACTATAAACATCTTCTAAAGCTATATGATCTTTATAACGGTTAGGATCAGCTTCTCGAAAACGCCCTTTAAGACCTGCGCCAAAGAATGTTGCAGCATTAGAAGAATCTTCCCCACCAAAAAGATCTAATGAAGCGGTATACCATTCATTAATATATTTTTGGATAATATCTAGAGGAATGCCGCCTAATTCACGAACATCTTCACTTTTAGCTTGTTTCATTAACTCGCCAGTTCGTTTAACTACACGACCTACACCCATTTCACCAACAAAAAGATGGTGTGCTTCTTCAGTAAGCATAAATTGTGTAGAGCGTGCTAGAGGGTCAAAACCGCTTTCAGCTAGTGCTGCAAGCTGATATTTACCATCACGATCAGTAAACATAGTAAAACAAAAGAAAGCTAACCAATCATTCATTGGCTTATTAAATGCCCCAAGTATTCTTGGTGTATCAGGGTTACCACTACGACGAGTAAGTAAATCTTCAGCTTCTTCTCGACCATCACGGCCAAAAAACTGATGTAGTAGATAAACCATTGCCCAAAGATGACGACCTTCTTCTACGTTAACTTGAAAAAGATTACGTAAGTCATACAAACTAGGTGCAACTTTTCCTAGTAAACGTTGTTGTTCAACTGATGCAGGTTCGGTATCAGCTTGAGTAACAATAATTCTACGTAATTCCTTACGAAATTCGCCTGGGACTTCATTCCAAACAGGGGAACCAATATGATCTCCAAAATGAATTGTGCGATCAGTAGGAGGAGAGAGGAAAATACCCCAACGATAATCTGGCATTTTGACATAATCAAAATGTGCCCAACCGCCTGCTTCAACACTAACAGCGGTGCGAAGGTATATATCATCTCTTTGAAAGCCTTCTGGCCCCATTTCTACCCACCAATCAATAAAGTTGGGTTGCCATTGCTCTAAAGCGCGTTGTAAGCGCTTATTATCAGAGAGGTTTACATTATTAGGAATTTTTTCAAACATTTTAAGTTCGCCTCCAGTCGAATTCAGGACTACCTGGTTTTCCATACATTACCAGCGCACCACGTTCGCCTACGGCGTTGGGACGCTGGAAGATCCAATTTTGCCAAGCTGAGAGCCTGCCAAATATTTTTGTTTCTAAAGTTTCTGGGCCAGCAAAACGCAAGCTAGCTTCAAGTCCAGTTAAAGCATCAGGTGAAAGTGATGCACGTTCTTCAATACCTACTCTAACTTCATCTTCCCAATCAAGTTCATCAATTGCTAAAGTAACAAGCCCTGATTCCTCAGCTTGTTTAGCATTAAAAGGCTCTGTTTGTTTTAATATCCCTGCTACATGTTCTGGTTCACCAAGTAGCTTGGTAGCTAAACGAGAAAGTCCATTGCCCATTGGCATAATGCCTTTGTTAAAGCTAGTAATAGCTACTTCTGCACTAGTTAACATATAGGCACGATCTGAAGCTAAAGCTAGTTCTAAAAAGCTACCAGCAAAACAAGAACCATCATCAACAATTGCAAATAAGCTTTTAGCAGAAACATCAAAACGCTTTAATACCCGCTTCATAAATAACATTACTTCATTAACAAACCAATTATCACGATGTGCAAACATTTCTTCTTCTAACTGGATTACTTTATTAAGTTCCCCACGAGTATGAATGACAGTTAAACCTGTTTCTGGATAGTTAAATCTTAAATGTAATAAAACATCTTCTAGTTCACGAAAAGCTCTAAGAGGATACCATTCACTACCAAGTAGAGTTGGGTCGTCAGGAATAGGTTGAACTTCGCTTGGGCCTTGAATTTCTAGGTGTGCTACTCTTTCTTCTGGCCCAAAAGTTACTTTTACATAGCGATAGGCGATTTCTTTTTCTGTAATTGTAGGTGAAAGAGGTTCAAGGGTGATGCCTTTACGTTCTGTATGACCTTCTCCAGCTATTTCTTTAGCTCTACTGGCAATAGACTCATTAAATTTAGAAGAAGGAAAAATACCATCAACAAAATTCCAATCTACAGCACGTTGACCTTTAACACCTTCTGCTAAAGTAACAAAAATATCAGCACGATCCCGACGAATTTTGCGTTTATCAACTAGACGAGTAAGTCCACCTGTACCAGGAAGCACACCTAAAAAAGGGACTTCAGGTAGGCTTACAGCCGAACGTCTATCATCTACCAAGTAAATTTCTTTACAAGCTAGAGGTAGTTCATAACCACCACCGCTAGCAATACCATTTAATGCTGCAATATAAGTTTGACCGCTATTTTCTGTAGCATCTTCAATAGCTAAACGGGTTTCATTAGTGTATTTACAAAAGTTAACTTTGAAATTATGTGTAGAAGTTCCTAACATAAAAATATTAGCACCAGCAGAAAAAATTCCATCTCGTTTGCTGCTAATTACTACTGCAGAAACTTCTGGATGCTCAAAACGCAATCGATTTACAGCATCAGCAAGCTCAATATCTACGCCTAAATCATAAGAATTTAACTTAAGTGCATAACCAGGGCGCAAGGGTTTATCTTCTTTAATATTAAGTCCAATAGTTGCTATTGGGCCATTAATTTCTAATTCAATATGGTGATAGCGTGAAGGGTGTGTCTCAAAATTGATTGGCTCCATTATTTCTCTTTCACCTTAAAAAGTTTTTAAGTTATTTTTTGGATTTTGTGGCTTGAATAATACATTCTCTTTTTATTAGAATCAAGCACAATAATGCTGCTTTTTAAAACTATATGCATTATACTGCGCATCTATGATTGAAATAACTAATGAAACAGAAAAACATATTATTGATGAGACTGCTTTACTAATTCGACTTGGGCAACGTATCAGAACTTTACGTAAAGATCGTGGTTTAACCATTAAGGAATTAGCTAGTAGTACTGGATTAAGCTTAAGGTTTCTTTCTCAGCTAGAAGCAGGAGAAGGAAATATTGCTGTTAGTAGGCTTGCACAAATCGCTAGTGTGTTAGAAATTCGTCTTTCAGAGCTTTTACTAGAGGTAGAAGAAAGCCGAAGTAAAACCGACCTACTTCGTACAGAAATAGACACTTTGTTAATAAATCGTAGTGAAAATGAGTTAATGCTAGTAAAGCGTTTAGTCAATTTAGCATTAGGTAAACATCAACAGACGGCTGTAGGGTTACTAGGACTTCGTGGAGCAGGTAAAACTACATTAGGCAAAAAACTAGCAGCTAAAATAGCAATACCTTTTTGGGAACTTGATGAAAGGATTGAAGATATTGCTGGGTTAAGTTTATCTGAGATTTTTGCTCTACATGGGGAAACTTACTATAGGCGTTTAGAAGCACAAGCATTAACAGAAGTCTTAAGTCGTTCACAATTTGCTGTAATTGCCTTGCCAGGAGGAATTGTTAATAATCTAGAAGCCTTTACTTTAATCAAGCAGCATTGTTTAACTATCTGGTTAAAAGCCAATCCAGAAGACCATATGGAGCGAGTCCTAGCCCAAGGAGATCGCCGACCAATAGCTAACCGTCCTAATGCAATGACTGAGCTTAAAACAATTCTTACAGCCCGCGAACCCCTTTACCAACAGGCAAATATTACTATTGATACATCTTTATTAGGAATTAATAAAAGTGTAGAGAGTGCTTTATCAGAACTACATCGATTAGGTTGGACATAATAAACTTATATTAAAGTTTTATTAATATTTTTAATTCTAACGCTAGTAATAATCTAGTAATAATATGGAAAATTTCCGTTGCTGAAGTCCTGATTTAAAGCTAATCTGATTTTTATTTTACATTTTTTATATTGAAAGGAAATTTTGTTGTAAGTTATGAAAAAAAGTATTCTGTTTTTAGCATTAATTTTTGCTGTTGCTTGTGCCAATCAGCAAAATAATAACACCCAACCTGCTCCAACTGAGCAAAAAGCCACTGAAAATAAAGCTACTGAAACTGCTAATACTGCTAATACTGCAAGTTTAGTTACTGCAAGTGGTGAAGTGATTAAGCGTGGTGCTCCTTTAAGTAGTGCTTCTTTAGTTAAAGCCTCACAAGTTTTAGAAGATCCCAAGTCTTATGAAGGTAAAAACCTAGTTGTAGAAGGCAAAATAGCCCGTGTTTGTCAAGCAAAAGGTTGTTGGA
>Ga0075163_10004937_pt1 | contig 17859 bp, 11 predicted proteins | sample JI1023141ADNA_FD_71478 | JGI IMG/M metagenome (GOLD analysis project Ga0075163, IMG submission 71478) | Wastewater effluent complex algal communities from Wisconsin, to seasonally profile nutrient transformation and Carbon sequestration -... | ecosystem: Engineered > WWTP > Effluent > Algae...
GGCTCACCCGCGGCACGACCGCCGCCCACATCGCGCGGGCCACGCTCGAGGGGATCGCCTTCGAGGTGGAAGACCTGCTCGCCGCAATGCGCAGCGATGCGGCCCGGCCGATATCGCGGTTGCGGGTCGATGGCGGGGCCGCTGCCAACCAGCTCTTGATGCAGTTTCAAGCAGACGTATCGAACGTCACCGTCGAGCGTCCCACGGAGCTCGAGTCGACCGGTCGCGGGGCCGCCATGCTGGCCGGCGTCGGCGCGGGCCTGATGGATCTTTCCACGGCTCCGCGAATGCTGCGCCTGGAACGGTCGTTCTTGCCTACTATGGAGCCCGATGTGCGAGAGCGCGAGCTGGCCCGCTGGAAGGTCGCCGTCGGGCGCGTGCGCTCCTGACCCAGCTCGCCGGAGAGTGAACGTCAGCGACGTTGTTCGAGGCGCCGCCATCGAAGATCGGGGGAGACGCTCGTTACGCTTCCCGTGAACGACCGGGCGTGCGATTCTGGAAATACACGCTTCGCTTCAATGCTTCTCCTTATCGATAGTGCCATCGACCGGTGCCAGCCCCATCGGTGCGATCCCTGCGACGGAACTTCGTCGCGACTTACAGCTTTGGGAAGGGAGTCCACATGACGGAGCAACAATCTCCCGGTCGGGCCCGTGAGGTCCCCGTAGACTGGGAAGCTTTGGAGGATGCGTTCGAAAACAACGCCCCTGAAGTACACAGTTATCTTCATCTGACGACGGGGGAGGTTCTGCGCGTCGTCGACGGCGTCGCGGATCCGCAGATGCATGTACGCATCGCCTCCGATGGTCAGTACCTACGCATCGACCCGGTGAGCTCGCGGGAGCAGTACCGGTGGATGGAGCGCTTCATACCGATGGTCGAGGATCCGGAGCTCCGGACCAAGCTCGGCGCAGCCATCGACGGCAAGGGAGCATTTCGTCGGTTCAAGGACGTGCTCATGTCCTACGCCGCCGATCGCGAGCGTTGGTTCACCTTCCGGAGCGAGCGACTGCGCACGTTCATGGAAGCGTGGCTCGACGCGCACGCCATCAAGGCCGCGCCGCGACCCCAGTGGGTCGACGGACCGCCTTCGGAGGTCGCGCCCGAGCCGTCGTCCACGTCGCTCGAGGCGCAGGGCGCCCCCAGCGAGGAGGCCCCCAAGTCGCAGAGTGGCCGCCGAACGCGGAGCGCCGAGGCGAGCCGTCAACACCTCCGCGAGGTGGCGGAGTCGCTCGGGCCTCGGGAGCTCGACACGCTGGTGGCCTTCGCGGAGTTCTTGAAGGCGCGGCGCGCAGCCCGAGGCTTCGCCCACCACTTCGAGCATCAGCGCGAAGAGCGCGAGCTGGGGTCTTCCCGCAAGCTCGTCGAAGGGGCCGGAGAGAAAGGCTGAGCATGGGGTCGTGCGTTCGGCCCGCGCTCGCCGTCGTGGCGATGTCCGCGGCGGTGCTCGCGACGCTGTTGGCGGCCCCGTCGGTCCACGCCCAAGGGGCGGCCACGCAGGGCAACCTCGTGGACCGCGTGTTCGTTCGCTATGTCTCGCCGGAGACCGGCGGCGGGGCGCGGCCGCGCTTTCTCACCGAGCACGAAGCGGCGCTCTTCGCGCGCATCGAGGCGCTCATCGAAGACGGTGGCGTGAACGGGGACTTTCTCGACCGCTTCGGGCGTGTCGCGGTGGACCGCGTCATCGCCGAAGACATGCTGGCAGCGCTGCAGGTCGAGGGGGGAATCGAGCCTCCGGAGCTTCCTAAGCTCACGCGCGAGGCGCGGGAGACGCTGGAGGCACGGGTGGGCGGGGCCGACGCGCTTGCGGCGGCGCTGAGGGCCGAAGGAATCTCCGACCTCGAGCTGGAGACGGTGATGCGTCGGCGCGCCCGGGCCACGTACTATGCGGACCGGTCGCTGGCGCCGATCATCAAGCCGCCGGAAGAAGAGCTCTACAATGCCTTTCGATCGCTCACCCATCCGTACCGCACCATGAAGTACGAAGACGCGCGGCAACGATTCGCTCGCTGGTACGCCTACGAACGGCTGCGGACCTTGGAGATCGACTTCGTGCAGTCTGCACGTAGCCGACTTCTCGTGACGTACCTGTGAGCGGGCAAGCCGACAGCAAGAAGGTGGTCATCGCCGCCCTGGCGGGGAATCTCGCCATCGCCGCGTGCAAGTTCGCCGCGGCCTATCTCTCGGACTCCACCGCCACGCTGGCCGAGGCGGTGCACTCGCTGGCCGACACCGGCAACCAGGGCCTGCTCCTGGTGGGCATGCGCCTGGCGGTGCGCCCGGCGAACGATCGCTTCGCCTTTGGCCGCGCCGGCGAGAAGTACTTCTGGCCGTTCGTGGTGGCGCTCATGCTGTTCTCGGTGGGCGGGGCCTTCGGCATCTTCGAGGGCGTGGACCACGCGCGGCACCCGCGCGAGCAGACCGGCTCGCACCTGTGGAGCTATGGGGTCCTCGGGATCTCGCTCGTGTTCGAAGCCATGAGCTTTCGCGTGGCGTGGAAGGAGTTCAAGGTCCTCGCCAAGGGCAAGCCCTGGCAAGAGGCGGTGCGCGAGGCCCGGGATCCGACGATTCCGCTGGTGCTCGCCGAAGACACCACGGCGCTCCTCGGGCTCGCCATCGCCTTCGTCGCCGTGGGCGCGAGCCACTTGTTCGGGCTGCCCATCCTCGATGCCGTGGGGAGCGTGCTCATCGGTCTCTTGCTTTGCGTGGTGGCGGTAGCGTTGGCGCGCCTCACCCACGGCCTGCTCATCGGAACCAGCGCAAGCGTCGAGGAGCAGGGCGAGGTGCTCTACCTCACGGAGGGCGTGCCGGGCGTGGAGCGGGTGACGCAGCTCCTGACGGTGCACCTGGGGCCGGACGTGGTCATCCTCACCATGAAGATCGCCTTTCGCACCGGCATGACGGTGGAAGAGGCGGAGGACGTGACCAACGAGATCGAACGGCGCATTCGCGGGCAGATTCCCGACATGCAGAAGATCTTCATCGAGGTCGATTCCCAGGGGGATGGCCGCGGGCTGGAGGCAGCTCGCAAGGCCTACGAGCGCAAGCGCTCCGCCGAGGGCGCTGCTTCGAGGGTGCCCGAAGAGGCCGCGCCCGACAGTGGCCGCAGCGCAGCGGACGAGCGCGCACCGTGACCGAGCCGGAGCGAGAGCCGAGCCGCGGCTTCCGCTGGTCCGGTTTGCCGGTGGTGTTCGCGGCGCTCGGGGTCCTCGCGGTGGTGCTCTCGCTGGTGCCCGCCCGTCGCTTCCACCCGGCGAGCCACCCGGGTGCGGTGCGCATCGGGCTCGTCTTCGACGTGGGCGGTCGCGGCGACAAGAGCTTCAACGACTCCGCCTACGAAGGCCTGGTTCGCGCCGAGAAGGAGCTGGGCGTCGAGATCACCTACCTCGAGCCCTCCGGGAGCGAGGACCGGGAGGCGGCGCTCCGGCTCTTCGCGTCGCGCGGCTACGATCTCGTCGTGGGTGTAGGATTCATCTTTTCCAGCGACGTGGACGCGGTGGCGCGCGACTATCCGGGGACGAGCTTCGCGTGCATCGACTATGCCCCGAGCGCGCACGGCATGCCCCCCAACGTGGCGGCGCTGTCGTTCCACGAGGAGGAGGGCTCGTACCTGGTGGGGGGCGTGGCGGGCCTGCTCTCCAAGACCAAGAGCGTGGGGTTCGTGGGGGGCATGACCGGGCCACTGATTCGCAAGTTCGAAGCGGGGTACATCGCCGGCGTCGCTGCAGCGTGCCCGTCGTGCAAGGTGGTGGTGGGCTACGCGGGCTCGACGCCCGATGCGTATCGCGATCCGGCCAAGGGCAAGGCCATCGCGGTGAGCCAGATCGGCGCCGGCGTCGACGTGGTGTACCACGCGTCCGGCGCCACCGGGCATGGGGTCTTCGAGGCCGCCCACGACGCGCACATCTTCGCCATCGGCGTCGACTCCGACCAGCACGACGAGATGCCCGACGTGGTGGTGACCAGCATGGTCAAGCGCGCCGACGTGGCGCTCTTCGATACCATCCGCGAGGTGAAGGAGAAGCGCTTTCACGGCGGCTTTCACGCGTTCGGGCTGCGCGAGGGCGGCATCGACTACGTGCACGAAGGGCCTCACGCCAGCCGCATCGATCCGGGCGTCCAGGCGGCAATCCAGAAGATGCGCGACGACGTGGTGTCCGGGCGCGTGAAGGTCCCCACCGAATAGCGCGCCCATCGCCTGATCGCACGAGGCGGGATCAGGTTAGCATGATGCACCATGCCTCCGAGCCCTGCTGAGTTGACCCGCTTCGATGCGGCCGGTGCCCGCTTCGTCACCTTCTTCAAGGAGCTGGAGGGCTCCTTCGTGGAGCGCGAAGAGCTGCTCTTGCAAATTGCCCTCGGTCTGCTGTCGCGGGAGCACGTGCTCATGACGGGGCCGCCGGGGACGGCGAAGAGCGGCGTCGCGGCGGCGGTGCTCCGCCGGGTGGTCGACGAGAAGACCGGCGCGCCCAGCCTGTACGCGCGGCAGTTCACCGAGAGCACGGTGCAGACCGATCTGGTGGGCCCCATCAATTTCAAGACGCTGATGGAGAGCGGTCGCACCGAACACTTCACCGACGAAGGCATGCTGGGGGCGGTGCACGCGTTTCTCGACGAAGTGTTCGACGGTCGAGACATGCTGCTTCGCGCCACGCTCAATGTCCTCCAGGAGCGCGAGCTGAAGCAAGGGGCGCGCACCACGCGCGGGCAGATCGAGTGCGCCCTCATGACCACCAACCGCTATCTCGCGGAAATTCTCGAGGGAGCGCGGGAGACGCTACTCGCGTTCGTCGACCGGATCGCGTTCGTCTCCTTCGTGCCGCGCGGCTTCGCCAGCGACGCGACGCTGGCCGCGGTGCTGAAACGGCAAGTGGGAGGCGCGGGCGCGCATTCCGCGACCCTCACCATCCAGGATCTCGACGTGCTCCAGGCCACCGTCGATTCGGTGGAGGTTCCGGAGGAGGTGCTCGACGGTCTAGCCACCCTGCTCGGCTCGCTCTCCGAGGAGCTCGCCGCAGCCGAACGTGCGGACCCCCAGTTCCTCGCAACACGCTACTTCTCGACCCGGACGGCGGTTCGACTGGGGCGCCTGCTGCGGGCCGTGTGCGTGTACGACCGACTCTTTCGCCACCACAGCCGCGCGCTGGAGGTGGAGGGGCTCGATCTCGCCGGCCTGCGCTCCAGTCTCGTCCTCGGCGGCCCGAAGCCCGAGGCGCTGGCGGCCCTCTTCGCCAAGGAGACCGACGCGCGCGAGCGGCGGCAGTTGTCGATCATCCGCACCGAGCGCGAGATCTTCGACCGCTGCCTCCGCAAGCTCGGGACCATCAAGGTGACCAAGCGCCGACCCACGGCGCCGAAGGCGCCCGCGGCGGCGACGTGGGACGAGAAGCCCGCCGCCATGGACACGGAAAAGCTGGTGGCTGCAACGCGGGCTCTGGCCGAGCAGCCGGTGGCACCGGACGCGAAGATCGAGGCGGAGGCCCTGCTGGCTCGAGCGGTGGCGGAGCTGGGGGAGCGGGCGCTCCGGGCCGGCCTCACGAGCACGGCCCCCGCCGACGGCGACCTCGACGTGGAGCGCGTGGCGGCGGAGCTGGGGCGAATGGCAGAAAGTGTGGAGGCTGCGTCCTCGTCGGGGCGACCCATGGGCCGTTGGCTGCGTGGCCGCGCCCTTCGGCTCCTCGAGGAGTCGGTGGCCTTGGCCTCGTCTGCGGTCGGCGCTTCGCTCGATGCGCTGCGCGCGCCTCCGGAGAGCCTCGAACGTACGACGCCCTGGGTGGATGCGCGCTTCGCAGCTCTGGAACGGCTTTCGACGCAGCGTGACAGGCTCCGCGCGCAAGGTGCGGAAGAAGCGGATCCGAAGGCCGCGGACGCGGTCTGGGCGCGGGCTCGGAACCGCGCCGAAGCCGAGGCCGCCGATATGCTGGACCTGGGGTTCCAGAAGGACGTCGCCGCGGCGCTCGCCGCGAATCCCGGCGATGCCCTGGAGGGCGTACTGGCGGCGCTGGCGCGCCCGTTCTCGCTCCTCGACGTGTACGGCGAGAAGGTCGGCGCGCTGGGAGGCGATCCCTTGCGCATCAAAGCGCTGGTGGTCGGCCCTCGCCTCCGGCCGCTGGTCGAGTCGGCGTTCGCGCGCCTTCAGTCGCCGGACCGTATTCGCCTGGTGGCGCAGGTCGACTCGCTGCTGGGGACGCTGCAGAATGCGGGTCTCCGCGACGTGCTCTCGGCGCGCGACATCGTCGCGATGACGGCCGAGGCGCTGGTGCGGTCTGCCCGCGCTGCACCGTCGCCGGCCATGACGCCGCTCGACCGCGACCAGTACCGACGCATCCGGCAGGAAGACCACCGAGTGCCCGGTGCGTTCACGCTCCTCGAGATCGCGCTCCGCGTGCAGAGCCGCAAAGTCCTCGACCTCGGGAACCCGGAGGCGTCGGCGCAGGGCTTGGCTGAGCTCGCTCGCGATCTGCCGGAGTCACTGCGACTGGGCGTGGCCGAAGTGGACCTCGGACGCCTCGAGCGGGTGGTCACGTTCTTCGAGCGATGGTCCGCATCGCTCGACGATGCGGGCGCGGACACCGATGCGCTGCTGAAGCGCTACGCGCAGTCCGGCTTCTTCCACGTCATCGCCGACGAGCGCGCGCTGCTCCGAACGTCACTCGAGGTGCAGCTGGTGTCGGAGGTGTTCCCGCTGGCCAACGAACGCGCAGCGCAACTTCGGGGAAGGCTGCGGGCCCTCGAGGAGCGGAGCAACGCCCGCGTGCGCGAGCTCTTGCAGAAACGTAGCGAAGAGGCCTGGGCCTCGATGTTGCGGTCGTGAGCCAGGACGTCGACGAAATCGGGCGGCGCATCGAACGCCTGACCCTGGCGCCGGACGACATTCGCGCGCCGCTCTTGCGCCTGGTGCGCCCGGTGCTCGCGCGCTTCGGTTACCGGCCTCGGGTCACCGCCACGAAGGTGGAGGCGCTACTCGCGCAGCTGCGCGATCGTCCGACCCGACTCGACGGCACGCCCGACCCGGCGGAGACGAAGCTCCTGGAGCAGGCGGAGCGCGAGCTCGAGGAGAGCCTGGTGAGCGTCGAGCGCGCCACGGTGGTGGGCGGCCAGGTGCTGGTGTCGCACGCCGCGTGGCTCCGCCGGCTCTACGAGGTACTGGTGCGAGCGCGGCGGGCAGTGGAGCAGCCGGAAGACCTCGCGGCCGCGGCGATGGCCGTCTCGGCCCGCAGGCTGGTGTTGCCGCCGCTGGCGGTTGCCGAGGCCGATCCCGCAGCCGACGCGAAAGTCGCGGCGCCGGAACCGGACCCGGATGCCACGCGACTGCTCGAGCTCGAGCTGGCCGCGGTGGACCACGTGCTCGCGGCCGCGGACGGGGAGATCGAGCTACTCGGTCGTCGTCGCCGACTCTTCGAGGCCGCGCGGCAAGTGCTCCTCGATACGAACGCAGCGGCGCCGCTCGAGGCCTCCGGCGTCGAGACGCGCCGCGCCTACATCGCCGGCGAGATCACCCGGCTCGACCGGCTGGAGGCAGCCGGCGTGAAGCCCGAGGTGACGCTCTCGCACCAGCTGCGCGAGGCGGTGGACCGCGGCGAGCGGGAGCGGGTTCACGCGGCGCTGGTGGCGAAGAACGGCATCGCGCTGGCGGCCGGCGACGCTGCCATGTTCGAGGCTTCGAAGCGTGCGCTGGGGGTGCTGTGGGAAGGCAAAGACCCGCGCGACCCCGAGGCGCGTCGCGCATCGATGCGCCGGAGCGCAGCCCAGGTCTTCGGGAGTGCGTTCCCGGAGGCGATCCGGCGTACCTACGAGGAGGCGCGGGCACGCTATCGCACGGTGGCGAAGGCGCATCCGGATGCGTCGCTCCCCAAGCTGGCCGACGACTACTTCGCCGACGAAAGGGTCGACGCGGCGCTGGCGGCGGTGCTCGCCACCGACGGTTCGTTCGAGGTCGGCGGGGCGCTCCTGCCGATGCGGGTCGTCGAGTACGAGGAGCGCTACCGCGCGGTGCGATTTCCCACCCAGGATCTGCTGTTGGTGGCTGCGGAAGATCCGGCGGACATTCCCGACGCCATCGTGGAGGATCCGCGCACCATCGTCATGGACCTCGCCGCCGGGCGGCTGCTCGCGCGCCGCTTCGTCCACCAGGAGCGGCGGGCCCGCGCGCGCACCGTGATGCGCGCCGAGGTGCGGGTGTATCTGCTCGACGGATCGGGATCGATGCACGGAGCGCGGTCGCGCATGCGCGACGCCATGATGGCTGCGGAGCTCGTTACCTTGAAGCGACGCCTCCAGGAAGGCGCCAAGATGGCGCGGGTGGTGCTGTTCTACCGGTATTTCGATTCGGTGCTCCACCCGGTGGTGCGTGTCGACAGCGCCGCGTCTGCGGACGAGGCGATGGTCGACGTGCTCGGCACGCTCCGCGAGGGAGGGACCGACATCCAGGCCGCGCTACTGGCGAGCCTGACGCAGGTGGAGGCAGCGCAAACCGACGATCCCGAGCTCGCGCAAGCGCAGATCGTCCTCGTCACCGACGGTCGTGCGGCGGTGGACGAGGCAGCGGTGGCGCGGGCGCGGGCCCGGCTGGGCGATCTTGCGGTAGGGCTGAGCGTGGTGGCGCTCGGCGAGGAGAACGAGGCCCTCAAGAAGATGGTGTCGCGGCAACGCGCCCGGGGCGAGCGCGCGTTCTATCACTTCGTGCCCGACGAGGCGCTGCGGGGGATTGCCGAGGGAACCATCGACGAAGGACTTCCGGTCCACCTTCCGGAGGTGAAGGGCGAACACACCCGGAGCGAGATGTCTGCCGACCTCACGCGCCTGGTGGAGGAGGTCGCGTCGCTGGGGCGCGCCCGGGAGATAGAGGCGCTCGAGGCGCTGGAGAGCGACGCCCAAGGCCGCGCCGAGGCGGGGGTGACGGCGGGGAATCTCACCGAGGGGGAGCGGGCGCGGGCCCGTGCGCTCTATCGCGATCGCGCGCAACTGGGGCTGCAGTTTCGACGATGGTTCCCGCTCCCCCCGGCAGGTGCCGTGGCCCCGCCTCCTTCGCCGGACGTACCGACCGCCGACGTGGATGCCGCGCTCGTGGTTCTCGCGACCGTCGCGGAGGTGGTGCATGTCACGCTCGGATCGGAGCTCACCCGCCAAGCGGACGCCATCGACGTGCTCGAGCGCCTTCTTCCGGACGCGCAGCTCACCCCGGCGCGGTACCTGGCGGTGGTGGCGCAGCCCACGTCGGCCGTTGGCACGGCGCTGCAGGCGGTCCATCGTGCCGCGACGCCGCCAACCGGCTGAGACGGCTCGGCCCTAGCCGCGAGAGGCGCGTCGCCGACGGAGCGCGAGGGCGAGCGCGATTGCGATCGCGACGCGACCCGTGAGAGCGCTCCAAGGCGCTTCGCCGCGCGTGCTGCAACCACAACCGGAGTCGTTGCCCGGACTGCTGCCCGACGAAGAGGACGATGCGCCGCTGCTCCCGGCGTCCCCGCCGGGCGTCGCGCCATCGGTCTCCGAGCCGGCGTCGCCGATGGGGGGCGTGGGGCCGCCGAGTGGCGGTGGTACCGTCTCGCAGTCGCCCAGCGAAGCCTGAAGCGCGCCCAGATCGAAGGGACCACCGGCGGGGCGGATGCGAGAGCAGTAGTCGTTCGGCACGTCGGCGCGCGCCGTGCCCTTGCCGAGGACGGGGCCGAGATCGCCCTTCTTTCGCAGGTCGCCGGCGAGCGGCGCCATGTACATCGCGTCGAACCCGGCGAACGACTCGAGGTTCTCGCTCCCGCTGAAGGTTCCCTGCTCGCGACCGCGAATCGCGGACGAGAGCACGTTGCCCGCGGCGACGCCGGTGCTCGAGAGATAGCGAAAATCGACGCCGTTCGTCGCGATCAGGGTGTTGAAGAGCACCTTGGTGTTCTTCGCCTTGTTCAGATAGATGCCGACGTCGTTGCAGCTGGCGATGACGTTGTTGCGCAGCGTGCCGCCGTCGTGCTCGGGATCGCAGGCAACGCCGGGGTCGAAGGCGGGCGCGCAGAACTGATTGCCGGTGCCGCCGCCGCCGAAAGAGAGACCGATGCGGGTGCCGCCGGTGAAGTCCTTCGCGCACACCACGAGGTTGCGCTCGAAGACGCCGGCCTTGCTGCCGCTCTTCATGAAGGCGGCGTAGCTCACGCCATCGCCGCCGCCTTTCTGGTAGTCGTGAATGTAGTTGGCGCGGACGATCCAGCGTTCGCCGGTATCGATGTTGATCTTGGTGGTGGGGTTTCCGGTGTTACGGGCGCGGGTATCGAAGAGCTCGTTGCCCTCCACCAGGCCGTCGTCCGGCGTCTCCCACTTGGTACCCACCAGGTTGGCGTTCACCTTGATCTGGGCGTTGAAGTCCACCACCCGCGAGCGGCGAAGCACGAAGCTCTTGGCGGTGCCGGCCACGTGAAAGGCGTGCTCGCAGTTGCTGTCGGTGGCGCATACGCCGCGGACGTCGAGGCCATCGAAACGCCAAAAGGGGCCGTTCACCTTGAATCCCTCGAGCGTGTCGAAGGTGATCTTGGCGCCGAGCGGCGTCTGGGCCACGACCTCGATGGGCGCGGCGGCGGTTCCCACGGCGTTGCAGGAGGGGCTCGCGGTGAGCGCGTAGGTGCCGCTGGCGAGGACGATGCGATCGCCGCCCTTGGCTCCGGCGATGGCAGCGGTGAGCTGTGCCGCGTTGGTGACAGCCACGTCGTTGGCTTGCGCTCGCGCCGCGAGCAACAGGGCGCCGCTCGCCACGAGAGCCGCGTGCATCGCGGGTGCGCGTCGGATCATGCGACCTCCACGTGCGCGGTGAGCGCGCCTACCCGATGACCCAGGACTCGCACCGTGAGGACCCCCGTCCCGCGGACGGTGAAGGTGAGATCCTTGCGCGACACGCTTCCGCGGCTGCGGAGGTGGAAGATGCTGTGGGCGTGGAGCCCCCGCCCGTAGCCCAGCAGATGGCCCACTTCCCGCCGCCCGGCTGCATCGTCGAGGAGCTCGCAGCCGTGCGCTTCGGCGACGGCCGTGAGGGGCTCGCCGTGGCCGAGCTTTCGCGCCGAGTCGAGCACGTGCGTCGGCAGATACCCGACGTTCTCCACGCGGAACGACACGCGCGCGACCTCGCCCACCTTGGTGGTGCCGGTGTGGGTCAGGCGAACCTTGGGCGCCATGGCGGCGACCCGAAGAAACGCGGCGCTCTGCGCATCGCACATCTCGCCGAGCCGCTCCATCGGCGGGTTGGTGATGCCGAAGCGAATGTCGAGCCCACCCACCTCCACCGGCCCCAGCTGCGGGTGCATGAACGGACGCCAGGGCGGGAACACGCGACCATGGTTCTCGGCCTTGTCCCAGGCGTAGAGGCGCTCGAGGTCGGCTCGCGTGAGGTGCGAGTAGTGGTCGACGAAGGGCTTCTTCTTCTCCATCCCGATGACGCGGAACAGATCCCAGAGCTCGCACACGTAAGCGATGGCGCCGCGCTGGTGGTAGGCGTAGTCCGAGAGATCGCCGTAGAGCGGCTTCTCGGGCTCGTAGAGAAAGTCGTCGAAGCCGTTGACCATGGGGTAGCCGCCGTATGTCTCGGCCCAGGCTCCCACCTGACGGAACACCGCGAGATCGTCGGCGTTCATCTTGTGGTCGGGTGCGGTGCCCAGCGGTCGGATGTACACGCCACCGAAGGTATGGAGATTCAGCCAGGCAAAGATGGTGGGGTTCTGCGTGGTGAATTCCACCACCGCGCGCGACTCCGGCTCCGAGAGCGGGTAGCGTCCGGCGCCCGCCTGGTCCGGCTCCGGTCGCCAGGTGTAGGGGAAGTTCCGGTTGAGATCGGTGTCGTTGTCCTGCAGGTAGTGGGGATCGGGAATGGTGCCGTCGAAGTGCTCGATGCTCCCTTCCGGATACACCTTGTAGAACGGGCCGCGATCTTCCAGCTCTCGCGGCAGGAGCAGCCCGGGGCAGGTGGCGCTTTCCACGAACTCCCCGTCGTCCGCGACCTGCCGCATGATGCGCGCGTGGCCGTCGCCATCCACGTCGCCGGATTTCCACTGCGGGGTGGGGGAGCTTGGCCGGCGGTCGCGCGGGTTGGAGCGCACGTAGCGGCCGTCCTTCAGCGTGGCCTCGGCGCCATCCGGGCTCATGCGCGGCATGACGAAGAAGCGCACTTCGCGGAGCGCGTCGCACACGTGCTCGGGCAGGCCGAAGGCGGTTCGTTCGCCGGCGTGCAGCAGAATCTTCTGCGCGGCGATGTCGAGCGCGACGTTGGAGCCGGCGAGCTCGCTGGCGTGCATGTTCCCGTCGACCCACACCGACGGGCGATCGCGATCCGGATCTTCGCCCAGCGTGAGCACCCACAGCTCGCGCCCCTCTTCCGAAGCTCCGAGGCTATGCAGGCGCACCACCGTCGGGTGCGCCGCGGCCCAGCCCTTCAGGGTGGCGGTGAGGGTTTCGTAGTCGAGATACGCGGTGCGGTGCGGACGGTCGATCATTTGAGCCATACCAATGTTGCGCCGTCGCCGCCTTCGCTGGGCGTGCCGGGCCGGAAGTGGGCGACGTACTTGGAAACCTTGAGCTCGCGCCGGAGCGCGTCGCGCAGCGCGCCGGTGCCGTGGCCGTGAACCAGGTACACCGCGCCGAGCCGCAGTGAGAGCGCGCGATCGAGAAAGCCGTTGGCCATGGAAAGGCCTTCGTCGGTGCGCATACCGCGCATGTCGCAGGTGTTCTCCCGGGTCTGGAGCGGCACTTCGAAGGTGCTCGGCTCCGGCGCGGGCTCCAGCGGTGGCGCCTCGCGCTCGCGCTCGCGTTCCGGCGCGCGGCCGTAGGTGCGTGGGCCGGCCTGGGCCGCCGCCTCTTTCGACATGCGAAGCGCACTCTCGTCCACCAGGAGCTTCATGTGCCCGACCGCGACGCGCGCCGTGCCGTTGCCGAGGATCTCCAGGATTTCCCCCTCCTGGCCCAGCGTGGCCACGAACACACGCATGCCCTTCCGGGGCGCGCCTTCCAGCGGCCTACCCTCGGCCTCGGGCGCCTTCACCTCGCGCGCGTACGACGAGGCGCGCTCGATGGAGCGGTCGATCTCCCGGAGCGCGTCCTTGTCTTTGGGCTTCTGTCGCAGCGACTCCTGGAGCTTCTGGAGCTCCTCCTTGGCCCGGCGCAAGCTGGTGAAGAGGCCTTCGACCTCCTCGGTGGCCTTGCGGAGGCCGCGATCGCGCAGGGCCACCAGCTCGCGTTCGTAGCCGGCCTTGGCCACCTCGGCTTCGCGGGTCTTGCGACCGAGCTCTTCGCGGGCCAGCTCCACCGCGGCGCGCTCGTCGTTGAGCCGCGCCACGACCTCCTCGAAGCTCTGATCCTCCCGCGAGAGAAAGCGCGAGGCGCGGTCGATGACCGTGCTCGGCATGCCGTAGCGTCGCGCCACCGAGAGGGCGCTGGAGCGACCCGGCACGTTGAGGATCAGGCGAAAGGTGGGGAGCAAGCGCTCCACGTCGAAGCCCACGCTGGCGTTCACGAAGCGCGGATCGCCGAGGGCGAGGGTCTTCAGGCCCTCGTAGTGGGTGGTGCACACCACGGCGCCGCCGCGGGCGCAGAGGCTGTCGAGGACGCCGGCCGCGAGGGCTTCGCCTTCGCGCGGATCGGTGCCGCCGCAGAGCTCGTCGAGCAGCACCAGTACGCCGCGGTGCGTGTCCTCCAGGATGCCCGCGAGGTTCTGGATGTGCGCGCTGAAGGTGGAGAGGTTGCCGCGGAGGCTCTGATCGTCGCCCACGTCGGTGAGCACCTGGTCGAAGAAGCCCACCACGCTGCCTTCGCCGCACGGAATCGGCAGGCCGGCCCGCACCATGAGCGCCGCGAGCCCGAGCGTCTTGAGGGCCACGGTCTTGCCACCGGCGTTGGGCCCGCTCACCACCAGCGCGCGACCGGCTTCGATGGTGAGATCGCTGCCCACCACCTCGGCGCCGCCTTCGCCCAGCATGAGCAGGATGTGCTTGGCCTGCAGCAGATCGATGCGCGGCTCGTTGCTCAGGGTGGGGAAGGTGAGCCGCAGATCCGAGCGCAGGCGCGCCACCGCGCCCCACAGGTCGGCCTGGGCGATGGCGTCCACCGCGGCCGCCACGCTGGGCAGGTGCTCGCCCAGGCGCCGGGAGAGCCGCGTATAGATGGCGAGCTCCTCGCGCTCGATGTCGCCTTCCAGCATCTTGAGCCGGTTGCCCATGGCCACGATGTTGCGCGGCTCGACGAAGAGCGTCCCGCCGCTGGCGCTGGATGCGTGTACAATACCCGGAAACCGCTCGTGCGAGTCGGAGCGCACCGGCAGCACCCACCGGCCCTCGCGCTCGGTGACGAAGCGCTCCTGGAGGACGCGCTCGTACTTCTGCATCACCTCTTCCAGCTTGCCGAGAATCCGCGCCCGCGCGGCGCGGTACTCTTCCCGGAGCTCTCGGAGCTTCGGGCTGGCGTGGTCGGCCAGCGTGCCGTCCGGGTCGAACGACCGGCGAATGTCGTCTTCCGCGTCGTCGAGGGAGGGATCGGTGGAGAGCGCGCGGGCGAGGGCGCGGGTCTTGTCCCGGTGCCGCGCGAAGAATCGCCGGAGCGTTTGCCCCATGGCGAGGATCTGCGCCATGCCGCGCAGCTCCGCCGGCGAGAGCACGCCGTCGGCCCCCAGTCGCTCCACCGCTTCACGAACGTCGGGGCACTCCCGCATCGGAAGGGCCTCGCCGTCGTCGAGGAGCCGCGAGGCCTCCATGGCGAGCACCACCCGCGCCTCGACGTCGCCCAGCGTCGGCGCGAACCCCAGGTCGTCGGCGGCGGCTCGACCGAGCGGCGTCGTGGTGCGCTCTTGCAGGGCGGTGACGACGCGATGGTACTCCAGGTCCACCCAGGTCTTGGGCTTCGCCGCCACGCCGCCGCTGCGCACGGTCACGGCCGAGAGTCGCCCGGCCCCGGCCGGGAGGGAGGCGAACCGGAAGAGACGGCGCCGCTGGGCATCGGGTTTTGCTCCCGCTCCAGGTAGCGGAAGATGGTGCGGGGATCGACGCCCAGGTCGCGTGCGGTCTGCGTGCGGTTGCCGTTGTTGCGCTCGAGCACCTCGAGGACGTACCGGCGCTGGAACTCTTCCTTGGCCTTCTCGAGCGGGAGGATGGTGCTCTCGCCGGGTTGGTCGAGCTCCAGGTCTTCCACGCCGAGCAGGCTCTTCTCGCAGAGCACGAGCGCCTTGCGGATGCGGTTCTCGAGCTGGCGAATGTTGCCGGGCCAGCTGTGCTTGCGGATGGCGGCCAGCGCCTGCGGCGTGAAGCCTTGCACCTGCGAGTGCAGCTCGTCGGCGTACTTGGAGAGGAGGGCCTTGGCGATGACCACCGTGTCCTCGCCGCGCTCGCGGAGGGCCGGGAGGTAGATGTTCACGACGTTGAGGCGGTAGTAGAGGTCTTCGCGGAAGCGGCCGCCCTTGATCTCGTCCTCGAGGACGCGGTTGGTGGCGGCCACCACGCGGATGTCGACCTTCTCCGGGCGCGAGTCGCCGACCCGCACCACCACGCGCTCCTGGAGCGCGCGCAGGAGCTTCACCTGGAGGTTCAGCGGAAGCTCGCCGATCTCGTCGAGGAACAGCGTGCCCTTATCGGCCGCCTGGAACTTTCCCGGACGCGACGCGATGGCGCCGGTGAACGCGCCCTTCACGTGGCCGAAGAGCTCGCTCTCGATGAGGTTCTCGGGAATGGCGCCGCAGTTGATGACGATGAAGGGGCCGGTGGCGCGGTTGGAGCGCCGATGCACCTCGCGGGCGATGAGCTCCTTGCCGGTGCCGGTCTCGCCGGTGATGAGCACGCTGATGTCGGTGGTGGCCACCTTCTGCAGCTTGCGGAACACCTCGAGCATCGACGGGCAGGCGCCGATGATCTCGCCGAAGCGCTTGTCGCCCAGCTCCGCCGCCAGCTTCTCCTTGTCGGCGCGGAGGGCCGAGAGCAGCGTGGCGTTCTGCAGGATGAGCGACGCCTGGGAGGCGAAGATGGAGAGCAGATCGAGCTGCGTCCGCTGGAAGAGGCCCTTCACGCGATCGTTGCCCACGTAGAGCGCGCCGCTCACGTGCCCTTGCGAGATGAGGGGCGCGCACATGACGCTGGAGAGCTGCAGCGCGACGACGCTCTCGCTGGAGCCGAACTGATCGTCGGTGAGGGCGTCGCTCACGATGACCGGTCGGCCGGTCTCGAGGACCCTTCGCACGATGCTGTCGGAGATGGCGCCGCTGGGGTCGGTGATGGACTCGCGCTTCACCTGGCGGGAGGCGCGGATGGTGTGCTTGGCGACCGGGGTGGAGTCGGGTGCCGCTTCCACGCCCACGCTGTCGTAGGCGTCCTCACGAAGGATGATGAGCCCCTTCTCCGCGCCGGTGACGTCGATGACCGCGTCGAGCATGGCCTCCAGAAGCTCGCCCACGTTCTTCATGGTCATGAGCTTCTGGCTGAACTCGTGGAGCTTTCGCACGCCCGCCAGCTGATGCACCGTGTGCTGGGTGGGCATGGTCGGGCGCTCTCCGCCCTCGTTCGTCACCGAAGGCGACTCCTCGCGCGGCGCCGAGCGGTGCGGCTCGTCGAACATGCTGAACACGAGGTCGGCGGCGCCCAAGGTGAGACGATCACCGTGCACCAGCCGGGCGCGGCGCTTCTTCTTGCCGTTGATGAGGATCTCGCCGACCCGGTCGATCTCTTCCAGATTGAAGTCCCGGCCGTCGAAGAGGACCTGGGCGTGGGTCTCGGAGAGCTGTGCTTGCGGGAGGGCCACGTCGTTGCCGAGCGCTCGCCCGATGGTCGAAACCGGCTTGAACAGCACGAACGTTCGCGGCGAACCCTGCGAAGGGAACCATTTGAGGGTCGGCATCTGCTGCCGAGCATACTCTCACTATGGCCTTGTTTGTGCGGGGAAAATGGCTCTGCCGTGGGCACGCCGAGGGGGCGTGGGCGAGTCAATCTGCGCGTCCGTTATGTCAGAATTGTTGACGCAAGCCGCGAAAATCGCTTTATTCCGCTGGCTTCACTTCCCAAGGAGGACTCATCCAATGAAAACGATCGCAATTCTCGTGGCGATGACGGTTGCCTTCGCGGCAGCGGCTGTGGCCTGTGGCAACGACGCGCCCGCTAAGGACGCAACTACCGCAGGAACGGCTACCGCCGCTGCGACGGACTCCGCGGCTCCCGCGGCGACGGCCTCGGCCTCGGCCAAGTGAAGAGCTGACCGCCGAGTCGAAGGCGCTGCTTCGTCAGCGTTCTCGGCTTCCGGTGGCTCCTGGCGAGGTGCATCGAAAGATGCGCCTCGCTCCGTTTTTAAGGGCCAGGTGTCGACGTGGGTGCCGCACCACGACATGAGGGCAGTTGCCATCCACTGTCGGATCTCGGACGGTTCTGGTAGCTCCGACCTTGCGAGGCACTTACACTACCCTCATGAAGCACGCGATATGGGTCGCCTTCTTGGCCGCAGCCGTGACCACCGCAGCGTTCCTCGCTGCTTGCGGAGGCGGTGAAACCAAGCCACCGCTCACGCCCGACGACATCACGGCCGACGCGGGCACCGACTAGCCAGCGCGGGTGGGCCGGCCAATACCTTCGCGGGGCCGTCGTCGGACGTCCTCACGTAGAAGACTACGTTCCGGGCGTTCCTCCTTGGCCGCGCTCGGTCTTGACCGCCCCACCTCGCGCTGGCGCCGGTACGGGCAACGGCTGCCTGGTGCCGACTCGCCAGCGCGGACGACGACGTCGCGGGGCCGGCGCCCCTCATCAGGGAGGTATTGGCCGACCCACCCGCTCTGGCTAGGGTTCGCGGTAGAAGCGGGGCACGCGGCGGGAGATCTGCGTGAGCACTTCCCACGGGATCTGATCGGCGTTGCGCGCCATCTCTTCGGCGCCG
>Ga0075163_10004938_pt1 | contig 17857 bp, 12 predicted proteins | sample JI1023141ADNA_FD_71478 | JGI IMG/M metagenome (GOLD analysis project Ga0075163, IMG submission 71478) | Wastewater effluent complex algal communities from Wisconsin, to seasonally profile nutrient transformation and Carbon sequestration -... | ecosystem: Engineered > WWTP > Effluent > Algae...
TTCGCCGAGGTCTACCTCGCCCGCTTCCCGCGGGCCGCCAACGTCCTCCGCCCGGGCGCGCGGTCGGTCGCGGTCAAGCTGGCCGGGACCCGGGGCCGGGTGGTCCTGACCTGGCAGGCTCCCTAGCGAGCAGCCGGGTCCGCGTGCCATCATCGCGCCCGCGCATGCAGCGGATCGTCGTCGACGCGATGGGCGGGGATCACGCCCCCGAGGAGATCGTCAAGGGCGCGGCCGAGGCGTCCCTGGCCCTGCCCCACGCCGAGATCATCCTGGTCGGCGACGCCGCCACCCTGGGCGGCATCCTGCCCCGGCTGCGCCACGACGGCGGCCGGGTCCGCGTCCACCACGCCAGCCAGGTGGTGGAGATGGACGAGAAGCCGTCGGAGGCGCTGGCGGCCAAGCCCGACGCGTCGATCGCGGTCGCGATCAACCTGGTCGCCGCCGGCGAGGGCGACGCGGTGGTCTCGGCCGGCAACACCGGCGCCAGCGTGCTGGCCTGCGCCCGCCACTGGCCGCTCCTGCCGGGCGTCAAGCGGGCCGCGCTGGCCTCGGTCTATCCGACCGAGCTGCGGCGCGGCGACAAGAACGACCCGTTCTCGCTCATCCTCGACGTCGGCGCGACCATCGACGCGTCGGCCGACGATCTGGTCACCTTCGCGATCATGGGCTCGGCCTACGCCCGGCTGGTGTCGCGCAACCGCCGGCCGCGGGTCGCGCTCCTGTCCAACGGCACCGAGGCCGGCAAGGGCCCGGCGGCGGTGGTCGCCGCCCACCAGACCCTGCTCGAGGCGACCGAGCTCAACTTCATCGGCAACATCGAGGGCCTCGACATCCCGCGCGGCGTCGCCGACGTCGTGGTGTGCAACGGCTTCGTCGGCAACGTCATCCTCAAGATGCTCGAGGGCGTGTCGGAGACGGTGGTGCGCCTGGCCCGCTACGCCCACAAGGAGCGGCTGGCCTGGCGGATCGGCCTGATGGCGCTGTCGGGCGCGCTCGGCCAGCTCAAGGCGATCACCGACTGGCAGCAGTACGGCGGCGCGCCGCTGCTCGGCTTCGCCCACCCGTTCATCAAGGCTCATGGCCGGTCCAACGCCAACGCGGTGACCAACGCGATCAAGGTCGCGGCCAAGGCCCAGGCCGGCGATCTGTGCGGCCACATCGCCCGCGGGCTGGCCCAGCTCCCGGCCCGGGCCGCGCGCGCCAGCGAGCCGCCCGCGAGCGCCCCGCCCGCCGTCCCGCCGGGCGACGGACGCGCGCCGTGACCACGGCCGCCCGCCGCCCGCCGCGCCACGTCTTCCGCTGGGACCTCGACAAGACCTACCTGCGGACCGAGTTCGACAGCCTGCGCGATCTGATCAAGTCGGCGATCGAGACCGCCGCCGACAAGCAGGCCTACCCGGGCGCGAGCGCGCTGCTGCGGGCGCTGCGGGCCGGCGAGGATCACCGGATCTGCATCGTCAGCGGCAGCCCCAGCCAGATGAAGACCGTGCTGGCGGCCAAGCTGCGGCTCGACGGCATCGAGGTCGACGAGTTCGTCCTCAAGGACAACCTCCGCAACCTGCTGCGCGGCCGGTTCCGCTCGCTGCGGGCCCAGCTGCCGTACAAGCTGCCGGCGATGCTCGAGAGCCGCGGCGCCTCGCCGCCGGCGCCGGCCGAGACCCTGTTCGGCGACGACGCCGAGGCCGACGCGCTGGTCTACTGCCTGTACGACGACCTGCTCGCCGGCCGGGTCGCGACCACCGACCTCGCCCGCATCCTCGAGGCCGCCCGCGCCTACCCCGACGACATCGAGCGGACCCTGGCCGCCGCCAGCCGGGCGCCGCGCGGGCCGGTGGTCAAGCGCATCCTCATCCACCTCGATCGCCGGTCGCCGCCGATCGGGTTCCGCCGGTTCGGCCCGCGGCTGGTGCCGGTGTTCAACTACTTCCAGGCCTCGCTGGTCCTGTACGCCGACGGGGTGCTGACCGCGCGCCAGCTGGTGTTCATCGGCTTCGAGATGCTCGACAGCGGCCAGTACGAGCTGGCGACCCTGGCCAACTCGCTGCAGGACCTGCTGCGCCGCGGCCGGCTCACCGTCGCGGTCGCCCAGCAGCTCGCCGAGGAGCTGGCCCGCGACGCCGCCGCCGGCGCGCTGCCGTCGCGCCCCGATCTGCCGCCCTACGACGCCGTCGCCCGCGCGTTCGCCGATCGGGTCCGGCAGCTCCGCGGCGCCGCGCCCCAGGCCTGGCCGACCGACCCCGAGCCGCTCGACTACGTCGCGCTGGTCGACGCCGAGCACGATCAGCGGCGCGACCGCCGCAAGCGCGGCGTCGACGGCTGACGAACGACCCTCGAACGCCGATCAGCGGCATCGGCCGACCGGCAGGTCCTCGACCGGGTAGTCACCGCGGCCGTCGAGGGCGACCGTCGCCAGCGCCTCGCGGAGCTGCCCCATCCACTGCACGCCATCGTCGGGATCGGGCCGCGCCGACACCACGACCAGCCCGCGCGCGACCACGGTGGCGCTGTACGCCCCGTCGGCGCCGACGGTGACGCGCTCGCCATCGACGGTGACCACCGAGGTCGCGACCGCGCCGCAGCCGCCGTCGACGACCCGGCCATGAATGCGCGCCGACTCGCCGGCCGCGGTCGGCGGCAGCACGGTGCCGGCGACCACGCCGTTGTTGACCACCACCGCCGTCGCCGACGTCCAGATCTGGTACGGCTCGAGGCCGAGGCCGATCGACCACCGCGTCGCGCCGGTGCGGCGGTCGAGCGCGACCAGCTTGCCGGCGTCGGTGCTGACCAGGATCGCGTCGGCCCAGCGCGCCAGCACCGGCCGGCCGTCGAAGCGCGCCGGGGCCCGCCAGCGCTCCGCGCCGCTGGCCAGCGCCAGCGCGACCACGTCGTGCGCGTCGATCGCGATCACCTGATCCGCGTCGATCAAGAGCCGGCCGTTGAGCGGCGCCACCGCGGCCTCGGCCCGGACCGCGCCGGTCGCGCCGTCGAGGAAGCGCAGCCGATCGCGCCCACCGGCGACCACCACGCCGCGGCTGGCGACCAGACCTTCGGGCTCCTCGGCGAAGTCGACCGTCCACAGCGCGCGCCCGGTCGCCAGCTCGTACGCGCGCAGCCGGCGCGGCACGCTCACCGTCGGCGTCGGCGCCTTCGGGTCGTACTCCTGCCAGGTCGCGTACACCACGCCGTCGACGGCGGCGACGGTGATGTCCTGCGACCACACCACCAGCGGCGCCCGCCACTGCACGCGGCCGGTCGCCAGCTCGAGCCGGACCACCGCGGCGTGGTCACGGCTCTGGCCGATCACGACCGAGCCGTCGACGATCGCGTGGCTGTCGAACCAGTCGTCGCCGGCGCCGCGCCACGCCACCTCGAGCCGGTCGCCGACCTCGCGGATCATCGTCGGCGCGTCCCACGAGGTCAGGTAGCCGCCCGGCACCGCCTCCCAGAACTCGGGCGCACCGTTGACCCCGGCGTCGACGATCGTCCGGGTCCGCACCAGGTGGCCGTCGGCCGCGTCGTACTCGGCGATGCCGCCGCCACCGTCAGCCCAGGCCCGATCCCACGCGAACACCCGATCGCCGACCAGCCCGGCCGCCGCGTCCGCGAGCCCGAGCGTCCACGGCCGGGGCGCCGCCGCCGCGGTCCCCAGCGGCCGGTTCGCCACCGGCGGCGCCGCGGCCCGGCCGCCACACGCCGCGAGCATCACCACCGCGAGCCAGCGCATGCCCCGCAGTAGCGCGCCGGCCGCCGCCCGGCAACCGCCGCGGCCGCCACCGCACCGGGCCGGTCCGTCGGGCTGCGCGACCGGGCTGCGCGACCGGGACGATCGCGAGCGTGCGCGCGGCACCGGCGTGCACTGACACGCGAGCATCGGACCTACGCCGCCACGCGCCCGCGCAGCGACGGTCGCAGCCGGCGATGACCCGATCCAGGAGTGCTAGAGTCTTCGTCGATGTCGACGCCGCTGGCTCCGCCTGGCGCGCAGCTCGCCGCTGGCGCCGTGCTGCTCGACCGCTACCGCGTCGTCGAGGCGATCGCGGCCGGCGGCCACAGCATGGTCTACCGCGGCCACGATCGGCGCCTCGACCGGCCGGTCTGCATCAAGGTCTTCACCCGCTACCCGGCCGACGCCGGCATCTCGCGCACCGCGTACGAGCACTTCGTCCAGGAGGCGTTCGCGCTGTCGCGGCTCACCCACCCGCACACCCTGCGGATCTACGACTTCGGCCACCTGCCGGTCGACCGCGACGCCGACGGCGCCGGCGACGGCACCGGGCTGCCGTTCCACGTCAGCGAGTACATGGACGGCGGCACCCTCGCCCAGCTGGTCCGCGAGCGCGGCGCGCAGCCGTGGGCCGACGCCATCCCGATCGCGGCCGCGCTCGGCCTGGCCCTGGCCGAGGCCCACGGGCTCGGCATCATCCACCGCGATCTCAAGCCGCAGAACATCCTGTTCGCCCAGGCCGCCGGGCTGCGCCTGCCCAAGCTGGCCGACTTCGGCATCGCCAAGTGGCACGAGCTCCACGATCCGCGCGCCGACGCCGGCGCGCGGGCCGGCGACACCCAGCAGGTGTCCGGCCACCGGATGGCGATGTACTCGCCGAGCTGGGCGGCGCCCGAACAGCTCGCCGGCGGGGCGATCGATCCGGCGTCGGACCTGTACTCGCTGGCCCTGCTCACCGTCTACATGCTCACCGGCCGGGCCATCTTCGCCGACGACGACGTCTACGAGGGCTACCGCAAGCGCAAGTCCAGCGACGCGATCGCCGGCGCGGCGCTCGAGCCGCTGGCGCTGCCGCCCGCCGCCGTCGCCCTGCTCCAGCGGGCCCTGGCCTTCGACGGCGCCCACCGCCCGCGCGACGCCGCCGGCTTCGTCGCCGAGCTTGCCGCGGCGTTCGACGCCCCGCCGGCCGCCGCCGCGGCCGCCGCCGCGCGCTTGCCGACCGAGCCCGCGACCCCGCGCGGCCCCCGGCCGGCGCCCCGCCGCGCGCCGTGGACGACCGAGCCGTTCGCGGTCGCCGGTCGCACCGCCCGCTTCGTCGCCACCAGCGACGGCGCCGGCGACATCAGCGGGCTGGGCGGCGCGGTCCGCCTCCGCCTCTCGCTGATCCCCGCCGCCGACGGCCCGCACCACCTCCACGTCAAGGGCCTGTCGTGCTTCGTCGCCCGGACCGGCGCGCGGCCGTCGATCGCGGTCCAGGTCGAGGGCGACGCCATGCTCGAGCTCGTCGCCGGCGACCGCTCGCCGATCGGCCGGGTCCGCCTCGCCCGCGGCGCCCCCGCCGCCGGCCACACCCTGTTCCGCTTCGGCGACGAGACCGTCGCCATCGACGTCGACGAGTGCCCCGACGTGGTCCTGGTCGATTTCGGCGCCGGGGCCGAGTGCGCCTTCGTCCACGGCCCGCGCGTTCCGGCCGACCCGCACGCGCGCCGGGCCGCCAAACCCGGTTAAAGTCGCGCGACAGATGGCCGCGTCGACGCCCCCTTCGTCCGGAGGCGGCCAGCCCCCGCGGGGGCCGGCGGCGGCGGCGCATGCGGACGCGGCGGCCGCGCACCCGGCGGCGCCCGCCTACCAGACCTTCGAGGAGTACGACGACCGGACCTCGCCCGGCCTGCTGGCGGCGCCGGCGGCGCCGGTCGCGCCGACCCCGTACGTGTCGCGGTCGCGGGTCTACGCCTTCGTCGTCGACGAGGCCGGGCTGCCGATCGAGCTCGGCTCGGGCCGGTTCGCCAAGGCCTACCTGGGCGAGGAGCGCTGGGTCGAGTCGAAGACCGCGCTGCGCCGGCCGGTGGCGATCAAGGTGCTGCAGAAGGGCGTGTCGACCGAGGACCAGCTCCGCTTCCAGATGGAGAAGGAGATCCTCGAGCGGGTCCAGGGCCACCCCAACATCATCGAGCTGCTGGCCTCGGGCGAGTCGGACAGCGCCGGCTTCATCCCGCCGGCGATCCGCGACAAGGTCGAGAACGACTTCATGCTGCTCGAGCTGCTCGACATGTCGCTCGAGGAGCGGCTCAAGGGCGCCCGGCAGAAGCGGCGGCGTGACGACCTGCTCGCCGTGCCGCTGCGCGAGCGGATCTTCCGGGTCCTCGAGTACGTGGTGCCGATCGCGACCGCGATCGAGTTCGCCCACCTGGTCCGCGACACCGTCCACCGCGACATCAAGCCGGCCAACATCCTGGTCAAGCTGCCCGACCCCAACCTGCGCGGCGCGCAGATGACGGTGAAGCTGGCCGACTTCAACGTCGGCAAGGTCGCCGACCCCGACCTCGACCTGGCGATGACCCGCTACCAGTCGGTGCCGGGCACGCTGTACTTCCAGAGCCCGGAGCAGGAGGTCAACACCTTCGACGTCCTGGTCAACGTCACCCAGGGCTCCCACGAGGTCGAGTTCTTCGAGGACTTCTACATCGACATCTACGAGAACGACGTCTTCTCGCTGTTCAACCGGCCCGAGCAGTACCTGATCACCGCCGCCGATCGCGGGCGCAAGAAGATCCTGCTCAACCGCCCGTTCGCCGAGGCGTCGGAGATCAACGTCCGCGGCCGGGTGGTCAAGAGCGTCGGCCGGCCGGCCGACATCTACTCGCTCGGCGCGCTGCTCTACTACCTGGTCAGCGGCGCCTACGGCAACCCCAAGAACCTGTCCGACGCGTTCCGCAAGTTCGTCGAGTACGACAAGCGCGACGACAGCAACACCGTCGCCGCGTACATCGACCACGAGTACAAGACGATCCAGAACATCCGCACCCCGAAGGCCGACGGCGCCACCGGGGTCGAGCTGGCGCCCGAGGACCGCTTCTTCTCCTACAAGCACTACCTCGACGGCAACGGCGAGCTGATCGATCCGGTGATCATGCTGATCATCGCCAAGGCGATGGTCCGCAACAAGCCCGACAGCTACTGCATGTCGTGGGACCTGCGGACCACCGGCATCTCGCAGATGGTCCACGACCTGATCTCGCTCTACGTCCACTTCGGCGTCGATCCGTCGGCCCGGGTCGCCTACGGCAGCGACAGCTACCAGCCGCCGAAGAAGCCGGGGACGATGAAGCGGGCCTGGGACCGGCTGTTCCGCAAGTAGCGAGGGCGCGCGCCGCGACCTCGTCGGCATCGTCGTCGTCCTGCGCGACGTCCGATCCTCAGCCGTACGCGCTCGCCCGTCCGGGGTGAGCGCGAAGCACGCGCCGACCAGGGGGCATTCGCCGGACCGCGAGCGTATGAGGTTCAGCGGGGGACACGCGCACGCGCGCGTGGTCGGGCCGCTACGAGGTGCCCATGGACCGGCTCGACGCTCGCCACCACGCCCACGACACCGCCGACGCGCGGTCGACCGCACCGGCCCCGGCGCCCGGCAAGACCACGCGGACCGCCGCCATCCAGCGCAAGGCCACGCCGCCGGCCGCGACCAGCACGGCGTCGCTCCACGCCGACCGCCCGGCGCTCGGGCCGATCCAGCTCCGCGCCCAGCTCGACGAGGCGCTCGGTGGGCTGGACCACGCGACCACCGGCGGCGCGACCGGCGGCGGAGCCGCCCTGCCCGACCCGGTCCGGCAGCGCATGGAGTCCTCGTTCGGCGCCGACTTCGCCGATGTCCGCGTCCACCAGGGCGGCGAGGCCGCCCAGCTCGGCGCGGCGGCGTACACCCAGGGCAACGACCTGCACTTCGCGCCCGGCCGCTACGATCCGGGCTCGGCCGCGGGTCAGGAGCTGCTCGGCCACGAGCTCACCCACGTCGTGCAACAGCGCGCCGGCCGCGTCGCCGTCCAGGGCAAGGACGCGCCGATCAACGACGACCCGGCGCTCGAGCGCGAGGCCGACCAGCTCGGCGCGCTCGCCGCACGCGGCGAGCCGGCTCACGTCCAGGGCGTGAGCGCCGGCGCCGGCCCCCAGCGCCGCGCCAGCGCGCCGATCCAGCGCTACCGCGACGTCGGCGCGGACGAGGCCCGACCCAAGCCCCGCGGCGGCGAGCAGATCTTCACGTCGCACGCCGAGACCCCCACGCTCGGCGACGATCCGCTCGCCGGCGTCGGGTACGCGCGCAGCGACACCCTGTCGGCGCAGGGCCTCATCGTCTCCGACGACGGCACGATGGCCGCCCAGAAGGGCGTCCAGGCCCAGGAGTTCTTCGCCCAGCCCGGCGTGGTCGCCCGCTCGAACGAGAAGCTCGAGGCCGCCCGGACCACGGTGCGCCTGGTGGCGGGCGAGAGCTCGGTCAAGATCGGCGACGACCGGCTGGCCATCGTCAAGCCGACCATCGACGGCGAGGTGCTCGAGAGCCTCTTGTACACGGAGTGCGTCGAGGTCGCCAACACGGTCATGGGGTCGCCGATCGCGACCACCAAGTTCGAGGCCATCCTCCAGAACGCCGACGACGAGGAGCAGCTTCCCCAGCGCCGCGACATGGAGCTGGGCGACGTCCCCAAGGTGGCGTCGTACGTCCTCGACGGCAGCCGCGACACCACCGACATCGCCGGCGGCATCGACGCCCAGCCGACCCGCGAGATGGGCAAGGAGTACGGCAAGCAGTCGGGGCGCGGCAACACCGACGACCGCGCCCGCGAGATGGGTATCAACGAGTACGCCCGCCCCGATGTGGGCGAGGCGTTCGTCGCCTACAGCGTCCGCGCCGACAACCAGGACAAGACGACGCGCAAGGGCGGCACCGACTACACCCGCCAGAAGGACCGCACCGGGCCGAGCCGCATGCTCCGGCAGCTGATCGGCGCCTCGGTCAAGAAGGGCGATCCTCGCTTCGTCCCCGGCTCGTGGGACATGCACTACGGCGGCGTGGTCGCGGTGAGCGCCGACGGCGCCGACCGGGTGACGCTCGAGGACTACAACCGCGGGCCGGAGATCCAGGAGATCCAGACCCAGATGCGCGCCGAGCTCGAGCAGCGCTACGCCGGCGCGATCGAGGCGCTCGAGGCCGCGGGCGCCGACATCGGAACGGTCCCCAAGCTGATCACGGCGCTGCTGATGCGGCAGCAGGACCTCGACTGGGGCACGGCCCGGGACGCGGCGAACCGGGCCGTCTCCGGCGGCGGCAAGTCGACCTGGTACTTCCGCATGTACGGCACGCAGCGCGGCCAGACCTTCCACGACGTCGGCAGCGCCGGCACCGTCAACCCGCTCACCATGCGCCTGGGCCGACGCGAGGAGGAGTAGCGCCAGTCCGGAGCCTCAGAAGCCGGCGCAGTCGAAGATGCCGGTGCCGCGGGCCGGGTACAGGTACATGCCGGTGAAGCACATCTCCTGGTTCGAGCTGTCGCCGAAGCTGATGGTCGAGCCGCTGGTGTTGGTGTAGGTGCAGGCGACCTTGAGCCGGTCGCCGCCGACCACCGGGATCAGCGGGTCCTGGCGGTAGTAGGGCTGCTCGACGAAGGTGTAGGGCTCGTCGAGCAGCACGCTGGTGGTGCCGCCGTGGACCAGCTCGACCTTCTGGTGGGTCGCGTACTGGTGCATGTGCGGCCACAGCGCGAACAGCTGCTGGTTGACCCCGGCCGGCAGGGTGCAGCCGCCGTTGACGGTGCGGGTCGCGCCGGGCGGCACGCTGATCGCGAACGAGCCGGCGAAGATCATCTCGGCCAGCATCGGCGGCGGCGTCGCCTGCGCCTTGACCAGGATCGCCGACTCGCCGGCGATCGGGGTGTCGCTGGCGTTGAAGAGGTGGAGGTTGAGGTTGAGCTGCTGCCCGGCCTTGACCTTGAGGCCGACCCCGGCCGGCAGGTCGAACACGTCGGTGCCGACGCCCGAGGCGTACAGCATGTTCATGTCGAGCGAGTTGGCGCCGCAGTCGTACTCGCCATCGGTGCCGGCCTGGCCGTCGCGCACCGACAGCACGGTGTGGTGGGTGCCGAGCGGGGCCTGGGCGGCGAAGGCGGTGATGTAGGTGTCCTGCGGGATCGTGATCCGGACGCAGCGGTAGGTGTCCGGCTGACCGGCGCTCATCGACCACGACCGGCCGATCAGGCGGGTGAAGCCGGGCGGGATCGTGGGCCCGTCGATGCCAGCGTCGACCGCCGTGGCGGCGTCGGGATCGGCGCCGTCGTCGTCGGCGCCGCCGCCGTTGCCGCAGCCGACCGCCAGGGCCGAGGTCGCGAACGCGAGGAGGAACGACGAGACGACGGTACTGCGCATCGACCGAGCATACGCGATCGCACACGACCGCCTCAACGATGCTCGGCTCGGCCGTGGGCCGGGGTATGATGGTCGGCAGTGACCCGGGAGCTGAAGAACGTGATCGTCTTCACGCTCGGTGGCCCCGGCGGTGAGCGCCACGCCGCCGAGCTGCGGTGGATCCGCGAGGTGGCCACCCTCGGCCACATCACCGTGATCCCCGGCGCCCCGCCCGGCCTGGCCGGCGCGGTCAACCTGCGCGGCAACCTGGTCCCGGTGCTCGATCCGGCGGTGCTGCTCGGCCTGGCCGGCGCGGCGCCGGTCCGCCAGGGCGACGCCGCGCTGGTGGTCGAGGATCGCGGCGTGGTCGCCGCGCTGCAGGTCGCCCAGGTCCACGAGGTCGCGACCTGCACCACCGAGGGCGACCACGTCACCGACGGCCGCGGTCGGACCCTGCCGCTGCTCGATCCGCGCGACGTCGTCCGCCGCGCGCTGACCGCGGTCCAGGCCTGCCGCGTCGACGGAGAGCCCGCCGTTGGCTAGCCGCGATCGCAGCCACGAGTTCCCGCTCGACTTCGACGCCGACGAGCTCGACCTCCTGCGCAAGCTGTTCCGCGACGAGGCCCACGACGCCCTCGAGCGGATGACCCACCTGGCCCAGACCGCCGGCGGCGCCGATCCGGGCGCCGACGCGATCCACGCGATGATGCGGATCACCCACACCCTCAAGGGCGCGGCCGGCACCGTCGGCGTCGACGGGGTGGCCGAGCTCAGCCACCGGCTCGAGGGCGCCCTGGCCGCGGTCCGGGCCGGCGAGCGACCGTGGACCCGCGCGTTCGGCGCGGCGGTGGTCGAGATCGCCGACGGCCTGCGCGCCTACGTCGACCGGCTGGCCGAGCCCGCCCAGACCGCGGCGATCGCGACCCGGCTGACCGAGCTGTTGCTGCCGTGGACCGAGGCGCCGCGCATCCGCCAGGGCACCATCCCGCCGAGCGCCGGCGTGCCGACGCTGCCCGCCCTGCCCGACGACGCCGCGCCCGAGCCGATCGTCGAGACGTCGACGTCGATGCGGACCACGGTGATCGACGGCGCGGTGCTCGAGATCGACGACGGCCCGAGCACCGCCAGCATCATCTCGACCGACGCCTCGACCTACGACACCCGCACCCTGCTCCGGGTCGAGCCCGAGCGGGTCGACACCCTGATGTCGGCGGCCGGCGAGCTGCTGTTCGACTGCACCCGGATCGAGCGCCGGGTCGCGCTGCTGCGCACGCTCAGCCGCGACCTCGGCCGGGCCCGCCAGGGCCTGCGCGACGAGATCGGCGCGGTCGCCGCCGGCGCGGCCGATCCGGCGCGCGGCCCGCTCGCCGCCCGGCTGCGCGGCTTCGAGGAGCAGGTCGCGACCGTCGCCGCCCAGCTCACCCAGACCACCGCCGCGCTGCTCGACGAGTCGGAGGCGATGCGCAAGAACCTGGCCGAGCTGCAGGGCGGCCTGACCCGGGTGCGGATGCAGACCGCGCGGGCGCTGTTCACCCAGCTCGCCCGGGCGCTGCGCGGCGCCGCCCGCACCACCGGCATCGAGGTCGAGCTGCGGACCAGCGGCGACGACACCGAGTTCGACAAGACCGTGGCCGAGCGGATCACCGACCCGCTGATCCAGCTCCTGCGCAACGCGGTGGTCCACGGCATCGAGCCGCCGGCCGAGCGGGTGCTGCGCGGCAAGTCGGCGACCGGGCTCATCCGCATCACCGCCCGCCAGGACGGCAACCTGCTGGTGCTGGAGCTGGGCGACGACGGCCGCGGCGTCGACGCCCGCCGGCTGCGCGAGCGGTTCGTCACCACCGGCCGGTGGACCGCGGCCAAGGCCGAGCTGGCGTCCGACGAGGACGTGATCCACGCCCTGTTCGATCACGGGGTGTCGAGCCGCGACGAGGCCGACGAGCTGTCCGGGCGCGGCATCGGCCTCGATCTGGTGCGCGAGGCGATCGCGCGCCTGGGCGGCGAGATCCGGATGACGTCGACGCCCGGCCGGGGCACGACCTTCCTGCTCCGCCTGCCGGTGTCGACCGCGGTGACCCAGGCGATGCTGTTCAAGGTCCACGGCCAGGTCTACGCCCTGCCCAACGCCCAGGTGGTCGAGGTGGTCGCGGTCGACGCCGGCCTGGCGGCGTGGCCGACCGGCGGCGCGCCGGTGGTCCGGCTCGAGCGCCTGCTCGCCATCCCGCAGGCCCCGGGCGCGGTGGTGGCGCCCGAGCCGGCGCGGCGGCCGGGGGTGGTGGTGACCTACGCCGGCCACCGGCTGGTCTGCACCGTCGACAAGGTGATCGGCCCGCGCGAGATCGTGGTCAAGCAGTTCGGCCCGCTCCTGGCCCCGCTCACCCTGTACGCCGGCGCGACCATCAGCGGCTCGGGCAAGGTCCAGCTCATCCTCGATCCAGCGGCGCTGGTCCGCACCGTGTACCCGTCGGCCCGGCTGGCCGAGGCGGCCACGCCGAGCGCGACCCCCGAGGCGCTGGCCGGCCGCGCGCTGGTGGTCGACGACTCGCGCGCGCTGCGCGAGGCGCTGACCTCGATGCTGACCCGCGAGGGCTGGATCGTCGACGTCGCCGAGGACGGCGAGCGGGCCTGGAGCCTGGCCGAGCACCTGACCTACGATCTGGTGGTCACCGATCTCGAGATGCCGCGGCTGTCGGGGTTCGAGCTGATCGCCCGCCTGCGCCGCACGCCGCGCACCGCCCGGCTGCCGGTGATCGTGGTCTCGACCCGGGTCACGCCCGACATCCGCCGCCGGGCCAGCGAGCTCGACGTCCAGGGCGTGATCGCCAAGCCGCTGACCCGCCGCAAGCTGCTCGACGTCCTCTACGGCGCCCGGCCCTGATCACCTCTTGGGCGGGCCCTTGTGCGAGACCTTGAGCAGCGGCCGGCCCGGCTTGCCGGCCGCCGACCGACCGGCGCGCCCGCCGCGGCCCTCGGTCGCCTTGGCGATCTCGCGGGCGCCGGCCTTCTGCCGGGCCAGGCCGGTGCGCGGGCTCCACTCGAGGCCGCGGCGGGCCGTGGCCGCGGGCGGGGTCGGGCGCGCGGGCGCCGCCGGACGGGCGCCGCTCTCGCTCGCCGCCACGCGCTCGCCGCGGGCCAGGCGGGCGCCGACCTCGGGCCGGGCGCCGACGTCGGGGCGGGCCGACCGGGCACCGACGTCGGGTCGGCGCACGGCCGCGCGGCGCGGCTCGCCGTCCGCCGACGGCGGCGAGACCGCGGGGGCCGCGTCGGCGCCGCGGATCAGCTTGAGCTCGATCCGGCGACGCGGCACCGAGACGTCGAGGATCTCGACCTCGACCGGATCGCCCATGGTCAGGCTCCAGCCGCTGCGCCGGGCCCGCAGCCGGAGGTGGAGCTCGTCGTAGCCGATGTCCGAGCCCATCGACTCGAGCTTGATCAGGCCCTCGACGTACGGCGAGTCGAGCTCGACGAACGCGCCGAAGCTGGTGACCGCCGACACCGTGCCGGCGAACCGCTCGCCGATCTGATCGCGGACCAGGTACGCGCGGTACATCGCGACCGCCTCGCGCTCGGCCTCCATCGCCCGCCGCTCCTGGCCGCTGGCGCCGGCGGCCAGCTCGGTCAGCCGGGTCACCGGCGGCGGCGGCTCGCGGTACGCGCCGCCGGCCGGGAGCCCGGCGCGGTGGAGGTGGTGCTTGAGCAGCCGGTGGACCAGCAGATCGGGGTAGCGCCGGATCGGCGAGGTGAAGTGGAGGTAGTCGCCCGACGCCAGGCCGAAGTGGCCGATCGGCACCGTGTCCCACACCGCCTGCTTGAGCGAGCGCAGGACCAGGAACGACAGCGCGCGCGCCGCCCGGGTCGCGACCACCTGCTCGAGCACCTCCTTCATCCCGATCGGCGTCATCGCGACGTCGACGTCGACCTTGATGCCGAGGCCGCCGAGGATCTCGGCCAGCTCCTCGACCCGCTCGCGCCGCGGCGGGGCGTGGACCCGCCACACCGTCGGCGCGCCGAGCTTGCGGAAGAAGCCGCCGACCGCCTCGTTGGCGGCGATCATGAACGCCTCGACCAGCTGGTAGGCGCCCTTGACGTCGGGATCGCCCTTGGCCCGGACCACGTCGCGGACCAGGCGCGGATCGTCGGCGTCGAGCAGGACCTTGGCCTCGGGCAGATCGAGGTCGAGCGCGCCGCGGGCCTGCCGCGCCGCCCGCAGCTGCTTGGCGAGGGCGTCGAGCCGTTCCAGCTCGCCCAGCCACGGCCGGTAGGCCTCGCGCCGGCCGCGGAAGTCGCCGCGCAGCGCGGCGGCGACGCCGGGGTAGTCGAGCCGGGCGTGCGAGCGGATCACCGCCGCGGCGAAGCTGGTGTCGCGCAGCCCGCCGTCGGCGTCGTAGTCGAGCCGGACCACCATCGCGCAGCGATCGCGATCGGGGTTGAGCGAGCAGATGCCGGCCGACAGCTGGATCGGCAGCATCGAGATCACGCGATCGGGCAGGTAGACCGAGACCCCGCGCAGGGTGGCCTCGCGATCGAGCGGATCGTCCCAGCGGACGTAGTGCGAGACGTCGGCGACCGCGACCCAGACCCGGGTGCCGCCGTCGGGCCCGTCCTCGATGCACAGGGCGTCGTCGAAGTCGCGGGCGGTCTCGGGATCGATGGTGCAGAACCGGCGATCGCGCAGGTCGATGCGATCGGCGAAGTCGGCCGGGCCGAGCTCCTGCGAGGTCGCCTCGGCCTGGCGCAGCGCCTCGGGCGGGAACTCGATCGGCAGCGCGGCGCAGGCGAGGATCTTCTCGATCTCGGTGCGGGGGTCGTCGGGATCGCCGAGGACCTTGAGCACCCGGGCGGCGAGCTCGTGGCCGCCCGGCGACGGGTAGCGGGTGATCTCGACGACCACCGCCTGGCCGTCGGCGCCGGCGACGCCGCCCTCGAGCATGACCTGGCCGAAGTCGGCCGCGACCCGCGGATCGTCGGGCTCGAGGTAGAAGGCGCGCCCGCTCCGGCGCAGGACGCCGGTCAGCCGGGCCCGGCCACGGGCCAGCACCTCCTCGACCTGGCCCTCGACGCCCTTGACCCCGACCCAGGTGGTGACCCGGACCTGATCGCCGTCGAGCGAGCCGCCGCGGTACTTGGCCGGGATGAAGACGTCACGGCCGTCGGCCTGGGCGACGAAGCCGTAGCCGGCCGGGTGGACGGTGATGCGGCCGGTGACCGGCTCGTCGGCGCCGGGCGAGACCGGCCGCAGCGCCGGCGACGACGACGGCGGCGTCCACCCGGGCGTCGACCCGGCGCCGGGCGCGCGCGGCGCGGCGGTGGCGAGCGGCGCGATCGCCGGCGGGCCCGGCCGCGTCCGGCGACCGGACGGCGCCGGCGACGGATCGGCGACCGGCGGCAACGTCGACCGCCGGGTGCGGGACGACGGCGGCCGGGCGGCCGGGGCCGGCGCGGCCGGCGGCGCGGGCGGCGCGGCCGACGCGGTCGGCGCGGTCGGCGCGGTCGGCGCGGTCGGCGTCGCCCACGGCAAGGCCGGCTGGCGCGACCGCCGATCGGCGGCCCGGCCCTGGGGCGCGAGCGCGAACGCGCCGCCCGGCAGGATCTGGATCTGGCCGCTGCCGGCCAGGTCGGTGAGCAGGTTGCGCAGGTTGGCGTAGTCCTGCTTCTTGAGGCCGAGGTCGTCGGCGAGCGCCTGGAGCTTGACGCCCCGGGTGACGACGCGACCGAGCGCGTCGAGGATGTCTTCGGACGTGACGGACATGATGCGTGAGTGTCTTTCGAGCAAGGCCCCGGGCGGGGTCGGCGATCGCGACGCGACCGACGAACGACCCGGAGCGAGGAATGAGTGTGGGGGATGCCGGGGGCGGCGGCGAGGGCGAGGTTGGCGACCGCGGCCGGCGCTAGCGCAGCGCCCGCAGCACGCCGTCGTCGCCGGCCAGGTAGATGGTGCCGTCGGCGCCGACGGTGACGGCGCTGTCGAGATCGGCGTCGAGGGCGAAGGTCCAGGCCAGGACGCCGTCGGGCCGGACCGCGTAGAGGTGATCGTCCTGCGAGCCGATGAGGACGATGCCGTTGTCGGCGACCACCGGCCGGGCGTGGATCTTGTCGGCGGTGGCCAGCCGCCAGCGGACCTGGCCGGTCGGCGCGATGGCGTAGAGGTGGCCGTCGTAGCTGCCGGCGTAGATGGTGCCGTCGGCGGCGAGGGCGGCGCCGCCGCGGATGTCGCCGTCGGTGAGGACCTTCCAGCGCAGGCCGCCGTCGGGGCCGACCGCGTACAGCGCGTCGTCGTCGCTGCCGACGTAGATCGTGCCGTCGTCGGCGACCACCGGGGTCGCGTCGAGGTCGCCGCCGGCGCGCAGCTCCCACTGCTTGTCGCCGTCGGCGGTCAGGGCGTACAGCGCGTCGTCCTCGCTGGCGACGTAGATCATGCCGCCGGCCAGGGCCGGCGCGGCGGCGACGTGCTCGCCGGTGGCGAACCGCCAGCGCAGGGTGCCGTCGGCCCACACCGCCTGGGCGCCGTCGCCGCCGGTGTAGATGGTGCCGTCGTCGCCGATCACCGGGCCGCCGTCGGCGTCGCAGCGCGAGCTCTCGGGGCCGAAGCCGCCCGGCGCGCAGGCGCCGATCCGCAGCGCCCAGCGCTCGCGGCCGGTGGCGCCGTCGAACGCCCGCAGCCGGTCGTCGTCGCTGCCGACGTAGACCGTGCCGTCGACCGCCACCGCCGGCGTGCTCCACGATCGCTCGCCCAGGGTCGCCTTCCAGCGCACGCCGCCGTCGGCGCCGACCGCGGTGAGCTGGCCGCCGTGGTCGGCGACGTAGACGGTGCCGTCGGGGCCGATGGTCGGCCCGCCGGTGACCGGGCCGGCCAGCGCGACCTTCCACTGCTCGCGCGGGGCGCGGACCGGCGCCGGGCCGCCGGTGCGGCCCTGGTGGCGGGCGTCGCCGCCCAGCATCGCGAACGGCCGCGGGCCGGCGACCGGCTGACCGCCGGGCGCGGCCGCGCCGGCGTCGGCGACCGCGACCGATCCGCCGCCCGCGCCGCCGGGCCCACCGAGCGGCCCGCCGCCGCCGCGATCGACGCACGATCCGGCGACGCATACTCGGGTGCCCTTGCAGTCGGTGTCCTTGCCGCACGGCCCCGGCGACACGCTGGCGCCCGAGCACGCCGCGCCGCTGCCGGCCCCGACGACGGCGAGGCCGAGCGACAGCAGGGACCGGATCGACGCGCTCACGCCTTGGCGAGATCGTTCGAGAACCGCTCGGCCAGCTTCTCGAAGTAGCGGCGGGTCTCTTCCAGGATCGCCGGATCTTGATCGGGGTACATGCGAATGCCGTGGGCGCCGCACGGATCGGTGGTCACCGGCCCCACCGGCAGCCCGCCGACGATGCCGGTGCGCTCGTGATAGAGGAGTGCCAGGACCTCGGCGTGGCTCTCGGGCACGAGGAACGTGCGCCGCCCGAGCTCGGCCTTGCCGTCCTTGAAGCCCTCGATGAGCTTGGCCATGAAGCCTCGCGAGTGTATCGCCCGCGGGGGTGGTGTCAAAAGGGTTGTGGTCGTCACGATCGGGTACCCGTAGGATGCCGGCGCGTGAACGTCGACTTCTGGTTCGACTTGTCGTGCCCCTACGCCTACCTCGCGTCGGGCGCCATCGAGCCCCTGTGCCGGGCGGCCGGGGCCTCGCTCCGGCTGCAGCCGATGCTGCTGGGCGGCGTGTTCCGCGCCACCGGCGCCGGCGACGGGCCGATGCCGGGGCT
>Ga0075163_10004940_pt1 | contig 17852 bp, 21 predicted proteins | sample JI1023141ADNA_FD_71478 | JGI IMG/M metagenome (GOLD analysis project Ga0075163, IMG submission 71478) | Wastewater effluent complex algal communities from Wisconsin, to seasonally profile nutrient transformation and Carbon sequestration -... | ecosystem: Engineered > WWTP > Effluent > Algae...
ATCGATCAAACATGGGAAGGACACCATCCGGTTTGAAAGCGTAACGGGCAAGTCCTACATCGTGGTGACCGTGAACGGACATCCTGGAACAGTGAACGGTCAGTCAACCTGGACCCCACAAAAAACCTGATGCCGTTGACAGTCATTCAGGTCAATCTCGTCGACTAGAAAGTATTATTCTATGAGCACATGCCAGAGCCCGTGAATTCGAAAAGTCCGCAAATAATTTCAACATTAAAACAAATAATGTTAGTATTGAAAGGGTCCGATTTATCGGGATTGCCGAAAGCCAGCACGAGTCACGTAACATCAATGGATGTTGGACCGGGATACGTGGCGTTTAAGCCATTTTGCCACCTCAATCTCGCCTGACCGTTTTGCCAGCCGCAGCGGTGTATTCCCCTTATCGTCATTCACATTGGGATCGGCATTTGTTTCTGTGATTAGCCACCTCACGATGCTCAGCTTACCCTTCATTGCAGCCGAATGCAGCGGTGTCCGGCCCTCTACAGTCCTCGCGTCAGGGTCGGCCTTAGCTTCTGTAATCAACCACTTCACCACATCGAGATGGCCTAAGTCGGCGGCCAGATATAGAGGTGTTTCACCATAAACATCCTTTGCGTGGACATTCACATTCGTTTCCAATACAAGCCACTTGACAACGTCCATGCGACCCGATATGGCGGCAGAATGCAATGCTGTCCGTCCGATCGCATCCTTTATGCGAGGATCAGCGTTCCCCTCGATCACAAGCCATCTCACTATATCAAGCTTGTCACGATAAGATGCGGCGTCCTGCAGCGGCGTCCGGCCGTTGTTGTTTTGTGTATTCGGGCGAGCGTTCCCCTCGACCACCAGCCATTTCACCACATCAAGCCGACCTTTGAGCACGGCACTGTGCAACGGTGTGTCACCTTCATTGTTCTTTATGTTGGGGTCAGCTTTTGCTTCAACGACCAGCCACTTGGCTACGTTCAGATGTCCCTCGAAGACAGAGTACATCAACGGTGTATCACCCCATTCGTCCTTCGCATCGGAGACAGCTTTCAAATCAAGCACCAGCCACTTCACCACGTCCAAGCGACCCATTGAGGCGGCCCGATGTAACAGCGTCTCTCCGAAATCAGTGACGATGGCTTTTGGCCCATCAGTCCCGCCTTCCTCTGCCGCTACACGCTTGATCGTTTCGATGTCACTCGTTCGAAGAGCAGCGAACACTCTAGCCCAGCGTCCTCCTCCCTCCAAACGCTTGATTTCTTCAATGAGGTTGAATACTCTATCCATTTGTTTTTTATGCGTTAAACTGTACAAAGATCCCGATTGCGATCCATACGCAGTTCTACACGCCCTTATGTCATCCTACAATGAGCACCAATAAACATACCAAAACGAAGATACCCATGTAAATCTGCTTGCCTCTTGACTTTCTGTACCACGCTGACAAAATGGTGATCACCAAACAAGATGCACAAAGAATTCGTGGACTCGGACTTTCGGTTCTAGCGCCTCGACGAGAGGGAGCGGAAATCAAGGCGGCGGCTTCGAACACTCCACGGACTACCTACAACGACGAAGAAAAAAGGACGGTCGCGCATCCTCAAAATTCTTCTGGTCCTGGTCGGCGACGAGTCGATCTCAGCCGAGAGATTTCCACGCACGACAGTGACGATGACTACGGAGAGATTTCCGTTTCTGTTCTTGCGCTCTATGGGACAACTGTCAGTTCAATCAAACGCAAGGAGCCTTATACAGATGACGAGCAGTTGTCTGTTCAACGCATGAAGCCTGTCGATATCATTGATTTGACTGCGGATGTCGTGCAATAAACATGATGTCGTTCAATTTTGATTTCCGCAAATTTATGAACTCTTGTTTAATGTGAGATAAAGAGCTTCTCGTACAAGTTTTGGGGTCATGCGCTTGACGACTGCTTGGATAAACCTGTCAACATATTCGTTATCGGTTGACTCGGAGCCTGGTATCAAGCGACTTTCTCCAGTCCGGTTGTCCTCTAAGTAGACCACGTGACTCCGAATCTCGCACCGATCGTCCGATACGTTGACATCCATCTCATGTCTCAGTTCGTCGCCTCTCGTATTGCAGCAGAGCACGGTGATGCGCGGACCAAAGTAGTGGAATGAAATATCGGCGGTGAACTTGGCCGGCACTGAAGAGCCCTGGACATCCACTTCTGAAAGAAGAATATAGATGATGCGATCGAGTCGCCGGTTGCTTTGACAGATTCCCATTTGAACAATACGTTTTTTACGGCTCCGACGCTGTCAGAAATTGCTTTGTTAAATAAATGCACTTGATTGATACCTTGGTCTGGAGCAAATGCAAGCATGGATCATTGTCGTCATTGTTTTCAGTATCATTGTTCTAGTTGCATTCCTGTATTTTATGTATAGATGCTCTCAATCAAACCCAGGGCCATCGTGGTTTAAATCGGCTAGTTCGACTTCCTATGCATGATAAGCGTGTTCCCGAAACATCTCATTTCATTCGGTGACCCTAAAAAAACGCCTCAGACAGGTCAACCATGAACTCTTTAACTATGACAGATAACATCGACGAAAAGCCTGACGAGGAATCTAGTCCATACGCCACTTATGAGAAAGTGAGAATGATTCGACCGATTGAAGGAGCGGACAAAATTGTACTGGTCACCGTGCTCGGTTATCATGTCATCTGTGCCAAGGATCTCGTCCAAGTAGGAGATCAAGTGTTGTTTATCAAGATTGGTGCTTTCATTCCACAACCGTTCCAAACCCATTCCTTCTTCTCCTTCGTGAGAGACGGTGTCATGCGCACGATTAAGCTCAAGGGTGTCTACAGTCAAGGACTGATTCTCGCTGTGGATCAAGTTCGTACTTTGTTGGAATCCTTTGAAACGACGAGTGAAACAGTTAAGGCAGTGCAAGGTCTTCCGGATCACACCCTCCTGGGCATTCGAAAGTACATCAAGCCCACCAAGATACTGGCTCGAACCAACGGTCGCAAACCTCGACCTTTTAATCCGAATCGTCAGACCACGGTTCCCACCTTGAAGCCCTTCCCCTCCTGGTTCCCCAAGACCGACCAACCACGACTCCAAAACAATCCTGATCTTTTAGTGCAGCCATCCGATGTCAAAGAGGTTACGGTTACCGAGAAGGCCGAGGGATGTTCGAGCACCTTTTATCACAATGAAGGACAAACAGGCGTTTGCTCACGAAACTTTGAACTTGTCGTGAGCGATGAACCAGATCCTAACCTCATTTCGGCCACCATCATCTCCATGGACCGACGGTATCAAATCACCCAAATACTCCAGGAAAAGAAGATGAATGTAGCCGTACAAGGGGAAACATGTGGACCTGGTCTAAACGACAATCGCATGGAACTGAAAGATCATGAGTTGTACATCTTTGACATTTACGACATTGATCAGCAATCGTACTGGCCATGGTCCAAACTCAAATCCTTCTGCGAAGAAATGAAATGGCCCACTGTGCGCAAGCTAGACATAAAACCACCCTCCACAGTCGACGAATGGATCATGCAAGTCAATGCACTCAAGTATCCATCTGGGGCGGTGTGCGAAGGAGTGGTGGTGCGCTATGAAGGATTCGGCCCAAGAACGGGGAGAGCGACCTTCAAAGTCATTAGCCCGGCATTTTTGGTGAAGCACAAGTGTTGATCATATTGAAAACGAACGATAGGACAATAAAAAGGAATTCGAATAAAATATAGATTTGTTCAGTCAATGTCCAAACGGAAAATTTAAATATTCAACATGTCTTCTTCGGTCGAATCGAAACCTGAGGCTGCTGATCCGAGTCGACCACACCATGGACTCCGCGTGAAACATTGGATCGAGACGTCGCAAGTGAATATTGTGAAAGAGGCGCTAGAAAATGGTATGGATCCCAACGTCATCCTAGATGATTTCGACAGATGGTTTCCTCTGGCATGGGCAGCACGCTACAATCAACACGAGATTATGGAACTTCTGATTCAGCATGGAGCCAATGTGAATATGACCGATGAAAACGGTTGCGACGCTTTGAAGATAGCTGTATATGGAAACAACGCGTGGGGCTTGGAACGTCTCGTCGCTGCTGGCGCCCATGTGAACCATATAAGCAAGGCCGGGGACACGGTTCTCCATCTGGCCTGCCATCAAGGAAACACACTGTTTGTCCGACGACTGCTCCAGTTGGGCGCGGCGCCTTGCATCAACGCCATTGACGACAATGGTCAATCCCCGCTCTTGATTGCGGCCTCGAAAGGACATTTTCTTACGGTCAAAGAGATGCTGGCCAACGGTGCGGACGTTTCTATCATTTGGCGCGGCAAGACCATTCTCTACTATGCAGTGACTAGCGGGTCGTTCCAGACCGTTCGCCTTATTGTCGAAGCGGGTGCCGCCATTTTGTCGGACCACGTCGAACTTGCGATCGACATGTGTCTGGTGGATATCGTTCATTACCTATGTGTCACCAAACATTACGGCCTCAACACAGAGAACAAGGATGGGATCACACCGCTCATGTACGCCTGCCAGAAGAAACCCGAACTCGTGGAGCCCTTGCTGGCTATGGGTGCTGATCCGTCGTATAGAAACAAGGACGGAATGTCTGCGCTGTGTTACGCATTGGATCAAGCCAACATGACTGCAGTAGAACAACTTCTGGCCTGCGGTGCCGAGATCACTGACCAAGAACTGTCACATATGGACTGTCACAGAGAGGATTTGCGCAGCCTGCTGTCTCGCCACACTCTAACGGTAAATGTCGGTCGACGTAACATGCGCGATAAACGTAAGGTCGCGTCTTGTACAGTCGAAGACCGTGACGGAGTGAAGAAGGGATAGATCGTTACAAGGATTCCAGAGTCGTAAAAATGAGTTTAGCGGTTGTATTAAAATTGCAATTGCTCAAAAACATCCATGTATGACGAACAAGGACAAAGAGAAGAAAGACTGGAAGCTATGATCACTTCGATTGCCCTTAAGCTGACGTCGAAAGCCATCGGTTTACCGAATCATTTCTATCATGGCCACCAACCTCGTCTCCGACTCGGAGACCGACTGGCCTTTATCGCCTCTTCTTGATTATACCTATCCAGTGCACTCTCTTGTGCTTGAAGGACTTCGGTTGTTAGTCTGTGTGTTTCTCCTTCTTTCTTGATAAGAGCTGTCTGAGTGGCCGCCAAATCCTGTTCAAGCTTATTGTTTCTTCGCAGTATATCATTTTCATTCTTTTTGTCTAAACCAAAAGCCACTGCCCCGGTAATCACACCACCTGTATACACTAGCACGACAGCAGACAGCACGATCATCGTGATCCACAATCCCATGGGTCCATCAATCACACCTGCCGCCCCGAGGATGCCGATGAGGAGGATGACAAATGCAATGCTTATCCACAACATTTATTATCAAATCACACTGAAAAAAAAAATCATGTACACTAGTTCAACAATGTATAATAGTCAAGTGCGTTTGTCTCACGACCACTGTACCAGCGACTAATCCTAAAAAACAGCAATCGCATCTCTCTTCACTTTTCAAACATTTTTCAAAGATTGTTCAAACATGAATACCATGAACGTATTTGTTGGAGCCGCATTGATCATTCCTGACATTTTAACGTTTCTAACCGTGTGGGCCATGACCGGTCAGGTGTTCTGGCCATCCTTGATTTCGGCTTTTTGTCCGGATCCACAGTTTCTGTGGCTCCTTTTGTCTATTGCTTTTCCGTACTTCTGTCTTCCTTCATGGGCCGCACCTACCGGTACAATCGTCCTGCTAGGTCTCGTGTCCTCGCCAGCAGCCAAGAAAATAGCTGATACGAAACGTCTTGCGTCCACTCTGGACTGGGTCCCGGATTTGTATACCGTGCTCCTCTCCATCCAGTGCCTTATCTACGTCTACTATGAAAGCACTAGTTGGTGGTGGATGGTTCTAACAGTTTGTTCGCCCCTCTTTTCGATTCTCGCCGACTGTGTCGATCCCAATCAACGAGTGGCGGGTCTTCTCCTTTTCATCTTGTTGAAACGGACCATGACGTTTGGACCTTCCCTTCTCCTGTCCTGGTTGTGGACCAAATTGACCGAGGAATTCATTCGTCGACGCTCTACTCTGATGCTCAGCGAATTGGCCATAGCCTTGGACCGTATTTTAAAACACAGCAGAGAGCAGAGAGAACAACATGAGTCAAGAGATGTAGAGGCCACAAACACTGTGGACATGATCGAACTCTGCGAATGGTCAAGTGCCGAATGATCCTTCACGAACGCCGAATCAATGCCTTGCCGTCTCCAGCCAGAGTGAATGTGACTCTGTCCAAAAATCACTGTTCGACCCACTCTCTGATCTGCCAGATCTCGTGGAGTGACTGCGACCGTAGTCGTGTATCAGTAAATTCTATTGCATTGCAATATCCATCGAAGCTTGACATTGAAACCAAAAAAATATGTGTGCGACGAGCGGGATTTGAACCCGCGAGACTTGCGTCATCGAATCTTAAGCTCGACCCGTTAACCTCTCCGGCATCGGCGCTGCACAGGCAATGTACGCTGAATTCTACATTTAAACACTCTTGTCTCATACAATCGTGAGAACCGTGTAAGATTATAGTCCATTTTTTGAGAGCAACATCGTTTTCATTTACTCAATCATAATTCAAACTGACTCGGGTCGAAATGTCATCCTTTGAACAAGAGTTGGCCCATTTGGCCAAGAAGTACGGACGTCACGTTGTGTTTTCGAATCCTGGTGTAACCGTCGTCTCGTCCAATCCGGGTCGCTGTGAGAATGATTCGTTGTTGGTAGATGACGATATATCTGCACGAGTTCAGGCTGAGCAGGAACTCAAGCCAGATACAGACCCAATCCCGGCCGTTCAGGACGTGAAATGGACCCCCGAACACTGGATTCATATCTTATGTACTACGAATCCCCCGCCTGAAAGCTCTGCCATGTACAAGCACCATTTTCGCACAGCTTGGGCCATAGCTTGGAATTCATTGAAACGCATTAGAACCGTGCCCGAGCAATGGTCGTCTGCCGAATACGACCCTGACGCCCATCTCGCCCGTCATCCCGGAGAGATCACCGACTACTCGATAGTCACTCAGATCCTTCGCCTCTGGGGTCTGACGTTTTCTGTCCAAGAACGAGAATATACAGATCGACCGTCGACGTCATCGGCTTTTAACAGAGCCCCTCTGTACCGCTTTGATTTTACAGTGCCTAAACAGGATTGGTATTCGAATTGAATCTTTAGTAAATTCTTATCTGTTTATTTTCGCTCCAACCGATTTCTTTACATCTTTTATACGTGTACACGACAAACCATCCTTCGACTTTCGCCTACATCTTCGATACAATACAACAATCATGGCAAAGGCGGTCAAGACAATTACGATAACAGAGCCAATGATCCAATACAGGTGATCCGAACAGGCTCGCACTGCGCGATACAAATTCATCTTCTTGTCCTTGTGCCAACTAGAGCCATGTAGAACCTTGACCACACTCTCTTGACGATCTTCTCGGTTCTCAAAAGGTTGCAAAATGGAAGAAGGTGCAATGTACAAACGTGCATGTCCGTACTCCTTGGATGCATCTGTCAAAATGCCAGGTCCCGTTCGAAACAAAGTGTCAAAATGGTAATCCAACTTCATGAGAAACCCCTTGGCTCTTGTGCGCCGAGTGGGATGCAACAAAAAGTTCCAAACGGTCACCCAGAATTCATGTCCAGGCACCGAGGCCATGAACGCATTGGTCACGTGATTCGAACCCATGCCATGTTCAGATCGAGCAGCGGACAGGACGACTGGATGATGCTTCACAGATTCAAACCATCGATCCAAGTCCGGTACTTTCGGCTCAATATCAAGATCACAATACACTCCACCATACCTGTGCAAGATAAACGGACGCACAGCATCCGCTCTTTGGATAGGATGTTTATACCCATCGTACACCTCCAGAAACCAGGAATAATGGGTGGCTATTAACGCACGATTGTCATCGTCCGTCCACAGGTAGTGAGTCCAGCCCTTCTGTTTCATCTCCTCCGATGTCCAGGCATCGTACGAAGACTTCCATTTCTCCGGAACCTCACGCGTCTTCCAGGTTTGATGAACAATCTTGGGAATGAATGGACTATTACTCAAAGAACGAAGCACACGATCCGCTGTTTTCAAAGTGATTGGACCTTTGGACGGGACACCTGTCAACCACTGATTTTCATCCATGGTCTAATATTCGAATTTGGTCGATTTTTATTCATTGATTCCGTGTTGAATATTCGTACTTGGAAAATACACGGACCTGCCGGTCACACTAAGAAACAAATAGTATTCAAACACTGATTCATGTCTTCGTCCCCTAAAGTATTATTCGGGTTCTGTGAACGTCTCTATCTAAAAAGGCGACTCCGTCAACTGAAAAGAGACTTGGACGACGCCGTATTTGATGATAATGTGTCTCATCGCGAAATCATTCGACTAAAACGACACATTACACAGACGGAACAATCGATCAAATGGTGCCGACACCGAGAGCGACAACAACGATGGATTGATTGGTATGGACGGTTGCTGAGGAGAAAAATGAATCGGACATGATCTCAGATGCTCATTATGTAGTCCACTTCTCTCTTCAACTTTCTTGGCTGACCCGCCAGACAGGTTCTCAATAAAGCCAATGTCTTTTGTTTCCCAATAGCTTTTACAATACACTTGATGGATAGTGCATGTGCGTGAAAGGCATTCAACTTTGATTTCGGCTTTGCTCGGTCATAGGACATTGCTTTCTTCTTCTTGTCTTTCTCGCTCTTCACTTTCATCCAATCGAGGTCGGCTTGAGCATTGGCCGCATAGATGGGATTGATCCGCTTCCCACTGATGTTGAGCCGGGCTTGCAACATTCTACGAACGGTCAAAAGAGAATGACGTTTGATCAACTGATTCAGAATTCGATGTCTTATCTGTGGTGAGTCGCGCATATGATATCCATTTTTGGCGCCTTTGGCATCCGTAAACGTCATGGCCTCACGATCAACGGGAATTTTGCGAATCTTTCGCTTTTGATCCATTTCGGTCAATTTATTATTTTGGTATGCACGTCATTTTCACATTAAAGTCTAGACGCCAAGAAAGCAAACCCAGTCAGCCCGACCGTCCAGCCAAACGCCGATAGGACTCTCTGATTTCTCAGTTCATCTTTCAGCTTATCATTCTGTTCGCGAATCTCTTTCAACTGCTTGTCTAGTTCCACGCGAACTTGCGACTCGACTAGACGAGAGGAACGCTGCTCCAACGCGTCGTATCGGCGACCAAGTCCTTCGAAATAAGCATCCGTCTTGGTCGAAACACCAGACTCAGTCGACAACTCTTGAAGTTGGCGGCGCAACTCCGTTCGTGTGTCAGCCGCCAAGGTCGCGCGCTCGGACTCCAGACGCAAACGACCCTCTCGGATTTCACGGTCCACTTTGGCCTTCTCTTCTTGCAAAGATCTCATGCGCTCACTGTATTCGCGATCATATACTTCGCGCACTTTTCGATCGAACTGAGCCGACTCAAACACTGTTGAACGAATTGTATCATCGTTTCGTCGGAGCTGGTTGCGGAACTCGGACGGAAACCAGATATTGTGGAAGATAAAGTCGTCCGCACTGGTAAACACGACTGGCATTGAACTAGTTTTTTTTGTTTGAAGAATGAATGATTTGATAATGAAATAAACGCGGTTCTGGTTTATACGAAATGTCGACAGTCTCAACGTTTGGTATTGTGTTAGGGGTATTACTTGGAGTGGGACTTTTGATAGTGTTTATTTGGCAATGGTGGAACAGGCGTTCGAAATCAAACAGTCACATAAATGCGCATCAAGAAAACAGAGTGACTGAGCATGAGGAATTAAATGACGAACCAGATGCGAACGAATTTCAAGAATACGAAACGGAACTCAAGCACTTGTCGACCTTGAAAAGGAACAAACAAAGACGCTCTAAAATCCGAGAAGAAACGGCTGAACTTGAGCTACAGCTTTTAAGCTAATCATCGTTCACCACCGATCCCGACATAGACGATGCTTGACGAGCCCGGACACCCTTGCATCGGATAGATCCGCTCATGGTCTTGGCACAGTCTACGCTATGGCATTCTCGAATATCAATCGAGCCGCTCATGGTATGGAGCTCAGCCGTTCGAACGGGACCGTCCACTCGGACCGACCCACTGGATGTTTTGACCGTGACGTCCACAGGGGCCTTGTCCTTTCCGTCTGATTGAATGTCGACCGTCAGTCCACACACGTTCGTATGCAAGTCCACGGTTTTGGTCGTCGGCGGTAGAATAACGTGGATTCGGTCGTTTTGTAAACTGGCCGGCCATTGATTCATGATCTTGCCCTCTGCACCTTTTTCCCGCAAGACAAGTTCATACTCTTTACCATCTAAGGTCAGGTCAATACGGTCCGGTTCAGAAGCGCGAAAGTTGACACCTGCACCCGTTATACGAATGCCGTTCACGGTGATTCCATGTGTTTCGAACAACATGTTATCACTGCCGATCAGGTTTCCACCAAATTGATTGTAACCGCTCATGTCCGATCAAGCAAATACAATCACGATCTTCTCTTGTTTGAAAAGTGTCACTTTTATTCATTCGTCTCCCATCGAGCCAAAATCACTATTTACGCGAACACAGTCATTTTGATCGCACCTTCTTCGTCACATACGTCCTCAATCCCTAGTCCATGCAAAACCGGTATAATGGGAAATGAGTTCAAAATGCTGATCTCTGGGACAGGTTCCTTTGGTTCCAAAGGCATCGGTGGAGCGGATGGCTGAGTGACCATCTCTCGTTCATGCACCTCACTGATTTCCGGCTTTACAGAAATATCTCCAGACAGACGTCGACGCAGCATCGACTTTAACGATACGTTGTCGGTCAGATCAAGCATATCCGCATCTACGTCCAGTTTGCCGGTCGAGAGAATCAGATGAACCATCTGATGTCTGCTCGGCTGAATACACAGACGAAGAGTATCCTTTGTCACTAAATGAGGTAGGTCAATGACAATTCGCTCGAACAATTTGAAATTGTCCGACGCAATAGAGCCTGTCAGAAGTGCATGCTGTTCTTTCTCATCGAACACCTTCAGCTCGGGTTTTCCGTCAATCAGCGAAGACGTTTTGACCTCGAGTGCTGTCTCAATGATGAAAGCACGTTGACGTGTATCAGTGCACTTTTCGATGTTGGACAGTAGAACGTCAACATACTGAGTTGCATACTTGGGTTTGTATCCGTTCAAAGATATGCGCTCCGAAACAAAAAGTTCGTACAGACGTTTGATAAAGTCCGACGAATAATGATCTTCCTCTCGGACCTCAAGCACGCTTCGACCTTGATTGTCCACCGCGTTCAAGTCGGCACCCAGCGCAACTGCCTCATTGAATACGTCTATACAAGGAGTGAAATGTAGGATGGTCTGCCCAGACCCCAAGATGCGTTGATTGATGTCTAAATTCTGCTTTTGCACGAGGTGACGCAGCTCTTCCGGAGAAGCAGCTGTGCAAATTAGGCCATGGGACTGGCCGATTAACTTTCGAATTTGTTCCTGGTTGGGCGCATGGCATTGTGGGTAAATCATGGCCGATATGGCTGTCTGTTGGTCTGTTTGAGAGAGGTCATAAAAGGTACGACCAGATGCCAGGAAGATATCTACCGATCCATTCTTCTGCCAGAATCCACGAAGACTGATGCTTTGTTCCAGGTACAAGCCTTGGACAAACAACGGACAGGTTGATAGGTATTTTGGCGTGAGACCAATGGATTTCAGTAGGAGAACGCTGGATCGGAGACTATCAGATTCCTTTTTCTCCGATTGATGCTCGCGTCGAAAGATGCAAGCTAACTCGTAGATGTCAGACTCATAACAAGACAAGCGCTGCGCACGATCCAGTAGATCCATTATAGTTTTTGCGTCATAATACGGCAGATATTTGTTGACCCTGGGTGTCTGACGAAAGAGGGCATGCATTTCATTGTCTGCTGCCTTCTGGAATTTTGTCAGGAACGCATAGGCCTCAGCCTTCTCCCAATCTTCAGGAGTACGTTTAGGTCTGGGGTTTCTGTTGCCCATTTGAGAAATGAAATCTGTGTTCAACGATTGTTCGAATTATTCAAAATGACATGTTTAATTATATGTAACACAATCGAATTGCACTGTAAATGATCACTTTATCCACTTCCAACCGACCCAACCAACCATTCCAACCATTCCAACCATTCCAATCATTCCTATTGCTAGTCCAATTGTTCGATAGCCCAGTCTCAACGGTTGTTCAGGTTCCGGAAAACATTCCACGTCGAACACCATGTCATACGAACGACTGGTTTTGGTTTGACTAGCCGTCGATTTGATTTCCACTAGAACATACGATCCCCGAGTCAAACGAATGCAACGAGCACCCAAACAATTGTTCAGCACATCTTCGTTCGTCCAAATATAATCGACTATCCGCTTGATTGCAGACATATACCCTGTAGTCGATAAAAGAGAGCTCGTGTTGATGTCAATAAAAATCTCATCCAATTCATCCTCGACCAAAAATTCATAGGTTTCAACAGCGCGGACTGGTATAGAAGACGTGAGCGGAACAAGAGTGCCTTGAAAAGCCGTGGATGATCCCATGTCCGACATGTCGAGCTCTTTTTTTTCACGGAAACGGATCTTCATGTTTATGCGCATAGGTGCAGATTTATACATTCGAATGATTCGGTCGAACATAAAGAGCAATTTTATTGACGACCAATTATCAGCCAAACAGAATGCAACACGACGATCGCCATTGACAAACCTGTTAATCTACTCTTGCTTGCTGGTGTCTTTCTCATTTAGGTCAGTTTCCTCCTCACTGTCCTTCTCAAATTCCTCCTCTTCGTCTTTGAGCTGAGCATCCATGTTCTTCAGCTGCTCTTCAAACGAACCGATGTCCTTATCCCCGAACAAGGATTTGGACTCCATCAGCACAGCCTTGATCTTCTCGTCATCCTTTGTCTCGATCGCCGCAAACAGCTTGCCAACCGTGTCCGTCACCTGGCCCAGATTGCTCAGATCCGACCCTTGATTATCTTGTGGCTGAATTTGATCCTTCACCGCCTTGTACAAAGCGAGGATGGAGCTGACGGTTGACTGGTCACCCTCGTATAACTCGAGCAGTTGTTTCTCATCGTCTTGTTCCAGTGCTTTCAAAACTTTGCCTTGAACCTCGGGACTCTTCGACTCCAGCTTCAGAATAGGGATGAGGGGGGATGAAGAAGAGCCAGAGGCTGAACTCTTGCCCGTCTGTAACGAAGAGAGCACTTGCTGAAGAGACGTCATGACCTGCTCAATTTTGACGTCTTTGCTTCTCATTATTCGAAAGATCAGTTTACGGAGTCTCGAATCTGAAACAAACATGGACATCACACTGGACATCACGTTTGAAGCAGAAAGATTAGGTATTTTCGCAAGAATAATGTCAATAACCTCTTTCACATGGGAGTTCTTGGAATAAATGGAGAACAAGACAGCAAGACGATAACTCGATATCAGCATAGTCCAGAGCTGATCCTTGCCGTCCCTGTCCTGAACAGGCACCGACTCATCGCAATCCGTGCCGTCTGACAGAGCATCGTACAAAAGCCGAGCAGAAATATTACGAGTATTGAACATCTTGTCGAAGACCGCGTACTCCGGATCGAAAAGACGCTGGTCCTTACTCAGCAAAAGCTTGTGAAGAGATTCTGCGAATGTGGCATGGATGAGCATGGCAGGCACCGGAGTGGACGGATCGCGTTCAATTTCATAGAACCGCTTGCTATAAACGGCCTGCAGAGCATTCACAGTGGCTGTCATGCGAGCCTTGACGGCCTGATACTCCGCCTTGTCCTTGCATCCATCGGGTTCCTCGTCCTCCAACAAAAGGGAAAGCTTATGGATCAAAAGGAGATATTCGTGATTCAGCTTGACCTTGAGACCATTGAAACGCTCGATCAAAGAAGACGACTGAGTGGTCGAAGGAGTAGACGTAGATGCGCTCATTCTATGGAAATCGGCAAGTGGTTTATTTATAAAGCTAACAAATGTGATCATGGTCAACCAGAATGCGTTTTCCAAACATGTTTTCTGTTTGTAGCAGGCCTAACTGCGTTTCATGAAGTTTAGTATAAACTACTGGCAATTAAGAAAAGTGTCAGATGTACGAAGAGGGCGCGGCTGAGCCGATCTTGCAACCAGTGGAAGGAGAGCCGGTCGAAGGACAGGCTCGGGAGACCGGCGAGTCGGAAGAAGACGTTGTTGAAGAGAAAAAAGAAGTGAAAAAGAACAAGAACGCAAAAGTTCGTTCGAGGATTTCAAGGATTTCAAACATTCGAAAGAGTTTGTTTAAGCCGAAACACCGGTCTTCAGAAGCCAAGTCTGACGGCGTTGATACCCAAAAGTTGATCACGGAAACCATACAAAAAACTCTGCGCGAGGTGGAAGCCAAGAAACGACGGAAAAGAACTCGACGTTTGGATGCAGACGCGGACAGCAACGGATGGGACTGGGTCCTTGATTGCATTGAAACACAATTAATGTATTGTCGAGATCCAGGCGAGCGTGCGGAATTGAACGAAGACCTTATTTACGTTTCGCGTAACATTAGAAGACAACGGGAAATACCGTCCTATATTCAAAATTATTCGTCCAGTATTTATTCGTCCAATATTCGTTCACTGAAAAAATCACGCAAGGGCATGCTCTTTAAACCGATCCGACGAAAAAAGTCGTTTTAATACACTGCGTGTTTTTCAGATCCCACAGCAACAATTGAAATACGGGCAGTCTACAATGAAACACGCATTAAACTAATTCAGATATGTTCGATGACATTTCCGGATCAACCTCGTCGGTATACACGGTAGGACCGACACGACGCGCCGCTTTTTCCAGCACCTCGTACATCAAGTACGAACGATTGACTCCGCTGACCACGATATGCCAGTTGGACTTGTCGCAACCATGTTTGGCCGCCATGACGGATCCCACTGTGGTGCCTGTCTCTTTTGCTTCATCAATGACAGCCGGGTCCACCGGGATCTTTTCCGACGAACCGAATCCGGGACGATTGTTGACCACGACGTTCACGACCGCCGTGTCGCATCCATCCACAATACCGTTTTCGATAGCCACTCGAACCAACTCGTCACAACAAATAGATCCATTTGTAATGTGCGACGGCACATAACGGGGCAGGCCCTTGAGACGGTTGAGGCAACCTGTGTTCGTCTCCTCAAAGCCAAACGGCTGCGCGGGGACATACGACTCAGACGGGTAGCCTTTGACGCTCTGACGCCAGAAGCTATCGACGACCTCCTTCGGATCAATGGTCGGGTCAACATACATGGCAACTGCCAACATCTTATCTGGATTTGTCGATGCCACTGTATATGCCCCTGCTTCTTCCAGATACATGCCCATCGAAGACAGGACATGCTTGGACACATCGATGACACGGAACGGGTCCAGGTCTTGGAGGACAGACGTGCGCTGGGGATTGGTGTTGGTCAGGAAGAAACGGCGAATCTTTCCCTCGTACAGACCGCCCTGGGTAAAGTTCATGTACGACTCTTTGGTCGGGAAGACGGCGTGGACACACGAGGCATTGATATGGGTGTAGCCCTCCGACGCCAGAAGGGAGGCTACTTCCACGATGGTACGACCGGATTGCACCAGATCGTCAAAGATGACAATGGCGGTCTGTTTGTTGGGAACAAACCATCCGGGCACTCGGTCGTCCACCATCACCTTGCGCTCATCGCCGTGTCGAACCTTGTTCATGACGATATAGGGTGGCATTTTGTTGCCCCCATCTTTGGAAAAACGGCGTTGGATGATCGGCAAAAAACGGTCCTTCGCCCCGCGATCGGGAAACACCAACATGTAGCCGATGCCACGACTCTGATCGACAAACGCCTTTTCGAAGTGATCAAAAAGGGGATTGATCATGGACAAGGATTCATAGGACATGGCTTTGTCGTTGAAAACAGACGAATGCTCAGCACATGCGGGTCGATGAGCGTCAGGGTCGTGTTCGAGCGCTGACTGTCGCAGATCAGACGAGCCATTGTTTCGGCCGTGGCAATCTGATTCATCGGCGTCTTTTCCATGGTCGCTGGTCCGTACCAAGGAAAAAGGATTTTCAAAGTCTTGGCATAACGCGACCAGACAATGAGTTGATTCAATTGGTCCATGACTCCTTTGTAGTCAAACATGGTGCCAATGTAGATCACACGCTTGCGCTTGATCAACTCTTCAGGGAAGTTGAAGTTGGGGTAACCATCGGCAAAATGATCGAAGGACACAACGTAGATGCGGCTTGCACGGTTGACGACTTTGATGCGTTCAACCCAGGAGACCATGTCCGGATGAACCAGAACAACGTCCACTTGGTTGACTTCTTCGTCTTCGGCCTCCCAGGTCAGAGTCTGGACGACATACTCGGGATCAGTTTGCTCTTGGGCTTCGATGACAGGAATGTCCTCTGGCAAACGACTTTTACACTCGGGAATGTGAGTGATGAACGCAAAGGCCGAAATCGTGGCGCCCATCTGCTCGACCAGTTTTTGAGCTGCTCTCATAGTTCCTCCGGTGGCGAGAATATCGTCGACCGCCAAGATGCAGTCCCCGGGTTGCAGGGAGCCCTCTTGCATCTCAAACTTGGTCTCGTCTCGATACTCAATGTTCGCCGAAGCCATGATCTTGGGGCCCGGCAACTTGCCTTCCTAGCGAACCATGATCAACGGCTTCTTTAAAGCCAGAGCGAGAGGCGCGCCCAGAAGGAAGCCGCGGCTCTCAAGAGCCACCACCTTATCCACACGAATCGTGGCCAAGCGGCGGACCATGTCGTTGATAAGCTTCTGGAACACATCCGGCTTGGACAGTAGGACGGAGATGTCGCGGAACGAAATACCAGGTTTCGGGAAATCGGGGACTAGGCGGTACAGGTCGGCAGGTTTGAACGTGGCAATCTTGGATTCGGTTGAGAGGAGAGACATAATGAACAAGGTTGAAAGAGGTTCCGTTTGAAAAGTGAATGATTATAAACTTATCTGTTCTTAAAACGAAAAGTGTATTTCTATGTTGATTGAATAGAACAGTGATCGAAATAAAAAATGGTGCTCTACGCCGTCTATTATACGATCGAACGTTTCCGACCTGTCCTGTGCTGTTTGCGCTGTCGGTCAGGTGACACGCATGCCATGTTCCTGGTGGAGAGTCCGCATGATCTCCAATTTCCTGTCAGTTTTGATCCGTGTATAGCCAATGCAGGCCAGGCCATCTTCGATTCTGCCGACGTGGTCTTCCATTCAAGACCCGGTAATGTAGCCGAGCATCCGGACGTTCCGGTCATCATACAGTATTTCCAGTCCCTGATTCGTGTGAAAGAAGAGGATGACAGTGGAATGAGCTACATCGTACCGAAAAACGGTGGGATTGGTGCTGACACAAAACAACGCGCGAGTCCAGACGTCAAGATTATTTGCACGCTCTATGCACACGATTCAGGATGAACGTTTTCAAAACTCAGGCTTTTCTCTTACCGGGCGGCGGAATTTGACTCAGCATATGTTGTATTTTCTGTATACATTCACATTGTTGCCGTCGACGTTCCTGCTCCAGCTCGAGTTCGCGTTGAAGAACCCGCATCTGATTCTTAAGATCTACTAGATTTTGCCTGTGCATGTCTTGAACTGCATTTGAAACGTTAAATTCGCCATTCGTGTGATGCATGTTAGATGAGACAGGGTCGGATCCAAGAGTC
>Ga0075163_10004941_pt1 | contig 17849 bp, 15 predicted proteins | sample JI1023141ADNA_FD_71478 | JGI IMG/M metagenome (GOLD analysis project Ga0075163, IMG submission 71478) | Wastewater effluent complex algal communities from Wisconsin, to seasonally profile nutrient transformation and Carbon sequestration -... | ecosystem: Engineered > WWTP > Effluent > Algae...
GACCAGGAACGGGCCGCCGAAGCACGCCGAGAACGTCGCCTCGGGGTCCTTCACGCCGACCTCGGTGCCGGCGACCTTGGCGGTGTAGCCGCTGATGAAGTGGTACATCGCCTGCGCCGGGGTCAGCTTCGACACCGGCGGCAACACGCCGAACGCGTCGCAGGTCAGGAAGATGACGTTCTTGGGGTGACCGGCGACCGCGGGCAGCTTGGCGTTGGGGATGACGTCGAGCGGGTAGCAGCCGCGGGTGTTCTGGGTCAGCGAGACGTCGTGGTAGTCGACGACGTGGGACTCGGGATCGAACACCACGTTCTCGAGCACCGACCCGAACTGCAGCGCGTTCCAGATGTCGGGCTCCTGCTCCTTGGACAGGTCGATGACCTTGGCGTAGCAGCCGCCCTCGATGTTGAAGATGCCGTCGTCGGTCCAGCAGTGCTCGTCGTCGCCGATCAGCAGCCGCTTGGGGTCGGCCGACAGCGTGGTCTTGCCGGTGCCCGACAGGCCGAACAGCACCGAGGTGTCGGCGCCGTCCTTGGCCTGGGTCGCGGAGCAGTGCATCGACAGCACCCCGCGCTTGGGCATCAGGTAGTTCATGATCGTGAACACGCCCTTCTTCATCTCGCCGGCGTACTCGCTGCCCAGGATCACGAACTCGCGCCGGCCGAACGACAGGTCGATCGACGTCGACGAGGTCATGCCCGCGGTGTGCTTGTTGGCCGGGAAGCCGCCGGCGTTGAAGATGACGTAGTCGGGGCTGCCGAAGGTGTCGAGCTCGGCGGCGGTCGGGCGGATCAGCATGTTGTGCATGAACAGCGCGTGGTAGGCGCGCGCGCACACGATGCGGATCTTCAGGCGGTAGGCCGGATCCCAGCCGGCGAACCCATCGACGACGTAGAGCCGCTCGCGGGTGTTCAGGTAGTCGATCGCCCGCTCGCGGTTGATCGTGAAGGACTGGGGGTCGAGCTTGATGTTGACGTTGCCCCACCACACGTCGTCCTTGACCTCGGGCTCATCGACGACGCGCTTGTCGGTCGGGCTCCGGCCGGTCTTCTTGCCGGAGTAGGCGATGAGCGCGCCGGTCGACGAGATGGCCGAGCCCTTCTCGTGGCGGAGGGCGGCCTCGTACAGAAACGATGGCGTGGCGTTGCGGTGGATCTCGGCGACCGAGATGCCGTGGGCCTCGAGGGAGAAGTCGGCCATGGGGGTCCTCGTTCGGGTAGGAGAAAGGTCCGGGAGGTATACACCACCGCCCGGCGCGGCGGCACCGCCGCGACCTGACGCCGCGGCGGCGATCTCGGTCCGGCCGCCGGCGCCAGCGATCGCCCGGCGCGGCGGGCGCCCATCGGGCCCGCGCCGGCCCGAGGACCGGTCGAGCCGTCAGTCCCGGAGCGCGCCGTCGCCGCGCAGGGTGTCCTCGACGAACTCGAGGACCTCGCGCACCATCGCGGCGAAGCTGTCGTAGAAGACCTGGTCGAGCTGGTTGTCGGCCGGGTCGAACAGCAGCACCGGGCACTCGCCGTCGTCGTGGGCCCGGCCGGTGTCGAGGCAGAACCACTCGGCGTCGTTGGCGCCCTTGCCGACGACGATGAGCTGGTCGCTCAACTGGTTGGCGGACCGGGCCGCCAGCGTGGTGCGGACGACATCGATCGTGGGGTTGTCGGTGGCCAGGCCGCAGAAGTCGTGGACCACGGCCAGGTCGGCGGGGATGCCGAGGGCGCCATGGCGGCGCAGGAACGCGCGGTACGACGGCGGAAAGCTGATGCCGAGCTGGTCCTCGGCGGCGGCGATGGCCGCGTCGGTGCGGGGCCCTGCGACCTCGCACCGGCGCTCGATCTCGGTCAGCCGGCGCTGCACGCGCGCGATCAGCTCGTCGATGTCGGACATCACGGCCCGATTATGCACGGAGCGCGCGCGCGCGCACGGGGGTCACGACCATCGATCGGGTTCGGGGTGGTCGGCGCGCCAGCGCGAGTAGATCGCTTGACAGAAGCGATGGACGCCGTGGACCACGACCACGCTGCGCAGCGACGGGAACAGCTCGAAGGCGTGGTGGGCGCCGGGCAGCTCGACGTAGGCCACCGGCGCGTGGTGGCGGCGGGCCGCGGCGACGAAGCTGCGCGCCATCGCCACCGGGACCAGGCTGTCGCGGGTGCCGTGGATCACCAGGAGCGGCGGGGTCGCCGGGCCGGTGCGGGCCAGGTGCTCGATCGGCGACGCCTGGGCGTAGGCGGCGGGCGGCGCGGTCCGCTTCATCACCAGCCGGCCGAGCAGGAGCTCGCGGAACGCGCGGTGGCCGTAGGCCCGGTCGCGATCGAGGAAATCGTAGACGCCGTAGTACGAGACGCAGCCCGCGACCGCGGTGTCGGCGCCCTCGAACCCGGGCTGGAACGTGGGGTCGCCCGCGGTCAGGGTCGCCAGGGTCGCGAGGTGGGCGCCGGCCGAGCCGCCGGCGAGGACCACGAAGCGCGGGTCACCGCCGTAGCGGGCGATGTTGGCGCGGACCCAGGCCAGGGCCCGCTTGACGTCGATCAGATGGTCGGGGAAGGTCGCGCGCGGCGACAGCCGGTAGTTGATCGACACGCACAGCCAGCCGCCGGCGGCCAGCTCGTGGACGGTCAGCCGGCCCTGCTGGCGCTTGTCGCCGACGACCCAGCCGCCGCCGTGGACGTAGACCAGGACCGGGCGCGGCCGGGTGGCCTCGGCCCGCGGCCGGTAGACGTCGAGGCGATGGCGGCGATCGTCGCCGTAGGACAGCCCGGTCACGCGTTCGACCGAGCGCGGGCGCCCCGGCCACGGCCAGGCCAGGCGCAGCCACGAGGTCGTGGGATCGTAGGCGGCGCGGAGCTCGGGCGCGATGTGATCGTGGTAGTCGCGACCGAGGGCCTCGAGCAGGGCGCGCTCGACGATGATCGTCGAGGCCGCCGCCCGGCCGAGGTGGACGTAGGCGACCGCCAGCCCGACGGCCAGCCCGGCCAGGCCGAGCCATCCCGGCCACGCGCTGGCGCCGCCCGCCGCCACCAGCGCGATCGCCAGCCCGACCTGCACGACCGCGGCGTGGAGCGGCAGCTCGCTGGTCAGCCAGCCGATCGGCCAGGCGGCGACGGTGGCGGCCCCCGGCCAGCGCGGCGGGGCGACCGAGATCAGCGCGGCGACGGCGGCCACCAGGCCGACCGCGAGGAGCAACCACGGCATGGCCGGCATCGTGCGACGACCGCCGGCCGGCGGCAATGGGTCATACTGCCGGCATGGCGAAGACCGCATGTCCCGTGACCCGGACCCAGTTCACCGAGAAGGCCGAGGCGCTCAAGGTGACGATCAACGGCCAGGATCTGCTGGCCGAGGTGAAGGAGTTCTCGACCGGCTCGTTCGGCTGGTACCTGAACGGCAAGATCGTGGTCCCGATCGACGGCAAGAACGTCTCGGTGCAGATCGGCATGAACCTGACCGTGGTCGGCTCGAAGGAGGCCGAGAAGTGACGGCTACGGTCGCGTCAGGCGCTCCCACCACCAGCGCTTGAGGCGCTTGGCCACGAGCTGGGTGCCGAGGTCGAAGGCCAGGGCTCGGAGCTGCGCGGCCTCGTCCTCGGCGGCGACCCGCGGCACCTCGACCGGCAGCACGACCGGGTCGGGCCCGAAGGGGCCGCCGGCGACGACGAACCGGCGATCGCGGTAACTGAGCGTGAAGTCGTGATCGCCGGGGAGCTCGACGGTGGCGGCCATCGACTCGAGGGCGAACAGCCACGACAGCGCGGTGCGGAACCGGGTCGGGCCACAGACGACGTGATCGAGGGTGACGCGGACCTGCCCGAGCTGCGGCAGGGCCGAGGTCGCGACGATCTCGAGGACGCTGTCGGTGACGACCACGCCGCCGACCGCGATCGGCGGCGACCGCCGCTTCGGCAGGTCGAGGGCGCCGCCGCCGGAGATCATCAGGTGCGCGCCGTCGATCGCGATCCGGCGCGCGGTCCGGTCGAAGACCACCGCGCCGAGCGGCGCCAGCTCGACCTCGATCCGGGCGATCGTCAGCCGGAGCGTGCCGAGGTGCTGGCGCTCGACGGCGAGATCGCGCAGCGTGGCCTGGCCGCGGACCAAGGCCAGGTCGACCTCGCCGACCCGGGCCGCGCCGTCGAGGGAGGCGGCCAGGCGATCGCGGACGGTGTCGGCGACCAGCCCGCGCGCGGCGAAGCCAGCGATCACCAGCGCCAGCGGGTACAGCGCGACCAGGGCGAGGGCGACGTAGCCGAGCCGGCGCCAGCGAGGAGCCACGGCGGGGGTGTAGCACGCGGCCCATGAATAGCGGCTACCCCAGGCCCGTCCGACCGACATCCCCATGCGCACCCAGCTCGTCGTCTCCACCCTCGCTGCCGCCCTCGCCCTCGGTCTGACCGCCCCGATCGTCGCCGACCACGCCGACGCCCGGCCGGTGCAGTGGACCCCGCCGCCCGATCGCGGCGGCGATCTGCGCGCCGAGAACGCCGCGCTGCGCGCCGAGCTGGCCCGCTACCGCGCGAGCTTCGACCGCGGCCTCGATCGCATCGAGGACGCCGCCCGCAACGTCCGCGATCGCCGGGCGGCGATGCGCCTGCGGCGCGCCATCGACGATCTGCGCGCCGATCTGGGCCGCGGCGGCTGGGGCGATCGCGACGACCGCTACGATCGCGACGACCGCTACGATCGCGACGACCGCTACGATCGCGACGACCGCCGGCCGGGCCGCGTGCTCGGGATGGCGGACGCCGACTACCAGCAGCTCCTGGCCGCGGTCGCGGCCGGCCGGTTCCCGGCCGACCAGCTGAACGCGATCGGCGCCGCCGCGCCCTACCACCGCTTCACCACCGATCAGCTCGTCGGCCTCATGCGCGCGGTGAGCTTCGACGACAACCGGCTGGAGATCGCGGTGCTCCTGTTCCCGCGCGTGGTCGACCCCGGGCGGTTCTACCTCGCCTACGAGGCCCTCGACTTTCCGTCGAGCAAGGACGCGCTACGCAAGCGCCTCGGGCAGTGAGCTCGGCCGCGACCTGCGACCGCTAGCGGTCGCACCGGTCGCACGCGCGTCGACGGAGTCCGCGCCCGGCGTCGTGGTAGAAGGGGCGGGCCTCGCGCAAGGAGCCCCGCATGTTCCGTCGCTCGTTCTCGCCCGCGCTCTGGGCCACCGTGTTCGCCGCCGCCTGTGGCGGCACGTCCGCGCCGTCGACCGGCCCCACCCCGGGCCCTGGTCCGACGGTGGTCGAGGTCTCGCTGCCCGAGGTCGGCCTCGAGGCCACGACCCTCGATCGCTCGGCCGATCCGTGCACCGACTTCTACCAGTTCGCCTGTGGCGGCTGGCTAGCCGCCAACCAGATCCCCGCCGACCGCGCGGTGTGGGGCCGGTTCTCGGAGCTCGGCGATCGCAATCAGGAGCAGCTAAAGACGCTGATCGAGGCCGCGGCCAAGAAGCCCGCCGATCCGGTCGAGCAGAAGTTCGGCGACTTCTACGCCGCGTGCGTCGACGAGGCGGCGATCGAGGCCCGCGGGCTCGACGGCGCCAAGCCGCTCCTCGACGCGATCGCCAAGGTCCGAGACGTCGGCACCCTGGGCGCGGCGGTGACCGCGCTCCATCAGCACGGGGTCAGCGCGCTGTTCGAGGTCATGGCCGAGGCCGACTTCCTCGACTCGAAGACCGCGATCCTGTTCGTCGACACCGGCGGGCTCGGCCTGCCCGATCGCGACTATTACCTCGAGGCCGACAAGGCCAAGCTGCGCGAGGCCTACCAGGCCCACGTCGCCGCGGTCCTGACCCTGACCGGCAAGGGCAAGGCGGCCGCGACCCTGGCCAAGGACGTCCTCGCGCTCGAGACCGCCCTGGCCCAGATCACCAAGCCGGCGGCCGAGCGGCGCGATCCGGTGGCGATGTACAACCCGTCGTCGGTCGAGGCCCTGGCCAAGGCCGCGCCGGCCTTCGCCTGGCCGAGCTACTTCGCCGCCCTGGGCAACCCGACCCCGGGCAAGCTGGCGGTGACCACGCCGGCGTACTTCGGGCTGGCCGCGCCGGTCGACGACACCGTCGATCGCAAGCGCGCGCCGACGCCGACCCTGCCGGCCCTCCTCAAGTCGACCAAGCCGGCGACCTGGCAGGCCTACCTGACCGTGCGGGTGATCGACGAGCTGGCCCTGGCGCTGCCCAAGCGCTTCGACGAGGAGACCTTCAAGCTGACCGCGGCGGTGTCGGGCGCGACCGAGCAGCGGCCGCGGTGGAAGCGCTGCATCGACGCCACGGCGGCGGCGATGCCCGAGCTGATCGGCCAGCCCTACGTCGCCAAGTATTTCCCCGGGACCTCGAAGGAGACCGCGCAGAAGCTGATCGCCGCGGTCGCCGACGTGATGAACGCCCAGATGGGCGCGCTGCCGTGGATGACCGAGGCCACGCGGGCGGCGGCGCGGGCCAAGCTGGCCAAGCTCGAGCCGATGATCGGCTACCCCGACACCTGGCGGGTCTACGACTTCGCCGTCGACCGCGGTGACTTCGCCGCGAGCTACCTGGCGGCCAACGCGTTCGAGGTCCGGCGGCAGTACGCCAAGGGCGGCAAGCCCTACGATCGCAGCGAGTGGCTCATGCCGCCGTTCATCGTCAACGCCTACTACAACCCCAACGCCAACAACACCGCGCTGCCGGCCGGCATCCTGCAGCCGCCGTTCTTTGGCAAAGATCGCTCGATCGCCGCCAACCTGGGCGGGATCGGCATGGTGATCGGCCACGAGCTGACCCATGGCTTCGACGATCAGGGCGCGCAGTTCGACGCCGACGGCAACCTAAAGGACTGGTGGCAGGACGCCGACAAGACCCAGTTCAAGGAGCGCGGCCAGTGCCTGGCCAAGCAGTACTCGACCTTCGAGGGCCTGCCCGGGCGCACGATCGACGGCCAGCTCACCCTGGGCGAGAACATCGCCGACGTCGGTGGCATCAAGCACGCGTTTCTGGCTTACCGCAAGCTGCGGGCGGGCGCCGACAAGACCTACCGGGCCGAGGGGCTGACCGAGGATCAGCAGTTCTTCGTCGCGGTCGGCCAGGCCTGGTGCTCGAAGTACCGCGATGAGGAGGCCGAGCGGCGGCTCAAGACCGATCCGCACTCGCCGCCGAAGTGGCGGGTCAACGGCGCCCTGCGCAACCTGCCGCAGTTCGCCGAGGCCTTCGGCTGCAAGGCGGGCGCGGCGATGGCGCCGACCGACCGCTGCGAGATCTGGTGACGGGATGGCGCGCGCGCGGCGGGCTCACGGCCCGGCGAAGCGCGCGCTGTAGCGGCGCGTGAAGGGGGCGAACTCGCCCGGCAGGTCGAGCTGCCACGCCGCCTCGGTCGCGCACCGCGCCAGGCCCGGCGACCCGGTCGCGACCTCGACGTCGACGATCTCGATCCCGGTGGTGTCGATCGCGATCTCGACCGCCCACGGGGTCGGCTCGCTGGCCGCGCAGGCGGCGATGGCCTGCGCCAGGAGAGGATTCAGGTCGGGCGGCTCCCGGCGCGGCCCGGGGTGGCCGACGCCGACGCCGATCGTGTGCCTGCCGGTGAGGGACATGGTCGGCCCACACGACGAGGTCCAGTGGGAGTACGCGGCGATGCCGCGGTCGATCGGTGGCAGGCCACCGGGCTCGGTGTTCGGCCGCTCGGCCAGGAGGCTGGTGAACTCGGTGACCGCGTGAGCGTGCTTGGCCAGGGCGCGGGTCTCGTCCTCCGTCAGATCGTGCTGGGTCGCGAGCACGAGCCGCGCGGCCTGGGTCAGGCTGGCCGGGTCGGACGGCTGCGCGATCGGCAACCGACGGCCCCACACCCACGCGGTCACCGGCGCCTGGCTGCGATCGACGTGGCGCAGGCTCTCGCCCTCGCGCAGCTCGTCGGCGATCACCTCGTCGCCGATCGCGATGGCCTCGATGCGGATCGGACGGATCAGCTCGAGGAGCGGCGCGTGGGCGGCGCGCGGCGCGGGCTCGGCGCTGACCGCGGCCATGAGGCCTCCCCAGGGCGCGATCGGGTCGGCCAAGTGGTGGTCGCGATCGCTTCGGACCTCGGCGGGCCCGAGCGACGGCTCGATCAGGTGGACCACCGCGTCGGGCGGCAGGGCGGCCAAGGCCGCACCGACCGCGTCGTCGGTGAGCGCCGGCCGCAGGAGGTCGTCGGTGAAGGCGATCAGTCGCCGCGGCCCCGGCGTCGCGGCCAGGAGCGCGGCGCCGAGGGCCAGGCCGCGATCGAGGTGCGAGCCGTTGCCGAGGGGCAGCGAGGTCCCGAGGGCGTCCAGGCGCGCCAGCGCGCCCTCGACGTCGAGCAGCTCGCCGAACAGCCGGCTGGCGTGGCGGCGCGCCACGACCAGCTCGACCCGGGCGTCGCGCTGGTGGGCCAGGTAGCCGCGCACGATCGCGAGCTGGGCCGCCAGCCCATCGGGGCCGATGCTCTTCGAGCCGTCGAGCACGAACACCACCGCCGGCCGCTGGGGCGCCGCGGCGAGCTTGGGCGCGATCCATACCTCGACCGCGCGCGGCGCGTCGGCGGCGGCGCCGACCGCGATCGCGCGCGCCGTGGCGCCGATCCGGGTGGGCTCGGGCCAGCTCACGACCAGGTCGTCGTCGAGGAAGCCGTCGGGCAGGCCGGCGCGCTCGCAGGCCGCCGTCAGCTCGTCGCGGATCGCGGCGGACAGGTCGTCGGCGGCGACCACCGTCGCGCCTGGCGCGCGCACGGCGCGCGGCGCGTCGACGGGCGGCACGGTCAGGTACCAACGACCGCGGTGGTAGCAGGTCGGCACCGCGACCTCGTAGGCCACGTCGACCCGGCCGCCGGCGGGGATGAACGACAGGGAGAGCGCGGGCGCGCCACCGTCCCGGCTGAGCAACGCCGCGCTGCGCGGTCCTCGATACGGCGCGTCGAGATAGGCGACGTAGCGGTCGCTCGCCACCGCGGCGTCGAGCAAGCGGCCGGTCGACCACGCCCCCGCGAAGCGCTGGCGCAACCCGACGAGCTGCCCGCGGCTCGGCAGGGCGAGGGACACGCTGGCCTGGTCGGCGTAGCGCGCCGGGTTGACGACCTGATAGCGGACCTTGACCGACGCCATGCCGTCGCGGTGGGTCAGCTCGACGCTGCGCCCGGTCAGGTACAGGTCGGCGCCATAGCCGGCGCTCTCGACGTCGTCGGCGGAGGCCGGGGCGGCGACCAGGAGCGCTGCCAACGGGAGGAGACGGGCGGAGGCGCGCATGAACCCCAGGACACCGGGGATGGGTTTCGGTTCCCGGGGGAGGCGGAGGCCGGGGCGGAGGCGGAGGCGGAGGCGGAGGCGGAGACCGAGACCGAGGCGGAGACCGAGGCGGAGACCGAGGCGGAGACCGAGGCCGAGACCGAGACCGAGACCGAGGCCGAGACCGAGTCCGAGTCCGAGACCGAGACCGAGGCCGAGACCGAGGCCGAGACCGAGGCCGAGACCGAGACCGAGACCGAGGCCGAGACCGAGACCGAGTCCGAGGCCGAGACCGAACCCGAACCCGCTCTAGTACGCGCCGCCGACCCACACCCGGAGGCTGTCGTAGCGATCGGTGGCGCCGCGGGCCTGATAGGTGTCGCCGGTCTCGAACTGGAACGACCAGCCGAAGGAGGTCAGCGCGTACTCCAGCCCGGCCTCGAGGCGGCCGCGCCACATGCGCGCCGACAGGCCAGAGCGCAGGCCCAGTCCGTCGGCGTCGGCGGCGCGGAACCGATCGGGCCAGGAGCCGCCGCTGGCGACGACCCGGTTGTCGAGGGTGAGCCAGGCCGTGAACGGTCCCACGTGGCCCTCGCCGCGCAGCCCGAGGCGCACCGTCTGGTAGTCGGCGTCGGGCAACGCCTCCTCTTGATCGCCGCGGAACGCCCACAACAACCGGGCCCAGCCGGCGTCGCCGCCCAGCGAGACGTTGCGGTGGAGGCGATAGCGGTAGCGCAGCCCGACCTCGGTCGTGCGCCAGAACTGATCGGTCTCGTTCGAGCCCGACACCACGCGATCGGCCGGCGCGAAGCCGCCGCCCACCACCAGGGTCAGCGGCCACAGCGGCCGAGCCTTGGCCGACCACCGCCACGGCGCTAGCTCGACCTCGACGCGGACCGCGGCCAGGCCGCGCGACGCGAACGACGGGGTGTTCGCGGCGTCGCCAGGTTGATCGTAGGCGAGATCGCGCCAGCCGAAGTCGGGCCCCACCCGGGCCACCACTAGCGGCGGGCGAGGCGAGCGCACCGTCGGAGGACCGTCGAGGGGGACCTCGAGCTCCGGCCGCGCGGACACGGTGACGACGTGCTCGGCGCCGCTGTCGATCTCGATCCACTCGTCCCACAGGGCCCGCTCGCCGGCCAGGACCTGGATCTGGTGCGGCCCGGGCGCGACCTCGAGCCGCAGCGGCAGCTCGCCCTTGGGCTCGCCGTCGACCACGACCACGGCGCCGGCCGGGGCCTCGCCGCGCACCTCGAGCGTCGCATCGGCGGCCTGCATGAGCACCGGGTCGAGCTCGACCGGCTTCTTGGCGGCCCGGCCGCTGGCCGCCGGCACCACCGCCGGCACCACGGCGTCGAGGTAGCCGTCGAGGACGACGATCAGCAGGTGCTCGCCGGGCGGCAACTTGAGGCGCGCCGGCGTGGTGGCGATCGGCTCGCTGTCCTTGTCGCCCAGGTACACCGCGGCGCCCGCCGGCGTGGTCTCGAGGACCACCGTGCGCAGGTCCTCGGCGCGCGCCGGCGAGAGCGCGCTCGCGACCAGGAGCAGCGCGGCGGCGAGCGGCAGGCGAGGGCCGAGCATGGCCCGATGTTATGCCATGCTCTGGCCGTGACCACAGCGCGGGCCTGGGCGGTCGCGATCGCGCGCCTGACGGCCTTTGCGCTGGCGCTGTCGATGGTGATCAGCCGGGCCGGCCTGGTGATCCACGAGGCGATCGGCCATGGCGCCGCCGCCTACGCGGTCGGCTCGTCGGTGACGGAGGTCCGGCTGTACGCGGTGGCCGGCGGCTGGATCCAGTACGGGCCGGCGACGTGGACCTCGCCGCGGGTGGCCGTGGTGACCCTCGGGGGGATCGCGATCGAGTGGCTGGCTGCGGCCCTGTGCGGGTGGGCGGCGCGCCGGCGCGGCGGGTGGCTCGGGCTGGGCCTGGAGGCGGCGGCCTGGGGCCTGGCGATCCACGGGGGCCTCTACCTCGCGATCGGCGCGGCCGACGGCGTCGGCGACGGCCAGTGGCTGTACCGCACCCTGGGGCCTGCCCGGGTGGTGGTCGTGATCCCGGCGACGATCGCGGTGGTCGTCGCCGGCGCGGTGGCGGCCCGTCGCGTGGGTGGGCAGCTCCTCGCGACCTTGCCCATGGCGACCCGGGGCCGGCGCGCCGCCGGCCTGGCCGCCGCGCTGGCCGTGGCCGGCGTGGTCCACGGCGGCGCGGTCGCGGTCGAGCTGGCGGTGCGCGCCGATCCGACCTACGCCCGGGTGATGGCCACCGAGGCCAGCCGCGCGATCGATCGCGAGCTGGCGGCCTGGCGCGCCGCCGCCGCGGCCGACGGCAGCTACCGGGCCAGCGCCGAGCCGGCGGTCCGGCGCGCGATCGCCGCTCGCCACCAGCGGCCGCGCTACGGCGGCTGGATCGCTGGCGCGGCTGCGCTGGCGATCGCGCTGGGCTTCGTCCTCGCCCGGGCCCGCGGCCACGCGCCGCTGCCGGCGGCGGTCGTCGGCCGCACGGTGACCGTCGCGGTGGCGGCGATCGTTCTGGTCGTCGCGATCGACCGCGCGGCCGCAGGGTTTTGGTAAGCTCCGCCGCCATGGAGACGCGCGCCCGCGACGTGATCGCCGGAACGCTCCGCCCCAACGATCCTCGCCGGTTCCTGGTCGAGGCGATGATCGGGGCGATGAACGCCGACGGCGCGGTCGATCAGCGCGAGCGGGATGTCCTGTCGCGCTACCTCGCCAGCCACGAGATGTTCGCCGGGTTGTCGCCGGCCAACGGCAAGCTCTTGCTCGAGCTGGCGACCGACGCGGTCAACTTCGCTGGCAGCGCGACCGCGCGGATCCCGGCGATCGCGCGTGGGCTGCCGGCCCGCCTGCACCGCATCACCGCGATGGCGATGGCGTGCGAGGTGTGCGTCGCCGATCAGCTCATCCATGAGGGCGAGCTGACCTTCCTCGAGCACCTCCGCCTGGCGCTGCGGATCGCGCCCTACGAGGCCCAGGACATCTTCGCTGCCGCCCAGGCCGGGCGCACCGCCGCCTACGTCGACGATCGCCTGTTGCGCCTGCGCAGCTTGGTCGGGGTCGCGGTCGAGGTCTTCACGATCCGCGCCGTCACCCTGGGCAAGCTGATCGACGAGCACCGCTTCGAGCTGCGCGATTTCCTGGGCGCGATCCCCGATCTGTCCCTGGCCCAGCACGAGCTCGAGGGGCTGCTCTATCACGCGTTCCGCCGACCGCGCATGACCGGCCCCGACGGCGAGCTGGCGTCGCTGGCCGCGGGCTTGCCGGATCCGGTCGATCGCTACTGGATGGTGGTGTACGCGCTGTGCGCGGAGCCGCTGGCCGATCTGGCGCGCTGGCGGGTGATCCCGTTCATCGCGCTCGTGCAGCGGGCCTTCGCGATCGCCGACGCCGACATGGAGCTGGCGGCGGCCGACGCCGCGACGTTCCCGCCGACGTTGCCTCGCCCCCGCTGATCGCGCGCGGGCGCCGACCGCTAGCCGCGGTACGAGTCGTCCTGCTCGATCTTCGACAGCACCCAGTCGAACTCGCCGGCCGTGACGTGGGTCCCGCAGTGACCGCAGGCCCCGGCGGCGGTGATCGTCAGCGGCGCGCCGCAGTTGCTGCACGCGCCGTCGGCCCGCGGCGGCCCGCGGCGAGCGGCGCTGCGCACGAGCGTCCAGTACTCGGAGTACGCGCGCTCGCGGTGGCGGCTGCCGCGGACGTGGCTGCCGTCGGCTCCCACGACGTAGTCCTTGCCGGTGCCCCAGATCCGGATCGTGATCGCGTCGTAGTAGCGGTCGCGGGTGATCTTGGCCGGGACCTGGTGGGTGATGCGCATGTCCTCGAGGACGTTCCGCAGGCCGGCGGCCCGGTAGGCGTCGAGCCAATACGACAGGTAGTCGGCCATGCCGTCGGTGGTGACGGTGCGGATGGCGGCGACGTCGCCCGCGGTCCAGGCATCGTTGACCACCCGGTAGACGTGATGCAGGCGGGCCAAGAGCGAGGTCTCGGCGATCGCCGGATCGTCGCCGATCAGGCGCTGCCAGGCGGCGTCGACCCGGTCGTCGCGGTAGGTCGGCAAGGACGTGCCGCGCTCCGGCACCTCGTCGGTCAGGCCGGGCAGGTTGCTGCGCTCGTGGCGCAGCTCGATGGCCTCGACCACCCAGTCGAAGCGGCCGTTGTCGACGACCTCGCCGCACGACGCGCAGCGCTGGCCCCCGGCGGCGTCGGCGGTGGCCCACGGCGCGCCGCAGTTCGGGCAGGTGTAGATCCGGGCCGCGCTCGGCGGCTTGGTGCGCGCGGTCGCGGCTCGACGCAGGCGCCAGCGCTCGACCGCGAACCGCTTGCTGGTGCCGACGGTGTAGTTGGCCTCGAACTCGACGGCGATGCGGCACGGCGCTTCGGCCGCGGCGGCGAGCTGGTCGGGGGTCGGCACGGCGACGTCGAAGGTGCGCATCGCGCCGACGACCACCCCGGTGACCGGCTGGTCGGTCGGGGGTCGGCTGGCCAGGGCGGCGCGCGCCGCGGGGCCGAGGTAGGGCGCGAGGGCGTCGAGGGCGCCGCGGCGGCCGCGGGCGCCGTGGGCGGTGGCGTACAGGCGGTACACGAAGTCCTCGAACACGATCATCGAGAAGTCGGGATCGAGGCGGCGCAGGTCGTCGGCGGTGGCGATCGGCTTGGCCAGCTCGACCGGCGGGCCGCTCAGCCAGTCCTTGTTCTTGTGCTTGACCCACGCGCCCCAGATCCACGCGCCGATGAGGATCGCCACGATCGGCAGGCCGATCTTCGGGTAGTGGAAGCACAGCCGGAGGAGCTGGTAGATCAGCTCGAACAAGACCGCGGCGTCGCCCGAGCCGCCGCTGCCGCCGCTGCCGCCACCGCCGTGGCCGCCGCCGCCGGAGTAGCTGTCGCCGCCGCCGGGGCGGGCCCAGGCCAAGGCGGCCGTCGCGCCCAGGACGATCGCGACGAGCGCGACGGTGCGGCGCCGGTTCACGAGCGCGGCCTCCGCGCCAGGTCGTGATCGACCGCGTCGGGCAGCTCGTTGACGTCGTCGGCGGCGCGCGGCAACGCGGCGCCGAGGAGCGCGGCCAGCTCGGCGATCGCCGCGGCGGTGGCCGGCCCACCGGCGGGCAGCGCGCGCGCGATCGTGGCCTCGCGGGCCGCCAGGGTCTCGGCCGGGATCGCGGTCGCGACCGCGCCGTCGACCACCAGCGCCACCATCCGCTCGGCGAGGGCGCAGTAGATGAGGACGCCGGTGCGGCCCCGGGTGTGATGGACGCCGAGCTCGACGAAGGTGGCGCGCGCGTCGGCCAGCACCGCGCGCCGGCGGATCGCCCGCGGGGTCAGCCAGCGCACGAGCTGGGGCGCGACCGTCGACGCCAGACCGCCCAGGACGCCCGCGACCACCGGATCGAGCAAGAACGACAGGGTCGCGAAGGCGTGGTCGGCGTAGAGCATGAACGCCAGCGCGGCCCACGCGGTGAGGGCGCCGACCGTGAGCGGCACGTGCGGCCACGCCCGCGACGCGCGGCGGACCGCGACCCGGACCTCGACCGCCGACGCGGCCTCGATCGCGGTGACCGCCTCGGCCAGGCGCCGGCGGGCGGCGTCGTCGAGCCAGCGCACGGTCATCCTCTCTACTGTACACGAGGCCCTGCGACAGGCGCCGCGACCGCGGCCGCGAACCGCGAGCGCGTGTCAGGTCGGGGCGCTGGCGATGCCGGCCGCGGCCGTGGGACGGTCGATCCATGCAGCGCGTCCTGGTGGTGGTCTCGACCGTGGCCTTGACCGTCGGCCTGGCGGTGGCCGAGCCGCCGGCGCCGGCGCCGGTGTCCGTGGTGGTGCCGGTGGTCGGCGAAGATGGCCGGCCGGCCTACTGCACGCGCAACCTGGCGCCGGCCCTGGCCCGCCCGCTGGCCGACGGCGGCTACCGGTTCGCGGTCCACGGGCCGGGCCGCTACACCGTGCGCATGACGATGGTCGATCACCACGTCGAGGTCGTGGTCGCGGTGCCGGCGACCGGCGAGCTGATCGTCCCGCCGGTGGTGGCGCGCGGCCGCTGTCATCGCGTCGAGGTGGTCGGGCGGCGTTCGGTGCGCACGCTCGACGGCGGCGGCTGGGCGGTCCGCTTCGGCCGTACTTACCGACCGACCTTCGGCGTCCGGCCCGACGAGGCCGGCCCGCGCTCGCGCAAGTAGGCGGCCAGCGCCTGGCGATCGAGCTTGCCCGACGGCAGGACCGGCAGCGCGGCGACGATGGCCAGCGGTCGCGGCCGGCGGTGGGCTGGCCAGCCGGCGGTGGCGGCCTCGAGGTGCGCGGCGGTGACGCCCGCCTCGACGACGACCGCGGCCGCGACCCGCTCGCCCCAGCGCGGATCGGGCACGCCGACCGCGCCGGCGGCGCGCACCCCTGGGACCGCGGCCAGCGCCGCCTCGACCTCGGTCGGGTAGACGTTCACGCCGCCGGTGATGATGACGTCGTCGGCCCGTCCACACACCACCAGGCGATCGCCGCGGAGGTAGCCGAGGTCCCGGGTCGGGAAGCCGGCCGGCCCGAGGGGCGTCGGGTCGTCGAGGTAGCCGGTGAAGAGCCCGGGGGCGCGCACCACCAGCGGCGCCGGGGCGGTCGCGGTGCCGGCCACGACCGCGACCCCCGGCAAGAGCCGCCCGACCGCGCCGTCGGGCTCGGGGGCGTCGGCGTCGGCGGTGGCGATCTGACCGAAAGTCTCGGTCATCCCGTAGGTCGTGCGCACCGGGACGCCGCGGGCTCGCGCCGCGGCCAGGAGCGCCGGCGGTGCGGCGGCGCCCCCGACCAGGACGACCCGCAGCCGCGGTGACGGTCGCCAGGTCGGATCGGCGAGGACCTGGTCGAGCTGGGTCGGCACCAGCGAGGCGTGGGTCACCTCGGGCGCCGCGAGGTCGTGGGCGGTGCCGAGGCGCGGGACGCGGCCGCCGCGGTGGGCGCGCGCGACCACCGCCACCCCGGCGACGTGGCCGAGCGGCAGCGCCAGGAGCCAGCGATCGTCCTCGGACGCGCCGAGGTGGGCGGCGCTGGCCGCGGTCGCGGCGGCGATCGCGGCGCGGCTCAGGACCACGCCCTTGGGGCGCCCGGTCGAGCCCGAGGTGAAGACCACGCACGCGGTGTCGTCGGGCACCGGGGCCGCGGCGAGGCGCGCCGCCAGCGCCGCCTGTTCGGCCGCGGTCGCGCGCTCGGGGATGAGGCCGATCGGCGGGGCGCCGTCGAGGACGTCGACGATCGCGGCCACGGTGGCGGCGTCGCTGCGCGCGATCATCGGGCGGGCCGCGATCATCGGTCCCCGAGGGTGGCGAGGGCGGCGGCCACCGCGTCGTCGTCGCCGACGGCGGCGCCATCGACGGTCAGCGGCGCCCAGGCGGCCAGGGCCGGGTGTGGGCCGAGGCCGTGGAGCGCGGTGGGCGCGAGGGCGGCGGCCAGCGCGCGGTGGCTGGCCAGCGCGAGGGGCCCCTCGAGAGCGTGGCTCACGCTCACCGCGACGCCGGCGGCCTGGGCCGCGGCCCACAGCGGCGCGAGGCCGGCCCGGCCGCCGAGGACGGTGGGCTTGCACACCAGGGCCGCGAGCGCCCCCGAGGCCAGGGCCGCCGGCAGCCAGCGCTCGCGCTCGGGGTCGGCCAGGCTCTCGTCGAGGGCGACCGGCACCGCCAGGGGACCGCGCAGGCGGGCGGCCAGGCCGGCGGCCGGCTCCTCGACGTACGCGAGCCCGAGGTCGGCCAGGTCGGCCAGCCGATCGCCGACCTCGGCCAGGGGCCAGATCTGGTTGGCGTCGGCGTGGAGCGCCGCCCGCGGCGCCGCGGCGCGGATCGCCGCGACCCACGCGCGATCGTCGTGCCCGTCGAGCTTGAGCTTGAGGGCCGGCGCGCCAGCGGCGACCGCGGCGGCGGCGGCGGCGGGATCGTCGACCACCACCGCGGCCGTGAGCGCCGGCGCCGGACCCGGCGGGCGCGCGAGCTGCTCGACGGCGTAGCGGGCGCTCGGGCTGGTGAGCGGGGCGCGCGGCTCGTCGAGCCACGCGGCTAGCTCGGCGGTGGCGCGGTCGAGATCGTCATCGCCGAAGCCCGGCAGCGGCGCGGCCTCGCCCCACCGCCATCCCCGCGCGCCCGGGACGCCGATCACGGCGGCCCGGCGGGTCGGCCAGCGCCCGCGGCCCGCGGCGCCGGTGGCCGCGACCGTCCAGCTCACGCGGACCACCGCGCCGCGCCGGCTCACGCCAGCGCCAGGGCGACCGCGATCGCCGCGGCGTGCAGGAGGAGGAGCTGCGCGGTCGCCGCCAGGAGCGCGTTCATCTCCGGCCCGGGCACCGCGCGCGCGAGGGCCCGGGCGCGGGCGACCGCCAGCGGTGCGGTCGCCAGCCCGAGGGCGACCAGGGGCCGGCCCCAGAGCGCGATCGCCGCGGTGACCGCGTGCGCCAGGGCCAAGAGGCCGGCGTACTCGGCGAGCGCGAAGCGGCGGCCGAACCGCACCGCCAGGGTTCGCTTCCTGACGCGGGCGTCGGTCTCGGCGTCGCGCAGGTTGTTGACAACGAGGATCGCGGTGGCGATCGCGCCGAGGGGGAGCGAGGCCGCCAGGGCCAAGCCGGTGACCTGGCCGGCGGCGACGTAGGTCGTGCCGCCGACCGCGACGGGACCG
>Ga0075163_10004942_pt1 | contig 17848 bp, 15 predicted proteins | sample JI1023141ADNA_FD_71478 | JGI IMG/M metagenome (GOLD analysis project Ga0075163, IMG submission 71478) | Wastewater effluent complex algal communities from Wisconsin, to seasonally profile nutrient transformation and Carbon sequestration -... | ecosystem: Engineered > WWTP > Effluent > Algae...
GCACAGCAGGCCCCAGACCAGCGCAGCGCCGCACCACCTCAGGCCCAGCATTGGGCCGGTTAGCTGCCTCATAGCGACCACAAACGAGCACAATGATTAGCGAGGAGACACCGTGAGTTCCACTCTGCTGGACACGCAGCTGGCGGAAACCCAGCCCACCGTCGAAACGAACAGCAACGGCATCGTTGCCGGGAAGCGCCTACTCATCACCGGGGTGCTCACCGAAAGCAGCATTGCGTTCTCGGTTGCGCGCCTCGCACAGGAGCAGGGCGCAGACATCGTTCTGACGAGTCCACCACGAACGGTTTCTCTGACGCGACGCATCGCTGCCCGCCTGCCGAAACCCGTTGAGGTACTCGCCCTCGACGTCACTGATGACGCCGATCTCGATTCGCTCGACCAACGTGTCGGTGAACACCTCGAGCAGGTCGATGGCATCTTGCATGCAATCGGCTTCGCCCCCGCGAGTGCCCTTGGTGGCGGCTTCATGACTGCGCCATGGGCCGATGTGGCGACCGCGATGCATGTTTCGACGTACAGCTTGGTCTCACTGACTCGCGCACTTGCCCCGAGCTTGGCACCAAACGCCAGCGTTGTTGGTCTCGACTTCGACGCATCGGTGGCGTGGCCGAGCTACGACTGGATGGGCGTGGCCAAGGCCGCGCTTGAATCCGCGTCCCGTTATCTGGCCAAGGAACTCGGCCCACAGGGGATTCGGGTCAACCTAGTTTCTGCAGGTCCGCTGCGCACGATGGCTGCTCGATCGATCGAAGGCTTCAGCGAATTCGAGAACGTCTGGGACCGGCGCGCACCTCTCGGCTGGGACATCAACGATGCCGAACCAACAGCCCGTGCCGCACTCGCGCTGCTGTCAGATTGGTTTCCGGCAACAACCGGCGAGATCGTTCACGTTGATGGCGGCGTTCACGCGGTGGGAGTGTGAACGCCACAACGCTGACCCGGCAGGAATCCAAGGGCAAGATCGCGGGCGTCGAGTTCTTCGTCTTTGGCACCGGCGACCCAGTGACAGTCTTCGCCCATGGCTTGGCCGGCTCCGTGTCGGAAACCAAACCACTGGCAATGCCATTGAAGGGCACGCGAGTGCTCTTCAACTTCCGCGGCCACGGTGGGTCGGACGCCCTTGCGGACGGCTGGGACTACGACCTGCTCGCCGACGATGTGCGAGTCATCGCAGACCACGTCGGCGCCACCGGAGCGTGCGGCCTATCACTCGGCGCAGGAGCCATCCTGCGTCTCCTGACGCAGACCCCGCAGCGCTTTGAGCGGTTAGCTTTTGTCATGCCCGCCGCTCTCGATCAGCCCTGGACCGACGGCGCGATCGTCCGCCTTCGCGAGTTGGGCGCCGCGATCGAAAAGGGCGACAGGGAGCGCTTGACGGAGGTTCTTATGAGTGAAGTGCCGGAGCATCTTCGGGAGCTGCGTGTCACGCGAATCCTGCTCGCGCGCCGTGCCGCCGAGCTCGCGGCAATGACACCACCTGCACCGGCACGCGTGGACGTCCCGGTGCCGAACCTGGATGCGCTCGCGGCCGCCGCAGCACCCTCACTTGTGCTTGCCCAACGCGGCGACCGCCTTCACAACGTCGAGGTCGCCACTCGACTGTCCGATGCCCTCCCGCACTCTGTGTTGCACACACTTGAACCAGGGGGCGTCTTCTGGACGCAGTCGGACATCACCCGGGACTTGCTGACCGAGCAGTTCAACGCCAATCGGGTCTAGAGGTAGGCACCAAACCAGCTGACGGCGTCGGCTAGTGCAGCAGTGAGCCCCGGATCGGTATCGAGGGTGTTGTGATCGGCGTCAGGAACAATGATCCACCGCTTCGGCCCAGGCAGGACCCGATAGACCTCTCCTACAGTCTCTATGGGTGCTGTGTCATCGTCCGCACCGTTGATGAACATCGTCGGGCAGCCTGTGAGTTGGGCGGCCGCGGCTTCCGGCCGGAATGCTGACATCGCGTCGACACTGGCCAGGTAGAACGACGTCTTGCCCAGCCCATCAGTCCCGGGCAACGCACTCGTACCCCCTTGAGACGCTTTGAGCTTTTCGTAGGCCGCGGCGAATGCCGGGCTGAACGGGAAGATGTCGTTGACCGGTACGACTTCCGGCTCATGCCCTCGCGAGATCGCGAGTCGATCCACCGCAACGCGCTTCTTGAGTTCCACCCACTCCCACGCTGGTCGCGGGGCCCTCAGCATTGCTTCACCGTTGCCCGGGCCAGAAACCGTGACCGCTGCACGCACCTGCGGATCAGCCGCAGCAAGATGCAGCGCGACCGGGCCGCCGTAACTGTGTCCGTACACACCGACTCGGTGCGGGTCCACTTCCTGCATGCCTATCAAGTAGCTGAGCACGTAACGCGCGTCGGAAACTCGTGCGAAGGGGTTGATCCATCCTCGATCACCCGAACTTTCGCCGTGACCTGCGTAGTCAAATCGCAGACTCGCGATTCCAGCGTCTGCCAGCACGCTGGCAACTGTTGGCATCACCAGGTTGCGAACGCCTGACAACCCCTGGCACAGCAGCACAGCGGGGGCGGGCGACGCGTTGTTGGGGGTAAGGAACGTGGCTGCGATTCGCTCCCCCGCGCCGTTGTGAATCGTGAGGTCGAGCTCGACATGTGGCATCGCCACATCATGGCAGCGCAAAGACGATCATGGCGCGATTGCTACGGCACTCGCATTAGCTAGGTGCGAGGCCTCCGTTCCCCGGATGTGAGTTGCACGTGCGCGTGGAATTTGTTGTGTCAGTTCCGAAATCGCTCGTCGACCCAGAGCAGTTGCGCAAGTCCAGCAAACCGACGACGGTGATCACCGCGACGATTACCCCAACGATCACGGTGCTGACTTCGATCATGAGCCTTGTCATCTGATTCCTCCGGTTTGACGGTGTGAACTGCGGGTTGCAAGTGCGTCAACCACAACTTCCCCCTGAACCTCGAGCAGGAAACCGACCGCGGCGATTGCACCGGTGCACAACTGGCACGCTGGGTCGCTGACACGCCTATCCCGCACACCCCTTGGCAAATTTGTGGACCTTGCTTTGTCAAAAATGCACTCAATCGGGCTACGGAAACCTCTGGCAGTTGCCGATACGACGAACAAAGGGTTAGTAGCTCGACAAGAAGGCGTGGCAAATGAATTCCGGTAGCTCACGAAGCAAGGCTGTGACGATCGGTATGGCGGCGGCATTGGCCGCAGGCCTGGCGCTGGGCGTACCAGTGGCAAATGCCGACACACCTGGCACGGCGAACCCTGCGGCACCTGGAGTTGGCGACGGCGAGACGCCAAGCGTGCCAACGTTGAGCCAACGAGCAGTGACCTCCACGCCAATCGGGTCCACGCCCACCGGGTCCACAGTCACTTCGCCCGCGTGGATCGGCGGAGCGAACCTCAACACGGGCTGGGAATACAGCAACCACGGCGCGCACCGGGCTTGGGACGTCGGGTTGTGGCTCGGCACGCGCGTGTACGCACCTAGGTCGGGCACCGTGATCGGGCTCAATGACGGCGTCGCAAACAATCCGCCCGGAGTTAACCCGGGCAGTAACGCCCCCTCCAACTGGGTACTTCTCTGCCACACGGTGAAGGGCAAGCCGGTTTCGAGCCTGTGGCAACACCTTTCGCCGGGGATCCCGCTCAAGGTTGGCCAACATGTGACCGGGCCGCGGGTTGGTGCCAATGGTGAAGCGATTCCCGGGACTGGCACACTCTTGGCACTGACAGGTAACACCGGCAACAGCACTGGCCCTCACCTTCACCTGGCAACAATGAAGGGGTGCGCGGCGCCAACGGTCGCTGGCAACAACAGCGCTGCCGCCTGGAGTCGATACAACTACCTGAACAAGCCCGAGACCTTGGTGTGGGAGCCGTCCAAGATCTGGCGCCGCCCGGTCGTCAACGCTCGCGACCTGATGATTGCGTACAAATCCCAAGGTCGATCCGTGGCCGTGAAGAACCTGCGCAAGGCTGCCGGGGCGAAGTCCCGCAGCACCAAAGCGAACAAGAGCTTCCGCACACTTGTGAAGAAACTCAAGGTGTCCATCAACTACTCGAACCACTCGTCACGGCCATCGAAGCGATTCCTCAAGGCGCTGGCTAACCGCACCCAAGACCTTGGCGTCAGCTGACAACGCCCCATTTGGGCGAGTTGGAATGACACCCACGCGTTGAAATGAGCCATCCCCGCGCGCAATCAATAGGATCGCTGAAGTGGCGGGCCAATGGAGAAGCGAGTTTCGCGTATTCCCGACGCTGCGCGGGTATAGACGCAGCTGGCTGACTCGCGACCTGTTAGCTGGCCTCAGCTTCGGGGCGATAACAATCCCCGGCCAACTTGCGACTGCTCATCTGGCAGGGATGCCAACAATTACCGGCCTCTACGGATTCCTTGCCGCGTGCCTCATGGCGGCGATGTTCGCTGCGAACCGTCACCTTGCCTTGGGCATGGACAGCACCATCGCACCGATGTTGGCCGCTGGGTTGGTCAGCGTAGGAGTTGTCGCTGGCACCGAGCAATACGTCGGGCTCGCGCTTGTCACCACGCTCATCGTTGGTGTCCTCCTGCTGATTGTCGGCATCGGAAAGATGGGGTGGGTTGGCGATTTTCTGTCACGACCAGTGGTGACCGGCTTCCTTGGCGGGATCGCAATCATCATCGTGATCAACCAGTTGCCGCAGTTCTTTGGCATCCAATCGACCTTCGAACGCACGCCTGCCCGGCTTCTGCACTTCCTCCAACATGTGTCTGCAGTGAACGTTCCGACCTTGATCGTGGGAGTCGCCTCACTTGCGCTGCTACTCATCTTCTCTCGCATTGGCGGTCGCTTTCCGGGGGCGCTGGTGGTTCTCGTTCTAGCCATCGCCACGTCGGCGATCTTCGATCTCAGTGCTCTGGGTGTCCAAACGCTGGGTCCACTCAAGTCAGGGCTGCCAAGCCTCACATTGCCCCCGCTGACATTCGACTCCATCGAACTGACAATGGGCACCGCGCTGGCGATCGCCATTATCTGTATGGCCCAGACTTCTGCGACAACCAGAACATCCGCCGCTGTTGGGGGTTTTGAAACCGACATCAACGCAGATTTCCGTTCGGTCGGCGCGGCGAATGTGCTGTCTAGTTTCTTTGGCGCATTTACAGCGAACGCCAGTCCACCGTCCACAGCGATCATCGCCGAATCTCGTGGTCGCACTCAGGCCACTGCGTTATTCGCCAGCGTGTTGGCAGTAATTCTGATGTTCGCCAGCCGATTGATTGAAGCGCTACCCGAAGCGACTCTTTCGGCGATCCTGATCTTCATCGCCATCAGGATCTTCCACCTCGACGAGATGATCGCCATGAAGCACTACTCGTGGCGGGCCTTCTCTCTCATGCTGACCGCAATGTTGGGCGTGGTGATCCTCGGAGTCGGGTATGGGGTCGGCCTGGCAGTTCTGATTTCGGTCCTCGACCGCGCTCGTCGCACTGCACGCCCCGAACTCCTTCGGCTGGGGCGCACCCCCGAAGGCCAATGGGTCAAGCGCTCAGCAAGTAACAGTGAGGAAGTGCCCGGAGTTGCGGTCTTCCGGCTTAACGGCCCACTGTGGTTCGGAAACGCAAATTGGTTCCGTGAAGAGATGCTCGCTGCGATTCCCGAGGACTCCGAGAAGCCGGACCTACTGGTTCTCGATACCACCGGAGTCGATGACATCGATTTCACCGGAAACAACGCAGTCATTCAAGTTGCTGAGCTCTGCGAGCTGCGAACGGTTGAGCTGGCCATCGTGACTCATCCCGGAAAGACCGACCGGGCATTCCACAAGGGTGGACTCATCGACGACATCGGCCAGGACCGAGTGTTCGAATCTGTCGAAGCCGCTGTCGTCGCCCTTGATCCTGAAGTGGATATCCCGTTCGAGGATTAGCACTAACCGCGGGAGTACCACGCTTTGCGGGTCGCTTGGAGCAATTCCTTAGGCGCCTCGGATTCCTCGACCATGGTTCGACCTTTGAGTATCTGACGACCATCGTGGCGAGTCCGGTAAGCGGTCCACACAACACCACTGTCTTGATCAGTCAAAGTGACAACGTGCGACTCTTTGAGGATTTCGGCGGCTCCGGCAACTGCTGAGTCACCGTTAATGACTGCCTTGCCCGCGACTTCGGCCTGACCGGATACCCACGCGTTGTCAGTGAGAACTGCATCCCCGGAAACCACGGCAGAACCTGATACTTGAGAACGACCGGATAGCTTCGCTTTGCCCCCAACCTCAGCGTGCCCGGACACCTTGCATTTGTCACCCAACACGGCACTACCTTTGACCTCGGAGTGGTCGACAACCTTGGCTGAGCCCGAAACGGATGCGTGACCGTGAACCCACGCTGAACCTGAGATGACGGCAGAACCCGTCACCACGGCGTGCCCGGATACCTTGGACTTGCCAGACACCTTTGCTTCGCCACTAACTTCCGCGTGGCCGGCCACTTTCGCCTTGCCACCCACAGTGGCGCTGCCAGTCACCTTGGAGTTCTTTCCCATGTTCTGAGTGTGACGTGCCCGACGCAAGGTCGCTTGGTCAGCCCACCCTCATTGGCGGCACCGTTAAGCAAATGTTCATCTGGCGCCCAGAGTGCGCTACTGGTGACGGGCGGCGACCCGTGCGGCGCCTACACCTGCCACTCCCACTGCAATTCCTGCAAGGACCCCGACTAAGGCAGCCATGTACGTGTGCGACTTCATTTCTGTTCCCCCGAACGATTCGCTCCCGTGGGTCCAGCGGCGAGTCACGAACAAGATCTCAAGGTGGCTGGCAGACCAAACCGGCGAGCGCATTTCATACTTTCGTTCCAGTGATACCCCCTGATCGGCCAGCCAAACGGAAGGCGACAAATACCGGCATACTCAACGCGTGGCTGACGACCTTGAACTGCGCCCGAATCTGGTGATCCCAGCTTCAGAGCTCACCTGGAAGTTCTCGCGGTCATCTGGCCCCGGCGGTCAGTCCGTCAACACGACCGACAGTCGGGTGTCCCTGTCGTTCGATGTTGGCGCGACCAAATCACTCGATCGCTACCTCAAAACGCGCGCATTGGATCGATTGGCGCCTCGACTAGTAGACGGTGTCCTGACGGTTCACGCGGAGGGCGAGCGTTCCCAGTATCAAAACCGGCTGGCAGCGCAGGCTCGATTGGCGCAGTTGTTGAGGGCTGCGATTGCGCCGCCCGGGCCCAAACGACGGGCCACCAAGCCGTCCCGCCGGGCGAAGGAACGCCGCATCACTGGCAAGAAACAACGAGGTGAGACCAAACGTCTTCGGCGCCGCATTGAAGGTTGAGAACACTGGTCGCATCCCTCCCGGGGCGCGAGTCAATTGACGTGCTGGTCCCAACCGCCAACCACTCTCATGAGCTCACGATCGAGTTGAATGACGGTCTGCGCTGCCTTCGTTGAACATGCTCCGTCGTCGCAGAAGCTTTGGGAGTCGTCTGAGGCCCTTTCGACCTTGGCTGCTGCAGACAGCGTTCGAGCGACGAGATCGGCAATCTCGGGAGGCGGCGGCCCCTCTTTGGCCCGCACGTTCTCCAAGTTGTAGCGCAGATAGCCTGCCTCGAACCCGACACTCTTGATCGAGTACTTGCACTGCGCCGAGAATTTGTTAGCCGTTATTGCGGCCTCACACGCCTGCGCGTCAGAGCTCGCCCGTTGCAGGGAGTTGCTGTTCACGTCCATGGCGGCTGTGTAGCGAATGACCTTCGCCGGAGGTGTCGGGGTGCGAGTAAATGTCGCGCTCGAGACGCCGCCACACGCACTCAACGAGGCCATTGCCGCCACCGCGGCCGCAGCTGTGCCGAACATCCGGAGCATCGAACCAGCCTAGTTCGTATCTACAAGCTTCTATCGCGCGCAACATGATCGAGCCACCATGCCGCCCACGTAGCCGTTACTAGCGCGCGTGGATGGTCTATGCAGTTCTGCGTGTCAGAATCGATCACCTGACGAACCGCCGCTAGATGCCCGTTCCCTTTCCCACGAAGTGCATCGGCGAGTGCGGGAATCGCGCTGGGGCGCTCCCCTAGATTCGAGAAGCGCTCGAATATCGAAGTGACCAGGAGCATCTCGAAAAGCCATGCCTCCTCTGCGGACAGCTCATGCAAGTTTGCGGTCCGATTGAAATCGTTCATGTATGCCACGTCGACTGCATCCCCAAACCTGCTGATGGCGCGGGCAAACGCGAGATGTGCGGCGCGAGCTTGCTCCACGTTCGGCTGCTTGCCCGTGATTAGCTCGGATGCGGCTGCCACGGCCCGCTGGCCTTGCTGGCGAGCATGCGCCCGCGCCGATTCGACTAGGCGCAGTTGGCCACGGGGCAAGACGATCCACGTGGCGACCAGCCCTACGATCACACCAACGATGACGTCTTCGATTCGGATGCCCACAACACCAATCGGTTGAGGCCAACTGAGGACCGCGAGGTTCACCACTGAGAACGGGGTGAATGCGAATTGCCCAAGCAGTGGCCCCCTCGAGGCCGCCCACTTCGCGAAGAATGCAGACAGCGGCAACAAGGCGACGAACATCCACGCTTGCGGGAGCAGCCACATCGCCATTCCGGAGAGCGCAACTCCAGCTACGACCCCAAAGGATGTTCGGATCGCTGAACGAGACGATGCTCCGGCCGTGAAGGTGACCTGCACCAACGTCAGGGCAGTCACTGCCACCCAGAAACCGTGCTCGAGGCCTAGGAGTCTGGCAACCAATACTGCACCCGCGACAGCGATTCCCGTTCTGACGGCATTGCGAAACCAGATGGAGTTCCGGCTCAGGTTGTCACGCAGATGTTGGCTCGTTGATGTCAGGACATCAAGGCCAAGTTCAGCACCCGAAAGCTTGACTCCGCAGGACCGGGCAGCCAAGTTCTGCATCACATCCGCCGAGATCGACAGGACGCGCGCGCTCTGATGCCGGATGAGGAGATCGAATGCCAGCTCACCGCTCTCCGCGAGTTCAGCCGCCGTCCATTTCACCGCCGCATGCTCATCTCGCAGCCGCGCCCCACCAACGTCAACAAGGTCAACGGGCCCCTCCCCCTTTTCGACTGCTGCGGCAGCGACTGCGAAGGCGTCGCGGCTGGCCACGCCGAGAGCAGCGCCGGCGGCGACATCCGGTGCGTTCAGCGTCGAAAGATCAGCCATGGTTCGAGTTGCCTGCTCAATCTGGCCCTGCATCCGCTGCAATGCCCGCATCCGGCGCGAAACTAATCCGGGCCGCACCACGGTCCCAGCCGATTGGTCCAGTAAGTCATCTCTAGCCCGCTGAAGATCAGCGATCACCACTGCGTCGGAACGGCTACCAAACGCAGCGGGCAGCTCACTGGCATGTCGACACCAGATAGCGATTGCCTTGCGCATTTGACCGTTATGACGCAAGGGAAAGATCGTGAGCGCAGCGATCACAGAGAACACCGAACCAAGCGCCCATGCCGCGATGAATGATCCGAGATCGGCTGATGTCGAAGGGGTTAACAGACAGAGGAGGAATGCCAGCTGAACCCCGATAGTGCTGCGCGCAACATAGCCTCGTAGCACTCGAGCAAGCCCGAAACCGAACGCGACCAGAAACGCCGTGACCACCGCAACCCACAGGGGATTCGCAACGAAGACTCCCGTGACGATGCCAGCGATTCCGACACCCGTTGCAATGGCGTAACCGCTGAGCCGTTCACGCCACGACCCATCGAAGTCGAGGAAATACAGAGCGGCAACGACAGCCATCGACGCAAATAGCGCAATACCCTGAGCTGGGAACAACCTGACAGCGAGCAGGTCCACGACCGTGATGGTGACGGCGAACCGAATGGACGAGCCAGTCCGCGCACTGATCTGACGTCGGCTCATGATCGTTCAGTTGTACCGTCCTCAGCCGTTCGATGCGCGACCGCAGCGGCACCAGCGCGCTAGCGTTACAGCGTCACCGTAAGCAGTGGGGCGAGTCGGACTCGAACCGACGACCTGACAGATTATGAGTCTGCTGCTCTAACCAACTGAGCTACCGCCCCTGACCGGCCAACCCTAGCGACTACGAAGCTGGCACCGTCAACGGCTACACCGCAGTTGGACGCCTGGATAGCCAGACCGCAACTCCGAGCATCAGGAGCACAAGTACACCAGCGAGGCCTGCCATCACCCATGGTGAAACGGGAGCCTTAGCGGGCGCACCAAGCGTGATCGCATAGGTCGCCGACGTCGTTGCTCCCGCTCCCGTTGCCAAACCGTAAGGGAATCCCTCTCCGGTGTTGAACTTCTTGTCGATGGCCAGGTTCATCGCCGCAGTCTTGCTTGCGTTTGACGTCAGATTGGCGGCCAACCCTTCGAGGGTCACAGCTTCTGAAGTCAGTGAACCGAACGGTCCCATTGCCAGGTTGTCGATCACACCGGGCAAGTCATTGAGAGCGCGTTCAAGCGGCAAAGAACCGCGTCCGATGTCATTGGCAACCGCAATGATCTGTCGCATCGGGAGCAGAAGCGAATTTTCGATCCGCTGCAAGCCCACCTGCACCGCCGTGGCCGATTTTTGGTCGGCCGCTGATGAGATCTGCATTGCCTGAATCAGGCCGCACTCCGAGATGTTGGTAATGACAGCCGGGGAACAGCTGTGGTCCAAGGCATAGTTGATCGTCGGCATTTGGTTCACGAGCTTCGTCAGAGTCTTAACCGTGAGATGCAGTCCGTTGTCGACGTCTTGCAGGCCTGGTAGCAGAGCCTCGAGGTCGGAATAGATTTCCGACAGACTGGCGATCAGTGGCGGGGTCGCGGCGACAATCCCATTGGCTGCCGTCTGGCAAGCGCTCGCGTTCCACGTTCCCGCGGCTTCCGCTTGGAGCAGGTTCTTCAGGGTCACCAAGTTCGCAGGATTCGACATCTTGGCGATCGCGGCATTCAGCGCTGTGTTGATCGCCGCCGCGTTGTTCTGAAGATAGGTACGCGTTGCATCTCCAGAGGTACAGGAGGTCGGCAACAACGCCACGATGTCTTGCTCAACGATGTCCGTTCCCGTGCAGCCCTTTGTCGGATTTGGGCAAATTAGATTGTCCGGCGACTTCAGCTTGTCATTCAGTCCGGCGATCACCGTGGGCAACTGCTTGAGGAGACCCTCTAGCAGCGTGATCGATTGTTCAAGTTCGTCATCGATTCCGTTGATCAACGCGATAGAACTGTTGACCTTCGCCTGGCTTGCCGGAGACGTGGCAGAGGCCACGAGACCCGCAACCTTCGCAGTTGCGTTCTCCGTCATCTCATTGAGCAGAAACAGATAGTCGCTGGCCTGACCAACTTGATCCACGGTCTTTGCAAGCTTCGCTTCAGCTGTCTTCGGGTCCACCCGAAGCTTGGAGGTCATGTCCAAGATGGGGTTCACGTTCTTGTTCAGGAACGCCGCGACTTCGGTTGACGCTGTACCCAGACCGTTCTGCAGCTTCACCAGCAGGGGCACACCCTTACCGGCCAGGAAGTCATCAACGGTTCCGCCGATCTTGGCGCCCTTGCTGTAGAGCGCGCTGGTTGCACTTGTCGAGTCTTTCGGAACCGCCTTCACGTTGATCTGTGGCAGCTGTGCGTTGTCTGCAGTGCCACTGAGCTTGGCCACGACTGAAGAATCCTTGAGCGTAACGCCACCCGCGAGCGTCTGCCCGACCGCAAAACCAGTATTCGCCCAAGGCGCGGTCACATTCGCCCAGCCCTTGCCGAACGTGCCAGTAATTCCGATACCAAACGGCACAGAGACATCAACAGTCTCAGTCACAGGCGTACCTGAGGTACCCCGGTATGAAATCGTTTCCTTAGACGTCGTGTGGTTGGTGAATACCCACTCGATCTCGATCTTTCCAGACAGCGAAGTAGCTGAATTCGGATCGACGGGTTGGCCATTCTGGGTGATCCGAGTGGTCACTGACAACGGCATGCTCCCCGTGTACTGGCCCACCGAAGCCACAAGGTTCTGGACCTGGGGCGTCTGGTTGTTGACGTCGTAAACAATGGAATCGTTGTCGACCTGCAATGGCTTGAATGACGAGACGTCCCTCGGGTTACCCGGCCCCACTGGCACATTGACAGTTCCTGAACCCGCGCCGGACACATTGGTTCCCACGTGGAATGCATTCGACTGAATCGAGCCGGATGCATCCGCTGCGATGGTCAGCGTCTTGCCGACGCCAACACTCAGGTTGGTCTCAGTGAATGGCTGATCCTCAGCAGGCTTGGGCGTCAGATCAGGGGTCTTGATGGGCGGAATTCCGGTTGGCACTCCCGAGGGCAGACTGGTGGGAAGTCCCTTAGGCAGGCCACCACTAGGGATACTTGGCATAGGGGGCAATGAAGGGACCGCAGCGCCGGATGTTGGTAGCGGAATCGGCGAAATTGTCACTCCTGGCGCAGGGTAAATGGTTTCTGCGGCGGCTGGAGAAACGGGCGACACCAAGCCAGCACTCGCACCGGCAGCCATGGCGAGAAGTGAGACGGCGCAAACTCCGGCCGTCACCTTGAGCACTTTCTTCTTCTCTTTTGAGACCCCGCGCCATGATCCGCGCTTCGATGTCCACTTCATTACTTTCCTCCGACAATGTCGTCTAGCAAGGAGGCCGAGTTCGAGTCCTTGGCGGCGTCGGCGTTCTGACTTGAGTCGTCCGCAACATCAGTGCTGTCCGCAGAATCGTCTGACTTCGGCTCCGCGTTGGGTGCGGCAGAAAGGGCCGTCTCATCTGGGAATCGCTGGGCTGGGATCACAGCCAGGAAACCGATCATTCCCATCGCGATTTGTGTCAACGCGGCTGTTGGGAAGAGTCCAGGCGCGGCGAACGGGTCTGCAGCCAGCGCTGGATAGACGCCGGCGCCCATGGCCAAAACTCCTAGGAGCATGGACCACGCTTGGATCCGCCGTCCCGTTAGACCATGAATCAACCCAACGATGACAAAGACGACAACAAGCGAGATGGCCACCCCGATGTTGTTACTACCGCCCGGCAGGATCCCAATCTGCATTGCAACCAGGATGGTCCCCAACACCAATCCGATGAGGTAGCCGGCCAGACGCTCAATTGGCGTGCCAATCCGAACGATTGCTGCGATGACACCGGTGCCTACCCCAAAGATCGTATTTTGCGGATTGACGCCCATCTGTTCGCAGACGAACAGACCGATACCGCCGATCACCATCGCGAACAGCCCGATTATGAATGTTCGCTTCATCGAACTCTCCCCATCACTATGCCGATCTTGATCATGGGTTGATCCTCCGTCGGAATAGGTAGGTGCCCAGTCCCAGCGCGAGAAGCAGGAAGACAACTGCGATTCCGATGCTTATCCCCCAACTGCGGGCGTAGGGGCTGGCCTCTTCCGTAGTGATTTGGTAGGTGGCGTAGTTCGTGATCTTGCCGTTGGTTCCTGGTGCGAGTGTCGAGTTCCCGTACGGCGCCCCATCACCGGCAATGCCACGTTCGTTCATCGCGACCAGCGATGCCTGCGTCTTGCCAACGAGATCGCTGACCTTGACGAGTAGCGCATCACCCTTACCCTCTAGGCCCAGAGCGGCGGTATCAACCTTGCCCTGAACAAGATCACCGATACCGGGGATCGCATCGAAAACGCGCCCAGCGATACCCGCGAGGTTCTTCACCTTGTTGACACCATTGACAACCTTCGGGGTGTCCTTGCTGAGGTTGCGTAGAAGTGTTGCCGCCCCGGTGGAGACGTCGGAAATCGTCAGATCAACGCCGCCGAAGAACTCCATGACCTGAACGAGTCCGCAATTCTTGAGGATTGCCTGAACGATCGGCACCGCGTTCTTCTCAAGGTTGGCGATGCCGTACTTCTTGATCGCGGCTTCGATCGGCCCGATGATCTCTGCGTTCGTGCACGACGGGTTGTTCAGGATCAGGTTGAGCTTATTGACGTCGGCCAGAACCTCAGCTTCGAGTGTTTTCAGCTGCGGACTCGCGGCGAAAGCAGCGAACTGTCCCAACGCCTGCGACGCCGGCGCTAGGTAGGCTTGGATCTGATCAGCTTCGCTGGCCACTGGGCCCAGAATCGAGTCCGTAACCACACAGGCTGCCGATGCCCCAAGCGGTTTGAGGTCCGCTGGCATGAGGTTCCGGTACTGCCAGAGCTTCTGCGCATACGAGTTCTTGCTTTGCTCCTGCAGCTGGGTTTGCAGAGCCTTAAGAACGTTCTTATCCGTTCCGTTGGAAAGCGCTGAGATTCCGTCGGACAGCGCCTTGGCACCGTCGCTCAGCCCGGGATACGGAGGCAGCGTTGGGTTGGTCCCGCCGAAGTACGTTGCAGTAGCACCAACCGTTGAACACATCTGCGCAACCGTCTTGACGTCGGCATCGAGCGCAGTGATGTCGATCGACTGCAAGATCGTATTCAGGCTGGCCAGAGACTTTGAAGCCGCTGCCGCGTCTGGGCCTACTTCCTGGATGACGCTGGTGAGCCATTCAATTGTGTCCGGAACGTTCTTTCCGATGTAGTTCGAAATCTGCAGAATGACGCCTGCGATCTCTCCCTTAGCGGTCGCGTCACCCTTCAGCACCGTCCCGAGTGCGGTCAGACCATCAGCGAGTTCTGCAACGCTGTTCGATATCCCCTTTGGATTGACGGTGAGCTTCTGGATGTCCTTGACGAGTGGATCGATGTACCCCGAGTCCAGCTGCCTGAACCCTGAGGTATAGCCGCTAATAATCCGCGTCGCTAGGAGCACATCGTTGACCGTGTCCCCGAGCATTCCCGCGATCGGCTCAACAGCCTTGTTCTCAACCATTGGCGCCAGCGACAACAGCTGACCGTTTTGGTAGTTCTGCAACTGGATCGGGACGACTGTGTGAGTTGCCGACGGTAGGTTCGCATTCTGCGCCCGGGCCTTGACCGTCACTGACTGAGTGGTTCCACCCGCCAGTCCTTGAATAACCGGGAACAAGATCAGCGTGGCCATCACTTGGGTTCCATTACTCGCCGGCTTGGCTGTTCCAGTTCCCGTGTCAATAACATCCCAGCCATCGCCGAACATCACCTGCAGTGAGTCGCCGAAGGGCACCGGAATGTCCATCTGAGCAGTCTGGGTAGCGCCGTTCAAGTCTTTGTAGGTGACGGTCTGAGTCCTGGACGTGTTGTTTGTGGCCGTGAAGGTGATCTCGACGTCGCCGTTGAGGTTGTACGCATCATTGGACGCGACTGGCTGCCCATTCACCTTGACCGTTGAGGTAACCGACACTGGCAGATTGCCCTTGTAGGTTCCGCCCAGCTTGAAGAAGCTGTTCACGTCACCTGATGAACTTGAGACGCTTTGGTTTTGCGTCTGATTGTTGGGGCCGGTTGGGACAACGACATCACCCGATCCGTTACCGGAGACCTGGCCGTTGAGCAGGTAGACATTCAGTGGTGTCGTGGAACCTGAAGGATCAGTAGTGACCGCGACAGTCTCGCCGACGACAACATCGAGCGGGCTCGTTGAACTTGCGGTCGGCGAACTCATCTGTGTCGCCGAGACGGCGCTATCCACGCCTCCGGTTGCCGCGACAACCCCGGCCACGAGGGCTACCGCCACTGCGCTTCGCAAGACTCTTCGCTTTGCCATCTTCGTCCTCATTCCGATCCACTGACGGTCGACGATTCCGCCGCTGGTGCCAAGCCCGTATCGGGAGCACCGGCTATTGCATCGCCATCAGCGCTTTCATCTGCCGCTTTCGCCGAAGCTGAGCCACCCGGCGTCACGTCCTCTAGCAGTTCAACAACGATCGTGACGAGGAATCCGCCACTTGACGCAGCGAGGGTCACCAGCAGAACTGTCGGGTACTGGGTAAAAACGAACCATGGGCTTGAGAGCAGGAGGGGTTGGTAGACGGCGGCCAAAGTGCCACCGCCCAAGATCATGGCCCAGAGCGGCAAACGACCCTTTGTCAGCGCTGAGATGACGGTCAGCACAAAGATTCCACCGACCCAGCCGATCCAACCGACCATTCCAAGCACTAGCGCAAAGAGCCCGAACACCAGGCCGATGAGAAATGCTCCATACCTTGCCAGCGGTGACCGGTCGCGGGTCAGACCGAGGACGACACCGGCCAGCACTCCGACCAGCGCATTTGCCGTGCCAAGCTCAAAGATCGTTGTGACGAACCAAACGCCAAGCCCGAGAATGAGCAAGAGAAGCCCAAAGACCAAATCCTTCGAACGCACGAGCCACCCATCTCTACATCTCTTTGGCAAAGCCACTCAAATCGAGGGCAATAGTAAGTAGCGCAAACACTTCGAGTCTGGCGTTCTCAAAATCAATTTCGAAATACTGCTCGCGCCACGAGGAATTAGAACAAGAACATCAATTTTGACGCTCGTTGAAAGGGTGCGAAACGCAAGGATCTTGAGGGAGACCTCGATACGAGCAGTCCGTGTTCGCGGGAGCGTCAAATACCCACTCCCGCACCCCTACTACTTCGACGGTGAAGGTGTCGTGCCTGGCGGCGGATAGGCAGACTCAGTTGTATCGGATGTTCCCTGGGTAATGGGTGCCGCCAACACCTCGGGCGGAACGGTCACCTGCGGGTACGGTGCGCTCGCGGGTGGGAAGGTGCAGTTCCGTGGCGCTTTCTGCCCGCCGAACCTACCCACTGCCCACTCCATAAACGTTGGGCCAGAGGCAACCGCTACCTGAAGATGCCCGACACCACCGAGCCATTGCACTGCCATGTCAGAACCGGCAGCACACCATTCCTCTTGCATGAGCGCGTTACTTCCCGAGAGCACGATCGTGTCGGCGGTTCCCTCACTCATGAACAGCGGCATAGAGGCTGGCAGTGGCTGAGGGGTCTGCGCCAAACCGGTCTGAGCCCAGGCGGGGGAATCAACGGGACTTGATTTGAAGAACTGGCCACCGAACTTCTCGTAGGCTGCTCCCTGCAAGGCTGCTGGCGTAGTGCACTCACTAAGCAGCTTGTCTAGCTGACGCTTCCCGAGATCGCTGATGATCGCGTCAAAGTCACGGTCCGGATACCGATCTTTGAAGGACACGAGTGCCTCTGGCCCAATGACCCAGCCAATCGTGCCATTCCATTGGTTCTGCATGATCACCATGAGCTCAGCGGCCGGAGCGGCGGCGCCCACAGCAATGAGGTCCAACTCTGGAGCGATCTTCTCCGCGAGCTTACCGGTCCACAACGCGGAATGACCGCCCTGTGAATGTCCCCAAACAATCCAGCGCTTTCCAGCTTGACTCGGTTCGAAGTTGCGCAACGCGCGCACGGAGTTGACTACATCGGCAGCCTCCTGCTCGCCGACTAGGTAAGTCTTTGGTCCGGGCGTCCCGAGGCCGAGGTAGTCAGTCGCAGCTACCGCATAGCCGTTATCCATGGCGATGTTCAACCAGTCGTCAGTATCGCCCAGCACGTTCTTGGAGCGTGATGGCGCACATTGCGGCGCCAGACCGACTGTGCCGTGTGCCCACCCAATGACGGGTCGTCCCCCGGGAGGTGCTGGCTTGTTCGAGATGAACATCATCCCGCTGACGGCGACAGGCTCGCCCTTTTGTCCAACGCTGGAATATAGAACGCGGAAGCCCGTACCGCCGGGAACATCCACACCAAGGGGCTCCGTACGAATGATCGTGCCCGGCGTTGACGGAATCTGCGCGGGTGGGGTGTAAAAGGGTTCGAACTGAGCCTGCGTCTTCGAAACTGACCTGTTGTCTTTGTAGACCTTGACAGTGATCACGGTCGCAATCACCAGGATGATGACGACAAGAATCACACCGAGGATCGTAAATAGACGCAGCTTGTGGGGCGGATCCACCGGTGGTGTCTGCGAACTCATT
>Ga0075163_10004943_pt1 | contig 17848 bp, 13 predicted proteins | sample JI1023141ADNA_FD_71478 | JGI IMG/M metagenome (GOLD analysis project Ga0075163, IMG submission 71478) | Wastewater effluent complex algal communities from Wisconsin, to seasonally profile nutrient transformation and Carbon sequestration -... | ecosystem: Engineered > WWTP > Effluent > Algae...
CAGGTCATCGGGAACTTCAACAACCTGTTCATGCTGCGCGTGCGCGAGACCCTCACGGCCGAGCTGCTGACGCGGCAACTGCCCAAGGTCGAGGTCTACACGACGACGGTGATGAGCGGCGCCACCGACAGTTCCGACCCGACCGGCAACACCGCGTTCACGTCCAACACACAGGACCGCATCAGCAGCAACAGCGTGCCGCTGATCGAACCGGCGCACGTCGTCGGCTTGCCCAAGGGGCAGTGTTTTGCGCTGATCGAGGGCGGCCACCTGTGGAAGGTGCGCATGCCCCTGCCGGCGCCCGACCCCGACGAGGCCATGCCCGAGGATCTGCAGGAACTGGCCGGGTACATGCGGCAGCACTACGTCGAGACCGGCGACTGGTGGGACAACAAGGGGCTTCCCGGCCTGCAGGATCAGGCGCTGCCCGACGATCTGCTGGCGGACTTCAAGCAGATGGCGAGCATGGATGAAGAGGCCGCGGCATGAGCGACCCCGCCGTCGCCGTCCAGCGCCAGCAGGTCCGCCAGCAGGGTTTGATCGCGGGGCTGGTCACGCTGCCGTTCCGGCTGTTCGGCGTGCTGTGCGGCTCGCTGCTGCTGTGCATCGTGATCGAGTGCATCGGCATGCACTTCCTTTGGCCCGAGCAGGGCTGGCGCCATGCGCAGGGCATGCTGAACTACGAGCTGTCGCAGGTCTCGGAGCATTTCACGCGCAGCGTGCTGGTGCAGGAGCCGGGGCGCAGTGCCCGGCAGCTCGTCGAGTGGGCCTACCAAGGGCTGTTCGTGAAGACGGGGCTGCTGGACTGGATACACGATGCCACCTCGCAATCGCGCGCCGGCGCCCACAGCCAGGTGCAGGACTTCCGCTACTACCTCGGACAGGTCTACGTGCACGTGGAGAGTTACCTGATCGCCTCGGCCTACACGGTGCTCGTATTCCTCGTGCGGCTGCTGGTGCTGGCCCTGACCTTGCCGCTGTTCCTGATGGCCGCGTTCACCGGCCTGGTCGACGGCCTGGTGCGCCGTGACGTGCGCGGCTTCGGCGCCGGGCGTGAATCCGGCTTCGTCTATCACCGGGCGAGAGCGAGCTTGATGCCGCTGGCGGTGCTGCCCTGGGTCACGTACTTGGCCCTTCCGGTCAGCGTGCACCCGCTGCTGATCCTGCTGCCCAGCGCGGCGCTGCTCGGCATCGCGGTGTGCATCGCGTCGGCGACGTTCAAGAAGTACTTGTAGCAAGGTTCCGTCTGCGTCAGGAGATCTTCTTCTGCCTTTCCCGCAGTGATGCCGACCAGTCCTTCAGCGATTGAACGTCTCGGAACAAATCATCCGGCGGTGGTGGAGCGGCGTTTCTACCACTGGAAGGATCGTGTGCATCGACGATATCGCAGCACTTCTTGAATCCGGCGGCAAACGCATCGCAGTCAGCATCGGTGAGAGCACTGACCTTCTTCAGGTCCTTGGCGTTGATGTAGTCCCTATGGCGTTGAATAACGCGGAAGAAAGCGATGTCTTCGAGGCCACGCTCCCACGTTGCGCGTAACGCGTTGTAGAGTTTTGCCACGTCGGTCGCGTACTCGTCTTCCTGGTTGTTGTCATGCAGCAGCTTTGCCGCCCGCGCGGCCTTCTCCAGCTTGTCGAGGCGATCTTCGACGCTTTGAGCTTTCCAGGGCAAACCGTCTGTCACCATGCCAGCCCCCGCGGCGCCTCGACTGAGTGTCGTAAGTCGGGCCGCTCGCCCGGTCTTCGTCGCGTGGTCACTCAGATCGTTCACGAACACTAGATCATGCGTGAAAACGATGACCTGACGGTTTTCCGCTTCTTCCACAAGACGCTTGGCCACCTGCCCGCGCCAGCGATGGTCCAACGAGGACACCGGGTCATCGAAGACCAGAGCAGAGCGGTGCGTCGCGGTGGCAAGCTCGGTCATGAAGGCGGCCAGCGCCACGCAGGTCTTTTCCCCTTCGCTCAGGATTTCGTGGACCTTGGCATCCGGCTTGGCGAAGAGGCGCACCTGGTACTGCGGTGAGCCGTACTTGCCGCCGGAGCGCACGATTTCGACGCGGACCTTCGAGGCCGCAAGCCTGACAATCTCTTCCTGAAATCTGTCGCGCAGCCGAGGCGTAATCACGGTGTCGGCAATGTCATTGCCCATTTTGGTGATGGTGTTCGTCGTCGTGTCGCCCGCACACTCGGTTAGAAACCGGATGGTCTTCAGCCGCTGAATTTCGTCAGTGACGATCTGCAGCATGCCGGTGAGCAGCTCCCGGTCGCTCAGTTCGGTGAAATCAGCTTCGAGCTTCTTACGTTCATCCGCGTCAGCAGACTTGCGCAGCTCGGCGGCGTAGTTGCGGATCGTGGTTTGAAGCTGGCTGAGACCAGGTAGCGGCGACAGTGGAACGAGCGGAAGCTGTACCTCACCGTTTCCGCCCAAGGCTTTGAGCAGTACGTGGCGCCGCAACCGGGCTGCGGCGATGAAGCGGCGCGTCTGTTGGTGCAGCACCTCATTCTGGAGACCCAGCTCGTCAAGATTGGCCTTCACCGCTCGCGTGCTGATTGCTCTGGCAGCTATGGACTGACGCGCGGTCTGAGCCGCCTTCTCTGCCTCGCGCGCCAGTTGTTCCGTGTCCTTCTGGATGAAATCTTCGAAGCGTGCCATCCGTGCACGCGCCTCTGCTTCCAGTGGCTGCTGGCAAAGCATGCAATGCGCGTCTTCAGCCGACGGCGGAAACGGCTGGGTGGGGTATGCGATCTCCATCGAATAGCGTCGGGCGGAATCCCATAGCGCCCGCCACGTCTCGCCGCCGACGCCGGCAAGGGGTTCGCCCGTGAAGGCATTCTCTGCGGCAAGACGTGCAGCGTCCCGTTTCGACCGCGCATTCTTGGCGAGGGCAGCGGCCGCCAGCAGCTCCTCATCAGTGGTTCTGGCTGCAACGCTGTTCACTGCGGTAATCAGCCGCATGACGTTGTCGGCTTTGACGGTCTGTTCCGCCGCTGCCCTGGTCGGATTTTTCGACAGGTCTTCCCGCAGACGCTCAAGACGGGCGCCTTCGTCTGCCGAGAGCGTTGCCAGGGCTTCGATTTTCTTTACGTCCGTGTCGGCGTTCAGCGTGGCGAGCGCCTTCCCCACGGCCGTGGTGGCCTTCCACGTCGGCGCCGCGAAGATCGGATTCCGGGCCTTCTCAAGCCGCTTCTGATCAGCTGCGAGAGCATCCTTCACCGCCTGACAGGCTGCAGCAAGCTCATCCGGTACGTCCAGACCGAAGGGCCGGAATGCAACTTCGTTCTTCTCGCGGATATGCACTGAGGCGCAGTCGCTATCGAACACGCTCACTGCAGACAGCGTTGCATGCGGATTTGCCCCGTTCTGCCACTGCTCGACCGGCTGCTGCACACCGCCGATCCCGTACGCGATATTCCCGCCGATGTGCTTCGGAGGTTGATCGGCATACACATTGGGTTCGATCTTTCCGGCATGCCTTGCTCGACATGCACGCTTCAGGATACGTGCGTAGCCGGACTTGCCGGCACCGTTGTCGCCGTAGATGATCGTGATTCCATTCGGCTCGAAGCCGAGGGTCTGGCCGGCGGCAAGGTTGTTCACGCCGGTCACGTCGGTGATCGACAGAAGCGATACCGCGGCGGCCTGACCGGGGTTGGCGGGAAGGTGAGCTATCCCCAGTGGTACCGCTTTCGGCGCACCGGCAGGTGCACCTTTGCCCTGTTTGCAAAGGTCTACCAGTTCGCCGATATCAGCGTCCGTGAGTCGGCCGTTTGCGATGATGCGGCGCAGGGCGTCGCGCTGCCAGAGTGGACGATCCTTTGACCAGTCCAGAATCGTCTCCAGGACAGTCTTTTGCTGCGCGTCAGGCTGCTGCATTTCTTGTTCCTCTTCCCTGCTGATTCGTCATGCCCACGAAGCGGGGACTTGCCGCCGCCTCGATGCCTTGCGGGAATCGCTCTTGCTCACCGAGGTCGGCAACTCAATTACCCCTTGACCTCAAATCGCAGGTAGTCCGTCAGGCGCTTTGACTCGCTGATCTCGTCATGGGGCACCAGCAGGTATTTCCATGGCTTGGTGCCGACGCTAGCCGCATGATCGGATGCATGCTTGCACCAGCGCGTCGCCGCAGCAGCTTTGGCCTGCACCCCCGGCGTGTTGATGTCGACACGCGCCTTGGTCTCGACCATAAGAATGATTGCATCCGTCTCGGCGACGAAATCGGGGATGTACTCCGGCTGCTCGGTGCCGAGCTTGTAGTAGATCTGGAACTGCCCCTTCGCGGGCTTGAACCACTTGCTGGCGTCGCGTTCGAGGATGACGGCGAATCGGCGCTCCGTGTCCGAGTCGAACTTCTGCAGCGGGTACAGGCACTTGCTGAACCCGCCGAACAGCATCGTCTTGATGCGCGCTACGTCATCCACGGTTTCTCGATAGTGGCGCGGCGCTTGGCCTGCCGTGGCCGTGTAGTTGCAGGGCTTGAGTTCCGTGAAGCCGCGACTGACCTGCACCTCGAACTCTGTCGCCTCCTCGAAGAAGTGCGCCATCATCTGTGCGTGGATTTCCCGCGCGATCAGTCGGCGATCCCGATTCAGCACACTGACCGCCTCGGATTCCGAGAGGTAGCTCTGCAGGTGCCTCACCATCTGGCCCGCGAGGTCGTAGAGCAGGTCGGCGTGGGTGAAGTAGTCGATGTCGTCGAAGTCCACTAGCGCGTGGACGATGTAGTCCTCAGGGCGCTGCTCCTTCAGGCCGATTTCCGCCGCCAGCGTGAACTGCTCGTTGGTGCGCAGCATCTGGCCGACGATCTCGCGCTCGCCCGGTTGCAGGCGAAGCTGGCTCACGTCCAGCGAGAACGAGCGAAAGCCGGTCGTGACCTCACCCTTGGGCACCACGGCAATGCGCGGGATGTCGATGGTCTGCTGCACCACGATCTCGGTGGTCTTGGCCACAACGACCGATAAGTCCAGTGCGGGAGCGGCCTCGTCCGCGCCTGCCAGCAGGTTGCCCTGCAACGGCTTCAGCCGCTCCGCCACCTCCGCCTGAATGACCTTTTGCACCTCCGGCGTGAGCAGCGCGCCACTGGTCGGCACCAGATCGCGCTGCGTCTCCAGCTTGCCGATGACCTCGATCACAACGCGCGCGGCCTGCTTCTCGGCTTCGGTGGTGAAGACCGGGGCTGGTGTTGGCGTGACAGCGCCGCCATTGGCGGCTGCCGACGCCGGATCGAGCGCAGGCGTGGCATCCGTCAGTCCGAGGCGGGATGCCGCACCGGAGCCGACCTGTACGCTCACCTTCTTGTCGTCGGCGCTAGGGGCATCGAGGATGACCTGTTTCAGCCGGATCGGCGAGTCGCCACGGTTGGCCTCGTCGATGATCTCCTGAAACTTGTCGTGGGCGACGATATTCAGGCGATCCACCGCCGCCACGCCGGTGCGCTTGCCGTAGGGCAGACGAAGGCCGCGACCAATGCTCTGCTCGATCAGCGTGCGGGCGTTGGCGGCGCGCAGCGGGACGATGGTGTAGAGGTTGGTCACGTCCCAGCCCTCCTTGAGCATGTTGACGTGAATGACGATCTCGGTCGGCTCGTCCACGCTCTCTACCGCCAGCAGACGCGTGATCATCTCTTCCTCTTCCGCACCGGTGCGGCTGGAATCCACCTGAATTACCTTGCCTGCGTAACGCCCTTCGTAGAACGCCTCCGACTCCAGAAGCGCCAAAAGCGCCGATGCGTGCGTGGTATCGCGCGCTATGACGAGCATGAACGGCTTCACCGGCTTGACGCCGTTCTCGCGGGCATAGGTGAGCAGCTCCACCTTCGTGGTTTCGTGCAGGCGCACGCCGTCTTCCAGCTTGGTCTTCTCGACTTCCTCCGGCGTATGCGCCTTGGCGTCGAAGTTGCGTTGGGTGACGACCGCCGGTTCCTTGACGAAACCATCCTCCATTGCCCGCGCTAGCGGGTAGTCCATCACCACGTTCTTGAACGGCACCGGCCCCTTGCCGGATTCCACGAAGGGCGTTGCCGTCACTTCCAGACCGAACAGCGGCTTCAGCTCGTTGATGGCGCGCACGCCCGCGCTGGCGCGGTAACGGTGTGATTCATCCATCAGCAGAACCAGATCAGGCAAGTTCGCCAGATGGTTGAAGTAGCTGTCGCCCAGCACCTCGCGCATCCGCTTGATGCGCGGTTCCTTGCCGCCGCGCACCTCGGAGTTGATCTTGGAGATGTTGAAGATGTTGACGCGCACGTCGTGGGCGAAGCCCTGCGGTTGATCGTCCACCGCCGCGCCGGTCTGGTCGTAGTTGTCGCCTGTGATGATCAGCGGCGGCTGCTGCGCGAACTCGGCAATGCCCTTGAACACGTACTTGGGCGTGTTGCGCGTGAAGTCAGTGATCAGCTTGTTGTAGATGGTCAGGTTGGGTGCGAGCACGAAGAAGTTGTTGATGCCGTGCGCCAGATGCAGGTAGGCGATGAACGCGCCCATCAGCCGCGTCTTGCCCACGCCCGTGGCCAGCGCGAAACACAGCGACGGGAATTCGCGCTCGAAGTCTTCCAGCGTGCCGAACTCGGCCTTCAGCGTGGAGAGAATGGATGCGACATCCCGCTCATGGCCCAACAGGTCGGGCGCAGCATCGAGCGCGCGTGCCAAGCGGGAGAGAGACTCCGCCTGCGGTGGGCGAAGAGACAAGCGACCGGTGACGGCGTGCAGGGCGCGGCTGTTCATTATTCGTTCTCCCCAAACAGACCGCCCTGATTCAAGCTCGCAGCAGCCACTTTCCTGTTCTTGGCTTTCTTGCTGGCCTCGGCGGCCGCCGCAGGCTCAACGGGATCGGGCTTTGCCATCGGCAGGTTCGCCACGTTGAGGCTGTAGTCGTCGTGGTCCCATTCGCAGCGGGCCAGCACCATCTTCGGAATCTTCTTCAGCGTCAGGTTTGGCCAGCGTTCCGCCGCCTTCGCCGCCGTCACTCCGTGAAAGGCAGCGCAGCACACCAGCAGGCTCCGGTCGAAACCCACTTCCTCTGAAAGCGCCTGCAACTGGTCGGCGGACAGGTTCTGCGTGGTGACGTAGATGAAGTCGCGCTCGCTGGAGTGACCGTGCTGCCACCACTGCACCTCCGAGGGCGCGTAGTTGAAGCCTTCCAGCTTGGCCAGTGCCTCGGCCAGTTGCGCGGCGTTGTATTCGGGATTGATGACCGGGTTGCCCCAGCGGTCGTTGATGATCAATGACGGCGCAAGACTGTAATAACGGAAGCCGCCGCCACTCTGCCAGTTCACCGCCTTGGAAATTCCGCCCTGGTCTTCGCCGTCGATGACTTTTTGCAGGCGCGGGATGATGTGGGTATGGCAGTGTTCGCCCAGCTCCACCATGATCCAACGGCGGCCCATTTTGTGGGCGACAGCGCCGGTGGTACCGGAACCGGCGAAAGAATCGAGAACGAGGTCGCCAGGATTTGTCGCCAGTTCTAGAACTTTTCGAATCAACGATTCTGGCTTTTTCCCGTTCGGAAACTGAACCCCTCCTTCTTTCGTAAGATTATTGAGAGGGAACCCATCCCAATATGTTCCTGCCTTCTCAAGCTTTACGATCCTACGACCGCGCTTTTCAGCGGTGTCTTTCAGCCAGATGACTCGACGGATTGTTGGACTGATGTAGTAGTGCTGAACCACCGTTCCCTTGTCCCTGCCGGAGCGGGGAGTGTATTCGGCAACGAGCAATTCGTCATCAGCAAGGCTGACAAACTCGTCCATGATTCTGGTGCGGATGCTCGTCTGAGCATTTGTGTCTGAAAAGACCCATTCGAAGTTATCGGCGTAAGCAACTTCCCGCTCAGCCCCACCTCGCACTAACGCATTAATGGTCGTCCGTTTGATGCCCTTGTACTTTTTGACTCGAATGTCCTCGCCTGAGCCGTCCAAGACGGTGCGTTCTTCAATGAATTTTCCTTTCTCCAGAAGAACGCTTGTGTATTTCCAACTTTTTCCGTTGTCTTCCATCTCATCGATGATCTCGAACAAATCCTCCTCGTCATACACGTCGTTGAACTTCTGAAATCCGGTTGCACTGTCTCTATCAAGGGAGTAGACGAGGATGTACTCGATGTTCTTTTTTAGACGCTTATCTTCGCCACCACCGGATGCACCTGCCGTCTGCTTCATCTTGACGCTCACTTGATTGATGAAGTTGTTTCTGCCAAAGACCTCATCCAAGAGAACCTTGCAGTAGGCGGCCTCATCATCGTTCAGCTGGCAGAACAAGACACCATCTGTTGTGAGCAGGCGCTTTAGAATTTCAAAGCGCTCCTTCATCAGCGACAACCAAATGGAATGCTCTAGGCCGTCGTCGTAGTGCGTAAATGCCTGCCCAGTGTTATAGGGAGGGTCGATGTAGATGCACTTCACGCGACCGGAGAACTCCTGTTCCAGCGCCTTAAGCGCCAGCAGGTTGTCGCCGAAGATCAGCCGGTTGTCGAAAATGTCGCCCTCTGAGACGCGATGCTTGGCGTGGTACGACTTCTCGGGGTCTTCAAGCAGGATGCGCGGCTCCAGTTTGGGCCGCTTCTCCTTGCCGATCCATGTCAGTTCTAGTTTTTGCTTGGTCATGGGGCTGATTCCTGATTCTGCTGCGCGAGGGCGGCCATCAAGCGCGCCTTCACGGTTTGGCAATCGGTCTTGTTCTCGAACACGGCACGCGCCTGCTTCCCCCATTGCGCCGACTGAACGACAGTCACCAGTTGCTGCGCAACCAGGTCCACATCGCGGGAAAGAGCCTGTATTTCAGCGTCGGTCAGATTGAGTTCTGCGCCGTCCAGCAAGCTTCTTTGGCGGATGAACACAGCGTGCAGGATGAACCATCCGGCATTGGCGAGAATGTCCTTGGCCGGAAGCGTTCCGCCCGGCTGGCCAACGGGATCGGGTTCGGATGCCGACCGTGCCTTCACGGCCTCGATCACGTTTCGGCCCACCTGCGCAATCCGCCACATGCGCCTCGCGGTAAGCGAATCCGCGAACAAGGTGCCGTAGGCTTGGCGTAACGGGTCTTGAAGCGACAGAAAGCCTTCGCGCCCGAACAGTTTCTTCTTGTCGGCTTTGGCGGCCACCACATAGTGCGGCCAGTCGGCTGTCGTTAGGGTACAGGCGAGGAACGGGGCAAGCTCACGCACGCTGAAGCAGGCAGCGGATGGTTGCGGGTCGCCTTCGCCTTGCTTCACGAGATACGTAATACCCGCCATCCGCAGGGTGTCTTGCCAAGTGTCCTGGCGGTCGTCGAGCGCAGCGAAGTCTTCCAGATCGACGGCGTTCTGGCGGTTGCGCGATTGAGTGACGCGGTCACCGAAATCGTCGGGCGCATTCTCCAGACAGACAAAGGTCGCCAGCACTTCCGCCGGGTGATCGTCGTAGTGCGTCAGCGGCTCCCGCGCGATTGCGCCGACCGTCTGCGCACCGTTGATGATGGACATCCCTCGGACACGAAAGGTCTGGCGGCTACGAGTGGCGTCCCGGACGCCAAGATGCGCAATCGACTGGCACAGAAAGGTGACGCCGTTGTTGAAGTAGAAAAAATGCGGCGCTTCGTTCTTCAGCGTTTCATTCAATCCCTCATTGACCCTTGTCGCGCCCTTGAACCGGCGTATGTTGCGCTCTACGAGCTGTTCGCGGTGGACGTTCCACAGCTCAACGAGGTGTTTGGCATTCATGCGTCCATAGAATGCCCGGTATGGTGTTTCTGCGTAGCCGAAGTCTTTCAGTTCCACTTCCGCATCAATCGGTGCTGCTGAAGTTCCGCTGAGATGCAAGTCGTGCAGCGTAGCCAGACCGAAAGCGCGGCAACGGACGAAGCCTGGATTCGTGCCATTGAAGCTGCGCTCCAAGTCGCCAAAAATGTGCCGACGATCATCGTGGATAGCTCCGCCTGTATGCGCCAGAACCACCTCGATCTTGCAAACCTCGCTGTTCAGCGCGGTCGCCAGATTGGCTTGACGGCTTTGCAGCGCGCTATTGAAACGATCCAACTTGCCTTGCAACAGGTCGGCCACGCCGTCGCGGAACTTGGAGACATCGCCCAATACAGGTTCGCCCGTTCCGGAGTCGATGTACTTCGACTGAACGAGCCAGATGGTGTGATCGCCAGTGATGAAAACCGAGTCGATGCCGTGATCGTTGCCACCGTCGATGCTGGCAGCGACGGCTTCATCCAAGGAAGCACCTGCTTCTTCGTGTAGAACGAAAGCGGCTACGGCTTTCGAGAGGAAGTTGCTGCGCCGAGCGCTATCGTCCGCGCTTGTGCCCACGATCCTGGTCGAGTAGTCGGCATTGAGCTTCTGGCACAACAGGTCAAGTTCGAGTGGGCGAGAAATGATGGCCGCCATCACACCAGCTCCCACTCAATGGTGAACAGCGTGCATTCTTCTACCTGCTGCTGGAGCTGCACCTCCAACTGGCCGATGAGGTCGTTGCGTTGGGCCTCGACCTCATCCTGCCGGGTGAACAGTTCGCGGCGCAGCTTGCTGCGCTTGCCCTCCAGGTCGCGCTGCTTCTTCTGCCATGACAGTTTCTCTTCTAGCGTGGGCGATGTGGCAGCCGTGCGGCGCACCTCCTTGATCTCGCGGTCGATCTCCTTGATTTCCTGCTCAAGGCCCAGCTTCAGGTCGTCCGCCCACGCATCCAGCTTTTGCACTTCCTGCTCGAAATAGCCGAGGTTGCGCTGGTTGATGTCGCGCAGCAGTTCGCTCTTGCGGGTTGCCACGTCGGCCACCAGCGTGGCGTCGCCCGCGTGGTTGAACAGGCCTGCCGCCCGTGTGGTGGCAGGCAGCCGCAACAGCTTCTCCGGATCATCCTCGGCCAGCGCGACGCCATCGGCGGTGCTGGCCGCGACCAGCAGGTGCTGCTCCTGATTGCCCAAGGCTTCAACCGACACGAGCTTCAGGGTGAGCCACCCGGCCTTGCCGCGATACGGCTCCAGCGTGCTGACCTTAATGCCATAGCCGTCGTAGTCGAACACCAGCTTGGCTCCATCGAGCGCGCGAGTCTTGGCCTGGTGCGTGATCCACAGCGCCAGTGGATGATTGATGCGGTACAGGTGCGCGTCGCCGGATCGACGTGGCAGTTCGTAGCGGCCCAACTCGATGCCAGCGAGTCCGCTGGCATCGATGCCGTCCGGCGCGCGCCGCAGGTGGAAGCCATCGTCGTCAAAGCTGGCGCAGTCGCCCAGTTCCGCCCGGCTCAGATCCATCAGCATTCGCTCGAAGCGGCTGCGGGCGCTGCGGCTGTCCTCGGCGCGGACGCGGAGCTTGTCCTGCACTTCCTCGTCGAAGTTCTCCAGCAGAATCTGGCGCGTCTTGACCATCGCTTCGCTGATTTCGCCCGAGAGATCGAGCTGGAGTTGCTCGAAGCTGGCCTTGATTTCGCTCGGGTTCCGGCAGTTCTGATAGATGTCGGCGATGCGGCGTTCGAAGTCCACGCCGGAACCAATCGCGCCCAGCACTTCGTCGCTGGCACCGAACACGCCTTCGAAAAGCTGGAACTTCTGTGCCAGCAGTTCGTAAACGCGGGCATCGGCCTCGTTGCTGCGATCCACGAAGTTGACCACCACGACGTCATGCTTCTGCCCGTAGCGGTGGCAACGGCCGATGCGCTGCTCGATGCGCTGCGGGTTCCAAGGCAGGTCGTAGTTGATGACCAGAGAGCAGAACTGGAGGTTGATGCCTTCCGCGCCCGCTTCGGTGGCAATCATCACCGTGCCGCGTTCCTTGAAGTGCTCGACCAGTGCCGCGCGGGTGTCGGCGGTCTTGGAGCCGGTGATGTGGTCTGTGCCTTCGTGCCGCTTGATCCAGTCCTTGTAGGTGGCCTGCGCGCGGGAGTCGCTGTTGGTGCCATTGAACAGGACGATGCCGTTGCCGTAAGACGTGTCGGCCAGCAGGCTCAGGAGGTAATCCTGCGTGCGCCTGGATTCGGTGAAGATGATGGCCTTCTTGGCCGCGCCCAGCCGCTCCAGTTCTGCGAACGCCCGGTCGAGGGCGGTGAGCAGCGCCATGCCCTTGGCGTTGTCGCGGATGCTGGTGGCCAGCGTCTTGAAGTGGCGCAGCTCGTCGATCTCGTTCGAGATGGCGGCGCGCTCCTCCTTGCTGGGCCCGGCCGCACCCGATGCCGGGTCGTCGTCGCCATCGACGAACTCCTCGGCGGTTTCATCCAGCGACTCGTAGTCTTCGTCCAGCTCGTCTGCCAGATCGACCACGGGCGATGCGTCGAGCACGCCTTGCAGGCGTTTGGCCATCGTTTCCAGTGCGCCCGCAATCGCGTGCGTGCTGGACGCCAGCAACTTCCAAAGGACGAGCGAGATCAGCTGCCGCTGACTCTGCGGCAACGCCTGCAGGTTGGGGCGGCGCAGGTACTCGGCGACGAGGCGGGACAGTTCCTGTTCCTCGTTCGACGGGGTGAACTCCTGCACGATGGCCTTGCGCGCCGTGTAGGACACGTAGGGCTGTACCTGCTTGCGCAGGGTGCGTTTGCAGACGGCGGACAGTCGCTCGCGCAGACCGGCGAAGGCTGCATCCCGCCCACCGTTGGTGAACTGCGCGCGAAAGCTGTCGAGATCGCCGAAGACGCGGTCGTCGATGATGCTGACGAGACCATAGAGTTCCAGCAGCGAATTCTGCAAGGGCGTGGCCGTGAGCAGCACCTTGGAATGGACGTGCGCCATTGCCTCCTTGAGCGTCCTGGCGATGACGTTGCTGGTCTTGTAGACGTTGCGCAGGCGATGCGCTTCGTCAAGAACGACCAAGTCCCACGCGATCTCCTTGATGTCGTTGGCCTTGGCCTTGGCGAACTGGTAGGAGCAGATGATCGGGCCGGAGGCCATCAGGAACGGGTTCTGCTGCTCCTGCTTGCGGATCGCGTTGTAGCTCTTGGCTTCGAGGATCAGCCCTTGCAGGCTGAACTTGTCCTGCAGTTCCTGATGCCACTGCTTGCGCAGGTTGGCCGGGACGATGATGAGAATCCTGCGCCGTCGCTCAGCCCAGCGTTGCGAGATCACCAAGCCCGCCTCGATGGTCTTGCCGAGGCCCACTTCGTCGGCAAGGATGACGCCGCGCGAAAGCGGGTTGCGGCAGGCGAAGAGGGCGGCATCGACCTGATGCGGATTGAGATCGACCTGGGAATCAACCAGCGTCGAGGCCAGCGACTCCACGGTGTCGCCTGCCGCGCGGCGGGTGAGCAGCCAGGCAACGTACTGCCGCTGGTGCGGTGTCAGAAGCTGTGGTGTCGTCAACGCCGGTTCTCCCCCTTGTGTTCCCTAAGCGACTGGCCCTGATCCAAAGCTCAGTCCGCCTCTGGCTTCCTTTTGCCGATGCTGTCAGCGATCCAGGCATCCAATTCAGACCGCCGGAAACGCCATGTCCCTCCCAACTTGAACGCCGGAATCTCTCCTTTCTGAGCCAGGCGATAGACCGTCCGTTTCCCGGCTTTGAGATAGGCCGCGACCTCTTCGAGCGTGAGGATCTCGCTGTCGACTTCAGTCATTTGGAATCCATGAAGGGCGGCTATATTCGATTGCCAAGTCTGGTCAATTCTACCAAGAGGCAACGCAGACTGGCCAGTTGTGACCGTGGCTATCCGGTGCGCTAGTGGTGCGGCCGCCGCTGATCGTCGGTCAGACGTTCGAAAACACCCGTGGGCATCGGACCGCAGGCATTGCGGTGGAAACCGGTAGGAGGCCGGTTCCGATTGATTGCGGCGCCGGAAGACCGGCCGTTTGAGCATCGAGCCATCCGCATCGCTCGGAGAACGGCTCGATGGAAACCACTCGCAATCCCCCGCAGGTTCGGCGCTCCGCTGTGGCGGCCCGTCTTGGTGCGCTGCTGCTGTTTGCCGCCTCGGGATTGCAGCCCGCCATTGCTGCCGACGCCCCCGACAACGTCGCCGAGCGCGAGATGCTCGCTGCGGTGACGCGCCAGCTCGAACTGCTGGACCGCCTCGCCGAACGCGCGGCCACCACCGCGCCGCAGAAACGCGCCCGCTACCACTTCGACTACGCGCGGCTGCGTGCCGATCTGGAGCGCATTCGCGCCGGCGTGCGCGACTACCTGGTTCCGCAACGGGCTCAGCCGCGCGATCCGGTGCCGCTGGCCGGCGACTACACACACAGCGGCGCGACCAGCGACAAAGAGGCGCCGTCGCCATGACGCCTTCCGCCGATCAGGTCGCCGCCTTCCAGGCCAACGGCGGGTTCGCGCCCGCGGCCGTCTCCACCGTCGTGCTCGGCTTCGTCTTCGCCGTTCTGCTGCTGTGGGGCGTGTGGGCGATGCGCACCGCCTATGTCGGCTGGGCCGAGCACCACCTGACCCAACGCCAGTTCCTCGGTGTCATCGTGCGCTTCGTCGCGATGTACCTGGTGCTGGGCTTCTTCCTCCTGTCCTGACCACCATGAAAGGGTGTATCGCCATGAACGCTTCTCAGACCTCTCTTCGTCCCAATGCACGTATCGCCGACCGCATCGCGGCCCCGCTCGTACCACTGGGCATCGCGGCTACCCCGCTGCCGTCATTCGCAGCGCTTCCGACCATGGAAGACCCGTCACGGGGTGCTGGCAGCGGCCTCATGCAGACGCTACAGAACTACGGCTACGACATCGTGCTGCTGATCGCGCTGCTCGTGGTCGCCTCGATGTTCGTCGGCGTCTGCTACCACGCCTACACGCGCTATGCGGAAATCCACACCGGCCGCGCCACCTGGGGCCAGTTCGGCCTGACGGTGGCGGTGGGTGCGATCCTCCTGGTCGTCGGCATCTGGCTGCTGACCAAGGCCACCGGCGTGCTGTAAGGGCCGGCAACCATGGCCGGCGCCCTGGAGAGCCCACCGCGCGACGGGCTCGTGACCTTCATGCCGCATCGCCTGAACCGCCATCCGGTGGTCGTGCGCGGGCTCACGGCCGACGAGCTGTGGGTCTGCGCCGGCCTGTCGGGCGCGGTCGGGTTCGTGGCCGGCGTGCCGATGGCCTGGCTGACCCGCAGCATTGCGATGGTGCCTACGCTGGTCGTTGCCGGCATCGGCATCGGCGTCTTCGTGGGCGGTGGTCTGTTGCGGCGGTGGAAGCGCGGCCGGCCCGACACCTGGCTGTACCGCCAGCTCCAGTGGCGGCTCGCGCTGCGCTATCCCGCGCTGGCGGCCCACGCGGGCGGTGGGCAACTCATCACCCGCTCGGGCTGGTGGTCCACGCGGCGCCTGCGACCCAACCCGTCCCTGCGCCGAGGTACAGCATGAGCCGATTCAAGAACGAGGTCGCGCACCTGCAGGCGCATGTGAAGACCTTGCGCCTGGCCGGCGCCGCGCTGTTCGTGGTGGCGCTGCTGCTCGGCTTCGGTTGGTGGAGCGCACCCAAGAGCCTGACCATCCACGTGCCGCCCGACCTGCGCTCGGGCAGCACCCGAAAGTGGTGGGACGTGCCACCGGAGAGCGTCTACGCCTTCACGTTCTACATCTGGCAGCAGGCCCAACGCTGGCCGACCAACGGCGAACAGGACTACCCGCGCAACCTGCATGGGCTGTCGGCCTACTTCACGCCGAGCTGCCGGGCCTTCCTGCAACAGGACTACGAGTTCCGGCGCAGCAACGGCGAGTTGCGCCAGCGCGTGCGCGGCATCTACGAGATTCCCGGCCGCGGCTACGGCGACGATCCCGCCGCGCGCGTGCGCGCCGTGTCGGCGAACGACTGGATCGTCACGCTGGACGTGAGCGCCGACGAGTACCTGGGCGCCGAGCAGGTCAAGCGCGCACTCGTGCGCTACGCGCTGAAGGTCGTGCGCATGGACATCGATCCCGAGCGCAATCCCTTCGGCCTGGTGCTGGACTGCTATGCACGTGCGCCCGAGCGCATCGAAACCCCGCCGCCCCCGGCGCCAGCCGGCAAGCCCGCCAGCCCCGGCGCCAATCTGCAGGGAGACACCCCATGAAGCGCTGCTTCCTTCCGGCCCTGGCCGGCGTCCTGTTGTGCCTGGGCTTCGTGCCCGCGGGCCATGCCATCGAAATTCTGCGCTGGGAGCGCCTGCCGCTGGCCGTGCCGCTGGTGGTCGGCCAGGAGCGTGTGGTCTTCATCGAACGCAACGTGCGCATCGGGGTGCCGGCCGGCGTCGGCGAGCAGTTGCGCGTGCAGAGCGCCGGCGGGGCGATCTACCTGCGCGCCAGCGCGCCCATCCCGCCCACGCGGCTGCAACTACAGGACGTGGAGTCCGGCGCGCTGATCCTGCTCGACATCGCGGCTGAGCCGGCGAAGGCGGGCCAGCCCGCGCTCGAACCCATGCGCATCGTCGATGGCGATGTGCCGGCCACCCGCTACGGCGAGCCGGCCAGCCCCTCGGCCACCGCGGACGACGATGCGCAGCGCCTGGCACCAGCCGCCCGCCGCGCAACGCCGGTGGCCGCGGTGCTGACGCGCTACGCGGCGCAGAACCTGTACGCGCCGCTGCGCACCGTCGAGCCCATGGCCGGCATCGGCCGCGTCAACCTGCGCCGCAACCTCGCGCTGGACACCTTGCTGCCCACGCTGCCGGTGCGCGCGCAGGCGCTGGCCGCGTGGCGGCTCGAAGACCAGTGGGTGACGGCCGTGAAGCTCACCAACGCTTCCGGGCGCTGGCTCGACCTCGATCCGCGTGCGCTGCAGGGCGACTTCCTCGCCGCGACCTTCCAGCACCCGACCCTGGGGCCGGCCGGCCGCGCGGCCGACACCACCGTGGCCTATCTCGTCACCCGTGGCCACGGCCTGGCCGAGTCGCTGCTGCCCAAGCTGGCGCCGATCGACGCGACGGTGAACCTGCCGCCGGCAGCGGCGGCCGGCCAGGCCGAAGGAGGAGGAGCGCGCGATGAAAAGTAACCCCCTCCTGAAGTGGCTGCTGATCCCGATGGCGCTGGTGCTGCTGTTCGTCGGCATCAAGCTCTTCTCGGGCGAGCGCAGCGCCAGGCCGGCACCTCCCGGCAGCGCCAACCCGCTCACGCCCGAAGAGATGAAAGCGCTGGGTATCGAAGGCGACACGCCGCGCGATACCGTCGCCACGCTGGTGGCCCAGGTCAAGCAGTTGCGCAACGAGCTGCAGACGGCACTCAACGACAACAAGAACCAGAAGACCGAGAACGAGCGCATGCGCGCGCGGGAAAGCGCGATCGACCAGCGCATCCAGTCCGCGCTCGACGGCGAGCGCGGCCGCCTGCAGCAGGACCGCGAGCAGTTGGCCGGCGACCGCCAGCAGACCCAGGGCCTGCTGCAAGACCTGCAGCGGCGTCTGGACGGCCTCTCCGGCAAGAGCGGCCAGGCCGACCTGCCGGTGGGCCTCGGGCTGGAGGAAGGCGACGGCAAGAGCTTCGGCGGCAACCAGGGCGGCAGTGCGCGCAACACCAACGGCACGCGCTGGGTGGAGCCGGACGATGCGAAGCCCTCGGCGAAGAACGGTAGCAGCGGCGGCCTGAACTTCCCGACCAGCTTCGGACCGGCGCAGAAGACGCTTTCCGATACCGCCGACAACGTGGCAAGCACCGTCGCGGATGCGGGCAGCCGCGCCGTGGGCGCGTCGGCCAAGCCGGTCTACACGGTGCCGTCGAACTCGACGCTGATGGGCTCGATCGCGATGACCGCGCTGATCGGCCGCGTGCCGATCGACGGCACGGTCAACGACCCGTATCCCTTCAAGGTGCTGATCGGCCCCGACAACCTCACCGCCAACGGCATCGACATCCCCGACGTGGCCGGCGCGGTGGTCAGCGGCACGGCCTCGGGCGACTGGACGCTCTCCTGCGTGCGCGGGCAGATCCGCTCGGTCACGTTCGTCTTCAACGACGGCACGATCCGCACCGTGCCGGAGGATG
>Ga0075163_10004945_pt1 | contig 17847 bp, 16 predicted proteins | sample JI1023141ADNA_FD_71478 | JGI IMG/M metagenome (GOLD analysis project Ga0075163, IMG submission 71478) | Wastewater effluent complex algal communities from Wisconsin, to seasonally profile nutrient transformation and Carbon sequestration -... | ecosystem: Engineered > WWTP > Effluent > Algae...
CCTTGATGGACGCGTCGACGTCGGCCCACTTCACCTTGGTGTCGGTGAGGCACACCTGGCGGTCGACGCCGCAGACGCTGGCGGCTTCGCAACCCTGGGCAAGGGCCGAGACCAGCGGCGCGTCGCCGTACAGCGGCTTGCCGGCGCGAACCACCAGGCGCACGTCCTCGGAGCTGGCGTCGATGACCGCACGGAAGCCCTTGTGGGCGCGGCCGTCGAACACCGTGATGTCACCCACGAAGCCCACCTTGAGCTGACCGAGCTCGGTGCCGTAGCCGGAGGCGATGCCGCCGTTCTTGGTGACGATGTCGAAGAGATCGCGGTCGCTGAGCACCTTGTTGAAGTACTTGTCGTTGAGCGACGCGGCGCACTGCACCTCGCGGAGCATGTTCATGGAGCCCGAAGGCAGCCAATCGGTGCCCATGGCGATGACCAGGCCGGTGCGCTTGAAGAGCGGAATCGGCGCGGTGTTGCCGTACAGCACGATGTTGGAGCGGGGCGACCAGATGATGCGCGCGTTGGCGGTGCTTGCAGCGGCCGCGTCGGCGGCGCCCAGACCGATGGCGTGAATCATCGAGGTGCGGTTGGTGATGACGCCCACCGAGGCCTGGGTGAGGCAGGCGAACTCGTTGTGCGCGGCCACCGCGATGCCCTCGGACACGTGGGGAACGTAGGCGCCGCCCCGGAAGGCCGACGCGGTGTTCACCACCTTGGCCGGATCGCACGCCGGAGGGGTGATGGTGCCGCTGGTGTCGTTGAGCGGGAAGGTATCGAAGGTCGCGGTGCGCGCGGTGAGGTCGGCGGTGTCGGTGTTCTTGGGGAACGTGGCCAGGTTGCGGGCCAGACCGTCGATGCCGCCGGAGCCGACGATGGAGGTGGAGCCGCCGAACACGAAGCGGAGCTCGGCGATGGCGGACTCGGGATCGCCCTTCACCTTGCCCATGCTGGGCAGCTTGGTCTCGCCCAAGGCGCCGGTGCGCCAGCCGTTGCGCCAGCTCCAGCGCGTGGTGCTGAACTTGTATGGGCCCTTCACGTTGTAGTCGGTGTGATCGTGGGCGTTCACCAGCGCCGGGGAGATGACCCCGCCGGGGCAGTCAAGCACCGTTGCGTTGGGCGCGCCGTCGGCGCAGGCGGGACCGACGCAGGTGATCTTCCCGGTGCCGTCCACCGCCACTTCGCCGGCGGTGGGCTCGCCCTCGGGCAGCAGCAAGGTGCCCTTGATGACCACGCCCGCGGTGCCTTTGCGGGTGACGCTGCACACGTCGCCGGTGGGGATGGCGCCGTCGGTGTCTCCGCCGTCTTCGGTGCCGCCGTCGGCGGTGGGGTTCGGGGTGGGCGTGCCTTCGGAGGAGCTACACGCGAGGAAGCCCGCACCGATACCCGAGAGCAAGAGCAGCGAGGCCAGCGAACGGCCAACGAAAAGCGTCATGCTCTCCGCTTTAGCCCGGCAACTCCACGCCGTCGAGCCGCTGCGAGTGGCTACGGCAGGCGAAATACGAAATCACGCGGTGCGTCAGCGTGACACAGAGCGCACGATTCGATGGCGCCCTCCTTCTGCAGCTGACCCTTGGAGTCGAGCACCGAGTACCGCCAGTCGCCGAATTTCGGGTCGAAGCCCTTGGCCCGCTTCTCCATGAGCATGGTGGGCCCCGCCGGGCCTTCGGCGGACCGCTCGGCGTGCTCCATGATCAGCATGGCACCCACCGGATAGTCGCCGATGGCGCGGTCCCACGACTCCTTCGCGAGGGCGTTGCCGAAGAGCTCGCCGTTGAAGCGCCCGCCAGCGTGGCCCTGCGACACGAAGCGTGCGCTGCTCAGCTTGGCGAACTGGGTGCGGTAGTCGCGGGGGAAGGCCGCGGCATCGGTGCCGGCGTCGGTGGCCTTGGGCGTCGTGGGAGGCGCCTGACCGGGCTCCGACATGCCCACCCCGCGCGGTGCGCCGCCGGCACATGCGGCGGCGGTGGCGACCAGGAGGGCGGGAAGGAGCCAGGTTCGCATGCGCGGCACCGTAGTACGCGGCCCCGGCGTCTGGGAAGTGCGCAGCGCTGCCTAGGGATTGGCCAGGACCGAGAGCTCACCCATGGACTGGTAGGTGGTGTAGCGGGTGCCGGCGTCGAAGAGCAACAGGCGATAGTCGCCGCGCACGGGAACCTTGCAGGTTACATGCATCGTGGTGTCGCCATTGCCCGCCTGAGGCTCGCGCACCTCGCACGGCACCATGGCTCCGCCCTTGGCCGGCACCACGTCCGCCAGGAGGAAGCGCTTGCCGCCGTTCTCCAGCGTGACCTCCACCGAGTCGCGCACCGTGATCTGCGACCGATCGGGGGTGAGGAGCTTCCATCGCTGGGCGAAGAAGCGGGGACGCATCTGCGGCAGGCGCATGAACTCGCCGCGGGTGATGGGCTTGTCGCGGAGCTGGTGCTTGGCGTCGTCGGGATAGTGGTCGACCCCGAACACGTCGGGCGGCGCGAACAGGTACTCGGTGCTGTAGGCCTTGTGAAAGCCGCGGCCGGTCTTGCCGTCGTCGCCCACGCTCCCGGCGTCCCAGGTGGCGTCCACCAGGTAGCGCGTGCCGCCGATCTTGACCGTGTTCCAGGCGTGACCGGCGCCGTCCACCTCGCCGCCGGCGCCCTTGGCCACGCCGGTGACGTACTCCACGTCGTAGCCCGCCGCCTTGCCCAGCTCGAGGAGCAGCTGCGCGTAGCCGGCGCACACGCCCACTCGACTCTGGAGCACGGTGAGCGCTTGCTGCTTGGTCATGTACGTGTGCGCGTCGAGCGAGGGCACGTCGTAGGCGATGCGATCGGCGACCCAGTCGTGGATCAGCTTGAAGCGCTGGAGGGGATCGGCCTCCTGGGCCACGAACCACGCCGCCAGCGTGGCGATGGAGGCCTCCGCTTCCTTCGGCACCGTGGTCGCCTTGGGGTGAAGCTTCGCCGCCGAGGGCCACGGCTTTTGCGCATCGTAGGCCGGCTCCGGCGTGGGGTCCGGCGGGGCATCGACCGCGGGCTTGCCGCCGTCGTCGGTCTTGCGCATCACGTCGCCGCGGGGCATCGGCGGATGATCCGGCTTGTCGGGCTTCCTTCGCTTGTCGTCGCGAACCTCGCCGCCGCCGTCGCCCGTACCGTCGCCCGTACCGTCGAATGGGCTGTCGTAGGCCAGCCGATAGAGCCAGTCGAACCCGTCGGCGCAGCGCAAGAGCCCGCGGCGCACCGGCCGCGCGAAGGCGCCGTCGTGACCGTCGAGCATCCAGTCGCCCCGCGCCGAGACCGCGCGCACGCCGGCTTCGGGCCGAGCTGCCAGCAGCACCCCGAGAAAGAGCAGGTTGATGCCCAGCGTGCGTAGCAGCAGGCGATCGCCGAAGGTGAGAAAGCGCCTCGTCACCCCGCGCTTCTTCTCGCGGTACCGGGCGAAGCCCTCCCACGCGAGCGGCAGGCCCGGGAAGAGCAGGAGCCCGATGCTCGCCGCCAGCCAGGTGGGGCCGTTGGCATAGGCGGCGATGGACGACGAGAACCACGCGCCGAGGAGCGGCGTCAGGATGACGAAGACGATCCAGCCGAGCTTGAGCGCTCCGATGAACGCCCGCGCACGAAGACTACGGGGCGGGCGCGGGTCTCGAACGGTCACTGGCAGAGAGTGTATCCACGCCCACCCGATTGGAAAGGGCTACGGGACGGTGCAGGTCGCGCCTGAGAATGGCCGCTTTTTCGCGCCTTCTGCGTTTGTCCGTCGACGCGTAGTCGAAGACGTCTTCCCCTCTCGCGGTGAAGGGGCGAGGAGGCTGAGGGTTTTTCACCAAGACCGAGGGAGGCCAAGGAGGAGCGCCCGGAGCGAACTTCTGTTCGTGAGGACGGCCGACGATGGCATCCCGACGGTATTGGCGAAAAACACCAGTTTCCTACGGGACGGTGCAGGTCGCGCCGGAGTAGTACGCCTGCTCCTTCTCGATGGCCTTGCAGAGCGAGGTGCACTTGCTGTCGATGTCGCAGGTGTGCATGGTCGAGTTCGCGACCACCGGGCAGGTACCCGGGAGGCGCCAGCAGATGCCGTTGTTGTTGCCGAGGCAGGCGGGACCGTTCGCCACCTGCATCTGGCACTTGGTCTTGGAGCCGCCACACGCGGTATTGGTGGAGCACTTCTTGGTGGCGGCGGCGCTGGTGGAGCAGCTGTTCTTCGCCCCGACGGTGGTGCCGAAGTTCTGGGCGACCGACGGATTCCAGTAGGTGATGCCGTCGCAGCCGCACACGATGTCCTGGGTATCCACCTCGGCGCCGGGGGTCTTGCACACGCCCGGCGTGGTGCAGTTCGGTGCGTCGCAGTACGCGCCCGCGCCGCAGGGGTTGGCGAGCGCGGGGTTGCAGGGACGACCGGCGTCTTCGACCGGCTTGCCGGTGTCGAGGCCGGCGTCGCTCGAGCCGCTGCTTCCGCCGCTGGAGGTCCCGCTGCTCCCGCCGCTGGAGGTCCCACTGCTTCCGCCGCTGGAGGTCCCGCTGCTTCCGCCGCTGGAAGCGCCGCTGGAGCTTCCGCTACTTCCGCTGGAGCTACCGGGGGCGCCGAACAGATCGGAGGTGTCCGCTCCGCTACAGGCAACCACGAGAAAGCCAACGCTGGAGACGCACGCAAGGAAAGAGAGGCGCATCCTCCAATACTGTCATCATGGCCCGCAGGCCGCAACGTTACCCATTCTTCAGGGCGGGCAGCCGATACCGGCGGAGAAGGCTACGTGGGCCTCCATGAGCGCACACGTGGTGTCGCACTTTCCGTCCCGACAAGAACGGGCAATCTCGTCGTTTTTCGGGCACTTGGAGGGCAATCGCCAGCACGTACCGGTGACCGTCGGGGTGCACACGGCGGCCGCCGCCGCACACACTGCGCCTCCCTTGCAGGCGACTTCTTGCATGCCCAAGGAGCAACCTTGGGCGTCCTTTTCGCAAACGCCGTTGGCCCGCATGGAGACCGCGTTCTGCGCGGCGATGGACTCGTTCCAGTAGGTGACGCCGTCGCAGCCGCACACCGGGCTCTTCACGTCGGACTCCTTGGGCACCGGCAAGCACTCACCCGCGGTGCCGCATCCGGCGAAGAAGCAGTACTCGTTCTTGCCGCAGTCCTGGGGGCGCTCACAGCCGCCGCCGCCGGAGGACGAGGCAGCACCGGAGGAAGAGGCGCCACCGGAGGACGAAGCCGCGCCGGACGAGGTGCCGCCGCTGCTCGAGCTTCCACTGCTGGCCTTGGGGCCCAGGAGGTCGTACTTGCTCGCGCCGCTGCAGGCGCCGAGCGCGGCCACGCCCGCGAAGAGAGCGAACGCGAGGATACGCCGGTTCATGCATGTAACTTGTCACGGAACGCCCGACCCGGCAATTCCGCCGCGACCGGGTGAGCTACTCGGTGAAGATGCGATCGAGCGCGCCCACGCTGCGGTGCGCTTCGAAGAGGGCGATGCCGGCGGCGTTGGCGATGTTGAGCGAGCGCACGGCGCCCAGCGTGGGAATGCCCACCACGCGATCGGCGTGCGCCTCCAGGAGCGTCTCCGGCAATCCCACGCTCTCGCGCCCGAACACCAGAGCGTCGCCCGGGCGAAAGCCGGCCTGCAGGTAGCTGCGCGGCGCGATGGCGCTGAAGAGGTGCAGTTGCCCGTCCGGCGACTCTTTGCGGAACGCGTGGAGAAAATGCGCGAAGTCGACGTGCTGGCGGACGTCGACCAGGTGCCAGTAGTCGACCCCGGCGCGCCGCACCGCGTGCTCGTCGATGCGAAAGCCGAGCTTGCCCACCAGGTGCAACGGCGAACGCGTGGCCGCGGTGAGCCGGGCGATGTTCCCGGTATTCGGCGGGATCTCCGGCTCCACCAGCACCACGTGGAATGGAACGTCGAGGGGCTCTGCGCGAAGGCGTCCGGGCGTCACGCCGGTACTCCTATCACGCTTCGCGGAGCACTCAGCGATAGTCGGCGAATCGCGAGTCGGAGGGAGAGCTCTGCGAGATGCCTTTGGTGAGCGAGGCGCTCTTTCCCACGGCGCCGGCGGAGACGACCGCCGACTTCAGCTCGCACCGGAGCTGGTTTTCTCCGTTGAACGACAGGCCACTGCACTTGAAGGGGCCGGCCACGAGCGCGGTACCCTGAACGCTCCAGGAGCCGGTGACCTTGCGCCCCTGCGTTTTGTCGTAGCTGAGCGAGTGCCCGCTGCCCGTCACTTCGCCTTTGCCTTCCACGTAGAACAGGGTGAACGAGCCGTCCTTCTGCAGGAACAGGCTCGTCAAGAACGCGTTGTTCCCGTTGCTCTGGGCGGGAATCGCCGCCGCGCCGTCCATGGACGTCTTGATGGTTTCGAGCTGGAACTGCGCGTAGAACTCATCGGCGGGCACGCCGTTCACGGTGGCGGAGCTGCTGCCGGAGCTACTGCCGGATCCGCCCGAGCTGCTGGTGGTTCCTCCGGAGCTGGCGCCCTGTCCGCTGGAGGTCCCGGAATCGGTGGTCGACGAGCAGGCAGCGAGAAGGACGAACGAAGCAACGAGAATAAGACGCATTGGAGGCTCTCCCGGAAAGGCGAAAGGGGTGAAGCCAGCGCTGCACGCGCCGGCATCTTCTCCCGTCGTTTGGGAGCGCGTGCGAAACCCGTCACCGAAATCGACGGGGCACCTCAGCGCGGCGCGACCACGCGGAGCGGCTCGATGTGCCCGTCGCGCGTCTGCAGGCCGAACGGCACCAGGTAGACGCGGTCCTTGGCCACCAGCGCGACCTCGGTGTCGCCCTCGGAAAGCGGGCGCGGTAGCTCGCCGAAATCGGCGTGGAGCTCCTCCGGGCGGAGCCGCGGGGCGTCGACGTCCGTGATGTCGTAGCGCCGTACGCTGTCCTGGGTGGCCACGTACGCGTGCTTGGCAGCCACCGCCACCAGCCGCTTGGGCCCCGGCAAGCCCAGCACCGCGTGGGTGATCATCTCCTTGTTCGCCTCCATCGACCACAAGAAGATCTCGCTGTCGCTCCGCGGGTCGAAGGCCACCCGGGCGCCGTCGGTGAATGCATACTGCACGGGTCCGTACGCGTGGACGCCGGAGGGGTTGTAGTAGTAGTCGCCCAGATGCTCGGCCTGGTGCCGAACCCGCCAGATGTCGAGGTCCTGATCGGTGCCCCAGGTGATCCACACCGGCCCCCGGGCGATGCCGGTGCCGCCGCTGCGCGTGCCGGTGTTCTCCAGGTAGTAGTCCGACCCGCAGGGCTTCGAAGGGGAGGTGCCGCTGGAGGTCCATACGAAGCTTTCCATGGCGCTGCCGCCGACCTTGGTGGCCTCGAGCGAGACGCGGGTCACGCGGGTGGGGGCATTGGCGGCGGGCCGCGAGCAAACCACCAGCGCGCGCTCGTCCACCGCGAACGTCTGGCGCCAGCCGGGCTCGATGGTGCCGTCTACCCGGCGCCTCACGGTCGAGACCGGGTGCTCCGGGCGACTCACGTCGAGCAGCTCGAAGGAAGTGCCGGCGTCGTCTGCGTGCAGCCGAAGGAGCGTCGTCGCGTCGACCCGCTCGGTGCGCGGCTGGTCTCGCCGGAGATCGGGCCTTCGCTCCACCACCGTGGCAACGTTGCCATCCCGGCGCAGCACGAGGAACGTATCGACGCCGTCGGCCTTGGCCTCCACGTACAGATAGCCCGCCACGAGCGTGATGGCGCGCACGTCGGTGAGCGCTACGGGCCGTGCGGTTTCCCCGCTCACGCCGGGTATCGGGACGGGCTCGCCCTCGGTTCCGCCGGTCCCCGGAGGGCCTTCCGGCACGTCGGATGCGACGCGGCCACCACAGGCGCACAGGAGCGAGAGCAAGACGACGAGTCGCATGCGGAGCACGCTAGCTGCGCCCCTGCCTCGGGCCGCTTAATCGCCCTTAAAGCCGGCTTTCCCGCCCGTGTGGTAGCCATGGAACTATGTCGCCAGAAGAGCAGCTCCTCGCCTACGACGCCGCCATCGCCGCCTCCGCCGAGAACCAGTGGGAGGATCAGGAGCGCGGCATCGTCACACCCAAGCCGGAGCTCTCGCGTCTCCGCGCGCTGCGCGGCGTCGTGCGCCTGGAGGCGGGCCTATACGCCGGCGCCGTGGAGGACTTCACGTTCGTGCTGATGCAGGACCCCGAGGACGTGAAGGCGCTCTCCAACCGAGGCGTCGCCCGTCGCGCCCTCGGCGAGCTCGACCTCGCTCTCGCCGACTTCGCGCGAGCCATCACGCTCCGGCCCGATTGGCCCAACGCCTACCAGAACCGCGGCAACGTCTACCGACAGCAGGAGCGGTGGGCCGAGGCCGAAGCGGACTATGCGAAGGCGTTCACCATCGATCCCGGCTTCACCGGCGCCCGCGCGAACTGGGTGGAAGTGCGCCGGGCCCAGGGAAAGCCGGGCTCTCAGCCGTAGGCGGCGATGCCGGTGACGTCCTGACCCAGGATGAGGGTGTGGATGTCGTGGGTGCCTTCGTAGGTGTAGACGGTCTCGAGGTTGCAGAGGTGACGCATCACCGGATACTCGAGCGTGATGCCGTTGCCGCCGAGGATGTCGCGGCAGGTACGGGCGATCTCCAGCGCGGCGCGCACGTTGTTGCGCTTGATCATGCTCACGTGAGCCGGGCGCAGCTTCTTCTCTTCCTTCAGCCGCGCCACTTCCAGCGCCTGCAGCTGCGCGTTGGTGATCTGCGTGAGCATCTCGGCGAACTTGGCCTGCACCAGCTGGTGGCTGGCGATGGGCTTGCCGCTGAACTGTACGCGGTTCTTGGCGTAGTCGAGGGCGCTGTCGAAGCACGCGCGCATGGCGCCGATGACGCCCCAGGCGATGCCGAAGCGGGCGGAGGTCAGGCAGGAGAGGGGACCCTTCATGCCGCGCACGTCCGGGAGCACCGCGTCCTTCTTGATGCGGACCTCGTCGAGGATGAGCTCGCTGGTGACGCTGGCCCGGAGGCTCATCTTCTTGTGGATGAGACGGGCCTCGAAGCCCTTGGTCTCGGTGGGGACGATGAAGCCCCGCACTTCGCCGTCGACGCCGCCGACCTTGGCCCACACGATGGCGATCTGCGCCAGGTTGCCGTTGGTGATCCAGCGCTTGGTGCCGGAGATGACCCAGGAGTCGCCGTCGTCCGTGGCCACCGTGCGCATGCCCGCCGGGTTGGAGCCGGCGTCCGGCTCGGTGAGGCCGAAGCAGCCGATGATCTCACCCTTGGCCATCTTCGGCAGGTAGGCGTTCTTCTGCGCCTCGGACCCGTAGCTGTAGATGGGGTACATGGCCAGGCTGCCCTGCACGCTGGCGAAGCTGCGAATGCCCGAGTCGCCGCGCTCCAGCTCCTGCATCGCCAGGCCGTAGCCGATCTCCGAGAGCCCGGCGCAGCCGTATCCGTGTAGGTTGCACCCGAGCAGCCCGAGGCTGGCGATCTCCGGAATCAGCTCGGTGGGGAAGGTGCCCTTCTCGAAGTGATCGCCCACCGTGGGCAGGACGCGTGCGTCGACGAAGGCGCGGATGGTCTTCTGGACTTCGCGCTCTTCCGGGGAGAAGTGGCGGGAGATGTCGAAAAAGTCGGGCATGGGGCCTGTACTTAGTGCTGCCACCCGCAGAGTCTAGGGTTTTCGGGCCTTGCCGGTGCGTCGCCCGTCCGCGCGCGTCGCCCGCCCATTCCTTGGCGCAATGCGGCGGCCCTCGCCCGCCCTATGGGGTGCCGAGGAGCGTGCGGAGGCCGCGAATGTCGCCCTTGGCGTAGCGGACGTCGGTTCGGTGGAGGCAGTTGACGTCGTTGAACTTGTAGGCGGTGGCCACGCCCGAAGCCGGGATGGTCAGGGTGTAGTCCTCGCCATCGTACTTACAGGGCGCGGGCATGGGCACGTCGCACATGGCGTGCACCGCGGCCCGGATGCGCGTGATATCGGCGGCCGAGAGCGCGCGTTCGGAGGCGACGATCTTTCCGTCCACGCAGCGCTCCACCCGGGCCACCGGACGATCGGCGCCGTTCCAGGTGGCGGTCAGGTGCTCCGCGCCATCCCAGCACTCGTCGCTGTGGCCCGCGGGCGGCAGTGACTGGTACGTGATGTCCACTGCGTCCGGCTCCGGCAGGGGCGTGCAGGTGGCCGCATCGCCGGTGCCCACGGCTCCGTCGGTGGTGACCGGCGCGTCGGTGCTCGCGTCGCCGCCCACGCTGGTGCCCGGGCCGGTGCTGCAGGCCGTCGAGGCCAAGGCAATCACGAGCGTGGCGTTAAGTATGTATTTTACAAACATCGACCCCCCATCGGAAAAGAAGCGCCAAGGGCACGCGCGCAATTGATCTGTTCGGATCGGCGTCGAGGCGCGCCGGCCTCCAAGGCGCGAAATCGACGGGATACTGCTGCTATCTCGAGATTTCGCAACGATGGAGGCGGCGATGGATCGGCGTTGGAACGGATAGATCAATTGTGCGCGGGCCCTAAGGACGTGTGACGCGAACTTGCGGTACCGCGGCGGTGAAGTCGGCGCGCACGGTGACGGCGTCGCCCTCGTCGAGCATCACGCGCTCGCCGCGCGACTCGCCGGTGGGCTCGAAGGAGAAGCGGACGTCGTGAACGCCCTTGTTGATCTCGAGACCCCGGATGGGGCACCCGCCGCGGGCGATGCCGTCGACGAACGCGGTGGTGTTGGGGTCGCACAGGAGCGTGAGGCGGGCTTTCTTGCCGGGAGCCGCCGCGACGGTGCTGCTGGCGGAAGGCGCGGTGGCCATGGTGGGCACCGCCATGACGCGGCTGGAGCTGGCGCTGGCGGTCGGGGCTGGCCCGTGCGGCCGCGATGCGATCACCGAAGGAATCGATGCAACGCTGGGGGAGGGCACCACCGTGCTCCCGCTCGCCACGGCGCCGGTGCTGGGCCCCACCGGCGTGGTCGCCGGCGCGCTCGGAGGGCCGGCCACGGTGGCCGACGCGGTGGTGGCGCTGGGCTGCACCGGCACGTCGCCGCCGGGGCGATTGCCGCCGATGGCGAACTTGAGGGCAAAGCCCGCGGCGAGAATGCCCGCCACGCCGATCCACCAGCGTGATCGCGCGCCGTCGCCCGGCCGCACGCTCGATCGCGGCACGCTGGCCGGCGTTTCCAGGGGGCGCGTGGCCAATGTCTCGCTGCTCTCCGGGGCCCGGGGAACGCTGCGAATGCTGGCCGGCGGCGCCGAGAGCGGCCCGGCCTGCGACTCCAGCTCGTCGGGAATGCGCCGGGTGGAGGGCGCCTGCCCTTGCTCGCCGGTGGTGATCGGCCGCGCCGCGAAGGTGCGGGTCTCGTGGTTGCGGGTGCCGCCCTCCTCGAGCTCCCGTTTCGACGCTTCGTTGGGCCCGGGGGCGATGGAGTCGCGCTCCGCCAGCATGCGCCGCACCTTGTCGCCCAGCTCCTTGGCGAGGTCGGTGGTATCTGCACTCTGCAAGTATTTTCGGAAGGCCCGGCCCATCTCGCCGGCGGTCTCCGGGCGCTCGAAGGCAGCCAGCGAGAGCGCGCGCCCGACGATGTAGTCGAGGGGCCCCAGCGCCGGATCCAGCTCGCTCGGCTTCGGGTGCGGCGCCTGCATGGCTTCTTCGCACTCTTCCTTGGTGGCCCGCCGGAAGAGCGCCTTGCCGCTCCAGGCCTCCATGAGCAGCACCGCCACCGCGAAGAGATCGGCGCGCGGGCCCAGCGGCTCGCCGCGCATCTGCTCCGGCGGCATGTGCCCCGGCGAACCGAAGATGCCCTCACCGATGGCCTGCGCCTTGGCGGCGATGCCGAAATCGATGATCTTCACCTGGCCTTCTTCGTCGAGCATCACGTTGCGCGGCGTGATGTCGCGGTGCACCACGCGGGCGGTGCGATGCGCGTACTCGAGGGCGCGGCAGATCTCGGCGCCCAGGTACGCACCCTCGTAGGGGCCGAAGGGCATGGCGTCGCCGCGGCGCTTACCCCGCTGGATCAGCTCCGCGACGCTGACCCCGCGGACGAGCTCCATGGTGAGAAAGTACGTGCCCTGCTCCACGCCCAGCTCGAACACCGGTACGATGTTCGGGTGGTTGAGCAGGACCGCCGTCTTCGCCTCGGTCACGAAGCGCTCGACGAAGCCGGGGTCTCCCGCGAGCTCGTCGCGAATCTGCTTCACGACCAGCTGCTTCTCGAAACCGTCGGTCCCGCGCAGCGTCGCCAGAAGCACGCGCGCCATACCGCCCCGGGACAGCTCTCGTTCGAGCATGTATTTTCCGAAGGGACGGGGGAACATGGATGGTAGGAATCTTAAACGCTTTTGTGGTCCAAGATCGAGCTTTGGGATGCGAAGCCCGTGAGCAATCCATCACCCACCCTCTCCCGGCCCCATCTTCCGCCCGGCCATCGGCCGTTCCGTAGGCCTGCGGGAGGTGTGGCGATTGCCGCAGTGGGTGCGGCGTTTTTGCTCGGTCTGGCGGTTCCCGGGTGCACGAGCGACGCGGTGCGGCGGAGTGTGTACGTCCACGTCCCGGCCGCGTGCGCGCCGGATACGAGGAGCGCCTATGCGGTGTTCTACGCATCCGGCGACTTCGAGCCCACCCCCGATGCACCGGCGCAGGACCGAACGCCTCTCCGTGCCAAAGTCGACCTCGACGGGCTCCCCACCGACGCGAAGATGCTGGTAGCCGATGTGTCTACCTTGGAGGACCCGCGCACCTATCGGGGCATCGCCCCCACCACCGGCGGCGGCGACGTTCACGTGCTGCTGTGGCCGAACGTCCTCGAGGATCGCCCCGCCTGCGCGCTCTCCGCCGATCTCGGCGTGCGGGTGGACGGCGGGCTCGGCATGGTCGGCGACAACACTGTTCTCTTCGCCGGCGGTCGCAGCGCCGACGGCTCCAACGTCCCGCGCACCTACGCCGCCGACCTCACGCGTGGCCGTGCCCTCCAGCTGCCCATCGGCCTCGCGTCGCGCCGCTTGCACCCGACCGTCACGCGGTTCGGAGCGGGTGGCCTGGTGGCCGGGGGCGCCGACCCGGAGAGCTCGATTCCCCTCGGCACCGCCGAGGTCTACGCCGATGGCGACTTTCTCGAGTCGCGCATCGAGCTGGGCGTGGAGCGGGCGGAGCATGCGGCGGTCGTCCTGGCGTCCGGCGAGACCCTCCTCGTGGGCGGCCGGGGCCGTGCTGGCGCCCTTCGCTCACTCGAGGCCATCGATCCCAAGACCAAACGCATTCGCAGCTCCGTCGGCACCATGGACTACCCGCGGCGCAATCCCGTGGCGGTGCGCCTCGTCTCCGGCCAGGTGCTGGTGACCGGCGGTCAAGACGACGCGAATCAACCGGTGCCCGACATCGAGATCTTCGAGCGCGACGGCTCGCGGCTGCCGGGCCGGCGCCCCACGCGCTTCCTCGCCACCCGTACCCGCAGCGTCGTGCCGATGTCCGGGGGTGGCGCGCTGGTGGTGCTCGATGCCGACGATCCCGATCGCGTGAACGTCTGGCGCATCTCCGCCGACGGCGTGGCCGACCCGGTGGGGAAGGTTCCGATCCCCAAGAACGAGTCGTTCTCGCTGTTCCGCGGCAACGACGATCAGGCGATCCTCTTCGCGGGCGGTATCTGGTACCGCTTCGATCCGTGGGCGCCGGCGAAGGGGTTCGCGCCGGTCGCAGCTCCGCCCCGCGGTGGCCCGCTGGCGGGCTCGCTTCCGCTCGAGACGCCGGATCTGGGGCTCGTGGCGTGGGTCGACGATCAGGCGAAGCTCCGCGCGCTACGCTTCTCCACCCGCAGCCCCTTCGAGCGCGTGCCCCGCCCGCTGCTCACCACCGGCATCGACGGCTTCGCGCCGGACCGCGCGCCCCAGGCCGGCAGCTTCGTGCTCGACGGCACCCGCGGCCTGGTCCTCGGCGATGGCGAGACGGCCACCCTCACGGTCTACGACTTCAGCGACTTCACGCTCACGTTCCAGGGCGCGCCCACGGTGGTGCTTCGGGCGCCCGACGGTCGCGAAGCACAGATCGGCGCGAGTGAATGTCTCTTCGCGTTCGGCGATAGCTCCACGCTCGTCCGCCGAGGCAACGACGTGCAAGTCCAGAGTGGGGCCGGCCGAACCCAGTGCACGCTCCCGTTCGGCGCCGACACGCGGCTCACCGTCGCCTTCCGTGGCAACGGCGCGGCCCGCTCGGCCGTGACCAACGTCGTCCTCTCCCGCAACTGAGGTGTGTGCAAGTATCTATAATCATGTGCGATTCTCGCCTTGTTTGACAAATGTGTAATTTAGTAAAAACTAAATAGATGCGATTCCCCAGCCTCGGAAGTGCCTCGAAGATGGCCCGCCAGCTCGCCCGCCGGGTTCCCTTCTCCGGTTTGGTCCTCTCGGACGCCGCGGCGCCGGTGCCGACCGAGCGGCCCAGCGAGGTGCGCCTCAAGCGTGATGAGAGTGTAAACTACACGGAATTCGCGAAGACCCAGTCGAGGCCCGCGCGCATCGGGCCGAGCGGCACGGAGCCGCTCCCGGTTTCGCACGAGCTCGTCTACACCTGGGACTACGCGTCGCAGCGAACCGATCTCCGGGCCCTCTACGAGAAGTCGAAGGACCTGAACTGGAACGCACGCACCGACTTGCCCTGGGACGCCCGGGTCGATCCGGAGGGGCAGAACATTCCCGACAGCTTCAACCCGCTCTTCGGCTCCTCGGTATGGCGAAAGCTGGATCCCAAGACGGAGATCCCGCGGCTGCGCCAGCACATGACCAGCTACGTGCTCTCGAACTTCCTCCACGGCGAGCAAGGTGCGCTGCTCGCCACCTCGCAGCTGGTGGCGGTGGCGCCCACGCCGGACGCGAAGTTCTATGCGGCGGCGCAGGTGTTCGACGAGGCGCGCCACGTGGAGGCCTACGACCGCTACCTGCGCGAGAAGATCGAGCTGGTGTATCCCATCAGCCCGCCCTTGCGGACGCTCCTCGACACGGTGCTCACCGACTCGCGTTGGGACTTCAAGTACCTGGGCATGCAGATCATGATCGAAGGCATCGCCCTGGGCGCCTTCGGCCTCATCCACAAGACCGCCGAGGAGCCGCTCATCTGCAAGATCACCGAGATGATCCTCCAGGACGAGTCGCGGCACGTGGCCTTCGGCGTGCTCTCGCTCAAGGACGCTTTCAAGGAGATGAAAGAGAGCGAGCTGCGCGACCGCGAGGACTTCATCGTGGAGAGCTCGCGGCTCCTCCGGGAGCGCTTCGTGGGCGAAGAAGTGTGGGAGCGCCTGGGGCTGCCCAAGGCCGAGTGCAACGCGCTGGCGTTGGAGTCGCCGTTCATGCGCATGTTCCAGAGCCTGCTGTTCAGCAAGATCGTCCCCAACGTGCGCAAGCTCGGGCTCCTGACGCCGCGGGTGCGCAAGGGCTTCGAGGAGCTCGGCGTCATCGAGTACGAAACCTGGGAGGCCAGCGCCTGAGGAAACCGGGGAAAACGCAGCGGAGCGTGATAGGGTGAGGGCCCGCGACGGCGTGCGCGCAGGCCCTATGGACGACCCGGAAAAAGGCGAAAAGCTAGCCCTCGCGCCCCGTGCCCCGCGGAGGGAGCGGAACGCCGAAGAGACGAAGAAGCGCATCCTCGACGCGGCCGAGGCCGAGTTCGCGGCCAAGGGCTTCGACGGCGCGCGCCTGGCGTCCATCGCGCGCGTCGCCGGCATCCAGGCGGCGCTCATTCACCACTACTTCGAAGACAAGGACCGGCTGTATCGCGCGGTCATCGAGCGTGCGCTCTCGGTGATGGCCCAAGAGGTTTGGGCGCTGCTCTCCATCGCCTCCGCCTCCATCGAGCGGGCTCGCGGCGAGCGAGCGTTGCCCAAGGAGGAGCTGCGGGGGCTCATCGAGCAGTTCGTCGACGCGCTCTTGCGCTTCTTCGCGACCCACGGGGCGCTGTTGGCCCTGGTGCGTCACGAGGGCGCCGACGGCGGGTTCCAGGTGAGCGAGGTGCTTGCCAAGGCCATTCGCCCGCTCTTCGACGCCATCGTGGAGCGCATCGTCGAGCTCCAGGACAGCGGCGTCGTGCGCAAGGAGCTCGACCCCCGGCACCTTTGCGTTTCCGTCATCGCGCTGGTGGCGTTCCCGTATCAAGAGGTGGCCTTTCATCGCGCGCTGTGGCCGGTGGACTGGTCCTCGGCGGAGATGGTCGCGGCCCGGCGCCAGGCCATCGTCGGCATGATCGAAGCGCAAATGTCGCCGGTTTCGCCCGCCGGCGGATGACGCCGTGCGGCACGCGATGCCGCACCGCACGACGCGCAAAAGGCGCCGGAATTTCCTGGTAGCGCCACGTTCTTTCACTAGAGTCCGGCGCCGTTACCCCCGCAAGGAGACTTCCCGTGATCATCGGCGTACCCAAAGAGATCAAAGTTCGCGAGTACCGTGTTGGCATGACCCCCGCTGGCGTGAAGAGCCTCACCGCGCGCGGTCACAAAGTGCTCGTCGAGAAGACCGCCGGCGAAGGCGCCGGGATCAAGGACGCCGACTACATCGCCGCCGGCGCGACCATGGTGGGCTCCGCCGCCGAGGCCTGGGGCGCCGACATGGTGGTGAAGGTCAAGGAGCCGCTCCCCGCCGAGTACGGCTTCTTCCGCGAGAACCTCATCCTCTACACGTACCTCCACCTGGCGCCGGAGCCGGAGCTCACCAAGAAGCTCGCGGAGAAGAAGGTCGCCGCGGTGGCGTACGAGACCATCGAGTCTCCGGACGGCACCCTGCCGCTCCTTCGCCCGATGAGCGAAGTCGCCGGCCGCATGGCCGTGCAGGTCGGCGCCTCGTGCCTCGAGAAGGAGCACGGCGGCAAGGGCCTCCTCCTCGGCGGCGTGCCCGGCACCCGTCGCGGTCGCGTGGTCATCCTCGGCGGCGGCGTGGTCGGTCGCAACGCGGCCACCATCGCCATCGGCATGGGCGCCCAGGTCACTGTGCTCGACGTGAAGGCCGAGACCATGGCCTACCTCGAGGACATCTTCGGCGGCGCGGTGGAGACCCTCTACTCGAACCCCATCAACATCGAGGCCGCGGTGCGCCGCGCCGATCTCGTGGTCGGCGGCGTGCTCGTCACCGGCGCGCGGGCCCCCAAGCTCGTCACCAAGGAAATGATCGCCACCATGGAGCCCGGCTCCGTGGTCGTCGACGTCGCCGTGGATCAGGGCGGCTGCATCGAGACCTGCCGCCCCACCACCCACGACAACCCCACGTACGAAGTCAGCGGCGTCGTCCACTACTGCGTCGCCAACATGCCGGGCGCGGTCCCCCAGACCAGCACCTGGGCCCTCACCAACACCACCCTCGCCTACGCAGTGAAGATCGCCGACCTCGGCCTGGTCGCCGCGGCCAAGGCCGACAAGGGCCTCCTCAAGGGCATCAACGTCTACGGCGGCCACGTCACCTGCGAGCCGGTCGCCCAGGCGCACAAGATGGAATACGTCGCCGTCGAGAAGGCTCTCGGTCTGTAAGAAGCCGAACGCCCAACAGCCCCTCTCCCTTCAGGGAGAGGGGTTGGGGTGAGGTCTATATCGGCTGATCGAGCTGAAGCGACCCTAGCTACTTGTTCTGGTGCTCGGTGTTCATGATCCACTCCCCCGACGGCGCCTGCACGTAGGTGGCGCGCTTGCCGCACCCGCTCACCCCCTGGGTCGCCATCGACCCGAGCTCGGCGGTGGTGAGCTGCTCCTTCGGGCACTGCAGGTCGAAGGCCGCGCGCTCCTTGAGCCGCGGGATCTCCTGCGCTTCGAAGCGCTCGCGGATTGCCGCCGCGCACCCGGTCAATGCCCAAAGGACCAACACGCTCGACGCAAGATGACGCATAGAATTTCTCGGCTCCGTATGGAAGAGCCGCAGCTCACGCGTCGGTCGCAAGAAAACTACACAGGCTCGAGCGTCGCGCGACCTTCGAAGATGCCCTGCCACGTGATCT
>Ga0075163_10004946_pt1 | contig 17846 bp, 15 predicted proteins | sample JI1023141ADNA_FD_71478 | JGI IMG/M metagenome (GOLD analysis project Ga0075163, IMG submission 71478) | Wastewater effluent complex algal communities from Wisconsin, to seasonally profile nutrient transformation and Carbon sequestration -... | ecosystem: Engineered > WWTP > Effluent > Algae...
AAAACACCAAAGGCATCGTTGCCGAGGCTGGACTGCCCCCGCCCCTGCTGTATCAATGAGTGACATCTCTAAATGGCGCAGATCGTGACTTCTCTAAATCGCAGGAACAGCTATGTCGTCAAAGCCGGTACAGACTGCGACCCCACCCGACCTCGCGCGGCTGGCTCAAATCATGGCGCGGCTGCGCGATCCGGTCGATGGTTGCCCCTGGGATCTGGCGCAGTCGTTCGCGACCATCGTGCCCTACACGATCGAGGAAGCCTATGAAGTCGCACAAGCCGTCGCCGAGGCCGATATGCCGGGCCTGTGCGACGAACTTGGCGACCTGCTCCTGCAAGTCGTGTTCCACGCCCGTATGGCCGAAGAAGCCGGACACTTTGCGCTCGGCGATGTCGTCGCCGCCATTTGCGACAAGATGGAACGCCGCCACCCGCACATCTTTGGCGACGGCACGGCGTCGCGCGATGTCCGCACGCAAAAGCATGTCTGGGAAACCATCAAGGCCGCCGAACGTGCCGCCAAGCCGCGCGGCGGCGCGCTCGACGGCGTGGCAGCGGCCCTGCCCGCGCTGATGCGCGCCGAAAAGCTCCAGTCGCGTGCGTCGCGCACCGGCTTCGACTGGCCCGATGCCGATGGCCCGCGCGCCAAGATTGTCGAGGAAATTGCCGAATTCGCTGCCGCCACCAGCCATGCCGAACGCGTCGACGAAGGCGGCGACCTGCTGTTTGCCGTCGTCAACTGGCTGCGCCACCATCAGGTCGATCCCGAAGTCGCGCTGCGCCAGGCCAATGCCAAGTTCGAACGGCGCTTCGCGGCGATGGTGGCCAAGGCCGGCGACGGCTTCGCGGCGCTCGATCTCGCCGCCAAGGACGCCTTGTGGGACGCCGCCAAAGCGGACGAGCGGCAATGACACCCGACCTTGGCATCATCGAAGGCTATTTCGGCCACAGCTGGGACTGGGCAACGCGTACCGCGGTCATGCAGCGGCTCCGCGATGCCGGCTACGGCTTCTTCCACTATGCCCCCAAGTCCGATGCCTATCTGCGCCGCCGCTGGCGTGAACCGCATCCGGCGGATCAGGCCGCTGATATTGCGGCATTTTCACGCGCCTGTGCGGATGCCGATGTGCGCTTCGGCATCGGCCTCAGCCCGTATGAACTCTATCTCGACTTCAACGCCGAAGCCCGTGCCGCACTGGCGTCAAGGCTCACATTTTTCAATGATATCGGCGTACGCGAAGTCGCTATCCTGTTCGACGACATGCGCGGCGACTTGCCCGATCTTGCGCCGCGACAGGCCGAAATCATCGACTGGGTCGCCGCGCACACGCGTGCCCAGCGGCTGATCATGTGCCCCAGCTATTACAGCAATGATCCAGTGCTCGACCGCGTTTTTGGCCAGCGTCCCGAGGGCTATCTTGAAACGCTCGGCGAACTGCTCGCGCCCGAAATTGAAATCTACTGGACTGGCGAGGAAGTCTGTTCGCGCGAATTTTCGGCCGGACATTTGCGCGATGTCGCTGCCAAACTCCGCCGCAAACCTTTGTTATGGGACAATTATCCTGTCAATGACGGCCCGCGCATGTCCAAGTTCCTGCACTTGCGGGCCTTCACCGGGCGGCCGGCCAACATCGCCGAGGAGATTGCCGGCCACGCGGTCAATCCCGCCTCGCAACCCTGGCTCGGCTGCATCCCGGCACTGACGCTGGCGGCAAGCTACGCGCAGGGCGATGCCTATTGCTACGGTCGGGCGTTCACCGAAGCCGCGACCGCCATTGTGGGTGCCGACCTCGCCGCCGCCCTCACCACCGATCTGCTCACCTTCAACGACGGCGGACTCGACAGCATCGGCACCGAGCGGCGCGCGCGGCTGGTGGCGCGCTACAGCGGCTTTGCACACCCCGCCGCCGCCGAAGTCGTCGACTGGCTGAACGGTGGCTATGCCATCAGCGGCGAAGCGGTGCAGACCCAGTAGCCGCAACATTTGACAAAAAACGCCATATAGGTTATTCTATCTCAATGACTTGACCTGCGTTCGGCGGTCGGGGCAACCAGGCCCGCAGCAGTCGAACCTTGGCCCGGAGTGTAAACTTCGCGAATGCCGCAATCTTCGTACAGATTGTAAACTTCGGTGCAGGTTCGGGCGACCCTAGCGGATCAGATCGAAGCGCGCGCGGTCAGCTTCGGACAGCCGGACATGCAGCACGCTCGAACCGTCTTCAAGGTCTTCGCGATCAATGACTTCGCCATGGCTATAGAGCCATGCCTGACGCTTGCCTTCATGCGCGGCCAGGCTGATTTCATGCACCCGCGCTGCCGATTGCAGTGTTGCCGCAATGCAGGCGGCGAGTGCTTCCACACCCTCGCCGGTTACGGCCGAAATCGGCACGGTATCGTCGGTGGTCCGCACCCCTGCCCGCGCTTCCGGGCTCAAAAGGTCGATTTTGTTGAGCGCGGTAATGATGGGCGTATTGCGGTCGCTGTCGATGACTTTCAGCCCGCGCAGCACGGTCATCACGTCCTCGGCCTGCGCGGCGCTGTCGGGATGCGCGATGTCGCGGACATGGACAATGATATCGGCCTCGCCGACCTCCTCCAACGTCGCACGGAACGCCGCCACCAACTGTGTCGGCAGGTTCGACACAAAGCCGACGGTGTCCGAAAAAATCACCTTGTCGAAGCCAGGAAGCACCCCTGCCCGCATCGTCGGATCCAGCGTGGCGAACAACAGGTTTTCAGCCATCACATCAGCACCGGTAAGCCGGTTGAACAACGTCGATTTGCCGGCATTGGTGTAGCCGACGAGCGCGACCACAGGATACGGCGCCTTTTGCCGCCGCGTGCGATGCAGGCCGCGCGTCCGCCGCACGTCTTCAAGGTCGAGCTTGAGCCGTACGATGCGCTCACGGATCAACCGGCGATCGGTTTCGATCTGCGATTCACCGGGGCCGCCGAGGAAGCCGAAGCCGCCGCGCTGGCGTTCAAGGTGGGTCCATGACCGCACCAGCCGGCTCGCCTGATATTGCAGATGCGCCAGTTCGACCTGCAGCGTACCTTCCTTGGTCGAGGCGCGTTCGCCGAAAATCTCGAGGATCAGCCCGGTACGGTCGATGACCTTGGCGCCGAAAGCCTTCTCCAGATTGCGTTGCTGGATCGGCGAGACGATGCCGTCGATAACGACAAGCTCCGATCCGGTCGCAGCGACCGCCGCCGCAATACGCTCGATCTGACCCTTGCCGAGCAATGTCGCGGCCGATGCCTTGCGGATGCGGATGATCTCCTCATGCCGCACATGCAGGAAAATGGCGCGCGCCAGCCCCACCGCTTCGGCGAGCCGGCCAACGGAATCACGGATGTCGAGCTTCTGGCCGTCGCGTTCGGGCAAAATGACAACGGCACCCGCACCAAAGCGCATGCCGCGTCCGGCGTCGAAGCTCGGCGCTTCGGCGTCGGGGGTGATGGCCGGCGTGACGGGGGCCGTCACTTCATCGGGGGTGTCGATCAATCGATCGGTGCCTCGTCATCAATGCGCTCGGCATCGAACAGCTGGATCGGGCCAGCCGGCATCACCGTCGAAATCGCGTGCTTGTAGACCAGCTGCGATTGGCCGTCGCGGCGCAGCAGCACCGAGAAGTTATCGAACCAGGTGATGTTGCCCTGCAGCTTGACGCCGTTCACCAGAAACATCGTCACCGGCGTCTTGGTCTTGCGGACAGTGTTGAGGAAAATATCCTGCAGATTGTTGGTCTTCTCGGCCATCTTGTCCTGCCTTTCCGGGCAATTTTTATTGGCAAACTATTCGGGTTTGCGCCCCGCGCCGTGTCGCCGGCGTCGGGTCGATCCACCGCAACACTGGCGGACAAGCAAGTCTAACGTTTTGCGGTGCAGCATGGCAACAGCAAAGCACAGGTCATTCGGTCGGGCCGGTGTCATCCTCGCCCTCACTGCCGCCCTCGCCCAGCCCCAGCGCCTTGAGCTTGCGGTGCAATGCCGATCGCTCCATGCCGATGAAGACCGCGGTGCGCGAAATGTTGCCCGAAAAGCGCCGGATCTGGGCGCGCAGATATTCGCGCTCGAACGCTTCGCGTGCCACACGCAACGGCGTCCCCATGATCGACTGCGCGGCAGGGCCGGGAAACAGCTTGGCCGGCTCCATGGCGATTTCGGGCGGCAACATGTCGATATCGATCTGGCCGATGCGCTCGGGCGCCGCGAGAATCAACGTGCGCTCCACCACGTTGCGGAGCTGGCGCACGTTGCCCGGCCATTCATAGCCCTGCAGCACCGCGGCAGCCGCTTCGGTCAGCACCGGCGTCGTCAGCCGGCGCTCGGCCGCGTAGCGTGCCAGGAAGTAGTTGACGAGTTCGGCAATATCCTCGCGTCGCTCGGACAGCGACGGCAAGCGCACCGGTACGACGTTGAGCCGGTAGTACAGATCCTCGCGGAACCGACCCTCGACGATCTCGGCCGACAGGTCGCGTGAGGTCGCACTGATGACGCGGACATCGACGCGGACCCAGCGTGACCCGCCGATGCGCTGAAACACCTGCTCGGTCAGCACGCGCAGGATTTTGGCCTGCGTCGTCAGCGGCATGTCGGCGACTTCATCGAGGAACAGCGTGCCGCCATGCGCCTGCTCGAACAGCCCCGAGCGCACGACATGGCCGCCTTCCTCGGCGCCGAACAGTTCTTCCTCGACGCGCTCGGGTTCCATCCGCGCTGCGCTGACGACCACGAACGGCGAGCCGGCGCGCGGGCTCCATTGGTGCAGCAGTCGCGCGGCGATCTCCTTGCCCGACCCCGCGGCCCCGGTAATCAGCACGCGGCTGCCCGTCGCGGCGACGCGCTTGATGGTGGCGCGCACGCCGTTGATCATCGATGACGAGCCGGTCAGTTCGGTCTCATAGCCGGCACGTTCGCGCAGTTCCTCGTTTTCACGCTTCAATCGTTCGGTTTCGGTGGCGCGCTTGACGACCTGCAGCAATTGCTCGGTCTGGAACGGCTTTTCGATGAAGTCATAGGCGCCACGCTTGATCGCAGCGACGGCGGTTTCGACATTGCCATGACCCGAAATGACGATCACCGGCAGCGCCGGATCGCGGCGCTTGACCTCGTCGAGCAATTCGATGCCGTCGAGCCGCGAGCCCTGCAACCAGATGTCGAGGATCAGCAGCGATGGGCGCCGCTCGGCGAGTGCCGCGAGCGCACTGTCGCTGTCGCTCGCGGTGCGCGTGCCATAGCCCTCGTCATCGAGCACGCCCGAAATCAGCGCGCGAATGTCTTCCTCATCATCGACGATCAGAATATCGAGTGCCATATCAACCTTGCTGTTTGAACTGAATGATCGTTGCCTGCGCCGGCGCATCGCCTGCCGGCACGGTGACCGGCTGGACGAAGCGGTCGACATGCAGCCGTGCCGCTGCCGCCAGATCGAAATGCAGCCGCGCGACCGCCCCCCGCCCGGCCCCGCCGCTGGCTGGCGCATCGCCAAGCTCGAGCGTGCCGCCATGCTCCTCGACAATCTTCTTGACGATTGCGAGCCCGAGCCCGGTGCCGCGCGCGCGCGTCGTCACATAGGGTTCTGTCAGGCGGTCGCGCTGCTCGAGCGGCAAGCCGACGCCGTTGTCGGTGACGCTAATGACCAGCTGGCCAGCCTCGACGCCGGTACCCAGTTTTGCAGCGAGCACGATTTCGCCCGGTATTACCGCCGGCGCCGCTGTCCCCGACTGCTCGGCATGCAGCTCGTCGGCCTCTACGCGCGCCAGCACCGCCTCGGCGGCGTTCTTGAGCAGGTTTGTCAGCGCCTGGGTAATCTGTCGGCGGTCACATTCGAGGCCCGGCAGATTGCCGGGTGCATCGAGCCTGAAATTGATCGTCGGATAGCCAATTTCATGCAGGAACAGCGTTTGGCGCAACAGGTCGAGCACCAGCTCGGTGCGGAACACCGGCTTGGGCATCCGCGCGAATTCGGAAAATTCATCCACCATGCGCCGCAAATCGCCGACCTGACGGACGATCGTACCGGTCAGGCTGGCGAAAGTTTCAGGGTCGGTGGCAATTTGCGGGCCGTACTTGCGCTGCAGTCGTTCCGCCGATAGCTGGATAGGCGTCAGCGGGTTCTTGATTTCATGTGCGATGCGGCGTGCGACATCGGCCCAGGCCGCGCTGCGCTGGTCGGCGAGCTGCTCGGAAATATCATCAAACGTCACCACGAGACTCTGGCCGTGGTCGCTTGCATCGGCGCGCGTGTGGAACGCGCCGGTTTCGGCGGCGATCTGCACGACCAGCGTCTGCGTGTCATTGCCGCGGGCAATCCGCACCTGCCCGCCGGCAGTGCCGGTTTGCGCGGCGACGGCGAGCAATTCGGTCAGTTCGGGCACGACATCGCGCAGCCGCGTGCCCGCCAGTGCACCTTCGGTCGATTGCAGCAGCTTGGCGGCGCTCTGGTTGGCGAGCCGGACAAAGCCGCCCGAATCGACCGATAACACGCCTGCGGAAACCCCCGACAATACGGCTTCGGTGAATTGCCGGCGGCGATCAAGCTGGCTGTTGGCGCTGACCAGCGCGCTCTGTTGCGCTTTGAGCTGGCCGGTCATGCGGTTGAATGCCCGGCTCAGCGTGGCAATTTCGTCGGTGGCGCCGCGCACCGGCACACGCGCATCGAGATCACCCGCGCCGACGCGTTCGGCCGCATCGGCCAGCGCGCCGATCGGCGTCACGAGCCGGTTCGCCAGCCACAGCGCGAACCAGATCGCCACCGCCAGAATGATCAGCGACACGACCACCATGATCAGGTTGAAGCGCCACTGCAGCAGCCGCGACCGTTCGATCAGCGACTTGTAATCGCTCAATGCCGTCGCGGTGCGCGCCACCTGGTTGAGCACCTGCGGATCGACCTTGCGGCTGGCATACAGATAACGACCGCTCGCGACATCGAGACGAACCACGGCTTCGATACGGTCACCGCTCGACGCAATGACCAACGGCCCGGCGCCGGCCTTGACGAGGTCGCGCGGCTGGATGCGATTGGTCATCGGCCTGCTGTCGAGTCCCGTCGCGGCGATGATTGTGATGCCTTTGGGCGAAGTCGTGAACACTGCGGCTTCGGACAGGTTGCGCGCCGCGAGCTGGAACGCCAGACCGTCGGCGAAACTGGGGCTGGCGATGCCGAATTCCTGCGCATAGCCACGGACGTCGCGCGACATGGCGACAACGTCATCGAGCAGCCGCGTCTTGTTTTCGGCGACATAGGCCTGTGCGACGCGGTCGGCATTGTCGAGCACGGTCCGCGCGCGGTCGGAAAACCAGAATTGCACGCCAAACTGGAACAGCAACGACGCAAACACCACCACCAGTAACGTCGGGACAGCGGCAATGCCGGCAAACAATGCCACCAGCCGGATATGCAGCCGCGCGCCTGCGAGTCCTTGCCGGCGATTGCTCAGCAAGATAGCGAGCCGCCGTGCAATCAGCACGAGCAAGGCCATGAGCGGCAACAGGTTGACAACCACTAGTGCCGTCACAAACGGCGGCGAAAGACCTTCGGCCGGCAAGCGCTTGTTGGTCAGAAAGGCATAGCTCGAAAGGCCGATCAGCAACGTCAGCGCCGCGACGGCGATCTCCAGACGGGGATAGAAATCCACGCGCGATGACCAACGCCGAAAGCGCCGTTCAATCCGGCGCTGGAACAGCCGCCAAGGCTGCGGCCGCACCATTTTGGCGGGGGGCGCATTCATGGCAAGCGATGTCGTGTCGGCTGCATCATACGTCATTACACGCAAAGCGTTGCCAATGGAACACAGTCTTGCGACGAAGCGTTGCTCGAATGTGACGCCGGACGAACCTATTGCCGGTCCGGCCTATGTGCGCCGCAGGGCTGTGGGGTCGACACCGCGCTCGGTCAACTTCTTGCGCAACGTGTTGCGATTGATGCCCAGAAGTTTCGCCGCCTGGATCTGGTTGCCTTGCGTCGCGGCGAGGCTCAGCATCAACAATGGCCGCTCGATTTCGGCAAGGATGCGTTCGTACAGCCCATCTGGCGGAAGATCATCGCCGAAGACATTGAAATAACGCGCAATATGCAATTCGACGGCATCTGCCAGACTGTCGCCTGAGTCAGGGCTGCCACCGGCGCGCGCGGGCTGGCCTTCGTGCAGCCCGGCCTCCAATGCGGCTGCGTCAATGGTCTCGCCGCGCGTCAGCGCAGCCAGCCGGCGCATCAGATTTTCCAGCTCGCGGACGTTGCCCGGCCAACCATATTGCTGCAGCCGCGCAACTGCAGACGCATCGAGGTGCTTGAGCGGCAGCCCTTCGGCGACGGCGCGCGTCAGGAAGTGCCGCGCCAGTTCGGCAATATCGTCGGCGCGCGCCCGCAGCGGCGGCAAACGCAACGGCACCACGTTCAGCCGGTAAAACAGGTCTTCACGGAACTGGCCGTTCTCGATGGAGCGGTGCAGGTCCTTGTTGGTCGCTGAAATAATCCGCACATCGGCGCGCAACGTACGGTTGCCGCCGACAGTGGAGAACTCGCCCGACTGCAAAACGCGCAGCAGGCGTGTCTGCGCATCCATCGGCATGTCGCCGATTTCGTCTAGAAACAGCGTCCCGCCTTGTGCCTGCTCGAAGCGGCCACTGGTCCGCGTCGCCGCGCCGGTAAAGGCACCGCGTTCATGGCCGAACAGTTCGGTTTCGATGAGTTCGCGCGGGATGGCCGCCATGTTGATCGCGACAAAGGGTCCGGTCCGCCGTGCGCCAAGGTCGTGCAGTGCGCGTGCTACCAGTTCTTTGCCGGTGCCCGACTCGCCGAGGATCATTACTGACAAGTCGGTCGGCACGACACGCGCCATGGTCCGGTAGACTTCCTGCATCGCCGGCGAGCGGCCGATCAGCGGCAAGCCGTCGCCAACCTCTGCGGCACCGGCATTGGGGTGCAGTCCCTGCTGTATAGCCGCGACCGCGCTGGCAACAGCGCGCGTCAATTCATTGATATCGAAGGGCTTTGGCAGGTATTCAAATGCGCCCTGCTCGGTCGCACGCACAGCGGTCGACAAGGTGTTCTGCGCGCTGACGACAATGACTGGCATTCCAGGTCGGCGGTCAAGAATGCGCGGAATGGTGTCGAGGCCATTGGCGTCGGGTAGCATGACGTCGGTGATGACGATGTCGCCCACGCCCTCCTCAATCAGTCGCCAAAGCCCGGCAACGCTATCGGTCGTGCGGACCAGGTAGCCGGCGCGGGTCAGCGCCTGCCGCACCACGGTACGGATCGCGGCATCGTCATCGACAACAAGGATTGTGGCACCGAGTGCCGGCAGCATTTCGGTCATCGCGCGTCCGCCATCGGCAGCAGCACCCGCAGTACAGTGCGCGGCTCCGCTTCATGCGTACGGTCATATTCGATGATCCCGCCATGATCGCCGACGATCTTGGCAACCAGTGCCAAACCGAGCCCGCCACCGTTGCGCTTCGACGTCACGAACGGATCGAACAGGTGATCGGCAAGCTCGACAGGGGCGCCTGGGCCGTTGTCGATGATACAGACCTCTAGCGGCAACGATATGCGTCGTGCCGAGCCGCGCACCGCAACACGCAAACCATGGCGATATGCGGTGGTCATCATGATCTCGCCGCGCACGGAACCTTCTGTCTGGCCAATGGCTTCTGCAGCATTTTTGACAAGATTCAGGAAGATTTGCACGAGCGCGTCATGGTCGCCCATGACATCGGGCAATGATGGGTCGTAGCGTTCGCGGAAGGTGATGCCGCGCGCCACCCCCTGCTCCGCGACGCGCTGGACATGGCCGAGGATGGCGTGGATGTTCTCCGGCGCGCGCGCCAACGGCCGCGTGTCGGTGAAATCCTCCATGCGGTCGACCAGCCGCGTTATCCGGTCGACTTCGGTGCAGATCAACTCGGTCAGTTCCTCACCGTCGCTGTCGGCGTTCTGCGCCAGTAACTGCGCCGCGCCGCGGATGCCCGACAGCGGGTTCTTGATTTCATGCGCCAGCAGCGCCGCGACACCGACCGCCGACCGCGCCGCACCCTGGTGCACCATCTGCCGGTCGACCATCAGTGCGACGCTGCGCGTCTGCAAGCTGATCGTCCGCCAGCCCGGTGCATCGGCCACCGGCCCGACCAGCACGTCGACACGTGTCGTGCGGCCGCCGACGAAGCTCAATTCAACGTCGTAGGCGGCATAGCCACCGGCCATGTCGCGCGCTTCCTCGAGCAGGCCGATCAGCGGGCTATCGGCGGGCAGCAGCCCCGCCCAACCGCGCTCGGCGAGCAGGCTGGCGCTGGTATTGAAGAAAGTTTCGGCGGCAGTGTTCGCAAGCCGGATGCGGTCGTCGCCATCGAGCACCAGCATCGGTGTTGGCAGCGCATTGAGAAGGTCACCAAGTTCGGGAATCGGCGGTTGCGGCGCCACAGTGCGACGCAGGCTACTCAGCTTGGGCATGATCATGCGGCGCGGCGGATATCGATGCCGCCGGCTTCGGCGTCGATCGATCGGGTGTAGAAATCGTGCAACATCAGCTGCACTGCAGCCGGGTCATCGACAAAGTTGACCTTGTTGCGGAATTCCGCCGAACCGTGCAGCCCCTTGGTGTACCAGCCGAGGTGCTTGCGCGCCATTTTGACGCCGATGAAGCTGCCGTAGTGTTCGAGTATCTCATTGTAATGCTCTATCAGTAAAGCATATTGTTCAACCAGCGTCGGGTCGGCGACACGCTCGCCGCTGCTGCACCACTGCATCACCTGCCCCAACAACCACGGCTTGCCATAGGCGCCGCGACCGATCATCACGCCGTCGGCACCCGACTGCGCCAGCGCCGCATCGACATCGTCGAGGTCGCAAATGTCGCCGTTGACCAGCACCGGCAATGAAACCGCATCCTTGACCTTGCGCACGAAAGCCCAGTCGGCGGTGCCGCTATACAGTTGGTTGCGGGTGCGGCCATGTACGCTGATTAGCTTGACGCCAAGATCCTGCGCGATACGCGCCAGCTCGGGTGCATTGAGGCTGTCATGGTCCCATCCCATGCGCATCTTGAGTGTAACCGGCACGTCGACGGCCTTGACGGTGGCCTCGATCAGGCTGGCGGCGAGCGGCAGGTCGCGCATTAGCGACGAGCCAGCATGGCCGTTGACGACCTTCTTCACCGGACAGCCCATGTTGATGTCGATGATCGCCGCGCCCATGTCGGCGTTCAATTTGGCGGCCTCTGCCATGACCTGCGGCTCGCACCCGGCAAGCTGCATCGATACCGGTTCTTCGGTCGCGTCCCACGCCGCCTTTTGCACCGATTGACGGGTTTCGCGGACCATCGCCTGGCTCGCGATCATCTCGGTCACGGTCAGCCCGGCACCGAAGCGCTTGACGAGCTTTCGGAACGGCAGATCGGTGACGCCGGTCATCGGCGCCAGCACGACAGGTGCCGTAATCGTCAACGGGCCGATGGATATGGGTGAAAGGCGGGGCATCTATCAATTCTGCCTAAAAACTGGGCAGCACCGCTTATATTGAAATTCCATGTCTCGCAAGCTATGCCGTTGTCATGACGGGTGTGGAACCAGTCGAGCGCGAACTCAAGCTGGATATCGATCCGGCCGCTGCGGATAAGCTTGCCACCGGTCACTGGTTTGCCGACACGGACTGTGTGGATATCGAATCGGTCTATTTCGACACGCCTGACCAAGTATTGCACAAAGCGGGATATCTGCTGCGCGTTCGCCACTGCGGTGACCGCCGCACCCAGACGCTCAAAGCCCGTGCCGGTAATGCTGCCGGGCTGTTCGCGCGGACCGAGTGGGAGCGCGACATTGCCGGCGATATCCCCGAAATCAGCGATGCCGACGGACCGTTGGCTACGTTGCTTGCGCAGCACGGCCACGCCAGGCTCAAGACGCAATTCCGTACGAAGATAGAACGGCGCCAGCGCCGCATGACTGTCGGTGAGGCAGAAGTCGAGCTCGCGCTCGACCGCGGCATCGTTATTGCGGGCAAGCGTAGTGCGCCGATCTGCGAACTCGAGATCGAGAGCGTTTCAGGGTCGGCGTCGGCACTGTTCAATGTGGCGCGCCAAATTGCGCTAACCACACCGCTGCGTCCTGCCGCGCTTGCGAAGTCCGATCGTGGCCGCTTGCTCGCCGCCAAGCTGCTATTTCGACCGTCGAAGGCGGCAAGTCTGAGGCTGGAGCCCGAAATGGCGGCAACGCTGGCGTTCCAGCAGATCGCATTGTCATGCCTCCAGCAATTCCTGCGCAATGCTGCATTGCTTGACCACGATGAACACCCCGATATCGTGCATCAGGCACGTGTCGGCTTGCGACGGCTGCGGTCGGCGTTGGCACTGTTCCGGCCACTGCTTGGCGAACATGCGTCTCGGTTGCTGAACGGCGAAGTGCGTTGGCTGGCGCAGCAATTCGGCCCCGTGCGTGGCCTTGACGTGCTGATCGCGGCAAGTCGTGACATGCCCAGCCGCACTCGCCTCGCAAATTTGCGGCATCAGGCGTTTGCAGTACTGCTGGACGTTCTGCGTGGGCCGCGCGTTCGCACCTTGCTGCTGGACCTGACGCATTGGTTGACGCTGGGTGCTTGGCTCCGACAACCGCAGCCCGCGCCAAGGCTCGACACATTTGCCGCAGCACAACTCGAACATCGTTTCCGGCGCCTAAAACGCCGCGGCCGGCATTTTTCCGAGCTTGATGATGCGCACCGCCACCGCGTGCGCATCGAGGCGAAGAAGTTGCGCTACGCCACCGAGTTTCTGGCTTCAGTCTTTCCAGCCACGAAGGCTCAGAAGCGCCGAATGGGCTGGCTGGAAACCCTCGAAGCGCTGCTCGACGCGCTGGGGGATCTCAATGACCAGGCAAGCGTCACAGCGCTGCTCGACGAATTCGGTATCAGCGCTGCGGCCATGCCGTTCAACCGCGCAGCACATGATGCACTGTGCGAGACCGCCGAAACGGCGCTTGGCACATTGATCGGGCTCAAACGCTACTGGCGCTGACCATGCAGCGGTGCAGCGCCAATCGCCCCGTCCCATATTTATACAATCGCTTGCGTAGACGCACAGCCGGCGGCAAGCCCGTTATGTTCGGTACCGGCGATGCCGATATCATCGCCTTTGGCTGGGTGCGCGACGGCAACCGTGTCCGCGTCATCTCCAATCTGTCGGGCAAGTCGCGCAACCTCGCCGCTTGGGACCCATCGCGGTCAACTAGCGCGTCGGGGCTTGCGCGTGGGCGATATTGCATTCACGGCGCGCTTCCAGCATCGTTCGCACATGCGACGCCTTGCGGGAACCGTGCTGCTGCTGACCGTCTCGGCCTGTCATACCACAGGCCCGGTTGCGCCGCCGCAGGCACCACCGCTATCTCCCCTGATCGGCACCTGGGGCCTTGAGGCCGATCAATGCCAGGGCGACAACGCGCTGGCTTTCGACAGCAACGGCAAGTGGTCGGCGTATCGCACCGGCGGCAGTTGGCGCCTCGATGGCACGTCGCTGACGATCGTGACGACCAGCGTCGAAAGCGACAACGGCCAGACAATCACCGTCGCGAACCCGAAGGACCAGCGCCAGCAGATCCATTTCCCGGCCAATGACCGCCTGATCATGGTGGCCACCGATGGCAAGACGACCCGGCTCAAGCGTTGCCGCTAGCACAGGTGCCTTGCGACAGGGACTGCCCCCCCTTCCCGCTCGGGGCAGATCAAGCTAAGGCAGCCGCGATGCATGCACCCGTTCAAGTCCTGATCGTGGCCGCCGGCCGGGGTTTCCGAGCCGGCGCCGGTGGTCCCAAGCAATACCGGACTCTGGGCGCCCAGACGGTGCTGCGCCATGCTGTTGATGCGCTGCACAGCCACCCGCGCATTGATGCCGTGCGCGTCGTCATCCACCCCGATGATGCCGCAGCCTATGCGGCGGCAGTCGACGGGCTTGATCTGCCACCACCGGTGCACGGCGGGGCGACACGGCAAGCCTCGGTGCGTGCCGGGCTTGAAGCCATTGCCAGCGATGGCGGGGCGAAGGTCGTGCTCATTCACGATGCTGCGCGGCCCTTCGTGCCGCAGGCGATGATCGACCGCCTCCTTGCAGCATTGGCCACACAGCCGGGCGCGACTCCGGCGCTGGCCGTCGTCGACAGCTTGCGGCGCGGCGCCGGCGGACTGGTTGAAGCCAGCATCGAGCGTACCGGACTGTGGCGCGTCCAAACGCCACAAGGCTTCGCATTTGACGCCATTCTCGCGGCGCATCGCAACGCTTCGCCCGACGCTACTGACGACGTCGAAGTCGCACGTGCCGCCGGGATTGAAGTCGCCATCGTTGACGGTGACGAGCGCGCCTTCAAGCTGACCGTCACCGAAGATTTTCGCCGCGCCGAAGCCGTGCTTTCGGCCCGCACCTTGCCCGCGGCCGGCACCGCTCCGACTTACATAAGCCGTACCGCCAGCGGCTTTGATGTGCACCGCTTCGGGCCGGGCGACCATCTTTGGCTCGGCGGCATCAAAATCGCCTACTCGCTAGGGCTTGTTGGGCACAGCGATGCCGATGTCGCGCTCCATGCACTGACGGATGCCCTGCTTGGCACGATCGGTGCAGGTGATATTGGCAGCCATTTCCCACCCAGCGATCCGCAGTGGAAGGGCGCTGCATCGGACCGCTTCCTGTTGCACGCGCGCGACCTGGTGCGCGACGCCGGCGGCATCATCGATCACGTCGACCTGACGATCATGGCGGAGGCGCCCAAGGTCGGCCCGCACCGCGAAACCATCCGTGCACGCATCGCCGAGCTGCTTGAAATCGCCGTCTCCAATGTCAGCGTCAAGGCGACAACAACCGAAGGGCTGGGCTTCACCGGCCGTCGCGAAGGCATTGCCGCGCAGGCACTGGCGAGCGTAAGGCTCGCGCCGCAAGCGACTCAGACGTAAACTCTGCCGCGCGACGAACCCAACGAGGGACAGATGTTCGACGAAGAAACCATGAACCTGGCCGAACGCGTCATCCACGCCAACCGCGCCAGCGGCTTGACGGTGGTTACCGCCGAATCGTGCACCGGCGGGCTGGTCGCGGGCGCACTGACCGAGGTGCCGGGTGCGTCTGAAGTCTTCGAACGTGGTTTCGTCACCTACTCGAACGAGGCCAAGCTCGAAAGCCTCGGGGTCAACCTTGAAATCCTCGAAACTTTTGGTGCGGTGTCGATCGCGGTGGCCTGGGCGATGGCGCAGGGTGCGCTGAAGCACAGCAACGCCGATGTTGCGGTCGCGATTACCGGTATCGCCGGGCCCGATGGCGGTTCCGAACTCAAACCTGTCGGTATGGTCGTCTTCGCTCGCGCCCGGCGCGGCGAAGACCCCGATCACGTCGTTGCCGACACCAAATGCTTCGGCGACCTCGGCCGCAGCGAAATCCGCCGCCAGGCGATGCTCGTCGCACTCGAACTGCTACTGCCGGCCTGAGCTTCCCGCCAGGCGCAATGCCGTTTGCGTCAGCGCTGCAGCACGTTACAAGATGGCATGGGTATTGAAACCATCACGCTCCACGGCGGCTGTCACTGCGGCGCAGTTCGTTTCAACGTTAGCGTGCCGCAACAGGTCAAGATAACCGACTGCAATTGCTCGCTTTGCGCGATGGCCGGCTATCTGCATCTGATTGTAAAGGCCGATGCCTTCGAGCTTGAACGCGGTGCCGACCAACTCAGCGAATACCGCTTCAACACCGGTACCGCGCGCCACCTGTTTTGCCGCACCTGCGGTATCAAGAGCTTTTACGTGCCGCGCTCGCACCCCGATGGCTACAGCGTCAACTGGCGCGCCCTCGACAGCAGCGCCGGCGTCAGCGCCACGATTGTGCCGTTCGATGGCGCCAACTGGGAAGCCGCGCGTGCCACGCTCGATTGACCACCCATTGACCCGAGTCCCCGCCCCTTGTCGCCGCCTGGCGCATCCGAAAGCCGCAGCATGACGCAGTATGACTATGATTATTTCGTCATCGGTGCCGGCTCGGGCGGCGTTCGTTCGGCGCGCATCGCCGCCAGTCACGGTGCCCGCGTTGCGGTGGCCGAAGAGTTTCGCATCGGCGGCACCTGCGTCATCCGCGGCTGCATCCCCAAAAAGCTGCTCGTTTATGGAGCGCATTTTGCCGAAGATCTCGATGATGCGCGGCGCTTCGGCTGGACGCTCGGCGAACATCGCTTTGACTGGCACACACTGCGCGACAATGTACTCGCCGATGTCGACCGCCTCAACGGCCTCTACACCGCAACGCTGACCATTCACAAAGTCGATCAGTTGCTCGACCGCGCGGTTCTCACCGATCCGCACCATGTAAGCGTTGGTGGCCGCACTGTCAGCGCACGCCACGTCCTCGTGGCGACAGGTGGCCGGCCGCTGATCCCCGACGTGCCCGGCGCCGAGCACGGCATCACCTCGAACGAGATTTTCCATCTCGATGCACTGCCCAAGCGCATGGTCATCGCCGGGGGCGGCTACATTGCCAACGAATTTGCCGGCATCTTCCACGAATTCGGCACACATGTGACGCTAGTCAATCGCGGCGACGCCATCCTGCGCAACTGGGAATCGGCTTTACGCGAACGTCTACTCGAAATTTCGACAGCCAAGGGTATTGAGTTCCGGTTCGACACCGCCTTTGAACGCATTGAAAAATTACCGGATTCGAGCTTGCGAATCCATTTCAAAGACGGCTCCAGCCTCGATACCGACGTGCTGCTCTGGGCCGTTGGTCGCGTCCCCAACGTCGAAGGCCTTGGGCTTGAAGCCGTCGGCGTTGTGCTCAACGCCAGCGGCGCCATTGCCGTCGATGCCGACAGCCACACGAATGTTCCGTCGGTCCACGCCGTCGGCGATGTCACCGACCGCATCCAGCTCACGCCGGTGGCTATTCGCGAGGGCCATGCGCTGGCCGACAAGCTGTTCGGCGATAAGCACTGGCGCGTCGATCACAGCTGCGTGGCCTCGGCCGTGTTCTCGAGCCCGCCGCTGGCCAGTGTCGGCCTGACCGAAGCCGAGGCCCGGGCGAAATACGGCGATGTGCGCGCTTTCACCGCCGATTTCCGGCCGATGCGCAATGTGCTGGCCGGCCGCAACGAACGCGCGCTCTACAAGCTCGTGGTCGATGTCGCTACCGATGTCGTCGTCGGCGCGCACATGATCGGCCCCGACGCCCCCGAAATCCTTCAGGCGCTGGCGATTGCCGTCAAGGCGCGGCTGACCAAGGCGCAGTTCGACGAGACGATGGCGCTGCACCCGACGATGAGCGAGGAACTCGTACTGATGCGCTGAACAATCGCCGCAAATGTCAAAATATGCACATTTGTGCGATTGCGTCGCTGTTACATCAACCCTCGGAGGGCATTGCGGTAAGCGTTGCTGCCACCGGATATTGAGCCCATCCGGCGGTTGCAACCCCCTCCAACCCCGCTGCCCCGCTCACCTTGGCACACGCGGCATGGCTGACGCTTGAATCTCGTCGCCAGAAAGCGCAAAAGCCCGGCGCATGGACACCGATACCACTTGGACCCCCGCCTCATGGCGCACGCACACCGCGCGCCAGCTCCCCGTCTATGCCGATCAGGCAGCGCTCGCGAAGGTCGAGTCCGAGTTGCAGAGCTATCCGCCGCTGGTCTTTGCCGGCGAGGCACGGGACCTCACCTCCAGCCTCGCGCAGGTCGCGGCGGGCAAGGCGTTCCTGCTCCAGGGCGGCGACTGCGCCGAGAGTTTTGCCGACTTCCACCCCAACAACATCCGCGACACGTTCCGGGTACTGCTGCAAATGGCGGTCGTGCTGACGTTCGCGTCGAAGTTGCCGGTGGTCAAGGTCGGCC
>Ga0075163_10004947_pt1 | contig 17846 bp, 30 predicted proteins | sample JI1023141ADNA_FD_71478 | JGI IMG/M metagenome (GOLD analysis project Ga0075163, IMG submission 71478) | Wastewater effluent complex algal communities from Wisconsin, to seasonally profile nutrient transformation and Carbon sequestration -... | ecosystem: Engineered > WWTP > Effluent > Algae...
AAAACAGTCAGCAGGGAAGAGGCCCTCTCAGCAATAGTCATCTTTAAGAAACAGGAAGTGTACTTACTTAGAAAATACAGACATCAGCTCGATCAATACAAAGTGTTACTTCCAGAGGCAGTTCTGGAAAAGAAAGTATGGGTGTTATTTATACGGTCTGAAATGAACAGGGGAAAGACATCAGGCGACATTGCCGTTGACCTCAGAATGACCCTAGCTAGTGTGAACAAGTACTTGATATAGTTTTTAGTATCTACACAGAACTACAGCGACCAGCTGTGGTTTTTTCTTGGCTTGTTAACAGGTTCACTCAATTCACCTATTTACATATTTGTATATATGTGGTATAATGTATATAGGTTGGAATAATTGTACATTGATTTTGAAATAGTGATTCATAGAATACTGTGCAGAAATAACACAACACATATGGACGATGAAGTTACACATGATGAAGAGTTCAAACAACAAGCAATTAGTGTGCTAATGGACTTAGGACTTCCTGAAGATGAAGCAGAAATGCAAGTGGAAGACTATGTTGATGGTTACTAATATGGAGTTTGAATATAATGATGGCGGTAGGGAAGCCGCAGGTTATACGGGCAAAGCTGGTGATTGTGTAACAAGGGCAATTTCAATTGCTGCCAAGTTAGATTACCAGATGGTGTATGACGAACTTAGACAACATAGTGATGAGTATTCAAACACCAGGAGGAACAAGATAGCAAAATCAATTGCTAAGAAAGGTTCAACACCTAGAAACGGTGTGCACAAACCAATTATCAGGGAATTTCTAAAACAGAAAGGCTGGGAATGGCATCCAACTATGAGAATAGGTCAGGGTTGCACAACTCATTTACTTGCGTCTGAACTTCCTAGTGGCAGATTGATAGTGAGTGTGTCAAGACATTTAGTAGCAGTGATCGACGGTGTTATTCATGACACATATGACTGTTCTAGATTCGGAACAAGATGTGTGTATGGATACTACACAAAATAATTATAAAACCAATTCTGCACAGTATTCTATGAGTCACCTGAAAGTCATAACAGATTTTAGATGCGATGATGTCCAGTAACCGGAGACAACTGCGGAGTAGTAATACAAGCAAGCCGTAACAGTTTAAGTAGGTGAAGTACGTAGTATCTAGAATCTGTCATGCTTTTCAGAGCATGACCTGTTAACAACCATATGTACATACATGCAACGATATGGTACAATGATAACAGGTTCGAAAGAACATTGAAAATTGAGTATAGAATGAGGTGTGGATTGGAGTGTTGCGAAGCAATGGGTGTTTGAAGAGGTTTAAGTACCACCCCCGTAGTAGCGTAAAATGTCGTAAGGCTTTTGATTCTTAGCGGATTCAACAGAGATATGACTACAACAAAAACCGTCTTGACCCTTCGAAGGTGACATGGACAGAGAGTAATTAACTCTGACGGTACTCCCCGCTTCTCATTCTATACTTAAAACAAGTTGACTGTGCTACTCGATAGCTTCACGTAAGCCGTAAGCAACGATAGTCTGGTTAACATGGAAGGTTGGGCGAGTGGCTTATGCCGGTGGCTTTGAAACCCACCGTACCGCAAGGTACCGAAGGTTCGAATCCTTCATCTTCCGCAATGCAGAGTAATATCTGCAGAGTATTATTAACTAACACCACGTTTACATAATTTATGCACACCACAGAGAATCAACATACACACAAGTTTCATCGCACATACAACGGTCTTTCGAAGGGGGATATTGTTGAGTATGAACTTATCGAATCAGAAGCTGGACAACAATTGCCAGCGATAAGGGGCACGATCATTGATGTTGTTTCTGAATCTCAAGTAACTATTGCACCAATCAGTACTGAACCAATAACAGTAAGTGCTGAATGGTGTACGAGAGTTTATAACTGTGATGATTGCAACGACACCGGGGAAATTCTTGTAGAGAGGGCACACCAAGCATACTCAGAAAAGCTTGGCACTTACATACAAGATGACATTTACCAACCATGTCATACATGCAGAGGAGGAATCCCAAGAGACATGTACGACGACAATTAACTAATTTTAAGAACATGCCACGTCAGCCGTTATTCAATTTCGAACCAGTGCACACATTAGTAGACATGAAGAGAAAAGCTAAACTTCAGAAACACGTTGCAGCATTGCATACGTCAACTGGACAATTCAGATTATCTGCTTCATACATCAGAGACCATTCACTCAATGGAGCATACATCAAGCTTTATGCAGATGTTGCCAAGAAGGCGATTGGTTGGAAGGTTTTCAGAGAAGGAAATCTAGAAGAACTCAAGGGAATGCACCGTCTACAATGTAAGACATACAGTTCGAAATCTGGAAAGAATGAGTTGTGTACTATAAGTGTTACACCATTAGTTAGAATGCTAGGGTTGACTGAGAAGTCTTATCTTAAGCTACCAATCTTAAAATACAGCACTTCTCTATTAGAGGGGGATATTTATTATGTTGAACTAACAAAACAAAACCATGACAACGACAAAAATAGATGCTAAAGAGGTTAAGTTAGTGCATACCCTAGAAAAGGAGTCTGTTGAAATTCCGACAGAAATACTGTCAGAAGCACAGGCGTTCAATGCAGTTGACTTGATTCTTAAGATTCGTAAGCAATACCAGATAATTGATGACAGACGTAAGGAGCGTACAGCACCTGCGTCAGAGACCATCAAGCTAATAAATGCTGACTATAAACAATTATTGAATCCCTTGAAGGACGCTGAAGATAAACTCAAAGTAGGTATTGAAGGTTATGCCAACTACAGAATAACAGAAGACCTACAGAAGCAAGAAGAACTAAGAAAGGAGACAAAGGACAAAGGACTTATCATTCCAATTGGATTGAAGTCAATCCCTAGTTCGAATGGTGATGTTCGCTTCAGAAAGAATATAGTAGGTGTTATCACTAACCCAGCTAAAGTACCTACAAAATACTGGGTGATCGATGAGAAAGCTTTGCAAGCAGATATCGATGCAACAGAAGGCAACATCAAAATTCCTGGTGTTGAAATTAAGCAAGTAGCAACCATTGCTATCTATCCAGCGTAATGAAAAAGATAAGAACAGCAGGCGGGAAGTATGCAATTGTAGACGATGAAGACTATCGCTTTCTTTCAAATTTTTCGTGGACAACTGACGAGTTTGGAGATGTTTCTACAAATTTCAAAGTTAAGGGTGTGTGGGTACGAGTGCCAATGAATCGTTTTTTGTATAAGCCAAAAATACAATACAAGCCAGCGTATAAAAACAAGAATCCGCTTGACAATAGAAAAAGCAATATCGTATTGCTGACTACATCACAATTCAATGGCACATCTAGCAAGATGTATTTGAATTTAGCTAGAGTAGGCAAATCTCCAAAACTGAGAAATCCAACATCTGTGTATAAGGGTGTGTGTAAAATATCAGACCCTAGATATAAAGACAAAACATGGAAGGGCTCAATCAAATTTCAGGGTAAGTCAACTACAAAATGTTTTACAACAGAAAAAGAAGCAGCTATCTGGTACAATGCAATGGCACTTGAATTATTCGGAGAAACAGCATATCAAAACAAAATTATATGACAACAATCACACCAGAAATCTTAGCAAAATATGTGGCAGACAAACTCATCAACGAGCAAGTCCACCCTAACTTTCCACACATCAAGCTGTATAACTACACACCTGAATGTCAATTCTCGAAACAATGGGATGAGATAACAATGATGTGCCGTGGTCTAATTCTCAATACTCAAACAAACGAGATTGTTGCTAGACCATTCGGCAAGTTCTTTAATTACGAAGAGCACATTGCTGCTGGAAAGGAAGTGCCAATCGATCCATTTCCAATCGTGACTGAAAAGTTAGATGGCTCGTTAGGTATACTCTACTTCATTGAGGGCATACCCTACATTGCAACTCGCGGATCGTTCGTTTCTGAACAAGCTCAGTGGGCGACTGCTTGGCTAAAAGATAAAGACTTGAGTGTGTTCAACACCAACTTCACTTATCTGTTTGAAATTATATATCCAGAGAATAGAATAGTTGTCTCATATGATTTTTCAGGATTAGTGTTGTTAGCAATAATCAACACAGCTAACGGGTCAGAGACATGGATTGACGAAGACCACCCTATTAGAAAAGAGTTCAGAGTTCGCAAGACACATGATGGTAACGACATCACTAAACTCAAAGAACTCAATATCTCAAATGCAGAAGGGTTTGTTGTGCAGTACCCTACATCAGGACTTCGACTTAAAATCAAGTTCGATGAATACGTGAAGTTGCACAAAACAATGACTGGACTATCAGAGATAGGTGTATGGGAGTTGCTTAAAGAAAAAGGCATCGATACAACAGCTAAGGAATTGGTTGCTGATATGCCAGACGAGTTCTACGGATGGTTGACTTCTGTTGTTGACAGATTGCAGAAAGAGTTCCATGCACTAGAACACATTTCCAAAGTTATTGCTGACGTTGCTAGAGAGCTACCTACAAGAAAGGAGCAAGCACTTTACATTACTGAAGCAAGCAACTATCCTGGGATTGCATTCACAATGCTTGACAACAAACCATATGCAGACGGAATCTTCAGACTGATTAGACCACGTGGAGTGAGAACATTCACACAAGATGTCGACAAGTAATATCACTTGTTAACAGGTATTGTATAGTTATCTATTTACACATACATATATGTATTGTATAATTAACTAAGGGTGACAAGGGGCACCACTTATCAACTAAGGCACATAGTAACTTATGAAAAAAATAACAGTAGATATTCAAGCATATATCAAAAGTGTAGTTGCACTTGAAGATAAAATCAAATTTGCGAAATCACCTGCTATCGTTATTCCAAAGGGTATGAAATATCCTGAGAGCAGAGTTTGGAAACAGGCTCCTCTCAAAGCATTTGTCAGTGGCATATTACCTTAACAAACTAATTTATTTATATGACAGAACAAGATATCGTTAAAGCAGCAATCAAGTACGGTGTAATTGCAGTACTTCTAATAGTAGTAGTATTCGGTTCATTCGGACAGATTGAAGCAGGGGAGAGAGGAATCAAAACCAGATTCGGTGCAGTTGTTGGTACAGTAGAACAGGGTGCATATTTTAAGATTCCGTTTGTAGATTCAGTTCACACAATGGATGTTAAGACACGTACTATCAGTTATGAAAAGAGAGGTGATGCAAACAGTCAATTGTCTGGAGCATCAAAGGACTTACAAGATGTGTCAATCGGAGTAGTTGTAACATACCACATCGATCCAACAAAAGTAGGTGTTATCTATTCATCATACAGCGGTACTGAAAATTACGAAACAAACGTGATTGCACCTATCGTTCGTACTACTGTGAAAGCAGTTGCTGCACAATACACAGCTGAGGAACTTGTAACAAAACGAGCTGACTTTTCAGACCGTGTAACAAAATCACTCATCGACCAGTTTGCAGCAAAGGATTCAGCATTTGAGGGATTCAACGTAACGAACTTTGATTTTTCAGATGCTTTCTCTAAAGCTATCGAATCTAAAGTAACTGCAGTCCAGAATGCTGAAGCGCAGAAGAATAAGCTTGAACAAATCAAGTATGAAGCTCAGCAAACAATCGAAACTGCAAAGGCTACTGCTGAAGCACAACGAATTTCATCAGCAGCATTGGCTGCACAAGGTGGCTCAGACTATGTACAATTGAAAGCAATTGAGAAGTGGAATGGTGTACTACCAACAAACATTACTCCTAACGGTACAGTACCGTTCATTAACTTATCTCGCTAATATGTCTCTATTCACAAAGCACAGTGTTAAAGCAGGAGTATGGGCAGTGCTCAACTCTCGTATAGAAAAGGCACAAGAAGAAGTTGATACAGAAATCACTCGTCTTGCTGCAGAAGAAGTGGAGATGATTAAGACAGTCAAGACTGGCATTGCAAAACAGAAGGACAAGACATTAGAAAATGCAGTGACTAAGATTCTTGGCAAACTCTAACATGAAAGGAGTAACATTTATAGAAACACTTGTGTTTGGTGCAATAGTGACAATGACACTGTTCATCGCATATACTGTTATTACCGGAGAACCTCAGACTCCTGAATCTGAGCAAGAACAGTGCACATGGTACCAGAATTACCCTCAGAAAGATTTACCAGCTAAGTGCTTAAAGTATTATAAATAATTATGACATTTTATCTCGGTATCGCATTCTTGCTAGGTGTTGCATTCGGATTATCGATTGCAGACGACTTCAAGAAGATGTTTAAGAAATCAAAGAAGTAGCATGAAAGAATACAATCGCAAAACAAAGAAGTGGGAATACCCAGAGGTGACAACAGAGAATGTAGGAGACCTCAAACTAAGTCAATTATGTTTGCATAAGTTACCACACAATTTTGCCCTTGTTCTTCCAGACTATTTGCAAGGTAAAAACATTGATTTGTCACCTGAAGCAATTCAAGCATACTATGACAGTGAGGACAGAGTTGCTGAATTCGTTGCTAACGAAGTAGACATCAAAATCAAAGCTGGCATATCGTTGAAGTATCATGACAAACGACGACAGACTAAGTATTATGAATGTGTAGTGTGCGGTAAAAAAGAATACGACATATATGAACCCTCTAAATAAAACGCAAGCAATCATTATCGGGTTGTTAGCATTAGTGTTAGCACTAATACTTGGCACTGTACTGATAGACATACACGACAACACACAGCGTAGAAAAGCAAACGAAGAGCAGTATGCTAGAGAGAATGCTACTCCAGCAATGGCTGTAGAACCAGTGTTTGATGTTAACACAGAATGTCCTACTTATCAAGCAGACAGTTCTGCTGGCAAGTATGAAAATATCCCAGGTGCATGTTTTGAGTATTTTCATATTACTGATGCAGCGCTAGAATCTAGATTACGTTCACTGACACCTTACGAAAACCCGTGCTCTAATTAACATTATTTATGAATCAAATGACAATCACCTATCATGGTGGCAAGATAGTTAACTACAGAGATGTCAATCAGTTTGACTTCCAAGGCAATTATCTCATCATGCAGTTTGCAGACATGAAGACAAGAAAGATAATCAGTTTAGCAGACATCGACGAGTACGAATACAAAGGTCAGCCTGTTGTAATCAACACTCCACCTAAGACATCTAAGAGAAAGAAGTAGTATGCAACTCACTCCATTAGCACAGCGTCTCAAGGAAGCTAGAGACAACAACGAACCACTCGATCGTGAATTGGAAGTGTTAGCTACTTGTATGGGGTCTGAAGGAGTTGACTATGCACTGTTTGAAGGTGGTTATTTAAAGCCAGAAGACTGGATTGCAGGAAAGGACTTAGTCAGATTGCAAGAAGCAATAGAAGTGTTTTCTGAATTCAGAGAAATAGTAGGCATGCTCCACGAGGAATTCTAATTATGACAACACAACACTTACAAAAATTAACAGCATTTATGCTGAAGGAGTACCCTCAATTATTAACATGGGAGAAGTTCTTCACTCAGACCGATGCAATCACATTAGACTATCTGCTACTTGCACTTATCAAAAAAGGCAAGCCATGCGGAGTTGCTCTATGCAATGAGGGTCTTATAATTGGCGATATGTTTTCATCAAACCCATTGCAGAGTGCTCTATGGTACCCTACAGTGCCGCTGACAGAACAGCCTGACATGACAATAGACTTCTTTATTAGAACATTCGAAATAGTATAGATATGCACAACGCAATTAAAATAGCAATAGACAACGGGTACTCAAGACATGGTCTAAAAGGCAGTAGCTTACTCACACTTTTACGCAGAGCAGAAGCTAACCCAGAACTGTTGACACTTGATGTCAAGTTCTGGCAAGCACTAGGCAAAGGACTCAATTGGATTGATGTCAAGTACGAACAAGGTGTCGGTCCAGTATTTGCAGGTAGACCTACAGCAAAGATTCACAGACGTGACTGGAAAAAGAAAATGGAAGGGTTAATGACTCACCTAGCAGAAGGCAAGTCAGTCGACAGTTACTTTAAGAAACTACTCAAATGAAATTACGAGACCTCATCAAACAATTACAAGACCTAGAGAAACAACGTCCTGACATCATGAACTATGATGTGTATCTTGAACAGTGTACTGAATCTGACAAAGAATACAAGCGCACAAAGCAAAACTGGGAAATTCACAAAAGCGATGTATGCGAGTTTGATGACGAATGGGAGTACTTCAAAGTGCATGGCTTTAACACTATCATTCCAGACAAACAGATAGTCACTATCAACATTAACTATTAACAACATGGCTAAAAAAGAACAACATGGCAAGCGAGAAGCAAAGAAACCAAAAAAGAACAAGAAAAAATAGCACAAAGCAAGAGTTGATTGATGCATATTTTAAGCATTCATTTTGTGATAAAGATGGCTACACTAAAGATGACATATTCACTACACCTAGCGTGAAGAAGTATGGCAGAAAGATGCTGGACATAGGGTACAATTTAGGGTATGTCAATACACTAGAAACTCACATCAAGCAACTAACAAACGATGAGTATGTTATTTGTGCAGCAATCAGAATGCATGACGGTTACATTATCATGGGACACAGACATATGGATTGTGTCAGAACAGCAAGAGGAATCCCAAGATACAAAGAACTGGACTATGCAGTGCATGGTGAAGACCAAGGGTTTGTTACTTCCAGAAATAGATATGTAGACAGAAAAGAAGGTCTTCGTCTACAACTTGCAGCAGGCATTCCTAGTGCTGCTATCAAACATGGTGACGATTACAGAGGACAACTTTATTCAGAAGACTTATACTAACAATGAAAATTAGCAAAGAAAATCCACCACACATCGTACAAGACGTAGCTAACAGAATATGGGGAGGAGTGATGCCCAGCAACATCGAGGGAATCATTTATACATATGGGGACACTATATATGCCACTTGCGAGTTAACTAAAGATTTGATTGTTCATGAAGAAACTCACGGAAGACAGCAGACAGCAATGGGACCTGACAACTGGTGGAAAAGATATGAGATTGACTTGGCTTTCAGATATGAGCAAGAACTTGAAGCTTACACTAACCAGTACAAGTATCTCATTACACAGAAAGGAAAGCGAGTTGCATTCCTCTATGCACAAGAGTTTGCTAAATTGCTAGCAGGTCACATGTACGGTAAGTGTGTATCTTACAATAAAGCAGTGATGGATATTACTAAAACGACATAGTTGTTAACAGGATTTGTATGTACAATCAGTTGTAACTATGTTATAATATGTGTATATGGAACAACGATCAATGAACTTAACAAATTTCCTAGAGGGAATACACAAAGAGACAGATGCATTATGTGAAGAGTTTGCACAGTTTTCAGATGGCATGAGAATGCTTATCTTATTGCAACGTAAGAAAGACGGTGGACACAACAAGGAAGAAATAAGAATGCTGGAAACAGTATTCACATTCGATGAAGAGAGCTTCAAAAGAGGAGTACTCAAAATGTTACTCCTAAGACTCCTACATCCAACAGCCAGACTCTATCTGTCTGTGAATCCTAGAAGCATGCACAAAGTTATTCGTAAGATAGAAATCGAATTGTTGGAATGTCATTATTGTGATGAAGTAAAACGAGACTACACTTACAAGAAACTTATCAAAGCACCACGGCATTTCGTAATGCAGCAAGCAAACAAAGCAGGCAATCTATTCATATTAGATGTCGATGATGTCGAAGGCAAAGATATGTACGGTGAAGCATTGCAGTGGTTAGCTGAAACTAACATAGACATTATCAAGACATACAGAACAAGAAATGGTTGGCACATCGTTACTGAGCCGTTCAACCCAGGATTGTTCAAATTCGGTGAGGTTAAAGTTGACGGGCTATTACTACTAAAATACTAACTATGGAAAACAAGCAACACACTCCACACAACGGCAAGCTAATAATGATGAAAGGACTTCCTAGAAGTGGCAAGTCTACATGGGTTAAGAACTTCATCGCTGAATCTGGAAATGCAATTGCTGTTTCCAGAGATGAACTTCGCAAGATGCTTCACTACAACAAGTGGACTCCTCGTAATGAGAAGAAGACAATGTCAGCACAGATGGCTATTGTCAAAGATGCTCTAGCAAATGGTACTACTGTTTTGATTGATGACACTAACTTGACTCAGCATCATTTAGACCGCTGGACTAACGTAGCAAAGGAAATGAACTCAAACTTTGAAGTTAGACACATCAAGGAGAAAGATGTTCGTACTCTAGTCCAGAGAGACATGGTTGCTGCAGAACAAAGAGGTGCAGACGTTATTGTAAAGATGGCACTTGAATCAAAAGCACTCACGTTTGCACATGACTCTGTGGTGCTATGCGACTTAGACGGTACATTGTGTGACATAGAACATAGACGAGTGCATGTCAGAGATGGCAAGAAGGATTGGAAATCATTCTTCGATGAGATGGGAGGTGACAAGATTTTCACTCAGACACTAGAACAATTGAAAGACATGGTAACCAACGGAAAGACCATCATCTTCGTCTCTGCAAGGCCTGAGAAATACAGAGAGGTGACTGAGAAGTGGTTAGCCCAGCACGGAATCATACTTGATTACAAGATGCCTGCAATCGTTACTTACAGTTCTCAGTTGCCTGTTATTACATACGCTGGATTACTCATGCGTCCAGATGGTGACAGTAGAGATGACGTGATTGTCAAGCAGGAGATTCTAGACAAGTATTTACTCAAAGAGTGGGTGCACAAAGTGTTTGATGACAGACCAAAAGTCATCAGAATGTGGCGTGCAAACGGGTTTGATGTAGTAGACTGTGGAGATGGAGTAGAATTCTAACAACATGGCTAAAAAAATCACAACAATCAAAATAATAAACAGAGTCAAGTTCAATGCAGCTATCAAGTTTTACATACTTGAGCACACTAACTCACAGTTGATTAGCATGGGAATGCACAATGCAGTAGTTAGATTCATGGACGACTTGGAGAAAGTGCCACTAAGTCAGGAGCTGCAATAATCTATGAAAGTTACTCTTAGCAAAACTTCACTGCTCGTAAGTTTAGACTATTACTCTCCACAAGTAATAGCTGTACTTGGTTTGTTTAGTGGCAGAAAGTACAATGTTAAGACAAAAGTCTGGGCTGTACCACACATTCATGTCCAGAAATTAGTTGATGTGCTTGGTCCCTTTGGTTTTCATTTCAGTGATGGTGTTGTCGACATGTATAAGACAACAATCATCAAATATAAAAAGACATCTCGCATAAAGACAGAGGGTCTCAACAATACAGAACAGCACGCGATTAACAATCTAGAGTTGCCATTGTATATGTACCAACAAAAAGGTGCAGGATTCCTAGCTACTTCTACATCAGCACTAATCGGCGACCAACCTGGGACTGGTAAGACAATACAAACAGTGTCAATGACAAGATTAAAGAATGCTAAGAAAGTACTCATCTTTTGTCCAGTTTCAATGAAACAAACGTGGAAAGAAGAAATAGCAAAGTGGTCACCAGGAAGTACAGCAGTTATTGTGGGTGGTACTCCAACACAACGTCTAGAACAATGGGCACAAGATGTTACTTACTACATTTGCAATTATCACTTACTATTGCGTGACTTAGATAACATGCAGAAGAAGCCCTGGGATTATATTCTTGCAGATGAAGCAACATCTCTAGCAAATCCCAAGTCAAAGACTGTGCATAATCTAAAGAAAATAAAGAGTGTTGGTAAGATAGCAATGACAGGTACTCCACTCAGTAACAAAGTTGAAGATGTCTGGTCAATATTTGATTGGACTCACCCAGGATTGCTCGGTTCATATTGGCAGTTCTTAGATGAATATTGTACCAAAGACAAATTCGGCTCTGTGACAGGGTACAAGAACCTTCAGAAGCTGCAGCAAATCCTAGAACCGTATATGATTAGAAGACTTAAGAGAGATGTTCTAACTGAACTCCCTCCTAAGTTGTACAACAACATCTACGTGGATTTTACGCCAGACGAACAGAAGTTATACAACGCAATTGTTGATGAGTGTATGCTAGAACTCAAGGAGTCTGGCATGATGAATCAGAACAATCTTTCACAAGCAATTGTGAAACTTGTACGTCTGTCTCAAATGGCAGATTCGTCGGAGCTAATAACCGGAGAGAATGTTAGCTCTAAGTGTGATGCTCTCAAGGAACTTTTAGAAGTTGCTTTAGCCAACGGTGAAAAAGCATTGATTTTTACTCAGTTCAAAGAGATGGCACTGATTCTTGAAAGAGAGTTAGCAAATTACAAGCCATTGCTTATTGCAGGAGGAGTCAGTGCAGAAGACAGAGACAAGAACAGAGTCATGTTCCAGGAAGATGATGAGCATCGAATACTTATCATGACTTCAGCTGGAAGCATGGGTCTAAACTTACAGCGAGCAAGTGTTGTTGTACACTATGACATGCCGTGGTCAATTGCAATGACAGAGCAACGAGAAGATCGAGCTCACCGCAATGGACAACTTGGCAACGTTACGGTGTATAGAATGCTTGTTCGCGACTCCATTGATGAGTATAAACTCAAGGTCTTACACAAGAAAAAAGATACGTCAGACATTGTACTTGGTGACAGTGATGTTGATGAAATACGTAAGACAGGGTTAACTAAAACGGACTTACGCAATATTCTTACTAGTGTACAAAGATAGTCATATATGGTATAATATAACTATCGGTACACAACACTTTTAACACTAACAATAAATTATGACAACAGAAACGAAATTCGTTGAAGTCATTTCTAAAGCAGAGGTAGCCAAGCAGGTAGCCAAAGCACTGAATACGACTCAACATATTACTCGCATAGATAAACACGGCAAGACAATCTCTATCCCAGTTGACCCGATTGGAGATAGACAGATGATTTCTGCAAGGGAAGCATGGCTCTTCTGTGTAGGAAAGGGAAAGCCAATCAATTGGATAGAATCGTATAAGGCACTTCTAAAGTATGTGTCTGAAGATTACAAATACATTTTCAATCCAATTACAGTCGGTACAAACTCAGGTACAAGACACCACGTACATGTTTCAAGCATTGTGGAATTCTTATATAGATTCCAGAACAATGATTTGAAATTGAAGAAGGGGGAGAAGAAGTAAACACTTATTAAGCACATTGTAACTACCAATAGGTTAATAGAATTGAGTTGACTGCCCCTCCGTAGAAAATACGGCACGTTGTAGTTACCGTGAATGTGCCAGTCAATTCAATCCTGTTAGCCTATTGTCGCATCTTATGACAACTCAAGAAAAACCACAACATAATAGAAACCTAGCACTTAGACTAGGATTACTCGTGCTTGACGCACTTGTAGCAGAAGGGTATTCACTGGAAAAAATAAAGAAAGTAGCTCCAAAGAAAGAAGGTTCTCCGGAGATAATTGAATATATGAGAACACTCCCAGACGGTAGTAAAATACCTGTATGCGAGTCAAAAGAAACCACAGTGAGCAACCTCATTGATGGTTTTAAGCATGTCAACCCATCTTACGGAATGTTCTACTCAAGACCAGCTACTCGTAAGTTGCTCATGACTATGATTGGTCAATACCCAGTCGACACACTTTTCAAGTTGCTTGAAGTATTGCCACAGACAAATGGAATGCCTTATGCACCTGTAATTACAACACCTCAGGAGTTCTTTAGGTTAGCTCCAAAGTTGATTGCATTTATTCAAAAGCATCAGGCAGAATTATCAAAAGGTTTTAAGATTGTTGTCTAATATGTATATACTCAAACTACTTGGCAATATCGAAGTTAAGGCTGATGCAGATGAACTTGAAAAGATAACAAACACAAAAGAAGGTCTTGTGTTTCTACGCAACGGAGCAGTGAACATCAAACATATCTCTGCAATAATCAGAGACACCGAACGAGAAAGACTTGTGCTTAAACGTCCTGGTGATACAGAAGAAAAGCTTAAACTTAGAGCAGAGGAAGATCGTTCTGACGACATCTTTCCACAACTCCGTAGACCAGCACACCCTAGTTTCAATTTAGACGAACCTTTTAAGAAGAAAACAATATGAGCATAGTAACTGATTTTTTTGACAAGCATGACATTTCATACAAGCAGATTCCAGGAGGAGAATGTGTTTTGAATCCATGCCCAGTGTGCGGTACAGACAAAGGCAAGTTCTATGTGAATGCTACTAAGGGGCTATATGATTGCAAGATCTGCGGTACAAAAGGCAACTTCTTCAAATTGAAAAGTCTATTCGGTGTTGTTGACGAAATATCAAGTGTGAAAGGTCTTGTTGGAGAAGAGTTCAAGCCACTTGAGATGTCTAGAATAGATACATACGAACAAGCACTGTGGTCTAACCCTGCAGCTTTAGAATATATTAGAAGTCGTGGACTATCAGATGAGACAATCAAACATTTCAGACTTGGCTATGTCAAAGAAGGAGATGGAGACTGGATTGCAATTCCTCATATGCAGCAAGGCAAGCTTTGGAATTTCAAGTTCCGCAGATTTGCAGGTGGTGAAAAAACCTTCAAGCGTATAACAGGTCAACCGACGGTTCTCTACAACATGGATGGAGTTAACTTGCAGAAAAAGACAATATGTATAGTGGAATCTGAGACAGACTGTATGGCTGCTTGGCAAATGGGAATAACAAATGTTGTTGGATTCACAGGAGGTGCAAAGACATTCAAACCTGAGTGGCTTCAGATATTCACACACTTCAGTACAGTCTACATCATTTTGAATAATGACGAAGTAGGACAACAAGGCGCTAGAAAAGTTGCTGAGAAGATTGGACTTGCTAAGTGTAAGAATGTTATACTGCCAGTCAAAGATGTGAATGATTACATGCAGAATCCTGCTTATACCTCTGACACCCTCAAATCATTGATTGTGGGAGGTACTCAATTCAATGTAGAAAGCATCATGACTATGCCTGATATAGTTTCCAAGCTAGATGAATGGTTCGACGGCAATGGGGGCGGAGTGGTTGGTCTAGATACAGGCTTTCCACAGCTCGATGCATTGACTGGTGGTCAGAAAGCAGAGGACTTGATTATCTTGTCAGGTGACTCCGGTATTGGAAAGACAACATTTTGTTTGAATAAAATCAATCACCACTTGCAATATGGAAGACCAGTGCTTGCATTTTTCCTAGAAGGTCAGGTGCCGTATTACTTAACGAGAATGATGAGTATCGAAACTAGAGTACCGTATTTGAATTTGCGAGATAACAAAGATGTCTGGACAGATATCAAGAAAGACTTCTCAGACCTTCCTCTCTATGTGTTTAACGGTTCTGCAGGTGGTCTTACTCCTGAAACAATCAAGGAAATTATTTCTACAGCAGTTAACTTGTACGATGTGAAGTACGTTATGATTGACAACCTTCAAAAAGCAGTGCGTGGAGCTGACTCTATGTACTTCCAACGTGTTGGTGACATGGTGTCTGCACTAAAAGATATAGCAGTTGAGTACAAGATTCCAATTGAGCTAATTTCTCACATCACAAAGACAGACCCTAACAAGAAATTGATTACAAAGCATGATGCTAAAGCCAGTTCTACAATCTACCAAGACGCAGACCAATTCTTGATTGTTCAGAAAATCAAGGAAGAGTATAACCTTTCGATCGATAAGAATCGTATGGGTGAAGATGGCATACATATCAAAATGATGTTCAACAAAGAGCTCGGTTTGTTCGTTGAGACTGATGATTTGCCAGTCAAAACAGAGGATGTAAAGACAGGAGTGCCTATGACTAAAACACCTTAGCCACTTGTTAACAGGTTTGTTGATTTTTGGTATTTACAATATACACATAGTTGATATAATTATCTTAAGATAATAAAATCACATGTCAAAAACAACAACAATCACAGATGTAGAGTTTCTAGATGTTAACGGAGTATCAGTAAAATTAAGAGATGTAGTAACAGAAAAGGATTGTTGGTATGTAGATAAAGAGAAACGATGGGTGCTTACCCACAGAGCTATTCAGAAGGTTGCAGATACTGCTGGTATTAGCAAGACTTACGATGTAGTTGAATCAGAAAACGTAATGCCATCATATAAAAATGAATTAGAGCATATAGTTCGTGTAACAATTCACTGCTTAGCTAAACAGAAAGGAACAGGGTGTGTGCATGATAAGTTAGAACGTCACATAACAGTAACAGGTGAAGCTAACAGACTCAACACACCAATCAGAGGAAGAGGTTATTTGAGAAAAATGGCAGAGAAACGTGCATTCGATATCGCAGTGCTAGAGCATTTAGGTATTTATGATACAACATTCTCAGAAGATGAATCTGAAACAATGACAGGACAAGCAAGTATGTCTAATGCAATACAACTATCAAATGTTGATATTGAATTGTTAAAGACAGAAATCAACTCAATCATTTCAGTGGAAACTGTCCCTGAGCTTAAGAAGTTAGTTGCTGGAATTAAGAAAAACAAATCAAAATATACTCCAGACCAGATAGTATTTATAGAACATCTTGAAAAAGATAGAATCAGTGTACTCCACGATATTAGCAGACCAGACGCATTATTCTAACAACTTATGTTTACACTAACTTTTGACGATACTATGATAGGCAAAGACAACTCTTCTTACAAGCTCGATAGAATTTCTCCATCGATGCTAGGTTCTTACTTAACGTGCCCATTGGCTTTCTATTACGGCTATATAGCTAAAATAGAAATGCCTACAACTAAACTGCACTTGCTTTTCGGTAGTGCCATTCACTTGGCAATCGAAAACATGTACGACGGGCATCCAAACCCAGCTCAGATATTTGCTGACAAATTCAAACGAGAGGACTTGGACCCAGAAGGTCAGCTGTCTTATCAGGAATACTTTTTGCTAGGCAAAGAAATGGTGAAGAACTATTTAGAGTTTCACCCAACTATTGACAAGTTGTACAAGTTAGCTGATGGGAAACAAGAGTTCAAGTTCAAGATGCCACTACGTCACCCTATCACGGGTGAGATGACTAGAGTACCCATTTCAGGTATTCTGGACAGAATAACAAATGGTGGCAAGATTATAGAATACAAAACGTCAAAGACGAAATGGTCTGCTGACGAATCCAGATTCAAAGTACAGAGTCTCCTCTACAATTTGTGGTACTACACAGTTCATGGGGAGATTGCAGATGAGACCCTCTACTTGGTTCTGCTGAAGAAATACAAGCAAACAAGTAGAGATGAGATTGTGCAAGTTATCTCATACAAACCAACAATCGAAGACTTGGCAGCAGCCTGGGAAGAGATTGACTTCATTCTAGATAAGATAGAATCAGGCAATTTCGAACGACCGTCCCATGGCCACAAACCATATTGTGATTGTTACAAGTATGAGAATTTATTAAACGTTAGTACTAACAATTAGTTATGGATAAAATCAAACAGTTAGCAGCAGAGCTTCAATCACACGTTACAGAAATCAACAATGAAATAGAATCAATTGAATCAAAAGGCAAGATTCAGTATGGTCATTCAAAGCGTGTACGTGGAGCAGCAATGGAAGCAGTGAGAGTGTCTAAGGATATTCGTATGGCTATCCTCTCAGCTTTCAAAGCAGGTAAGAGTGAGTAATTATCAAGTTCAATTTAGCATATAACCATTATGGCCGACAAAGCATTTATCGAAATTATTGAAATATCAAAATCACAGAAGGCATCTAAGTTCAAGCCAGGCGAGCTATACTGGGACGTTAAGGTCACAGATGGAAAGACTGGACGTAAAGTTACTGTCTTCGGTGACTGGGGGAAGGATTGGAAGCTTGGTGATGTT
>Ga0075163_10004948_pt1 | contig 17842 bp, 11 predicted proteins | sample JI1023141ADNA_FD_71478 | JGI IMG/M metagenome (GOLD analysis project Ga0075163, IMG submission 71478) | Wastewater effluent complex algal communities from Wisconsin, to seasonally profile nutrient transformation and Carbon sequestration -... | ecosystem: Engineered > WWTP > Effluent > Algae...
CGGCGAGCGCCTCGAACGCGCCCACTCGATCTCGCGGTCCGCGCATCGGTCTCTCCGGATCGGCCGGCACGGGCAAGACGACGCTGGGTCGACGGCTCGCGGCGGAATTGGGCGTGCCGTTCCTGGACGAGATCATGCGCAAGCGGATCGAGTCGGGATTCGACTTCCACGGCATGACGCACGACGACTGGCGCGAGTTGATGCGGTCGCAGTGGGAGGAGCAGATCGCCATGGAGGACGCCGCGGTCGACGGATTCGTCGCGGATCGATCGAGCCTCGACTACGCGGCGTTCTTCTTGCACTACGACTTGCACGTGGGCGTCGACGCGGAAGCGTGGATGGATCGCATGGCCGAGGCGTCCCGTCGCTACGACCACGTGCTCCTGTTCCCGTGGGGAGCGTTGCCCTTGGTTGCCGACGGCGTGCGGTCGACGAATCGTTGGACGCAGCTGCGGTTTCAGACGATCCTCGAAGGCCTGGTCGATCGATACGCGCGCACACGCGTGCTGCGCGTCCCGCCCACCGCCGACTTCGAGGCGCGTGTGTCGTGGGCGCTGTCGCGCGTGCGGCCGGGCGACCCGATCACGGGTTCGTGAACCGACGATCGTCGTCGAGACTTCGGTCCTGGGCGCGGCGGTTCAGCGAACGTGCACGACGAGTCCCTCGCGGAGCGGGGCCCTCGTGCCGTCCGGTTCGATCGCTTCGATGTCGGACGCATCGACCGGCACGAGCAGGCTCCACACGCCGAAGTCGTCCGCGACCGTGTGCCCGTCTCGTCCACCCGCGGAGTACATGACCGTGCCGAACGCGGCCACCCTGCCGTCTTCGCGGACGGCGTGACCTCGGATCCACGTCGCTCGCCGACGCAAGTCGATGGGTTCGAGCCTCGGGTCGGCGCAGGCCGCACCGACGGGGACCACGAGATGACTCAAGCTCGCCAGCTCGAGCGGTCCGTTCCGAGTGGTGATGCGCAGACGATAGGCGCCCGGAGCGAGCCTGCGGAATTCGAAGCGACCCGAATACAAATTGAGCGAGCCTTCCACGGGATCTCGACCGTCCTCCGTGGTCAACGTGGCCCTCACTCGGATGATCATGTCGGGCTCCGAAACGAGCACCTGCCCCGACAGCGATCCGCGGGTCGAAGGACGCAAGTGCAGCACGACGTCGGTCGCGCCCGTTGCGACGTCGTCGAGGATCGCGTCGTCGTACGAATCGTGCGACGCGACCAGTCGGACCCGTGGCAGCGTCGTCCAACCGCGCAGCTCGAATCGACCGAGAGCATCCGATCGCGCGAGCGGCCTCGACGCGGACAGCTGTGCCTCGGGACTGCTCGGTTCCGCCAAGCGAGCGGTCACGTCGGCTTCGACGGCGCGATCTTGAGGATCGAGGACGATGCCGGACGCGAGCACCGTGGGTCCTCGCAGGACGACGTCGCCGACGTTCACCGAGCGCGCCTCCGCGTTCGCGACGAGGCAGCGTCCGCGCACCCACGCGTTCAAGTCGGTCGAGTTCGGATCCGCGGAGTGGGCCACCGTCACGGCGAACGACGAGGGTGCTCCGGGCGCCACCCGATACTCGATGCGGAACGCACCTCCCTCGAGCGGCTCGTAGTCGCCTCTCCGGTCCAGTTGGAGCAGACGCTCCTCGGTCGTCGACACGATCCAGGCGTCGATCTCGAGTCGCTCCGCGTCGAACGGCAGGCCGTGTTCGTCGACGGCGCGGCCGATCACGGTCAGCGACGTCGTTGGCTCCGGTTGCGCGTCGGCGATCGACACTGCGCTCGCATCCGTCGTCGCCGCCGCGTCCGAAGTGACGGACAACTGCGTGCGATCCTCGGGGCGCACGGATTCGAGCGCGGGCGCCGGCAAGTCCTTCGTCGATGACGCGTCTCCGCGATCCTGCAACGCGGCCCCGCCAGCGGACTCGATTCCCGGAACACCGGGTCGTGAACCCCGCCAGACCGCGACCGCGATCCCCACGAGAGCTACGGTGGTGACGAGAAGGCGACGCATCTGCGGCCTTCCACTCTACACACGTCCACCCACGGTCGGTCTACGTCCGCCGCGTGCGGCATGGGGCTGGATGCGCGGCGTGTTCCTCGACCCCGCGGTCGGGACGGGCATCGGACCCACTGCGACCCCAACTCGCGGCAGCCCCGTTTTCAATTGGCGCCGACTTCGTGAACGGGCCAGCCTGCTCGATGGGCGTCGAGCGACGAGCCTGCCCGGGGGCGAGGTGTCCGTCGGTGCGAGGCCGACAGGATTCGTCGTGCACATCGGGCAGAGCCTCTTCCACATCACGCACCAGGACAACCTTGCGGGCATGGCCCGCACTGGTGAGCTGCTCTCGGAGAACGAGCGGTCGCGACGTGGCGTTCCGGCGCGTGTCATCGCGATGTCTCACGTGCGCTCACGGCGCGCGCTCCTACCCGTTCCGTTGCACGCCGGGGATCGTGTCGCGGACTACGTGCCATTCCACTTCCGTCCCCGGTCGTTGATGCTCTACGTGATTCAAAGGGCCGATCATCCCCATCTCGCCTCCCACGGCGGTCAAGCACGCGTCGTGCACTTGTGCGCCGACATACGCGACGTCGTCGAGTGGTGCGTCAGCGTCGAGCGTGCCTGGGTGTTCACGGAGTCCAATGCCGCGGAGCGAGGTGTCATGTTCCACACAGGGTTGGATCGGCTCTCCCAAATCGACTGGCGGTCCATCGCGTCGCCTGACGGGAGATCCATCCACGCACGGCGCACCCAGCAGGCGGAGTTCCTGGTACGTGACTCCGTGCCGTGGCGGTTGATCTCGTACGTCGGTGTCTTCGACGAAGCCGGACGTCGTGCGGCCGAGCGAAGCCTGGAGCCGTTCGATCATCGGCCCACGATCCGCGTGCGCACCGACTGGTACTACGGAGGGCCCGTCACGTGATCGAACGAGCGACCGGAGATCTCCTGCGCTGCGATGCCGACGCGCTCGTGAACACCGTCAATTGCGTCGGTGTCATGGGGCGTGGGCTCGCGTTGCAGTTCAAGCGCCGATTCCCCGACAACTTCGCTCGGTACGCGACGGCCTGCGCGCGCGGCGAGGTTCGGCCCGGCGCCATGCTCGTTGTGTCGACGGGCGAGTTCGTCGCGCCGCGCTACGTCGTCAACTTCCCGACCAAGCGCCATTGGCGCGACGGCAGTCGCATCGAGGACGTCGAGTCGGGGCTCGAGGCGTTGCGCGCGGAGGTGCGCCGACTCGGAGTCCGCTCCGTCGCCGTTCCGCCGCTCGGTTGCGGTCTGGGCGGGCTCGATTGGCACGACGTTCGCCCGCGGATCGTCTCGGCGTTGCAGTCCTTGTCCGACGTGCGCGTGTTGCTCTTCGAGCCGGCGATCGAGCGCGTCGATCGTCCTGTCGCCCGATTGCGAGCGCGTTGACTCGCGCTAGATCCCGAACTGCCGATGCAGCCACCGCGGGCGGCTGTAGTCCCAGTTCTTCTCGGCCATCGCCGCCACCAGCACGGGATAGAGCTCTTCGATCGCGCGCGCGGTCTCGTCGTCGAGCCGGACGGTGCGGCGGTAGTGCGACAGTGCGCGCTCCTCGTACTCGCGCAGTCCGCGACGATCGCGCACGATCCGCCACGCGTCGCCGGCGCTGCAGCGGTGCTCTTGCTTGCGCTCGTGCACCACGAGATGCAGCAGGTCGAAGTAGGGGAGTCCCGCGGGTTCGGTGGTGCCCCAGTCGAGGTAGCCGAGCACGCGACCGTCGGGCGCGACCTGCACGTGCTTGCCGCGCAGGTCGGCGTGGTGGAGCACGCGCGCGACATTGCGGCCGATCAAGCGCGCGCGGAACTCGACGCGCATGCGTTGCAGACGCTCGATCGTCGACGGCACGGCCGCGTGCCGCGCGACGAGGTCGATGCGCGTGCCCACCAACACCTCGTAGTCGAGGTCCGTCATCGGCGCGGCCTCGCGCACGACGAGCTGCGCGAAGTGTCGCGACGCGTCGCCCAGCATGTTGGCGAGCTTCGCGCGGTCGCCGCTGATCTGCGGCGCCGTCCAGCCGGGAACGCGGCGCTCGCACGAGAGCCACACGTCGTCGATGCGGCCGTGCACGAGCGGTTCGGGCGCGGGCACGGTGGGGAACTGCTTCCGCAGCGTCTCGAGCGTGCGGTAGTGAAGCTCGAGTTGCGGGATGTTCTTGGGACACAGCGGCACGTGCAGCGTCCAACGTCCGCGCGGCTCGCTCTCGCTCGCACCGGGAATCGACGTGTGGATCACGGCCGTGTTGCCGCGCGTCCCGACGAGTTGCTCGACCGCCGGCAGCGGTTCGCCGGTGACGCGCGCGATCTCGAGCAGGATCCGGTCGAGCCGCGTCCGTTCGCGCGCGAGCTCGCGTCGCGCGCCGATCAACGCGAAGCTGGGCGTGAACACGGGGAACAAGCCCACGGCGTTCGCGAACAGCTTCACGCGGTTCTTCTTCTCCTTGGGGCCGATGCCGAGCTTGGGGCGCGGCTCGTCGAGCCCCACGACGAACGTGAAGTTCTGGCGGTGCGGATAGAGCGAGAAGGCGCGCGGGCGCGCGAAGCCGTGGCGCTCGAGCAGTCGTCGGTAGCCGCCGACCGTGCGCTCGCCGCGCCGCGGTGCGATCGCCGCGCGCAGGAATTCGACCGGGGAGGGGATGTGGAAGTCGTTGCGCCGCTCGCTCGAGCGCTTGTAGCCCAGTCGATTGTCGACCGTCAGCACGATCTCGCCACGCGACACGCGCATGACCTCGTCGATCCCGTGCGCGAACAAGCCCGCGCGGCCGGGCAAGCCGTCTTCCTGGACGACGACGTCGAAGCTCCGATCGTCGAACGGCAATCGCTCCTCGCGCCCGCCCGTGATCACCGTCACGCGGCCGGGCGCGTGCGCTTCGTTGCGCAGCCGCGCGAACGCGCCGCGCTCCGCGCTGGGATCGAGCGCCGTCACGCGGAACCCGTACGCGGCGAGCGGCGTGATCGAACCCGAGAGCGCGTTGCCCAGGAACAGCAGATCGCCGCCCCGCGAGCTCATGAGCGGAAACCACGAGCCGCGCGACTCGCGCAAGAGGTGCATCAACCGGTCCGCTCGGTCGTCGGGCAGTGCGATCAGCAACTCCTCGAGCACCGTCCGGAAGTCGGCGCCGCGCGCGGCCGCCGCCAGCGCGGGCGCGAACTCGCCCGGCAGGAGCGGCGCGGGCGCGGTGGGATCGCCGGTCGTCATGCTCGTCGGGGAGCGCGCGTGAACGTGCGCGAGGCCAATGCGGCGCTGATCGCGAGCAAGGCCATCGCGGGCACCATGGGATCGTCGAAGGACGGCCGCGCGGACAGGCGTTGATCGAGGAGGCGCAGAGCCAGGAACGTGATCAGCGCGCGCAGCAGGATCGCCTCGTCGTGCCCCGGCGCGGCGCCCGACGGATTCCATGCGGGGCGTCGGGGCGTGCGTGCGCGTTGCCACAGCGCGAACACCACGACCAGCAACAGCGCGCCGGACAACAAGGACGTGAACGGCGTCGTCGTGAACGTCGCGCGCGCGCCCGACGAGCCGCGCGCCGCGGCGTCCAGCGTCCACGCGCTCATGCGCTCGAAACCCGGACCGATCGCGATCGCGACGGCGACCAGGATCGCCCCCAGGATTGCCGTGCGCGCGCGGACGGGCTTGGGACTGCCGACGACGAGCCAGAGAACTCCCGCGAGGGCCAGCATCCAGCTGCCGCTCGAGACGAGCGCCGCGCCGGCGTACGCGACCGTCGACAACGCGCGCGCGCGCGTGTCGCCGCGGCGCAACCAAGGGATCGCCCATGCGGCGCCGATCCCCGCGAACGCGGCGGCCACGAGCTGCCCGCGCGCGTGCTCGCCCGTCGTCACGTGCAGCGCGATCGCCGCGGCCGCGCAACCCACGGCGCGCGTCCACGGCGCGCAGCGCGCGATCTCGAGCGCGTGCGCCGCCGTCAACACGAACGCCACGCGGCTCGCCGCGACGAAGACGTCGTTGTCGATCCAGACCCGAGCGTACGCGACCTCCGCGCCGTCCATGGAACCGCGCCAGGCCTCGACCAGCGGCCACGCGGCCAGCAACAGCGCTCCCACGAGGATCGCGCGCGTCACCGGACCTTCGCGCTCGATGGGCGGCTCGTGTCGCGGCACCATCGCCGCCGGACGCGTCGCGTGACGGACGACGCCCGCGATCAGCGCGAGCCCAGCGATCGCGAGCCCGATCACGGTGCCCGAGCCGCTGCTCAGGCCCCACGGCGACTCCGCCAGCGCCACCACGATCGTCGACGCGATCAAGAAGCTCGCGGCCCACGTCGCGCCGATGTCCCGCGTCGTGTGGCGACCGGGCAACCCCGGCGGCAACCACGCGAGGAAGCAACGCCCCAGCGCGGGCAGCGCCAGGAACCACAGCAACGTCAGGGTCGTGGGGGTCGGTTCGATCACGGAGGTGCGCCGGGGCGCCGTCGTCGCGGGGCGATCCACGCGATGATTCCCCCTGAGCCGGTCGCTTTCCAGGCATCCGACGTGTTTCCCCGTCCGCGCACCGCCGAAGCGGTCGAGGACGCGTGCCGCGAGGCGAGCTCGCGCCGGGTGCACGCTGGGCGTGCCGGCTCGGGCGCGGTGGTTCGGGCGCGCTGTCTCGGGCAAGGAAACGGGCCCGATCCCGGAACTCGGTGCCCGGATCCGTGGAATCCACGCAACGCTCCGTGGCTGGTTCATAATGAAGGTGGCATGCACGATCAGAAGCTCGCCCGCCTCTTCGATCGCTACCGCTCGAAGAACGACTTGGCCGCCTTGGCCGAGGTGTTCGACGCCGTGTCGCCCGAGTTGTTGCGGGTCGCGCGGCACGTCGCCGGCCGCGCGTCCGATCCCGAGGACCTGGTCCAGGGCACGTTCCTGGCCGCGATCGAGCACGCCTCGACGTACGACGCCTCGCGGCCGCTCGTGCCGTGGCTGCTCGGCATCCTGATCAACTTGTCGCGCTCGGCGCGCCGTCGCGCGAGCACGAACCTGCCCGAGGAAGCCGCGGCCGCGATCGCGTCGGGCACGCGACCGCTCGACGACGCGGAAGCGAACGAGATCGACGACGTGGTGCGTTCCGCGCTCTCGCAGTTGCCGGACACGTATCGCGAGGTCCTCGTGCCGCACCTGTCCGAGGGCAAGAAGCCGCACCAGATCGCGCGGGATCTCGGGCGACCGCAAGGCACCGTGCGGGCGCAGATCCACCGCGGCATCCGTCTCATGCGGCGGACGTTGCCCGCGGGGTTCACGTTCGGATTCCTGGCGATGTTGTCGACGAGTTCGCTGGCCGGCGTGCGCGAGCGCGTCCTGGCCGAGGCGGCGCGCGCGAGCGGTCGCCCGCTCGCCGACGCGCTGGGGTTGAAGGCCGAGGCCGCGTCGCGCTTGTTGCGTCGTCGGATCGCGGCCGCGTCCCTGGCCGTCGGCGTGGGAATCGCCACGTGGCTCGCGTGGCCCGACCGCGGACCGGTGCACGCCGAGACGTCGGTCGCGGCGAACCGCTCGAAGGGGACCACGGGGGCCGCCGGGCTCGACTCCGACGCGAACGCGGTCGCGCGCGCCGCCGCCGTCGTCGAGGCACCGCTCGCCGCCGTCGACGCGCCGGCCGCGACCGAGGAATTCGGCAGCGTCCTCGTGCACGTCACCGATTCCGAAGGCGCGCAACCGATCGCGGGCGCGTCCGTGAACTTCTTGGCGTGGGGCGATCCGCGTTGGTTCGAGCGTCCGCGCGCGACGCGCACCGACGCCGAAGGCAACGTGCGCTTCGACCGCGTTCACCCCGGACGCGTCTGCGTGCGCGTCGACGGAGGAGCTCAAGTGCGCGCCGACGTCGTGGCGCGGACGGAGACGCGCATCGAGGCGCGGCGCGACCGCGGGCTCGCCTTCGACGTGCGCGTGCTCGACGAGGCCGGCATGCCCGTCGAAGGCGCCGTGGTCGACCTGTTCGAGTCGCGCGGTGGCGCGTCGACCGCGACGAGCCCGCGCACCGACTCCGAGGGACGCGCGCGCTTCGAGAACGTCTCGCCCTACGGCTTCGCGTCCGCTCGGGCGGCGGGGCACGTGCGATCGCCGTTGACGTGGCTCGAGAATCCGCGCTACGCGCCCAGCGGTGGTTTCACCGTGCGCAACGCCGGGGTCGACGAGTCGCGGCCCGTGCTCGAGTTCCGACTGCGGTCGGGCGGCGTGGCCTTCGAAGGCCGCGTGGTCGACGGGACGGGACGTCCCGTGGCCGACGCGCGCGTCGTGGCGCGCGCGCCGAACGCCGCGCACGCGCTGTGGGCCGCGGACGGCAAGGCTTCCTTCGAGCGCGCACCCGTGTTCGCGCGCAGTGGCGTCGACGGCCGGTTCCGCCTGGAGGGTCTGGGCGCCGAGTCGCTGTCGTTGCGCGTCGAAGCGTCGGGACACGCCGTGCACGAGTCGACGCTCGTCCCGCACGACGGCCGATTCGAACCGGCCGACGTCGTGTTGAGCCGCGACGCGAGCGTGCACGGGATCGTGACGTTCCGGAACGGCGAACCGGCCGCGTTCGCGCGCGTGACCGCCGAGATCGAGCCCGAGTCTGCGCCGATCGGATCCGACGAGGCGAGTCGTGCAACGAGCGGCGCGGTGCGAAGCGGCGCAGCGTCGGACGGCGCGGGGGCGAAGCGCGCAACGACGACTCATGCAACGACGACTCACGCAGCGGCGAACACGCCGCCTGTCGCTGGCGCTCGCGACGTCGTCGCGGAGCGCAACGGTCGCGACGGACACGACGAAGCCTCGGGCCGAGCGCGCGTCGTCGCGACGACGACCGCCGACGGATCGTTCCGCCTCGATGGCGTCCCACCGGGTCGCGTGTGGCTCACGGCCTCCGCGGGCGGCATCGGGCCCGTCACGACGACCACGTGGGTGCTGCGCGCCGACGAAGACCGCGAATGGCGTCCGCAGGTCGACTCCGTTCCGTCGATCTCGGGAGTCGGCTTCGGCGAGGACGGTCGCCGCGTGAAGACGTGGCTCGTGTTGGCCGTGCCCGAGACGCAGGCCGACGGCACGCCCATCGATGCGGAGAGCTGGCTGCGCGAGCGCTTGATCGTGGATCCCGCGACGATGTCGATGCAGTCGTGGCTCGACCCGAACGGTCGGTTCTCGGTGCCGTGCACGGGCGACGGTCCGCATCGATTGGAGTTGCGTCCGCGCGAAGCGTGGCAAGGCATCGTGCTCGGCGTGCGCGAGCACGTGCCCGCCGGCGCGACCGACGTCGAGTTGCGCGTGCAGCGCGCACGCGGCGTCGTGCACGGTCGCGTGCGCGGCACCGACGGTCGCTCGATCGACGTCGCGGCCGTCACCGCGGTCTCGGCCGACGTGGCGGGCGTGTCGCGCGCGGTGGTCGACGCGTCGACCGGACACTTCACGCTCGAAGTGCCTCCCGGACGCCACCAGATCCTCGTGTGGCCGCGCGACGGCGCGCCGCAGCACCTGGCCTCGGCCACGTTGAGCGGCGGCGAGCGCCTGGACCTGCCGGACCTCGTCGTGGAGCGCACCGGATCGTTGCGCGTCGAGGCCGTCGACGTCGTCGTGCGCGACGTCGAGTTGTGGCGCGACCACGGTCTCGCGTTCGAGCTGGAGCCGGTCGTCGCCGCCGGTCGTCCGGTGCGAGCCTGGACCGCGAGCGGCCTGCAACCCGGCCGACACCACGTGCGCGCCCTCGACGAGCACGGCAAGCTCATCGAGCGCGACGTGGACGTGACCGCCGGCGAAACGGCGCGCCTCTCGATCTCCGAGCCCTGATCGGCGCTCCGCTCGCGCGCGCGGCGTCGGTAGAGTGACCGCATGCGCATCGCGGTCCTGCCCTTCGACGTCCGCGTCGATGCCTGCGACGACAACCTGGCCGTCGTCGAGGCAGGCTTGCGCGCGGCGGCGCGCGAAGGCGTCGCGCTCGTCGTGTTGCCCGAGATGTGGCCCACGTCGTTCCCCGTGGCCGAGACGGACGTCGACGCGGCCACGATCGCCAACGCGCGCGCGGTCGAGCACGTGCGCGCGTGCTCGCGCGACCTCGACCTGGTCGTCGCGGGCTCCGCGTTGCACGCGCGAGAGCACGCTCGGCCCACGAATCGTTGGCACCTGATCGAGCGCGGCGAGATCGTCGCGAGCCACGACAAGATCCACCTGTTCACGCCCACGGCCGAGGACGCTTCGTTCTCGGCCGGCGACGCGCCGCCGTCGTGGGCGGACACGCGCGCGGGACGCGTGGGCGGCACCGTGTGCTACGACCTGCGATTCCCCGAGCCGTCGCGTTGGTTGTTCCACGCGGGCGTCGAGCTGCTCGCGGTCAGCGCGCAATGGCCCACGACGCGGCTCGATCACCTCGAAGCACTGTGCGCGGGTCGCGCCGTCGAGACGCAGTCGTTCGTGGCGGTGTGCAATCGCACCGGCACCGCGTTCGTGGGGCGACGGCGCCTCGAACTCGCGTTCCCCGGTCGGGGCTCGATCCTCGATCCGCACGGTCGCGTGCTGGCGCGCGGAGGCGCGGAGGCCGGACTCGTGACGGCCGACGTCGACTTGGACGTGGCGCGCGAGCTGCGCGTGCGCGTGCCGGTGACCAAGGACGAGCGCCGCGACGTCTACGCGCGCTGGCGCGAGACTCGCTGACGCGCGCGCGACGTGGACGTCGTGTGCGGAACGTGTGTCGCGCGCGACGTCGCTGCGTCGAGCGACGGACTCGCCCGGATACGACCGGAGCCGGCTCCCGTGGGACCCGGCTCCGTTCGCTCTGTTTCTTCCGTTCGGACTCTAGCTTCGTATAAGGCTCTCACTCACTCACCACGCGTGTCGGAAGCATCACCAGCCGACACGTGTTCTCTTCGGCCGCTCAGACCGGCGGCAGGGGACGTTCGTCGAGCACCGGCGGCGTGTCGCCGTTCGGGCGGTCGACGGGCGTCACGACCGGCACGTGCAGCGGTTCCATCACGGGCGCCGCTTCGTTCGTGGTCGTCGTCAGTCCCGAGGGCAAGCCGCTCGGCTCGGGCGTGAGCGGCGTCAACTGCGTGCCGACTTCGAGCCAGCTCGGCGGTTGCGGGCCTTCTTGGATCCACACCGCGTCGGCGCCGGAGTCGCACAACGTCGAGAGATCGAATCCGCGGCTCGTGCGCCACACGCCGTCCTCGTAGCTCGCGACCTCCAACTTCACGCCGTCGAGCGCCTGGCGCGCGTACGTGCTCGTGAACGTCGCGCCTGGACCCAGCACGCGCCACGTCGTGAACGTGCCTGCGCGGAAGAACAACACTTGGTTGCGCGTGGAGAAGTTGTGCGCGAAGAAGTCCGTCGAACCGACGACGATGCCGACTTCGATCGGCGGCGCCTCGGGCGTGGATTCCTCCAACGCGAAGACGGTGGAAACGGTGACGAGGGACAGCGCGGCGACGATGAGTTTCATCAGGGATCCTGCGGGGACGCCGGGCACCGTGTGCCCAGGGCGGGGACGTCGGGCACCGAGGTGCCCAGGCAGGAACCCTCTTCGGAGGCGAGCACCGGACTCCTTGAGCGTTCGGTGGCTCGCGGACGGTCGCGGCCCGCCATCGGGAAAACCGTTCCGTGCTCGCACCGCGTGGAGCGGGGAGGAAGGGGAAGAAACGGACGCGCGCGCGAGAGCGCGCGGTGCTTCAGTCGCGGCCGACGATCGCGAAGGCGGCCCAATCGGCCGTCGACGCGCCCGAGGCGCGCAACGACTCGCGCGCGATCACGAGCGCGCGCGACGGCGAATGGCCCTTCGCGAGCGCGGCGTGGAAATGGGTCGCGAACGCGCGCGCGGCGCGGTCCTCGACGGGCCAGCTCGTGACGATCAGGTTGCGCGTGCCCGATTCCAGGAACGCGTGCGCCACGCCCAGCGACGCTTGCGCGTCGACGAACTGACCACCACCGGTCTCGCAGGCCGAGAGCACGGCGAGCGGCAAACGCGGAGCGACGCGACGCAAGTCGGCGACGTCGAAGCGCTCTCCGTTCGAGAGCTCGAACGCCGCGCTCGCGAACCGCGCGTCGGCGACCGTCGCGAATGCACCGTTCGCCGCGGACGCGGCGCGCGGTGAGTCGACGCGCGGAGAATCGGTGCGCCGTGTGTCGGCGCGCAGAGAATCCGTGCGCAGGTGCGTCGCCACGTGCAGCGCGCGGCCGGACGTGAGCGCCTCGATCATCGCCGCGCGGTCGAAGCGCTCGCCCGCGCGCACGAACGTGGCACGCGTCGACGCGACGACCTCGTCGATCTCGGCGCCCGCGCCGGGCAACGAGGACATGCCGTCGCCCGCCGTCGGATCACCCAACACGGACCAGCGCACGAGCTCCTCGCGCGTCGTCGCGGGACCGCGCGCCGAGTCGAGCAGTCCGGGCAGTTCGACCGGCACCACGCGGCGCACCGACACGTCCGAGACGAGCGGCAACAGCGCGAAGCTCAGCTCTTCCATCGGGCCGTGCGTGCACAACAGCACGCGCCCCAAGTCCGACGCCGGATTCGCACCGATGCGGTCGGTGATCACGCTGGGCAAGATCACGGACTGGATCTCGTGGCCGAGCTCGCGCGTGCGCTCGACGTCCTTCGCGATCGCGGCTTCGCGCAGGCGTCGCGCCGCCGCGGCGATCGCGGTGCGTCCGTGCGGGATCGTGGCGCCGACCGCGGACCCGTCGCGACCCACGTGGATCACGACGCTCGTGTCCGCGCCCACCACCCACGTGATCAGGCCGAACTCGTAGCTCTGCGCCCACGCGCGCACGACGTCGACCGTCACCGGAGCCGGTGCGCCACCCGTGATCGCGGAGCGCAGCGCGTGCAGCTGTCGATCCTCGATCAACGCGGCGGCTTCGAGCGCGCGACCTTGGCTCACGCGCACGCCCGCGAGCAACGCCACCGTCTCGAGTCCGATGGTCTCGCCCATGACGCTGGCCGTGGGTGACGTCGCGAGCGACGGTCCCAGGCGCGCCTCGATCGAGTCTCCGACGCTCAACGCGCGTTCGAACGCGTGCGCGGCCTGCTCGGCCTCGCCCTGGACGAGTCGCAAGCGTCCGTCGAGCCGGTGATAGTCGGCCTGGAGTCGCGGCGGCAGCCGCAGCGGATCCGCCACGACTTGCAACGCGACGCGCGCGGCCGGGACGTCGTCCTGGTGCAGCATCGCGTCGGCGCGCGCCAACGCGGCCAACTCCGAGTCCGCCGCGTCGGCCGTCAGCGCGTCGACGTGGATGCGCGCGGCCGCCGTGTCGCCGGCGCGCACGAGGGCGCCTTCCATGAGCACGTGCCATTCGGTGCGCTGCGAGCGCTCCTTCGGCTCGTTCGTCGCCAGGAACTCGGCCGCGCGCCGCGGCTCGTCGATCGAGAGCAGGAACTGCCCTTGTCGTTTGGCCAGCTCCCAGTCGTTCTTGGGGTTCGCGATGCGCGCGAGCTCCGACAACAGTCGCGCGGAGTCCTGCAGGTCTCCCGCTTCTTGCGCCAGGCGCGCCAACCCCACGAGCGCCGCCGCCTCGTAGCGTGGCTGTCGCACGCGCCGCGCGAGGTCGCGCAGGTCGACGTACAAGTCCGAAGCGCGTTCGCGGTGCTCCCGCGCCAACTCGATGCCCGCCAACGACTCCAGCGGCTCGAGTTGCGGCGGCATCATGCTCGCACGGTCGAACGCGCGCAGCGCTTCCTCCGCGTCGCGTTGACCGAGGTCCAACCATTCGGCGCGCTCGGCCGCGAGCATCTCGGGATCCTGAGCGATGCGCGTCGCGCGCAGCTTGGCGCGCAGCGATCGAGCGCGCGCGCCCGGCGTCGGATCGGCGGCGTCGGTCGCGTCGGCCACGAGCGCTTCGAGATCGACGAACAACCGCGCGCGCGTCGTGCGCCACGCGTCCACGCCCATCCCGGCCGAGCGCACGACCTCGGCTCGCAGCGCGTCGAAGCGCGCCTCGAGGGCCAAGCCGCGGCGGCGTTCGTCGGGCGAGAGACGCGCGAAGAACTCGACCAGCGATCGCAGCTCGGGCCGCGATTCGGACTCGGCGCAGCGATCGGCCACCGCGCGCCACTCGGCGAGCACGCTGTCGTCGCCGCCGCGCCACGCGCGCATCAGCTCGGCGAAGCGCGCCAGGTCGACTCGCGGCGCGACGGGTGCGGCGGACGCCGCGTCCTGCGCGGAGACGACGGGTGTCGGGGCACCGGCCCACACGTCGGGGACGAAGGCGGCGACGAGCGCCCAGGCGACGACGGCGCGGCACGCGAACCTCGCTCGGCTCGCGACGTTGGCGCTACGCGCGGCGCCGGCGGACGTGCCGCGCTCGCGCACGGCTCACCGGCCTCTCGGACGGGCCAGGTAGCGATCGCGTTCCGGGCTCGGCGGCAAGGTGCGCGCCAGCGCGCGCGCGTCGGTGACGTACCCGCACTCGTCGAGCAACCCGATCGCCGCCAGCGCGCGGCGGTGCGCGGACAAACTCGCGAACTCGCGCAGTCGCGCGTCGAGCACCGCGTCCCGGCGCATCTGGAATCCGCGCGTGGGGAGCGGCAGCTCCAAACCGCGCACGTTCACGAACGCCTTGAGCACGTACTCGCCCTCGGCCAGCGATCCCTGCGCGAGTACCGTGGGTGTCGTCGCGACGATCGCCGGCGCGGCGAGCACCGCGCGGCCGAACGCGCCGCCTTCTTGCCGCAGGATCTCGAAGCGGTACGAGTCCGCGTCGGCCTGCGGTTCGAGTTCGAGCATCGGCGCCGCCCCGATCGAGGGGAACAACGCGCGCAGCTCGTCGGAGGGCACCAACACGCGATCGCGCGGGAACAGGACCGGCCCCGCGTCGGAACCGCGCAGCACGATCGGCTCGGGGAACCGCGGCTCGGGCCCCGACAGGTCGCCCAGGCTCACGACCGCGATCACGATCGCTGCCGCGGCCGCCAAGGGCGCGGCGATGCGCATCGGCCCGCGGCGCAGCGTCGACGGGATGGCCGTCCGCGGACGCGACGTCGTCGGAGCGGCCGTGCTCGAAGTCGTCGCCGGCGAGCCTGCCGACGCCACGGCCGGCGGCGTGCTCGTGCTGCGCGTCGCGCTCGACTCGGTCGCTCCACCGCGCGCCGCCGCCGCGATCATCTGGGTCAGGCGCGCCGGCGACACGGGTGCGCCGACGGCGCGCGGCGCCGGAGACGCGTCGACGACCATGGGCGCGGGCGGGCGGCGCGAGAGCGACGCCACGAAGCCCTCGCACTCCCGGCAGGTGGCCAGGTGGCGGTCGATGGCCGTGCGGCGCGCGTCGGTCAGACTCGCGGAGCCCGGACCCATCCCGAAGTCGTACAGCTCGTCGGCCGGCGGGCACACGAGAAGAGGGGGCCCCGGCATCCGCTTCGCCGCGTCGCTCGCGCGCGCCCGCAGCCAATTGTCCGCATCCACCAGCTTGCGCAGCCGCTGCCCTCGAACCGGGTCCTCGGCGAGCATCCTCAGGAGTTGCTCGTCCAGCTCGTCCCAGTGGAGCAGGCTGTCCTCGCGCGGCAAGCCGTCCTGGGTGCGGCGCGGGGCGGAGTGATCGGCGTCAGCGTGCCGGGGCCCGTTGGTATCGCGACTCATGGACGCCTCAACGTCCGCAGACACGCGCGGCATCGGGGCGGTTACCTCGGGAATTTCCTGAGAATTCGGACGGTTGGGCACGGAGGTCATCGGGTCGCGTCCTCCATGGCGAAGTCGTTGAGGAGGACTCGCCTCAGGGCGGTCGACGCGCGCTTCAAGCGGTACTTGGTCTGTTCGATGGAAATGGACAGGGCCTCGGCGATCTCCACGATCGTACGGTCTTCCACGAAGCGCATCTCCAGCAGAGCGCGTTCTTCCGGATCGAGGTGCGAGAGTCCCTGGCGGACCATGTCGCCGATCTCGGTCTCGCCCGCGACTTCGCCCGGTCCGGGGCTGCCGTCGGCGCGCTCGGGGACCTTGTCGCCGACCGGCGTGAGCTTGGGATTGCGGCGCGCGCCGGCCTTGCGCTTCAGGTCGACGCAGCGGCACCACGCGACGCGGTAGAGCCAGGTGCCGAGGCTGCCCTTCTCCGGGTCGAACGAGTTCTGGTCCAGGCGATCGAGCACGTACAGGACGACGTCCTGGAACAGGTCTTCGCGGGCCGAGTGGTCGCTCTCGAAGTGCCCGATGCAATGGAAGAAGAGAGAGCGGTAGCGCTCGAGGAACGTGGCCACGTCCCCCTCACGCCGCTCACGCAGCCCGACTACGAGTTCGAGTTCTTCCAAACGCGGAAGCCGCCCCTCGGCGTGCCACCCTGCGCGCTCCCACGGTACGTGGAGCAGCGTGAGCAGCTCTTCACGGGGCGAGGATCGCGGTTCGGACATGCGATTGCAACCGAGGGCCTCGGTCGACGCGGGTCGATCCTATTGCGAAGTCCTGAAATGTGTCGGCTGGTTGCTGATTGCGTCGACGGAATGGGTGGCGGTCGCGGGGTGTGCTCCGCCCCCTCGGGCACGGGCGTCCCGTCCCGTCGCAGGCGCCGTCCACCTGGGCCCGGGCATCGACGACGGAGGTCCGCTGGGCGAACATCGGTGTCGCGTGAACCCGCGCGCGGGGTGGGTGGCACTGGGGAGGACGAGGAACCCCCATGCACACCACCCCCCGATACCCGTCGTCCACGACCCCCGTGACCCTTCCCGTCGCCCCGACCGTCGACTCGCTCCTGGCTCACGCCGATTGGGTGCGCGCCTTGGCGCGTCATCTCGTTCGCGATCCGCAGACCGCGGACGACGTCGAGCAGGAGGTGTGGCGCGAGGCGCTCGAGCGGCCGCCGGCGCACGGCTCCAACGTGCGCGGTTGGCTGGCGAGCGTCGCGCGCAACGCCGCGCGGCAGCTGAAGCGCGGCGACGCGCGTCGAACCCGGCGCGAGATCACGTCGGCGCGGCCCGAGGCGTTGCCCAGCACCGCGCAGCTCGTCGAGGAGGCTTCGTTGTCGCGCGAGCTCGCGGGCATCGTGCTGCAGCTCGACGAGCCGTACCGCACGACGCTCTTGTTGCGCTACTTCCGCGAGATGTCGATCGACGACGTCGCGCGCGCGCAGGACTTGCCGCGCGAGACGGTGCGCACGCGTCAGCGGCGCGGCCTCGAGATCCTGCGCGAGCGCCTCGACGCGACGCGCGGTGGCCGGGCCAGCTGGATCGCCGCGTTGACGCCGCTGGCTCGGTTCGAGTCGGCTCCGGTCGCCGCCGGCAGCGGATTCGCCATCGTCGGTTGGACCGTCGCGGCCGCGGCGTTGCTCGCGACGGCCGTGTGGCTCGCGTGGCCCGAATCGCCGTCCGCTCCGCGCGTCGCGAGCCTGCCCGCGGTGGGTGAGTCCGGCGGGGCGCCCGTTTCCTCGATGGAGGCGCCGCGCGGCGACGACCGACGCCGTGTCGAACTCGCCGGGGCCGCGACGCACTCGATGTCCGGCGCGGACGCCGCGGCGGCGGTTCCGGTCCGCCGACCGCTCGCGGGGCGCTTGATCGACGAAACCGGACGTCCGCTCGTGGGCGTCGAGGTCGTGGCCGTGCCCAAGTTCACCGCGCGCGTCGAGAACGGCGAGGTGGTCGTGCCGATGCGGCCACGGATCGCCGACGGCACGCCGGCCGACTCGGTGCACGACACGGCCGGCGAGACGATCTACGGCGGCGAGACGCGCTTCCGCGTCAGCGATCACGAGCGCGAGGTCTACGCCGAGTACCCGCCCGCGCTGGAGGAGGCCGTCAGCCGTCACGGCGACGTCGCGGGGGTGCGCGAAGCGCTCTTGGGGCTGCCTCCGCCGCGCGTCACGGCGCGCACGGTCGCCGACGGTCGGTTCGAGCTCGAGCTCGCGCCCGACACCTGGACGTTCGACGTGGCCGATCCGCACCGCGTC
>Ga0075163_10004949_pt1 | contig 17841 bp, 13 predicted proteins | sample JI1023141ADNA_FD_71478 | JGI IMG/M metagenome (GOLD analysis project Ga0075163, IMG submission 71478) | Wastewater effluent complex algal communities from Wisconsin, to seasonally profile nutrient transformation and Carbon sequestration -... | ecosystem: Engineered > WWTP > Effluent > Algae...
CTCCTTGATCTTTCGGAGCCAGGACTTCTTGTCCGGGATGTACGAGAGGTCCACGCCCGAGACGAGGTCAGAACCCATGGCCAGGTGGGTATGGCCGTCGATCATGCCCGGCACGACCGTCCGGCCGGAGCCGTCCACAACCTGCGTGCCCGGACCGATGAGTTCGCGCACTTCAGCGTCGTTGCCAATTCTCACGAAGCGGCCTGCACGCACGGCGAACGCGGTTGCGCGATTCCTGGCCGGATCCGCCGTGCGGACGTCGCCGTTCACGAGAACGAGGTCGGCCGCGAAGCCGGTCGGAGCCTGTGCGAGCGTGGTCCCCGAAAAGGCGAGACCGACAGCGACTGCCCCCAGTATCAGGGCTCTGCGACGATGCATGTTCAATTCTCCTCTGCTCCGACTGGGTCCCGCGCAATTCCATACCGAAGCCGTGGCTTGCCGGTCATCGAAAGTCCGGGCTGCGCCAGGTATCGCTCCCACCCATGACGGTGAGCAGCACCTTCGTCCCACGAATCTGCAGCGGATCGATCTTGGTGAGGTCCTGCGACAGGACGACGAAATCGGCGAGCTTCCCCTTCGTTAGAGTCCCGCGAGTAGTCTCGTCAAAGGTGGCGTAAGCACCATCCCGGGTATAGTGCCGCAAAGCTGCCTCAACCGAGATGCGGCCATCCGGGTACCAACCACCCACCGGTTTTCCGTCAGCGGTAACTCGCGTAACGGCAACGGCGATTCCCTCTATCGGCGAAAAGTTGAAGGCGTCCCAGTCGCTGCTGAATGCCTGAACCACCCCGGCATCATCGAATATCTTGAATGAGTCCGCGTGGGGAGCGCGCTTAGGTCCGAGCAGAGGATCGAAATTCGTCAGGACCGTCTCGTCTGGATTCGCGAACATCGGCGTCGTGACGACGATAACACCCAGGTCATGCATCCGACGCAGGTCCGTCAGCTTTGGAACCTCGGCGTGTTCAATGCGGTGGCGCCGTCCGGTCGTACCATTGACCTTTGCGGCATAAGCGAAAGCATCCAGCGACTGCGAGATCGCCCGATCACCGATGGCATGAATCATGAGCTGGAATCCCAGCTTGTCATAAAGGGCGACAGTATCGTTGAACTCGCCTGACTCCCAGAATGGGATTCCCGAAATCGTGGTGCCGATGTATGGCTCCTCCATTGACGCGGTCATCGCATCTACGGTGCCGTCAAGTACCCCCTTGATCGACGTGACCTTGAGCATCGGACCTTTGAGAGTACTGCGCAGATGCACATAGGGCTGAATGTCGGCTTCCGTGATCGGTCGCTCCAAATGGTGCTTGGGTGAATAGCCACCAACCCCGGGGACCATCACCATCCCGAACCGCATCCTCAACTTCAACTGGTTGGCGGAAAGCGCACGCTGGAACAGGTCTATGGTTTCCTGGCGCGACATGGCGTCATGCCCTGCCGTCAAGCCCACTTTCGCCGCCTCATCGAGGTGGGTGATCAGGGTGCGATAACGTACGTCATCGGAGTCTCGAGGTACTTTGCTTTGCACGAGCCTGAGCGCAGCCTCCTTGAACTCGCCGGTGGGTTCGCCATTCTTGCCCTTCATGATGCGCCCATTTGGCGGATCCGAGGTCCTAGCGTCCACGCCGGCGACGCGGATCGCTGCGCTGTTCGCAAGCGCCATGTGGCCATCGCGCGCTGCCAAATACACCGGCCGGTCGGAGACCACGGCGTCGATGTACTTCTTGTCTGCGATCAGGTTCGGGAATACCGAATATCCCCACCCCTTGCCCACAATCCACGGAATATCAGGGTGCGCGTCTGCAAATGACTTCAGCTTGGCCTGAAACTGCGCAAGCGTGACGACATCACTGAGATCGACCGAATTGATAGACGGTCCGGGAAAGTGGATATGGGAATCCTGGAAACCGGGCGCAACAAATCGCCCGCCAAGATCGACGACCGCAGAATCGGAGGCAGCCATGGACCGGATATCGGCGCTACTACCCACGCCGACCAAAGTGTCGCCGGAAACGGCGATGGCTTCTGCCCAGGGCTGCGCATCGTCCCCGGTCCAGATCCGCCCATTGACGAATATGCGATCGACATGGCCACCGGGTGCAGGATCCGCCAGCGCGGTCACCGTCAACAGGGGCGTGGCCAGCAATCCCAGCAGCAACGCTCCCAGTCGCAGGGTCATTTGCCCTCCCCGAACTTCATGTTGAACCGAAGCCCCGCCGTGATCGGGCGAGCGATGAAGATTGATCGCTGTCGGTTGGCAACCGCGGGCGTCAGCGAATTCAGACTCGAGATGGCGCGGGCGTTGAACACGTTGTCCACGAACGCCGAAACCGACCACCGCGAGCTTTCGTAGCTGATCGACGGATTCCAGAGCGAATATCCATCGAGGTAGAACGCCGCCGACGTGGTGCTTGCCAGGTTCCGCAGCGCCTTCGAGCGATAGTTTCCATCGATGTGGAACACGATCGCATGATCGTCCGACAGTGCATGGCGGTAGTCGACTGCCAGCGTCACGCTGTGTTTCGGGGTTCCCGGTGTCGGGCTCCCAGCAACGCCCGAGGCCGCCACCCCTCCCAACTGATTCGTAAGGGAGGAATTCAATGCAAGGATCTGGAAGCTGTCACGCAATTTGGCGTCGGAGTAGGCGTAGCCGAAGCTCATCGACAGTGGTTCCGCGATCTTCCAGTTCGCCTCGAACTCGAATCCCTTCGATCTGGCACGACCACCATTGGCTACGAAAGGCTGTCCTGCCGCCGGCGTGGCAGCAAACAGCTGAATATCCTTCCAATCGATCTTGTATATCGCCGTCGAGAAGCTGAGCACCCCCGCCAGCCTGCCCTTGAACCCGATCTCGTAGTTGTTGATCTGGTCCGCCTTGTAGGAATTCAGCGCAGCCCGCTCTGCAAAGGGACCCACGGTGGGCAGCGCGTTGGCGCCGCCGCGACGGAATCCCTGCGAGAAAGTCGCATAAACGCGCACGTTGTCTGTCAGCGCATAAGACGTATTGGCCTTGAAGATATGGTCGGACGTCTTGGTAGTGTTGTCAGCCGATCCCGATCCCTGCCCCGGCCCGAAGAGAACCTCGGTTTGAGGCAGTACCAGAGAGGCCTGGTCATTGAAGCGCTGCCAGAAGAAGCGCGTACCGCCGGTGACTTGCCACCGATCAGTGATATTGAAGGTTAGCTCGCCAAATGCGGCGGACTCACGGAAACGCTGCGTCTCGGTCGTTATGAAGTCCGCGTCGTTTGGCAGCTGGAAATTCGGTGGCAGCGGCCCCCCAAACGGACTGGTTCCATCGGCCCGTCGCCACTGCGAATAGCCTGGCAGTATCTCGTTCAATTCGAGGTAGCGCTTGGTGTTCTGATGGAAGGCACCAACCACGTACTGAAGCCGCGTGTTGCCATTGGACGCCAGTCGAAGTTCCTGGACGAAGCCCCGATTGTTGCTGGTATCGCGCGCCTCGGCGACGAAGCGGGGATTACCTAGATAGAGAACCCCGAATCCGGCCGTTTCAAACGCACCCGTATTGTCACGACTGGAGTTGGTCTTCGCGTTGTAGTACGAGGAGGACGAAGTCAGCGTCGCAAAGCCGAAGTCGACACTGGCATCCAGATTGACGAGATGCGTGTTGCCTTCCAGAGGATCCAGTATCCGCTGGGAACCTTCATACCAGTTGTTGCCGCCAAAGTCGGGATTGACACCCCCCGAGCCACCGACCTCGGTGCGCTGGTACTGGTAGTTGAGCTGCAGGTCGAGGTTCTCACTTGGCGTCGCCCGCAGCGATACCCGACCGAAATAGATATCCGCCGAGTCCACGTCCTTTCTGCGCTCTATGATGGGCGCCCCATTGAGAATGTCGGCAGGATTGGAGTTGGTGGCCGGGCCGTGCTCTGATTCGCGCCTGAATGCGGACGTCTGATCAACGTAGCCGCCGCTATGCGAGTAGCTGCCGACAGTGCGCAGCGCGAGATTCTCGCCCAGCGGCACATTGAAAACCACATCTCCAGACTCACTGAGTGAGCCCTTCTTGGTGCCCGAAGCCGAACCGTCCAGGCTTGCCGAGAAGGCACTCGGATCCGGCCGGTTGAAAAGAAATCGGATCGTTCCGCCGAGCGACCCTGAACCGTAAAGAGTACCCTGCGGCCCGCGCAGGATCTCGACGCGCTCCACATCCTTGATCGCCATGTTCACATAGAGCGGCGCTTCCCCGATGTAGGTCGACACAGTGTCCGACTGCGGCATTGCTGGCGTAAGCGCCCCCGCACCACCGGTGGCGATGCCCCGAATGACAATCGTATTGTTCATCCCCGCTTCGCGGGGACCGCGATCGATGATTGCCACACCCGGCACGCTGCGCGCCAGCTTCAGAATGTCGGTAACGCCATTGCGCGTCAGTTCCTCCGCGGAGACTGCGGAGATGTTGTAAGGGACGCTTGTGACAGACTGCTCGCGGCGGCCGGCCGTGACGATGACCTCGTCGAGTTCTCCCGCAGCACTGGCTTCCTGCGCCTGCACAGCCGCGTCTGCGGCATGAGTTTGCTGCGGCGAGACCAACGCGGTGCCAGCCAGCAACGCAGTGCCGGAGGCCGTAATCAAAGTGTTGCGCATTTCCTTACCCCTTTTAGGTACTGTGCCAAGCGTTGAGCCACGGTAATCGTCGTTCTTGTTCATGCACGCCACATATCGCTTGCATGACTCTGAATCCTCGCCAACGTCACACTGGGTCGCGTTTCAGTGCCTGACACATGCAATGCACGGCTCCGCCACCGAATGAAATCATTGATACATCGGGATCAAATACTTCCAGACCTTCCGCGCGGCACAGATCGATCAGATTGCGACTGCTCGAAGGTATTAGGACTCGCTCATTCCCAAGCGCGACAATGTTCGTACCCAGACGCATCGCGTCTGAATAGGGAACCGGCAGGATTCGAATGCCCTTGGCCTTGAGCCAATCAACCAGACTGGGCTCCACGGCTTCCACGCAGAGCACCGCGAGATTCTCTGCAATCATGCCCATCTGCACGTCGAGGTGGAGGAAATGCGGATCGAATTCGTAGGTCAGGAACTCCCATCCTTCCGCCTCGAACCAGGCCTTGATCTGGTTTACCGCCGGCCCTATCGAGCGCTCCCCGGAAAAGCCGCAGGCGGCCACACCCGGCTTGAGCACCATGAAATCGCCACCCTCGACGTTCCCGGCCGAGACCATGTCGTAGATGGGGATGTTCTTCTCGAGATAGAACCGAAGCACTGAGGCAATCTCGCCGCGTCGATACGGCATATGCAGCTGCATGATGATCGCGCCCCACGGCGTCATCACGCTGCTGTCACGCGCAAAGACCTGATACGGCAGGCAGTCATCTGGCTTCAGCGTATGAACCGTGACGCCGGCCTGCTCATAGGCGTGCGTCATCTCACGATACTGGCGGCGAGCCACATCCTTGTCGAAGGTGAGCCCCACCCGTTCGGTTCGCTGCGCTACGGCATTCCCCGCCTGCCAGCTGAAATTGTCTATTGGGCCTACCAGGACGTCATGTAAAGTGCCGTATTCACTGTCTACACCCCAATGCTCCGACCGGGGTGTTCCGCCGCCATCGATCCGCGTACGAAGCGGCTGGCTCATCGCGTAGGCGCCCGATCGAACGAACCATGGGCGCGTAGCGACTTGTGGTCAGCGACGCCGTCACGCTCACGCGTCGAATCGCGGCGCTTGCAGGCACTCGCGGCCACGGGAGCGGAGATCGCAGTCGCCGGTGACAAGGACGATTTCCGCATAGACCTAATCATCCCCTCTCCCGGCAAACCAGACGCTCGGTGCGAGTGTCCTACCGCATGGCGGTGGCCGGGAATAGCCCAATTGGGTCATGTTGAACCCCCCAAGGCGTGCAAGAGGATCACCTTCATGGCCGGACTCGACCTGCTCAAGAGCTTGAAAGAACAGCGCGAGCAGCTCCGACTGCGAAGTGACCGATAGCTTTCGGTAGATGCGCTTGGAGTGATTGCGCGCAGTGTCTGGCGATATTTCGAGAATCCTGGCGACAGACTTGGCGCAGTTTCCCCGCAACAGGAGATGGGCCACCTGCTGTTCACGCTCGCTCAAGATCGAGCTTCCGAAGCTCTGGAATGAACGCCTCAGGCTCTCGTGGAACGCCCTGGTGTTCTGGTCAGGTACAACCGACACCTTTGCCATTCTGCGAATCGCATCCCTTACGACGGGAGCTGCCGCCCGCAACCACTCGCAATCCCGCCGCGTGAATTTCACCGATTCGCGTCGGCGCGTCAGCGCCAGGTGCGCGCATGACTGCGGCGAGGAGTCGATCAACAGGCCGATCTCATCCCCGACATCAAGGTGACGGTAGTATCCCGAAAAGTACTCGCTGCGCTGGAAGCCAACCGGAGCGAGATCGACAAGCCGATAGCCTCCATCCGTGCCTCCCCTGAGATAGTGATAGTAGAACGGATCCAGAAGGTACGGCCCGTCCTGATACGGCAGCGGTGGTTCCGTCGGGCCACTGGAGAAGAGAACTGCCGGCGGCGCATGCCGGTAGAGGATCGCAACGAAAAGCGCATCGAATTCGAGGACAACTTCGAGGACGCGCCCCAAGGCACTTGCGATTGCCGGAACCGAGGATTCTGCGGCGACGCGAGCCACCGCCTCGTTCCACGCCGCGAGAACCGGCGCTCCAAGATGCATACGGTCAAGCATTGCGCCGCCCTTCTCCGGGAACTACTTGCCCGTGCGGAATCGCGTCCACGTGCGCGTCAGTTCCCGCGTGAACTCCGCACTCTCTGGCAGGTCCACCGCGAGTTTCGGCATCATCGCTGGCGTAGGAAAGATGTTCTGGTTGTTCTTGATCTCTGCGGCAACGCTCGGCCAGGAGGCGGCATTGCTGTTGGCGAAGCTGAGGAAATTGCTGTTCTTCGCTGCCACCTCGGCACGCGACATGTAGTCGATGAATAGGTGCGCGTTCTTCGGGTGAGACGCGTCCGCAGGGATGGCAAAGCTATCGAAGAACATCACCGCGCCTTCCTTCGGGATGTTGTACTTGATCGTGATGCCTTTGCCGGCTTCTGTAGCGCGGGATCCGGCCTGCAGCACGTCGCCAGACCATCCGAGCGCCAGACAGATCTCACCGTTTGCAAGGTCCTCGATGTACTTGGAGGAATTGATCAGCCGCACGTACGGCCGGATTGCCATCAGCACCTTGGAAGCCGCCTCGAGGTCTTCCGGCTTCTCGCTGTTGGGATCCTTGCCCAGGTAGATCAGTACCGTGCCGATCACCTCGCTTGGGGCGTCCAGCACCGAGATGCCGCACTTGGCAAATCTCTGCGCGACCTTCGGATCGTAGAGCACCGCGAAGCTGTCCACAGGCGCATCGGGCATGGCTTCCCTTACTTTCGCCTCGTTGTAGCCGATGCCCGATGTACCCCACATGTAGTTCACCGCGTGCTGATTTCCCGGGTCGAACAACTCCAGGCGCCCGGTGATTTCCGGATCCATGTTCTTGAGGTTTGGCAGCTTCGCCTTGTCGAGCTTCTGGTAGATGTCAGCCTTGATCTGGCGCGCCAGGAACGTCGTGGACGGCACAACGACGTCGTATCCTGTGCGACCGGCCAGCAACTTTGTTTCGAGCAACTCGTTGGAGTCCATCACCTCGTAGTTGACTTTGATGCCGGTTTCCTTTTCGAAGTCCGCGATGACCGTGGGCTCGATGTAATCGGACCAGTTGTAGACGTTCAGCACCTTTTCGGCATCTGTGTCGATCACGGCGCCGGCGGCATTCGTCTTCGCGGGCTCCACCGGCTTGTCACCGCAGGCAGCGACCAGTGCGGCAAGCACCACAAGACCGACGATGGATCTGGATTGCATCGACATGGCGAACTCCCTGCTTAATGCTGAGACTGGAGACGAGCGCGTTTGCCGTGCGGCAAATGTACGCTGGACATCACGGCGCCCGGGCGTAGACCTGGCGACCGCCGAAATACGTGTATCGGACCTTCAGATCACGGAATGCCGGCGTCAGGGGCTGCGGCACTTTCCCGCTCAGCACGACGAAGTCCGCCCACTTGCCGACCGTGATTGAACCGATCTGGTCCTTCCACTCCGTCATCGATGCGCCCGCCTGCGTGTAGGCGTGCAGCGCTTGCTCGAAGTCCACCTTCTGCTCCTGATGCCACGGCTTTCCTTCGTAGAAGCCGAAGGGGCTGGTGCGGAACGTGGCATCAGCGATCTGGGTCAGCGGATCTAGCGGAGAAGTGGGATAGTCCGCGCCGAACACCAGCGGCACACCGGTATCGAGCAGGGCTTTCCAAAGGTAGGCCCACTTCTCCCGCTCTGGCCCCACGCGCGTTGGCACGTAGGCGATCGAGTTTGTGCCGTGATTGGGCTGCATCGAGGCAACGACGCCAAGCGCCTTGAACCGCGGCATGTCCTCGGGGTGAACCAGCTCAAGGTGCTCGATACGGTTGGGATGCGGAACCGCATTGTCCTTCGCTGCCTCGAAGGCATCGAGGCTGGCCTTTACTGCTGCATCACCGATGGAATGGATCGCGACCGGCAGGCCGGCCGCTGTCACTTTCCGGACCTGGACCTTCAGATCTTCGGGCCCCGTGATGTATTCGCCCTTCCAGTTCTTGCGGTCTTCATACGCCTCCCGCAATACAGCGGTATGCGACGAGAGCACGCCGTCATTGATCAGCTTCACGTAGCCCACGGTGAGCAGAGGCCCCATGCTGCCTTCCTTGCCGGTGGCGGAAACCCGGCGCGTTGTGGAAGCCTTCACCTCAAGGATGCTGCGCAGCTTCGCGTCGTAGTCCTTTCCTTGTTCGGCCGGCCCCCAATGGCCGTACCAGATCCGCAGTGTTGGGTCACCGTGCTCCACCAGGTCAACGTAGTCCTCGATGCTCCCCATCTGGTGCAAGCCAGTAATTCCGAAGGAGTTGGCGTACTTGAACATGCGCGCCAGCCCCTCATGGCGCTGCGCGTCAGTACGTGCCGGGATGATCCGCGACACGATGCTCTGCGCACCCTCGAGCAGGATGCCGGTGGGTTGCCCTGAGGAATCAACCACGATCTTTCCGCCCGGTGGCACCGGCGTCCTGCCGGTGACGCCTGCAAGCTGCAGAGCCTTGGTGTTGGCCCAACTGTAGTGGCCGTCGATGTGGTTCAGCAGAATGGGCCGATCGGCAACGACGGCGTCCAGCATCTGCCGCGTGGGATACACGCCATCGGACAAGGTGTGGTCCCAGCCGCCGCCTGTCATCCACTCGCCCTTCGGCATGCGCGCGTCGGCCTCGCGAATCTTGCGAAGCCATTCCTGCTTGTCGGCGATGTAGGAGATGTCAACGCCCGCCACGTAGGGTGAATCGCCACTGACATGCGAGTGGCCGTCGATGAACCCCGGCGTGACCGTGCTGCCCCCGGCATCCACGATCTTCGTGTCCTTGCCGGCCAGTCGGCGGATGTCGGCAGTGGCCCCCACGGCGACGAAGCGGCCGTTGGATACGGCGAATGCCTCGACCCGTGGCTGACCCGGATCCACTGTGTAGACGTCGGCATTGACCACGATGAGCTGCGGAGCGGGACCATCGTTGCGGGCACCGCAGGCCACCAGCGCGATGGCCAACACTGTGGCGAAGCCTAGCCTCGCGGCCGGGAGCCCAAGGAGCGTAGCTGCACTTCCAAACTTCGTCTCAACCATCTCTGGCCTCCCTGTCTGGAAGGAATACGCTCCAATCCGCGCATCCCTTGTGGTTAATCATCTTAACCACGGGCATTGTGCTGCACAATCATGGTTGTCGCAACCAAGGGTTAAGTTGGTTAACCGCAGCGGATACTTGCCTCCGGCATCCCGCAGGAATTCGCCGCCCCGGCAACCACCTCCCATCCGGGGGTTGCGTGCCGGCACCGTCACGAACACAGGGGGTTGGGTCGCCGATTTCGGGGGAACCTTGTAAATGCATGCGCGCCCTGCGACAGTCTTGCGATGCACAAAACCCCATCGCCGGCGCGTCCGAAGAAGCCCGGAAGCCCTTCCCGGCCGGCAGGCACACAGACCAGTGAGCGGATTCTCGACGAGGCGGAGCGCCTGATCGCGACCCGGGGAGTTTTCGGGTTTGCGCTCAGGGACATCGCGGACCCGTTGCGCGTTCGGGTACCCGCCATCTACAAGCACTATGAGAGTCGTGACGATGTGCTCGTCGCGGTAGCGCGCCGATTTGTCGCGTTACTCTCGAAGCAGTTCAGCTACGATGCGGCTGCCCTGTCGCACCCGAAACAAACTCTCCAGACTGTGATCGAGGAGTTTGCCCGCTTTCACCTGACCCACCCGGCCTATGTGCGTCTGTCGCTGATCGATTTCGCCACCCCAGACGGAGGAAGTGAGTACATCCGGCTCGCCGCCGGCGGACCCTTTCGCTCCAATCTGAATGCCGGTCCGCTTGCGCCCATGCACCGTCGCCTGCGCCAGCTGCTTGCTGCAGGAGCAAAGGCAGGAGTCTTCCGCGAGATCAGCGAGGTCGACTTCTACCGCCTGATCAAGTCTGTACTCCTGGTACGACTCGTATTTCCAGATGACTTGCTTACCACCACACCAGTCAGTGCTGCGGACAGGCGCAAAGTGGAGAGAATGCTCTGGGAGACGGCCCTGCGCCACGTCACCACCAGCCTCTGATGGGTCGGCCGGCAAGGGCGCCAGCGTGCGTGGCTAAGTCGGCATCAATGTGCCGGTGAGCATCCCTCGCCGCGACACGTAGCTGGCGAGCGGGTCCTCATGGTGATGGGTGGCCGAGGACACTGCGTCGATGAACAGGGAGAAGAGCTCCGCCTGTGAGTTGACGTCGAGTTTGGAATAGATATTGCGGCGATGCAGCTTGACCGTTGCCGGTGAGATTCCCAGTACCTCCGCAGCGCCCTTGAGCGAATACCCCCGCAGCACCAACTGTGCGACCTGGCATTCGCGCTCGGTGAGAATGGTCTTGCCGAAGCTGCCGATGGCCCTGGCCAATACGCTCTTCAACATTCCGGCGTCCGCGTCTATCAGCTCAGGCCGCAGGTCACGCCAATGCCGCACCACAGCCGCTTCGACAACTGGGGAAATACTGCGCAGCAGCTCAACCTCCTCGGGGTTGAACATTGAGCTGTCCTGGGATCGGCACAGCGAGATGGCCACCTTGGTTCGGTGGTCCAGGGTGATCAGGTAATTGAACTCGTCCATCAGCCCGCAATGGCGGTAGTAGTCCCGGTAGTACGCACCCTGGGTGAAGCTGTCCGGCGCGATCTGGTTAAGACGATACAGCCCATCGCGCTCGTCGTCGGTGGCCAGCTGGTAGAACGGATCCTGGCGGTAAGACCCGTTGAGATATGCCTGGATGTCCGAGAGGCCGCGGGCAGTGCGCCAGTCGTTGAACAGGACTCGGGGCTGGGAGCCCTTGCGGACGAGCAGGATGAGTCCGGCATCGATCCGCAACTGCTCTTTCAGGGATTGGGTCAGCTTCTCCTGAAAGTCCAGGCGGCCCATCGCTGCAATCAGGGAGATAGCCAATTGACTGCTGGAAAACGACTGCATCATGTGATGAACACCCGTAGGCCTCCCGGTCACCCGCCAAGGCAGCTTTCTGCCCGAAGACTATTTCCGTTGGACCAAGGTCGCAAGCAATCCCGCGCGCTTCCGCAACTGCCGAAGTTGTTCAGGTCCGATTTCGAAGGGCGGACGGGGTCGACGGCTCGCGGCCATCCTAGCCTTTTGGAGTATTCCCCGGCGAGGCTCGATGGCGGTTAATCCGAATCATCACCGCCTGCAATTCCTCGCGATGGCGGCCTATCCGAGGTTGGGGAATGAACAAGGTAATCAAGATCGGTCGTGACGGCGTTGGCGCAGTTGCACTGGAGAAATGCAGCGTGGTTCCGGCCGAAGCGATCCTCTCCGGCTTCGCCAGTGAACTGGCAGCAATTCACTTCGAGCGAGCGGATGGCTCACTGGTGATCGGCACGTGGCAATCGACGCCGTACGCCGAGATGCTGTCCTATCCCGGCGGCACTGAGTACAGCGTAGTCCTCTCCGGCAAGGTTGCGATCACCAATCCGGACGGAACAGTCGAAACCTTTGGGGCTGGGGAGAGCTATATCCTGCCCGCAGGGATCGAAGTGCGTTTCGAAGTGCTCGAGACCATGCGCAAGGTGTATGTGCTCTTTACGGAGAAGCCGGTCCACTAGGCCGGGCATGCATCGTGCCCGGCATCAGCAACCTCGCGCTGCGCGACGTCGCGATGAAGCCGTTCTGGCTTGATCGACCTGACGCGCCACTCGCCCTCCCGCCGCTTGAGGAAGATTCGAAGGCAGATCTCCTTGTGGTGGGAGGTGGCTTCACCGGGCTATGGGGAGCTATCCAGTCAAGGCAGGCCCATCCAGAACGGGATGTCATCCTGATCGAGAAGGACGAGGTCGCCACCGGCGCGTCGGGCCGACCCGGCGGCGTGGTTTCAACCTCCGTCATGCATGGGCTGTCGAACGCGTTGCGAATCTTTCCCCGCGACATTGCCGAGCTCGAACGCCTGGGGAAGGAGAACATCGCGGGCATGATGGCTACCATCGAGCAGTTCGGCATCGACTGCCACGCCGAATGGGGCGGCGAATTGACCGTAGCCATCGACGCCGCCCATGTCGAGGCGTTGCGCCAGGAGCACCGGCTGCACCTGCGCTACGGTCACAATTCCGTGCTTCTCGATGAGGCAGCTGTGCAGGCCGAAATCAGATCGCCGCGCTACAAGGCCGCGGCCTGGTCCAAGGATGCCAGCGGTACCGTGCATCCCGCGCTGCTCGCCTGGGGATTGAAGCGCGCCGCCATCGAACTTGGCGTCCGCGTATTCGAGCATACGGAGCTGTTGTCGCTGACCGACCAAGGCGATCGCATTACGGCAATGACGGGCCGTGGTAGCGTCACCTCGCCACGCGTACTGCTCGCCACCAACGCCTTCGTCGCCGGACACAAGCACATCAAGCACCGCGTGGTGCCCGTGCGCGATCGAGTGTTGGCCACCGAGCCGCTGACGCCATCCCAGATGGACAGTATCGGCTGGAAGCACCGTCAGGGGGTCTATGACACCCGCACGCAGATGAACTATATGCGTCTGACAAGGGACAACCGGATCATCTTCGGGGGGCGCCTGGCCTATTCTTTTTGCGGCACGCCCTTCCCGGCAGTGGACCGCGACACCGCGACCTATGCCCCCCTCGCGCAGGCCTTTTTCGAGACTTTTCCGCAGCTGGAGGGCGTGCGCTTCGCCAATGCTTGGAGCGGACCGATCGACCTGACCACGCGCATGGCCGTACATTTTCAGCGCTACCATGGCGACAAGGTCGTTTATGCCGGCGGCTATTCCGGCTTCGGCGTTTCTGCGTCCCGTTTCGGGGCAAGGATCGCCCTCGACATTCTGGATGGCTCACAGGCACCTGAGAGCCGGCTCGAATTCGCAACCACCATGCCCACCAGGGTTCCGCCTGAGCCCTTCCGTTGGCTAGGCGCGCAGATAACCATGTACGCGCTCGACACCGCGGACAGACAGGGCGGATGGCGGCGGCCCTGGCTCAAGGCGATTTCGGCGATGGGCTTCCCGCTCAACTGAGCGAACCAGGCACGTGGTCCAGGCCGAGTCACTCCCTGTCGGTCAAGCGCTGACGCTGCTGCACAGCAGCTTCACGTCGAGGAACTCCTCAGCGCCGTAACGGGAACCTTCCCGCCCCAGTCCGGATTCCTTCACCCCGCCAAAGGGCGCAACCTCGGTGGATATGAGCCCGGTGTTCAGGCCCACCATCCCGTACTCCAAGGCTTCCCCAAGCCGCCAGATGCGAGCCGCATCGCGCGTATACACGTACGCCGCCAGCCCGGCCGACGTGTCGTTGGCCAGCCGGATGGCCTCCTGTTCGCTGGCAAAACGCACGAGCCCTGCGACGGGTCCGAACGTTTCCTCCCGGAAGATCAGCATGTCCCGGGTGACGCCTGACAGGACGGTGGGCGCAAAGAAGCGCCCTGCCGGACCCGATCGGTCGCCGCCGACGAGGAGCCGTGCTCCTCTGTCCACGGCATCGCGCACATGTCGCTCCACCTTGAGGACTGCCGGTTCATTGATCAGCGGCCCCTGGTCCGTCGCACCTTCAAGGCCATCCCCGATGCGGAGCGCGGCCGCAGCAGCGCTCAGTTTGCGGGCGAACTCGTCGTATACGGCCTCGTGCACCAGGACCCGATTGGCACAGACACAAGTCTGTCCGGTGTTCCGGAACTTGGAGGCCATGGCGCCTTCAACTGCGCGGTCCAGGTCCGCATCCTCGAAGACGATGAACGGCGCGTTGCCCCCCAGCTCGAGGGACACGCGCTTGACCGTGTCCATGCACCGCGCCGCCAGTCGCTTGCCTACGGCGGTCGAACCCGTGAATGTCAGTTTCCGGATACGGGGATCTCCCGTCAGCACTTCGCCGACGGCGGCAGGATCCCCGGTTACGACATTCAGAACCCCAGCCGGAATCCCGGCCTCTGACGCCAGATAGGCCAATGCCAGCGCCGAGAATGGTGTCAGCTCGGAAGGCTTGAGCACGACGGTACAGCCCACGGCCAGCGCCGGGGCCACCTTGCGGGTGATCATCGCGGCAGGGAAGTTCCAAGGCGTGATTGCGGCAACGACGCCCACGGGTTGCTTGATGACCACAAGCCGCGTATCCGCGCGGTGCCCCGGGATCGTATCGCCATAGATGCGCTTGGCTTCCTCGGCGAACCACTCGATAAAGGAAGCCGCATAGGCAACCTCTGCGCGCGCTTCGGCGAGCGGCTTGCCCTGCTCGGCAGTCATCAGGCGCGCCAGATCCTCACCGTGTGCCACCACCAGCTCGAACCAGCGCCGCAGGAACCTCGACCGGTCCTTGGCCGCTAGGCTGCGCCAGGACGCCAAGGCTCTATGCGCCGCCTCGACCGCGCCTTCCACCTGTTGTCGAGACAGGCGGGGGACCGACCCAAGCGGTCTGCCCGTAGCGGGATTGAGTACGGGAATACTCCCCTCTCCCTCAGTCCATTCGCCTGCAACGAATGCCGTCTCCCGCAGCAGGCCCGGATGCGCAAGCGCCAGGCGGGCCTGCTCGATCCGCGTGTCCAGATCTCCGACAGGTTTCATGGGTTGCTCCGGGCCAGCTGCAGCGCTTGGCCGAGAATATCGAGGCCCTCCTCCAGAACCTCATCCGGTACCGTCAACGGCACGAGGACGCGGATCGTCTCACCGTGCGCGCCGCAGGTCAGGATGACAAGCCCGTGCTCGAACGCGAGCCGCGTAACGCGCTTCGCCGCGGCGCCATCGGGCTCATCACCGCTGCCGGCCGGGACGACATCGAATGCAAGCATGGCGCCCAGACCACGCAGGTGGTCTATCGACTGCAAGCGTGCGTCTGCGGTAAATCCGGCGATGCGGCTTCGAATCCTGGCGCCGAGGGCCTCGGCGCGGGCCAGCAGGCCCTCCTGCTCGACCACATCAAGCACGGCCAACGCGGCGGCGCATCCGATCGGCGACCCGCCATAGGTTCCCCCCAGCCCACCCGGCTCGACGCGATCGATGAGATCGGCACGGCCGATGACGCCCGACAGCGGAAAGCCACCCGCCAGGGACTTGGCGACCGTGACCAGGTCCGGCTCGACGCCGAAGTGCTCGATCGCAAAGAGCTTGCCCGTGCGACCGAACCCAGACTGCACCTCGTCGGCGATCAGCACGATCCCGTGCTGATCGCAGATCCGGCGTAGCACAGCCAGCAGTTCCCGGGGAGCAACGTGGAATCCGCCTTCACCCTGCACCGGCTCGATGAGAATCGCGGCCACGCGCGAGGGCTCCACGTCCGCGTGGAACAGCTCCTCGAGGGCGCGCAAGGTATCGGCTACCGTGACGCCAAGGTGCTCACGGGGAAAGGGCAATCGGAAGACATCAGCCACGGCCGCAGGCACGCCGCGCTTGTAGGGTGAAATCTTGCCGGTCAGTGTCGCCGTCAGCTGAGTGCGGCCATGGAATGCGCCCGAGAATGCGATGACCGCCGGGCGCCCGGTCGCAACTCGGGCGATCTTCACGGCATTCTCGACCGCCTCCGCACCCGTCGTCTGAAACACGGTCTTCGCGGGGCCGCGAAACGGCGCCAGCGCATTCAGCCGTTCCGCCAGCGCCACATAGGGCTCGTACGCCATGACCTGGAAGGCCGTGTGTGTAAAGCAGTCGAGCTGGCGCAGGACCGCCTCCATCACCCGGGGGTGGCGATGCCCGGTCGCAAGCACGCCGATGCCGCTGGCGAAATCAATGTAACGTCGGCCTTCGCTGTCCCAGATTTCCGCGTTCTCGGCACGGCTCGCAAAGACTGGCGTGGCCGTTGCAACGCCGCGCGCGACGGCATGCTGCCGCCGCTGGGCCAGATCCACAGGAGTCGTCACAGGCTCGCGCACTGCCATAGGGAACTCTCTTTGCGGTGAAGCAGGGAGTCTTCCATGCGCCCGAGGTCGCGGGAGGTGCGCGAAGGATTCGCAATTGGTGTATATCATGCACCACATGGGCCGCATGCGATCTGTATCCAACTCGCTTCCTCCCGTTGCACTGCTTCGTGCCTTCGAAGCCGTCGGCCGGTCGAGTGGCATCCGAAGCGCCGCTCGCGAGCTGGATCTGGATCACACGGTGGTTAGCCGGCACATCCGGGCACTGGAAGCCTGGGCCGGTGTCCCCCTGCTCACACGGACAACGGGCGCGGGCATCTTGCTCACGCCCGAGGGCGCCCGGTACCACCAGCGGATCTCGGCGGCCCTGGCCGAGATGACCGACGCAGGCATCGAGCTTCGAAGCCGGAGCAAGGCCCGCCCGCTGGTTGTCTGGTGCGTCCCCGGACTTGCGGTGCAGTGGCTCATTTCGCGGTTGGCGCATTACCCGGGACGCAACTCCGTGGAGCTCCATCCGACGGACCGCAGTCCGGACTTCGGCAGATTCGAGGCGGATGCGGATATCCGGTACGTCTTCGCGAGCAGCGCCCATCGCGGTGCCGTTGCAACAACCGGGGTTCGCTGGGTGGAAATCGCACGCCCGGCAGTCGTACCCATCGCGAGCGCCGCATTCGCAGCACGGATGCGCAACACCCGCACGCCAGCAGACTTGTTGTCGGCTCCACTGCTGCACGAGGAGAGCGATGCGCAGTGGCGCGCGTGGCTCACTGCACACGGTGTTGCCCTGCCGACGGGCGCTCTGCCCGGTCCACGCCTCTGGCACGCGCATTTGGCACTGGAAGCGGCACGTTGCGATCAGGGCGTCGCACTGGCGAACCCGTACCTCATCCAGAACGACCTGGCCTCGGGTCGCCTGTTGCAGGTTTCCGTGGCAGCCGGGCAGAAGCGGGTCGCGCTGGGAAGCTATGTCTTCGCAGCGCGGGCCGATCGCTGGCAATCCGCCGCGATTGTCCAGTTCCGCCGCTGGCTGAAGTCAGCGGCGCGCCTGGACGCTCAGGATTAGTCGCGGGTTCCGCTTCTCCCGTGAACCCAAGCGGCGCAAAGCTCAGCGCCCTCGACCTGACATCCCGACTTTGTCCCATCGGGACCTATAGTCTGCAGGCTAGGGTACTGCTCCAGATAAGGTCGAATCGAGTCTGAGAAACTTAGGGGGTACATGCGGGGGTACCATTCTGGGCCTGCAAGAATTCTCCAAACTGTTCAGGGTCTTAGAGACAACTCTCGAGTCCTCTCCTGGGCACCATGACCCCGCTCTTTGCGGGGTTTTTTGTTTCTCGGCGCGGTTCGCCGCTCGCAGCCTATTCGGACTTCGTGGGCTGGAAGAACGGCTCGC
>Ga0075163_10004950_pt1 | contig 17840 bp, 15 predicted proteins | sample JI1023141ADNA_FD_71478 | JGI IMG/M metagenome (GOLD analysis project Ga0075163, IMG submission 71478) | Wastewater effluent complex algal communities from Wisconsin, to seasonally profile nutrient transformation and Carbon sequestration -... | ecosystem: Engineered > WWTP > Effluent > Algae...
GTTTTTAAAATAGCGGCCAGAGCAAAAGCGATCATCAAGAAAACTGTTCCACCTGCCAGCGTTGATGAAACATAGTCTTTTAAGATTACATCAACACCGCTCGATTTTATAACACCGCCAAAGGCTCCTCCAGCCCCGGTAATCAGAATAATGATGCCCGCGTCTTTAAGCGCTTCCGAAATCCATGTGGGCCATTCACCTTTTTGCTTGCCTGCGATTAAGAAAAAGGAACACACTAATCCAATCAACAGCGCTAATGATGGATTTCCTGCGATCTGAAAAAATGACGACCATGATTTGAGTGCTGGAATTAGACCCGGGAGTGAACCACAGGAAATCAGAATAATTGGAAGAATCAAAGGGAGAAAAACAAATATCGAAGCGTGTTTACTCGCATTGGTTTGGATGTGTGTCGATTGATTAGTCTCAATGGTAGCGCCAAATTTTTTTGAAAAAAGATACGCAACCACCGCAACGGGTATTGAACCAACCAGGCCAACTAAAATAACCAGTCCAAGATTTGGAGTAAGGCCTAGATTAGCAGCCGCGGCCAAGGGACCGGGTGTAGGTGGAACCAACGTATGAGTGGTATAAAGGCCTGAAGATAAGGCGAGGGAAAGTTGAGTCGCATTTGTACTTGACGAGGCGAGCGCTGGAACAATTCGCGAAAGAATAATAAATCCGGAATCGCAAAAGACGGGAATGCCAACTAAAACTCCGATCATAGTCATCGCCATCAACGTTTTTTTTGGACCAAAGCCTGAGATTATTTTATTGCCGATCGAAGTCATTGCCCCGGTTCTTTCCATAACAATGCCGAGACAAGAGCCAATAGCAACTAAAAATCCGATTTGTTGAAGTAATGATCCAAAACCAACTTGCATGGATGAAATGATCTCGAGCAATGGCTTACCCATTATACTCCCAAATAGAATCGATGCCAGAAACAATGAGAAAAATGGGTGAAGTTTTAAATACCTTGATGCAGCAATGAGTGCGGCAATTGAGATTATAAGCGCGATGATGATTTGAAGCATTCCCGTTCTTAGGTTCGGAATGGATAATAGTCGAAAACCTGACCTGCTTTAAATTCTGATTCTTCAGCAGGTAACTCAATAAAGCCATGAACATCTTTCAGGTTGGCAAAATCGCCTGAGCCGCCCCCTGCCTTTGGAGTTGCCAAAAGCTGGCCCTTTTCATTTTGAATGTTTACTTGTAGAAAATAAGTAAGGGTTGGTTTAAAGGAGAAGTCTTTAATAAGCACAGCTGTTTTTCGTTCGATTTGTCCACCAAGGCTTTTTACCAACCAGGGTTTAATGTAGCGGTAAAAGCACATATAGGTGGAAACAGGATTCCCCGGAAGGGCAAACACAACATGTTTGGAAGAAGTGCCAAACCAAAGTGGCTTGCCCGGTTTTTGACTTACCTGATGAAAGCGTTTTTGAATTCCATTGCGCTCCAGCGTTTGAGGAACGAAATCAAATTTTCCTTTTGATACTCCGCCCGAAAAAATGATTAGTTGATAGTGCTCCAGAATTTTACGCACCTCGGTTTCGAGAATTTCAGGTTGGTCCGGAATATGAAACTGATCAGCGACACAACCTACCTCCAGTAATGCGGCTTGCAAAGCATAACTATTTGATCTGCGGATTTGATAGGGAAGTGGAATGAGGTCTACAGGAATCAATTCATCTCCTGAGGATATGATTGCTGTTTTAGGAAACGAGGAGACAGAAACTTTTTTCATTCCCACCGAAGCCATCAACGCAACTTCAGCAGGTGAAATCTTTATGCCGGGTGCAAGCAAAACCTCATTGCGTTTTGCATCCTGGCTCTGTCGGTGAATGTTGTCGCCCTTTAGTATTTCATTAATCAAAACAGTAGCAACCTGTGCTTTTATTTCGAGGTCTTCATATCGGATAACCGTGTCGGTGCCAACAGGTAACATGGCGCCTGTCATTACCTCAACGCAAGAATCGGATTTGTTTAATCGCACTTGTTGCTGACCTGCCGCCTGAATGCTTTCGATTGGGAATTGTCGGGTTCCTTTTTTCCACACTTCCGAGTCTATCGCGATGCCATCCATGGCTACCCGGTCGAAGGGTGGAAAATCACGATCGGCCTGAACTTCTTCGCGCAGAATTCTTCCGCACGATTCCTGTATAGAAATCTCTTGCAGCCCCGTTTCAATAGAGTGGGAGAGAATAATTGAAGAAGCTTCTGAAACGCTTATCATGAATTGTTACCTTTGATTTAACTGCGCTTTCAACTACTATGACGAAACAATTTACACATATTGACGCCTCTGGCAACCCCCAAATGGTGGATGTGTCCGATAAAAAAGTTACGAGACGAATAGCCCGGGCGCAAGCTGTTGTGTTTTTGGGGAAGGAAATCTTGTCTCATATGAAAGGCGATGAGCTAATAACCAAAAAGGGCCCTGTTTTTCAGACCGCTATTATTGCTGGAGTAATGGCTGCTAAAAAAACTCATGAGTTAATACCATTTTGCCATCCAATAGGTCTGGAAGATTGCAAGGTTCGGATTTCTGTTAAGAAGAATAAAGCAATAATTGAAACAGAGACTGCAATCACTTCAAAAACAGGTGTAGAAATGGAAGCCCTGACAGCAGCTTCGGTAGCTGCACTTACTGTTTATGATATGTGTAAAGCACTCTCGCACGAGATTATTATCGGAGAGATAAAATTGATGGAAAAGCGAGGTGGCAAGAAAGATTTTCTAAGAAAAAAGTAATTGGCTTTCCTTTACGGATTTGTGTTCACAATTGAACGAAAGGTATCTTATTTCTATAAGTACCAATTTATTAACCGGTTAAATCAGGTGTGTTTAATTGATTTTGTAAGCAATATTTTTTTTGCAATCGAGTGAATTGTCAATCGTCTTATGGAATTCACTTTTTTCGAACTTTTTGGAATGCTTCTTGTTAAATTTGTATGTCTAAATACGTTGGCTTATGAAATCAATTGGAAGAAATCTATTACATGGCTTTCAACTGAACCCAATTAATCGGGATTTGTTGATCGTTATCTCGTCAGGATTGTTAATCGCGATAGCAATTATTACCCTTATGGTGATGATTGTAAGTCAGATTTAAAAAGATCAGGGATGGGCTGATACCCACTGATCACCATCTTCAAAAAATTCCTTTTTCCAAATCGGAACGGTTTGCTTCAGGCTGTCTATTATAAATTGACAAGCTGAGAAGGATTCCTTTCTATGAGGTGTGGACACTGCTACTACAACGGCAATTTCGCCAGGCAGTAAGGTTCCAACCCGGTGGCTAACAGCCCACCCTGTTAGTTTCCATTGCTGTGATGCTTGATCAATAATTTTACGAATTTCCGAAACAGCCATGGGTTCATAGGCTTCATACTCCAACTGAGTCACTTTTTTTCCAGAAGTTTGGTTTCGAACAGTACCAATAAAGGTGTTGATAGCACCCGCTTCTTTTAATGAAGCAGCGTCAATCACTTTTTGGATTTCAATAGGTTGTTTGGTGATTTCAATCATCCAGCTCCTGAATATTAAATGTGAAATTTTGAATTCCCTATCCTCCGCTAACCGGTGGAATTAACGCAATCTCGTCTTTCTCAGAAAGCACCTTTTCGTCTGCCACATATTCTTGATTAACAGCAATAAAGAGCGAATTCAATTTGTCCAGTTGAGGGTATCGCGTTGACAAGGTCTTACGCAAATCACCCACCGAGCTTCCATTCATATCCAATTCTACCTCCCGACCACCCAAAATGTCGCGGGAGATTCCAAAAGTTTTGATTTTTACGATCATCAGGCAAATATACATACTCAACACATTCGTATAATTCCATCGATCATATCTATCTTTCGTGTTCAATGCATACCTCGCAACTATATGATAACCACGGTAGGCCCATTAATTACTTGCGGCTGGCGGTAACGGACCGGTGTAACCTGCGTTGTTTTTACTGCATGCCCGAGGAAGGTATCAAGTATCTTCCCAAAAAAGAACTCCTCACTTTTGAAGAAATAGAACAACTCATTTCGCTTTTGGCTTCGATGGGTATTTCCAAAATCCGGTTAACTGGGGGTGAGCCATTCGTGCGAACTGACCTGATGAGTTTAATCCGAAGAATTACCAGTATTGAAGGTATTCAGGATGTGCACATCACCACGAATGGAATTCTTACCGGGCCTCATATTCCAGAACTCAAATCGTTGGGAATTGGGTCAGTTAATTTAAGTCTGGATACATTGGATCGAGATCGTTTCAAAATGATTACCCGCAGGGATGAGTTTGAGAAAACATGGGACACACTACAACAACTATTGAAAGCTCAAATTCCGGTGAAGATCAATGCAGTGGTTATGGATGGAAAAAATATTGAAGATATACTTCCATTAGTAGAATTAACCCGTCAGCATCCGGTTTCAGTTCGTTTTATCGAGGAGATGCCCTTTAATGGAGAAGGAAACCATTATGCGACTTTATCGTGGACGTACAAAAAAATTCTGGATCTGATCCAAAGTCATTATCCATCCATTGAGCGTTTACCGGATCCACCACAATCAACTTCGTTCAATTACAAAATTCCCGGTCATGCCGGAGATGTTGGCGTTATTGCAGCGTTTAGTCGCACGTTTTGTGGCACGTGTAACCGCATTCGTGTAACCGCTCAAGGTGTATTGAAGACATGCCTGTATGACGATGGGGTGTTAAACATCAAAAACCTGATGCGCGAAGGAAGGAGTGATGATGAAATTAAAGCAGAGTTACTGAAGGCATTCAGCAACCGCCCCAAAGATGGATTTGAGGCGGAGGAAAGAAGAAAAAGCGGGGCCCCGGCAATTGAATCAATGTCAACAATTGGTGGATAAATTAATAACTATGATAAGATCACTTTTTTTTGGAGTATTTATTTTGGTAAGCCTTCCAGCGTTTTGTCAAAAGGAAGCTGGGCAAACGACTTCATTCATCGTCTCGGGAGATGTTAAATCTCCGGTAACGATCACCTTAAATGATATATTGAAATCTCCGGAAATGGCTATCGGAGATGTTATCATTACAAATCATTTGGGCGAAAAGAAAAGTGAGCAGAAGGCAATCAAAGGAGTACGGTTAAAAGATATTCTAGCGAGTGTGGAATTAAATAATGAAAGCCCGAAGGTTTTAAGTGAGTACTATTTCGCATGCAAAGCAACGGATGGTTATTTGGTTGTTTATTCATGGAACGAAATATTTAATTCTCCTTCAGGTGAATCAGTATACTTGATTACATCTAAAAATGGCGTGAGTGCTAAGGATTTGGAGGAATCAATTCTGATGATATCCCCAAAAGACTATAAGACGGGTCGTAGGTACATTAAATCCCTTGCGTCCATTGAAGTGAAAAGGGCCCAATAGTCATGGAGTTGTACATTCTGTTGATTTCATTTTTCTTCATTGCCCTGATTTACTCTTCGGTTGGTTTTGGTGGTGGTTCGAGTTACCTGGCACTCATGGCGCAGCCTTTCTTTGGTTTGTTGCCTGAAACTATTCGACCCGCGGCATTGCTTTGTAATATAGTGGTGGTGACGGGTGGAGTGATTATCTTCTATCGCGATGGCAAATTATCTCTCAAAGAAATCTGGCCTTTTTTGGTGGTGAGCGTTCCCATGGCAATGCTGGGCGGTTTTTGGAAGTTGAATGATACTACATTTTTTATCCTATTAGGAATCACACTCTTAGTAGCTGCTGTTTTTCTTTGGATTAAACCTCGTGAGCGAAGTGTTAGGCCGTTGAATGTACCTGGTCAGGTTGTTTTGGGTGGTGGCATTGGTTTGCTTTCTGGCCTGGTAAGTATTGGGGGCGGTATTTTTCTATCCCCAATTTTACATTTAATGAATTGGTCTGAAGCCAAAAAAATTTCTGCCCTTGCAAGCGCTTTCATTCTGGTAAATTCAATTGGCGGATTGATTGGTCAATTCGCATCAGGTTCTCATAACATGAATCTGAATTTTATTTTTCCGTTGCTGCTGGCTGTGTTCGTGGGTGGACAAATTGGTTCGCGTTTGGGATCGAAAACATTTAATTCAGTTTATATCAGGCGCATTACAGCAATCCTTATTTTCGTAGCGGCTATTAACATTTTAAAAGATCATTTATGAAATTCATTTTCTCAATTTTCCTCGTTTGCCTGTCGTTAAGCGCATGGTCACAAAACCGGGTCAACCCGGTGGTTAAAAACTTTGGTGGCATTTTTGAAATCCCCTATGCCGAAGAGAAACCTGACCCAACGCTTGATTACAAAATTATTGTTGAAGTGGTATCCAATACCGAAAAGTATGATTCAATTAACTGGCCATTATTTAATGTGGCGCGACTAATCAACCTGCATGTTATGGGTGGAGTGCCCAAAGAAAAAATTCAGGTGGTGGTGGTCATACATGGAAGTGCTGCATTTACGGTTATGAATAACGAAAGCTATAAAGCAAAATATGGAGTCGATAATCCAAATCTTAAGCTATACCAGGAATTACAGCAGGCCGGTGTAAAAATGTTTGTTTGTGGTCAGTCATTGATCGCTCGAAAAATTGATCGTCTTAAAATGGTGCCTGAAGTAAAAGTGGCTACCTCGGCTTTAACAACCTTAACTACATATCAGTTAAAGGGATATGCCGTATTGAGATTCTGAACCTCTGGTTATTTCTTGTCGAGTGGAATAAACCTGCCCTCATCCACTTTCCCATCCTTTACTGTATAGAGCGTTACCCCCGAAGGCATCACTTCGGTAGCGTCCCGGATAGACTCTACCACGGCTGCGGTTTGTTCGAATCGTGTTTTCTGGCCTTCAGTTTCATACCAAAATACCTGGCGCACATGGTTGTGTCCTGACAAAGCAATGGGGTAGGGATGTGCCTTAATTACGCCAACTACTTCATGCGCATTGGAGACCACATGCCTGAATTGCAGCACTCCGTTTTCCCTTTCCAGGGTACGGCCCGGTCCGGTTTCTGTATAAGGACCTGTGCTTAGACTACCAGAGAAAAACGGCATGTGGTTAAATGTGATAACCGGAGTGGTTTCGGGTACCTCAGCAAGATCGGCTTTTAACCAGGTAAGTTGGGTTGAGTCTACATGGCCATAATACCAAAGGTCTTCAAAGTCAACATCATCCAATCCAACAAAGTGAACGCCACCATAGTTGAAAGAAAAATAGTTGGGTCCCAGGTAGTGGTGATACATTTTCTTTCCGTAAAGGGGATGGGTTTTACTTACCAAGGAAAGATGGCGCTCGATGCCAAAGATTTCATGGTTACCGGGAATGTTCCAGACGGGAACTGAAAATTTTTCAATCTCTTTTTTGTAGAGTTCGAAATAACCAGCGGCCTCTTTTTCAGAAACCCGAAGTGCGTCTTTAACCAGGTCACCCGTAATTAATACAAAGTCCGGTTTGGTGGCGTTAACAATTTCACGCAGTTTTTGCATTCGATCCAAACTCTTTTCGCTGATGTGCGTGTCGGAAGCGTGAAGGAAAGTAAACGAAGTAGGAGCCATCGAACTCACCAATGGAAAATCATAGGCAGATTTTTCTGAAGTAATTTTATGCCACCACTTTGGAGTGCTAAATCCAACGGGTTGACTTATAAATACAAAACCAAATCCCTTTGAGTTACGGATTTCATAATGACCTTTAGCATCCGTTTTTACTACCTGCACCTGGTCGGATAGGGTAACATCTGCGATGCCTTCTTCATTCTTATCGCGAATTCCATTTTTATTTTTGTCGTTATAAACGGTGCCCTCAATTTTATCCAGCAACTGACCCCATGCCCCGGAAGAGCACAGTAGGAAAAGAAATAGAATGAAGTTTTTATGCATAGTATTGAAGATATGATGTTACATAAAAATTTGGAATTGTGTCAGCCTGAGGTTCTCCAAGGCGATTAAATTAGGTCAGTTTTCGAGAGCCTCAAACTGACAGAGTAAACAGTTTTGGATAACATCAGTTGAGTTAAAGGCTTGAATATACAAAATCGCTAAATGAGAGGTTTAATTTCCTCAAACCTTGCTATTTTGCGACCCCTAAGAAACTGTTAAGATGAAAAATATTCGATTTAGTGATCATATACTTCCCCATCTCATAGCAGGTATTGTCTTTTTGCTGGTAACAGTTCTTTTTTTCAATCCGGTTTTCTTTGATAACAAAGCAGTCTCGCAAGGGGATATTGAACAATGGAGTGGGTCATCAAAAGAATTACGCGATTACCGCGATCAAACCGGGCAGGAGGGACTGTGGGCTGGTTCAATGTTCTCCGGGATGCCTGCTTATTTAGTCAACCTGAGTTGGAGTGATGGTGTTGTTGTGAGTATGAAGAAGGTGCTTTCACTATTTCTTCCGCATCCCATTTCCAACATCTTTCTGGCTTTTGTTTGTTATTATATTCTGCTGCTCTCATTTCGCATCCGACCGTGGTTTGCTATTGCAGGCGCTTTAGCATTTGGACTTTCTTCCTATATGATTATCGGGCTTTCGGCAGGCCACAACGCGCGTATTGGGGCCATTGCTTTTATGCCGTTGGTGTTTGCGGGTATTCACCTCGCGTTTTCCGGAAAACGAATTCTGGGTTTTGGGGTAACCGCAGCCGGACTTGCCCTTCACTTACGTGAGAATCACCTGCAGATTACATATTACCTGGTGCTGATTGTTCTCGTGTATGGACTTATTCATTTGATTCTTGCGTTTCGCGAAAAACAACTTGCTGGTTTCTTCAAAACAATTCTCTTATTGATCCCTGCTGTAGTGATTGCCACAGGAACTTTCTTCGGACAATTTTGGGCGATCAGTGAGTATACGCGCTATTCTATTCGGGGGGCTTCTGAAATTGCTGCGAAGCAGAATGCTGAAGATGCTTCCGGATTATCGAAAGCTTATGCATTTCAATACCGGTATGGCATCTGGGAGCCCATGACGTTGTTCATTCCTAATTTCTATGGTGGCAGTAGTCGCACTTTTTTTGTAGAAGATCAGAACAGTGCATCTTACAAAGCACTTGCTCAATTTGGCGACAATGAAACTGCAAATCAATTAGCAAACTACACCTCAGCGTATTGGGGTCCACAGGATTTTACCGTAGGACCTTATTATGCCGGGGCGCTAATTTGTTTTCTCTTTGTGGTTGGGATTCTTTTTGCGGAAAGAAAATATGTATGGTGGCTAATGCCATTAAGTGTATTCAGTATCATGCTAAGCTGGGGCGATAGCTTCTCTTCTTTCAATTACTTCATGTTCGATTATTTTCCGGGCTACAATAAATTCCGGTCTGTCAATTTTGCCCTGGTGATTATTCTTTTCTCAATGCCTTTATTGGGAATGTTGGGGCTAGAGAATTTATTGAAACAAGGTTGGAACAAAGACACACAGAAAAAACTAATCTGGCCGGTCTCTATTGCTGCAGGGCTTTGCCTGCTATTTATTTTGGTAGGTGGCTTCGGAAGTTTCCTTAAACCGGAAGAGGCTCAATTGCCGGTTTGGTTCAGAAATGCCTTGCAAAAGGACAGGATAGCACTTCTTAGATCGGATGCCTGGCGTTCGCTCTGGCTGATTCTGTTATTTAGTGGTGGCATCTTTGCCTTGCTTAAGAATTACCTAAAGCCGGTGATAGTTTATCCGGTGCTAGTGGTATTGATCTGGTTTGATCTTGGATTTGTAGATAGTCGTTATTTCACCAAGGACAATTATAAGCGTAAACGGGAAAATGCTTTTGCTGTAGCTACGGCTGCTGATCAGGAAATTTTGAAAGACAAGAGTTATTACCGGGTTTATAATTTACAGAGCCCGTTCACAGAAGCTCGCACATCCTATTTTCATCACTCCATTGGGGGATATCACGGAGCGAAAATGAGACGTTATCAGGATTTGTATGACTCCTGTATTTCAAAGGACACGCGTCTGCTATTTGAAGATTTTCAAAAGGGCAACCCTCGTTTTAGTGAGTATCGCTCATTAAATATGCTTAATGCCAAATACATTGTATATGGTCCGGATAAAGAAAATGTGATCCTCAACCCAGCTGCTAATGGAGCAGGCTGGTTTGTGAGAGAAGTTGTTCAGGTAAGTTCTCCGGCTGAAGAGTTGGAGCAAACAGGAAGGGTAGATTCCAGAAAGATTGCAGTAGTCAACAGTCGACAGTCGACAGTCAACAGTGGACCATTGACTATGGACAGTCTATCATCAATCCAATTAATTGAAAGAACTCCGCCTTACCTGAAGTATGAATCAGAGTCTAAATCCAATGGGCTTGCTGTATTTTCAGAAATCTATTACCCCAAGGGCTGGCATGCGTTAATTGACGGAAACGAAGTGCCTATACTTCGTGCGAATTATGTATTACGTGCGCTTGAGATTCCTGCAGGCAAACATGTGATTGAATTTAAGTTTGAACCAAAACCATACATGGTTGGAAATAAAATCACGATGGCCTCAGGTTGGTTATTACTTTTAGTTGTGCTGGGTTGTATTGGCTGGAATTTTAAGAATACCCGAACTTGATGAACCCGTTCAAAGAAATATGGTTGAATACTGATAAATGTATTGATTATTATCTTAACTCAACTAATAGCAAACCCTATTTAATTGAATTGGTTTGGATAGTGGGTTTTGTAAACGGAATTAGGATTTGTTTGGATTTTACTTCTGAGCTACGATACTTTCTATTAATTGTAGTTCCGCTTATCACGGTCATTTTATTCAGGACTTTTTATCCTTGGTTATTATTTCAAATTGGAAAATTAGTTGGAGGTCGGGGATCAAAGCAAGATTTAAGATTAATTGTAAGCCTAGCATCAATTCCATACTTGCTGGACTTAGGTTATTTAATACTTGTTATAATTATACCAGGTAATCAAAACAGTAGCTACGGAGCTATTGATTTTTTAGTCTGGGTATTTACTTTGAGAGTATTAATTATTGGAGTAGCTAAGGTTCAGAGAGTGAGCTATGTTTTCTCATTTATGAGTATTTTCATACCATACTTTATGTTATTTGGCATTCGTTTGATTTTATTAAGGTAAATGGAATTGACGAGTTCTCCAGACGATCATAATCCCATCTTCAAATTAGCGGCAGATTTTGTCAATCATACTTCGCGTTCTGTTTTCCTTACGGGAAAGGCAGGTTCGGGCAAAACAACTTTTTTAAAGCACATTGTCAAATCTACTTCCAAGAAATGTGTAGTGGTTGCGCCAACAGGTGTAGCTGCGATCAATGCCGGAGGTGTTACCATGCACTCGTTTTTTCAATTGCCTTTTGGTCCCTACGTGCCGGGCACGCAACATAAATTTAATGGGGTTGAAGTTTCGGATAAAAATACCTTGTTCAGAAACATCCGCTTTAGTCGCGATAAGCGGGACTTGCTGCGCGAGTTAGAATTATTGATCATCGATGAAGTAAGCATGGTTCGTTGCGACATGCTGGATGCAATGGATGCGATCCTTCGGCAATTCAGAAACCGATATCATGAACCATTTGGGGGAGTTCAGGTCCTGTATATCGGAGATTTATATCAATTACCTCCGGTAGCAAAAACAGAAGAGTGGGAGATTTTAAGAGAACATTATGAAAGCCCATTCTTTTTTCACTCCCATGCGGCCATGCAGGCACCGCCACTCTACATTGAGTTGAAGAAAATTTACAGGCAAAGTGATCCGCAATTCATTGAATTGTTGAATCGGGTGCGTAACAATAATATTACCCAGGAAGATTTACAGTTGTTGAACAGCCGCTATGAAGGTCGTTACACGCCACCCGCATCAGAAAACTATATAACCCTAAGCACACATAATTATAAAGCCGATGCGGTCAATGCTTCTGAGTTAGATAAGTTGTCGGGTAAGCTCTATCGCTTTCGCGGAAGTATCGATGGAGATTTTTCTGATAAGTCGTTGCCAACAGAAATAGAGCTAAAGTTGAAGGAAGGCGCACAAGTAATTTTTATTAAGAATGATCAGGACCAGGAGCGCAGGTACTATAATGGAAAGCTGGCGGTTGTCAGTAAAATAAGAGAAGATGAAATTACGGTTACATTCCCTGATACGAAAACGGAGTTAACCATCGAAAAAGAAACCTGGCGAAATATCCGCTACACACTTAATCGTGAAACAGAGAAAGTGGAAGAAGAAGAGATCGGTTCATTTACCCAATATCCTATCCGGTTAGCGTGGGCGATTACAATACACAAAAGCCAGGGTTTAACTTTTCATAAAGCAGTACTCGATGCCGGAAATTCGTTCGCAGCGGGTCAGGTCTATGTAGCGCTAAGTCGCTGTTCTACTTTTGAAGGACTTGTGTTACAATCGAAAATTTCGTTTGACAGTATTTCTACCGATCCGCGGGTGATTGAATTTGCGCATAGAGAACAGGAAGCTAATGAACTGGAAGCCTTGCTGGTTCATGAACAACAGCAGTTTTGGGTGGAGCGACTAATGAAAGTATTTGATTTTGGTCTGGTCATTGAAGAGCTCGAAAGTTTCAAAGAAGGACTGAAGGAGAAAAAATTACCGCAGGCAAAAGCAGCCTTTACAATGGTCGACCAATTATTGGTTGTTGCAAATGAGAAACAGGAAGTGGCAAGAAAATTTCAACCTGAGTTGAGCCGACTGGTTTCATCGGCCCCACAACAGGGAGCTGAGGCATTGACTGCGCGCATGCAAAAAGCCATTGAATATTTTTCAAAAGCAATTTTGGATGAAATGTTAATGCCTTTACAACAGCATGAAGATTCGTTGCGAAAAGTTCCAAAAGTAAAAAAGTATCTGGCGGAAGTAGGTATTGTGCGGCAGGCATTAGCTGCTAAACTCAAACAAATCCAGCAGGCAAGTTATGGCGACCTGGTTTTTTATCAGCCATCGGAAAAAGAAGTAAAGCAACTAGAGACTTTAAAAAAACCTGCCGTTCGCAAAAAAGGAAAACAGGAAAAGGGAAGTAGTTTGCAGGAAACGCTGGCCGCTTTCCGGGAAGGGCAAGATCAGAAAGCCATTGCAAAAAGCAGAAGCCTTGCGGAGAGTACGATTGAAGGGCACCTTGCACAATTGGTAAAGTCTGGCGACATCAAAATCCATGAACTCATATCCGAAGAGCGGATACTAATCATTCAAAAAGCATTGGAAGAGACGAATGAAAGTTCTACCACACCCGTAAAGCAGCGCCTGGGCGATGAGTATTCCTATGGAGAAATCCGGATGGTAGCCAATCACTTAGCCCGCCTGAAAACTGAGTAAGGAGTTATTCGTCCTTCAAAACGTCTACTGGATTTGTTAGTGCCGCTTTCATCGAATGATAACCTGTGATGAGTATTGCTATGAGTAGCGTTCCTAATCCAACCAGGCCATAAATCCACAACGATGGAGTTATTCGATAGGAGAAATCCTGCAACCATTGCTGCATGATCCAATACGAAAGCGGTGCTCCGATCAAAAAGGCAATGAAAATTAATTGTGTGTACCCTTTTGAGATCAGCTTAAGAATATCCAGAACACTGGCACCAGATACTTTTCTGATGCCGATTTCTTTTGTACGCTGCTCTAACGTGTAGATGATCATGCCTAATAGACCTAATGCTGCAATCATAATAGCAAGTGTAGCCATAACTGTTAATGTCTTTCCAAATTGCTGTTGAGTTTTAAATGTATCCGAAAACGCCTGGTCTACAAACTCATATTGTAAGGGCGCATCTCCGGCATGCGCTTTCCAGAGTGTAGTAACTTCAGCAAGTGTATTTTTCCATGATTGACTGGTTTGGCCTTCAATTCTCAATGCCAGATAATGTTTTTCTCCTACTCCAAACAGGTTCTTGGATTTTACGTGGAAGATAGCCATTGGCTCAATTGGATTTTCGAGCGACCAATAGTTAAAGTCTTTCACGACCCCAATCACTTCAAACTTAATTTCACCACCTGGCGATTCGATTTTTTTTCCGATAACAGATTCGTCTGGTACCCAACCAATGCGCCTGACGGCAGCCTCGTTTAAAATAACACGCTCTTCATCACCCGGCCGGTCTTGTGAGAAGTTTCTACCATACTTGAGCTTTATGTCTAGTGTAGGCACAAAGTGCTCATCAGCCGATGTGTAATTCAATGAAAAGGTTTCGTTATTCATTCCATCGGCACTGAATTTATCGCCTCCGTAAATGGTAGGCGGTAAGGAAGAACACAAGGATGCATTTACCACGCCTGTTACTTTCTTAGCCTCATTGGTAATTCCTTCTGCATCCTTAATAAGTTCAACATGATTTATGATAAGCAGATTTTCTTTATCAAAGCCAAGGTCTTTTTCAGATACATAGGTTAATTGTTGAAACACAATGGCGGTGCACACCATCAGAATGATCGAAACGCTGAACTGAAACACCACCAGTGCGCTGCGAAAGGCTTTTCCCTTGCCTGCTTTCAATTTTCCTTTTACTCCTTCAACAGGATGAAATCCGGTAAGAAAGAACGTGGGGTAACTACTGGCAATAACCGCCATCGTCAGGATCAGCGCAAGCAACGAAATCACTAAACTGGAATCACCAAACAAATCAAGCTGCAGTGATTTACTGGTAATCAGATTAAACAGAGGTAGCAATAGTTGTGCAACGGCCAATGCCAACACCAATGAAATCATACAAAATGCCAGTGCTTCCAAAAAGTAATTCAGGCTCAACTCCTTTCTGCCTAAACCTAAAATTTTCCGAATGCTTGCCTCTTTCACTCTGCGAGTAAATTGAGCGGTAGACAGATTCATAAAGTTTACACAGGACAGCAGCAGGATAAACCCGGCCACGCCAATCATGGAGTAAACGATCTTTTTATTGCCGGATTCATTTAACCGATTGTATACTACCTGGTCGGGCAAGTGAATACCCAACATCGGTTGCAGAAACAACTCCCACTTCTTTCCAGACTTAATGTATTCCTCATAAGAAACATTCATAATGCGCTGCAAGGTCTCTTCAGCATATTTGCTTGGAATCTTAGCCAGTTTTGTCAGGGTATTTTGTAAGTCGGTATTTTCTTTCAAAAGAACAAAGGTTTCAAGTTGTGTCCACACCCAACTCCAATGCAGTCTTTCAACAACCGGAAAACTATTCATGGAAAGCAATACAGTAAAATCAATGTATGAGTTCTCGGGAGTGTCTTGCGCAACACCAGTCACTTCATAGGTCTTTTGATTTTCAGCATTACCCAAACGGACGAGTTTTCCTAACGGATCTTCATTCTTAAAATACTTTTTTGCCGTGGATTCAGTCATCACCAACGAGTTCACTTGTTTTAAGGCGGAGCTAGCATTACCCTTCAATAAGGGAAAGGAGAACATGTTAAAAAAATTGGTATCGACTGCCAGAATTTCATCTTCCTCAAACGTGATTACTTCACCGGTTGGGTTGGTATAGGAGATGAAGAAGTTTCCGGGTGTATGGATGCTGGTAATTAGTTCTGCTTCGGGAAGTTCTTCCCGTAAGGCTGTTGCAACACCCGGACCAGTGGAAGCAAATTGATTGTTATCATTCTCGCCCCAGATGAAAGTTTGATTTACCCGATAAATACGATCTGCATGCGGATGAAAACGATCATAACTAAATTCATTGCGCACATATAAATAGATAAGCAACGCGCTGGAAATGCTGACAGTGAGCCCTAACAGATTAATGGTGGAAAAAAGCTTTTGGCGTCTAAGGTTTCTGACAAAAAGCAAAAGGTAATTTTTCCACATAGGTTCAGTTGTTTAAATGTGTTATTCCAAAGCAGATACCAGAAAAATAACCTTATTTTTAAGGCTAAAATGATGATTAGTAGATTCAATCCTGTTCGATTACGTTAACTGGCGTCCGATTGCGGTCGGTACATCTTACCCTATTTATGAGTTTATCCAGATCGATTCATTTACAGTTTAAAGAGAGATTTGGGGAAGAACCCTTTGTAGTTATTGCCCCTGGCCGCATTAACCTGATAGGCGAACACACGGATTACAATGATGGCTTTGTAATGCCAGCGGCAGTCGATAAGCACATTCAGTTTGCAGTTTCTAAAAATGAAAGCGACCTGTTTTCCTTTTATTCTGTGGATTATGATAAACAGATTTCCTTTCGGTTAGATGAACTGAAAGCAGGTGGCGAATGGATCAATTACCTGATGGGTGTGGTGGATGGATTCAAACAACGTGGCTTTATTATTAGCGGAGTTGATTGTGTATTTGGGGGCAACATACCTACGGGAGCCGGTATGTCTTCCTCAGCCGCATTGTGTTGCGGGTTTAGCTTTGCGCTTAACGAACTCTTTGGGTGTAAACTCACCCGATTGGATCTTGCCCATATCGCCCAACGTGCCGAGCACGAATTTGCCGGAGTGCGCTGTGGCATCATGGATCAGTATGCGAGTTTATTTGGCAAGACGGAGTCAGCCCTATTGTTGGATTGCCGAAGTCTTGAACATGAATACCTGCCATTCCATTTTCATGAGACTGAGGTTTTGCTTATTGATACAAAGGTTAAACATTCACTGGCTTCATCAGCGTATAACGATCGAAGAGCTGCTTGTGAGGAAGGTGTTTCGCTTCTTCAGAAGAAGAATTCAAGTATTCGTTCCTTGCGGGATGTAACAGAATCAGATTTGGAATCAATCCGAAGTTTGGTTTCTCCAAATGTATTTTCAAAATGTCAGTTTGTTGTCCACGAAATAAGACGGACGCAAATTGCAGCCAACTTGTTAAAGGCTAGGGATCTGGTTGGTTTCGGGAAACTGATGTTTGAAACCCATTGGGGTTTGAGCAAGCAATATGAAGTGAGTTGCGAAGAGTCTGACTTGCTTGTAGCATTGGCTGCGGAGTTTCCAAAGGATGTTTTGGGTGCCCGGCAAATGGGGGGTGGCTTTGGTGGCTGCATCATAAATCTGGTAAGAAAGGATGCTGTTGAGAAATATTCTTTGGCAGTCAGAAAGAAATATGTTGTTACTTTCAAAAAAGAACCTGATTTTTATTCGGTTAACTTTTCGCAGGGTGTCCATACTATTTGACATTTTTGAAAGTTGACGTTGAACCTCACACTTAACCTTTACCTATGAGTCTATCAATTCTGGATATTGTCGTTTTTGGCGCTTACTGCGCATTGATCCTCGGCATTGGCCTGTGGGTTTCGCGCGATAAGGAAGGCCATCAGAAAAATGCTGAAGACTACTTTCTGGCGAGTAAATCACTTCCCTGGTGGGCCATTGGTGCTTCCCTGATTGCAGCTAACATTTCTGCCGAGCAGTTCATTGGTATGTCGGGCTCGGGGTTTGCCATTGGTCTGGCAATTGCCAGTTATGAGTGGATGGCAGCCATTACCTTATTGGTAGTAGGTAAGTTCTTCCTTCCCATCTTCATCAAGAAAGAGATCTATACAATTCCTGAGTTTGTTGAGAAGCGATTCAGCACTAACCTGAAAACGATTCTTGCTATTTTCTGGATTGCCCTGTTTGTATTTGTTAACCTTACTACGGTTCTCTACCTGGGTGCACGCGCCATGGACACAGTGATTGGTACAGGAGATGGCAGCCTGATGATGTATAGCATTCTTGCACTCGGGTTATTTGCAGCTGCCTACTCACTTTGGGGTGGCCTCTCCGCAGTGGCCTGGACAGATGTGGTGCAGGTTGTTCTTCTTGTCTTTGGAGGTCTGGTAACAACTTATATCACGCTTGAAAAAGTTTCGCCAACAGGTGGTATCATCGATGGATTCGTGCATGTGTTCAATACCGTTCCGGGTAAATTCTCAATGATTTTATCGAAAGGTGAAATTATTACACCGGATGGTAAAGATGCCTGGTGGGACTTGCCGGGCCTGGC
>Ga0075163_10004951_pt1 | contig 17838 bp, 13 predicted proteins | sample JI1023141ADNA_FD_71478 | JGI IMG/M metagenome (GOLD analysis project Ga0075163, IMG submission 71478) | Wastewater effluent complex algal communities from Wisconsin, to seasonally profile nutrient transformation and Carbon sequestration -... | ecosystem: Engineered > WWTP > Effluent > Algae...
GTGAACAGCCACGAGCGGACGCTGGTGCCGGGCTTGAAGCTGCCCCAGAACCGATAGGCCCGGATCATCACCTCCTGCACGAGGTCCTCGGCCTCGGCGCGGCTGCGGGTCAGCCGCAGCGCCATGCCGAAGACCCGGTCCAGCTCGGGGAGGACCGTGGTCTCGAAGGCGCGGCGGGCGGTGGCGTCCATGCGCGGGGGGGAACCGGGGTCGGTCATGGCGTATTCCCGTGCGGATCCTCGTGTCCGGGCGCGGGCGGGCGCGCGGGGCGGGAGCGGGCGCGGAAGTATGTTCTCCGGCCGATGACCACCCCGCCGCCAAGCTACCAGAGCCCGCTGGGCCAGCGCTACGCCACTCCGGCGATGCTCGAGAATTTCGCGGACCGGCGGCGGGCGCTGCTGTGGCGCGACCTGTGGATCGCGCTGGCGGAGGGGGAGCGGGCGCTGGGGCTGCCGATCTCGGCGGGCCAGGTCGAGGCGCTGCGGGCGGCGCGCGAGAGCCTCGACTTCGCCCGGGTCAGCGCGCTCGAGGCGAGCCTGCGCCACGACGTGATGGCCCACGTGCACCACTTCGGCGAGGTCGCCGGGCCCGAGGCGGCGAAGATCATCCACCTCGGCGCGACGAGCTGCTTCGTCACCGACAACGCCGAGCAGGTGATGATCCGCGACGGCCTCGAGCTGGTGATGGACCGGCTGGTCGCGGCGATCGAGCAGCTCGCGCGGTTCGCCGCGGACCACCGCGCGCTGGCCTGCCTGGCCTTCACGCACTTTCAGCCGGCGCAGCTGACCACGGTCGGCAAGCGGGCGTGCCTGTGGGCGCAGGACCTCGCGCTCGACCTCGAGACGATCGCGGCGCTGCAGGCCCGCCTGCCGCTGCGCGGGGTGAAGGGCACGACCGGGACGCAGGCGTCGTTTTTAAATTTGTTCGCGGGGGATCACGGCAAGGTCCGGGCGCTCGACGAGCGGGTGTGCGCCGCGATGGGCTTCCCGCGGTCGATCGCCGTCAGCGGCCAGACCTACACGCGCAAGCTCGACACCTGGGTGGTCGCGGCGCTGGCCGACGTGTGCGGCTCGGCGGGCAAGCTGGCGACGGACCTGCGGCTGCTGGCGCACAAGCGCGAGGTCGACGAGCCGTTCGAGGCCAGCCAGATCGGCTCGTCGGCGATGGCCTACAAGCGCAACCCGATGCGCAGCGAGCGGATCTGCGGGCTGACGCGGTTCGTGCACTCGCTGGCGAGCAGCCCGCGCGAGACCCACGCCAACCAGTGGTTCGAGCGCACGCTCGACGACAGCGCGAACCGCCGGCTGGTGATCACCGAGGCGTTCCTCGCGACCGACGCGATCCTCAACCTCGTCGTCGATGTCACCTCGGGGTTGATCGTGCACCCGAAGGTGATCGCGGCGAACATGCGCGACGAGCTGCCGTTCATGGCGACCGAGAACGTGATCATGCGCGGGACCGCGGCCGGTCACAGCCGCCAGGAGCTGCACGAGGCGGTCCGGCGCGCGAGCCTGGCCGCGGTCGCCGGCATGAAGGAGGGCGCGGCCAATGACCTGCTCGCGCGCATGCGGGCCGACGAGGCGCTCGCGCCCTTCGTCGACGCGGCGGCGATCGACCCGCAGCGCCACGTGGGCCGCGCGCCGGAGCAGGTCGACGAGTTCCTCGCGGAGACGATCGCGCCGCTGCTGCAGCGCCACGCGCATCGGCGCGGGCGCTTCGTCGCCGGCGTGAAGGTGTGAGCGCCGCGCGCCGCGGACGACACCGCGTTTGTTGCGAGCTGCACGATGTTCCGTCGCTACGGGCGCGCGGGCGCGCGGCGGCTCGCCCGCCCGCGTGCGACGGCTTCGCGCGCGGGCCCGGTGTTATGCTGGCGCCGTGCACGTCAGTTTTTTGGAAGACGCACCGTGGGCGCAATTGGCCGCCGAGGACGACGAGTTCGACGAGGACGAGTTCGACGAGGAGTTCGACGAGGGCGCGCTCGACGAGGACGCCCCGCTGGCGCCCGAGGACCCCGAGCTGGGGCCCGGCGACGAGCCGGCGCTGGACCTCCCGGCGGGCGAGGCGTCGCACGGCGAGCCCGAGCTCGGCGACATCGAGGACAGCTACGAGGACGGGCCGGGCGTCGACGACGACGACGACGATGACGGCGACGACGACGAGAACAGCGAGCCGACCGGACGCTTCCTGATCTGACGCGCCTGTCCCGGGGGACAGGTCGGCTGTCCCGGCGGACAGGTGGGTGTCGTCACGAGTCGCCTGTCCCGGAGGACAGCCGTCAGCGCCGTCGGCGGCGGCGCAGGGCGAGGGCGAGGGCGGGGAGCACGAGCAGGGCGGCGGGGTCCGGGGCGCCGCTGGTGCAGCCGCAGCCGCCGCTGGCCGGGGTGGTGTCGACGCAGTCGCAGGCGCCGCAGCCGGGCGGGCGCAGGTCGAGGCCGGAGCTCTGCTGCAGCCAGCACAGGCCGCCGATCGGCGCGGAGTAGAAGCCGCCCTTGCCGCAGGTGTAGCCGCGCGAGGTGACGCCGGCGAGCACGTACTCGCCGGTCGACAGCTTTGCGAAGGCGGGGCCGCCGGAGTCGCCCTGGCACGAGTCGAGGTCGTCGCCGCCGGCCTGGAACTCGAGGCCCGACTTGCTAAAGCGCGTGATCGGGACCTCGACCTCGCGCTTGACGCCGGTGGTCATGAACTCGTCGAGGCCGAAGCCGACGATCGTGATCGGGGCGTCGACGAACATCACCTCGTCCCACTCGTCCTGCGCCGTGATCACGCGCGGGTACGTGACCTGCGGCTGGGCGTCGGCGATCACGACGTAGCCGAAGTCGTGGATGTCCTCCTTGCACGTGTCGGCGGCGCAGAACTCCGGGTCGAAGTCGTAGGCGATCACGGCGAGCGACTTGTTCGGCCCGTTGATGTCGTTGCCGAGGTGCACGCGCATGCTGCCGACGTCGGGGTGGGTGTCGAGGCAGTGGGCGGCGGTCAGGACGACGTTCGAACTGACCAGCGTGCCGGTGCACAGCATGTTGCCGATGCTGATCGCGACGACCGCAGGCCACGCGCCGGGGGCCGACGGCTGGCCGCCGTAGATCGGGGTCGGCCGCGGTCCGTCGGGGGCTCGCAGGTCGGCAGGGGCGGCGAGAGCGATCGCAGCGGCGACGCCGAGGTGGAGCATGCCCGCAGCATAACCGGGTTATGGCGCGGCGACACGGCGGCGAGACGGCGGGCGCGTCGGCGGCTGCGCACTCGTGGAAACCCGGGCGTGCTCGCGCGCGAGCGAACCGGTGCGCAGCGCGTCGCGCAGTGGATTTCGCGGCGGGCCGACCCGGGCGCCGGCCCGTACGAGGGATGCCAGGGTCGCGTCGATCCTGGTAGAACTCTGCACAGATGACCCGCGCGTCCGGCTGGGGGCGGCGGGTCCTCGCCTCGCCGGTGCCGCCTTGCTCACTCCCTCGACCCCTCCCTCCGGGGATCCGCCGCGCGCCGTGGAGGCCGCCGGGCTGCCCCTCCGCTTCGAGCTCGACCACGACTTCACCGACGCGCTCGCGCACCTCGCCGGCATCCGCACCCGGCGCAGGCTCGAGCGCGACCCGGTGTATCGCCGCATCAAGCCGCAGCTCGAGCGCGTGCTGCGGGGCTTCGAGTGGGACCTCGAGCCGACGCTCGGCACGCAGCTGACGCCGCGCCGGCCCGGGGTGGTCCGGGTGGTCGCGTGGAACGTCGAGCGCGGCAAGCGGTTCGCCGGGCTGCGCCACGCGCTGGTCCACGACCCGCTGCTGCGCGAGGCGGACCTGCTGCTGCTGACCGAGGTCGACATCGGCATGGGCCGCTCGCAAAACCTCAACGTGCCGCGCGAGATCGCGGCGGCGCTGGGGATGGGCTACGTGTTCGCCAACTATCACATCGTGCTCGCCGAGGGCGACCGCGGCGAGCGCGGGCACGGCGTGCCGAACACCAAGGCGATGCACGGCTGCGCCCTGCTGACGCGCTTCCCGGTGCTGCGCTTCGAGGCGGTCGAGCTGCAGGAGCGCAAGGACAAGTTCCACGCGACGGAGAAGCGCATCGGCAACAAGCGGGCGCTGCTGTGCGAGCTGCTGCTGCCCGACGGGCCGCTGACGGTCGCGCTGACCCACCTGGACCCGTTCACCGGGCCGCGCCAGCGGGCGTCGCAGCTGCGCCTGGTGGCCGAGCGCCTGCGCCGGTTCGGCGGCGACCGCATGCTGCTCGGCGGCGACCTCAACACCAACACCTACGACCTCGGCAGCGGGACCGGCCTGGCCTACAACCTGCTGTACAAGCTGCGGCGCTTCGGCTTCGAGGGCACGGTCGAGCAGTACATGAAGCCGGAGGAGCTGCTCGAGCGCCGCGTGTTCGACGAGCTGCGCGCGATCGGGCTGACGATCGAGGGTTACAACGACTTCGAACGCGGCACCATTTATTACGATGTCTACGACCCGGAGATGGCGCGCAAGGCCCTCGATTACTTGCCGCCGCCGGTGTGCCGCGCCGTCATGCGCTGGCTCGAGCGGCGGCTCGCGCCGTGGGACGGGCGGGTGCCGCTGCGCGTCGACTGGTTCGCGGGCTCCGGGCTGCGGCCGCGGGATCCGCGGGTGATCGAGCGGCCGACGGTCGACGGGCGCATCATCAGCGATCACAACCCGATCGTGATCGACCTCGACCTCGAGCTCGAGACGCCGGCGTAGAGAGGCTGTCCCCGGGGACATGTTCTTCGCGCCAGGTCGGCGCGCGCCGAACTCAGCGCGGGGCGACGCGGCTGGCGCGGGCGATGCCGTCGCGCAGGGTCGCGCAGGTCGCGAGGCCGCGGAGGTCGACGCCGAGGTCGACGAGGGTCCAGGCCACCTCGCCGCCGACGCCGGTGAACATCGGCGCCACGCCGCGCAGGCGCAGGGCGTGGGCGGCCTCGAGCAGCGCGCGGGCGCCGTCGGCGTCGACGCTGCGGACGCCGGTGAGGTCGAGGATCGCGGCGCGGACGGCCGTGCGGCCGCCGAGGTCGAGGAGGGCGTCGACGATCTGGCGGCCGCGCTCGCGGTCGACCGCGCCGACGATCGGCATGACGAGCAGGTCGTCGCGCAGCGGGATCAGCGGGGTCGAGCGCTCGGCGAGGGCGGCCCGCTGGGCGGCGATGATCGCGTCGTGGATCGCGGTCCGCTCGCGCTCGGCGGCGCGGCGCGGGCCGGTGTCGTGGAACAGCAGGATGCAGCGGTCGACCGCGCCGCGCTCGTCGAAGATCGGGACGCCCATCGTCGTGACCGTGACGCGGGTGCCGTCGCGGCGGTCGAAGTCGACGTCGCCGGTGACGATCTCGCGGGTCTCGATCGCGCGCTGCGAGACGCGCTCGTTCTGGGCGACGCGGCGGTCGGTGCCGGGGTGGTAGGTGCGGGTCGTCTGCGGCTGGTTCTGGTCCTCGAGGGTGGCGCCGAGGCCCAGCAATTCGACGCCGGCGCGGTTGGTCATCAGCCGCCGGCCGGCGGCGTCGAAGACGGTCACGCCGAGCGGCAGGTGGTCGAGCAGGGACATCATGGTCCGGTGCTGCTCGCGGTTGTCGTCGATCGCCCGGCGGGTGCGCTCGACGAGCAGGCGGTTGTCGAGGACGGCGGCGGTCTGGTGCGCGACGCTGGCGAAGAGGCGGCGCAGGCCGGCGTCGAAGGTCTGCGGGGTGGCCCAGCCGAGCGAGACCACGCCGATCCAGCGGCCGGCCCAGCGCATCGGCAGCATCAGCACCGCGCGCATGCCCCCGGCGGCGTAGACGGCGCGGAGCTGGGGGTCGACGCGCGGGTCGGTGTCGATGTCCTCGATGCACAGCAGCGCGTCGGTGCTGGTGAGGAGCACGTCGCTGAACGGGACGTTGCCCCGCGGGAAGCGGGTGCCGATCGTGAACGGGCTGACGGAGCCGCGGACGGCGATGAGCTCGAAGGACTCGACCTGTCCCGAGGGACCTGTCTCCATGGTCAGGAGCGAGGCGCGGACGCAGCCGCGGTCGAAGGCGGGGTCGCTGAGGGCGGTGAGCAGCTCGGCGGGGTCGGCGGACTCGTTGACGCGGGCGGAGACGCGGTAGAGCGCGCGGATCTCGGCGAGGGCGGCCTCGTGGGCGCGCAGGGCCCGGTGGTCGGCGACGAACGCGGCGACGCCGGCCATCAGCACGCGGTAGACGAGCAGCTCGTCGGCGTCGGGCTCGTGGGGCGCGTGCCAGTGCAGCGTCAGCAGGCCCTGCCAGCCGGCGGGGTGGGTGCTGTAGAGCGGGAGCACGGCCATGGCGCGGCGGCCGGCGAGGATCCGGCGCAGCTCGTCGTCGCAGCGCGGGTCGGCGGCGGCGTCGGCGACGATCAGCGGCCGCTCGCGGTCGCGGGTCCAGTGCATGGACAGCGGGATCTCGGTGAGGTCGATCGTGGCGCCGAGCAGCGGGTGGGGGGCGGCCCCGTCCTCGCGGGTCCACAGCGCGACGGGTCGGGTGCGCAGCGGCGTGCCGTCGGCGTCGACCTCGAGGTAGTGCAGGTCGAGGAGCGCGACGCCGTAGGGCAGCGCGGCGCGGGCGACGGCGGCGACGGTGTCGAGCTCGTCGCGGGCGTACGCGAGGTCGAGGTGGACGGCGGCGAGCCGGCGGGCGAGCTCGTCCGTCGGCGCTGCGTCGGGCTCCATCGCGTCGATGCTATCCGATGGTCCGCGCGGCGGGTGGGCGTGTTCGCGCGCTCGCGCTCATTGGTTCGTGGGGGGCAGCAGCGGCCGGCGGGGGCCGGGCTTGCGGGCGTTCGCGGTCGCGTAGGCGATGCCGTCCTGCAGGGTCCCGCGAACGACGATGTCCCCGAGGTCGGCGCCGAGCTGGGCGAGGAGGGCCGCCGAGGTCGCGGGGAAGCCGGTGAGCACGGGCCGGGCGCCGCGCAGGCGCAGGGCCTGGGCGGCGCCGACGAGCGCGCTGGCGGCCCGGGCGTCGAGGCCGTGGACGCCGGTGACGTCGATGATGGCGACGCGGACGCGGGCGTGGCCGCCGAGGCCGACGAGGGTCTCGGTGATCTGCTGGGCGCGCTCGTCGTCGATGGTGCCGATGATCGGCATGACGAGGACCTCGTCGGAGATCGGGATCAGCGGGGTCGAGCGCTCGGCGAGGGCGGCGGCCTGGATGCGGATCAGCTCGGCCTGCATGCCGAGGCGCTCGGCCTCGGCCTGCTTGCGCGCGGTGACGTCGGTGTAGACGCCGATCGCGTGGGTGATCACGCCGGCGTCGTCGCGGATCGGGGCGACCAGCGCCTCGACGGTGCGGCGGGTGCCGTCGGCCGCGAGCACGTCGGCGTCGGCGCGCACGACGTCGCCGGTGCGCAGCGCCCGGGTCGCCGCCCACTCGTGGCGCGGCAGCGGGACGTCGGTGCCGACGTGGACCGCGCCGCCGAGGTCGTGCGTCAGCGCGGCGGCCGGGCGGTTGGCCAGCAGCGTGTCGCCGCTCGCCGCGTCGATGACGCGCACGCCGACCGGCAGGTTGTCGAGGAGGGTCGCGAGCGTGGCGCGCTGCTGGCGGTGCTCCTGCAGCGCGGCCTGGGCCCGGTCGAGCAGCAGGCGGTTGTCGAAGCACACGGCGGCCTGGCGCGCGAGCGTGGTGTACATGCGCTGCTCGCCGGGGTCGAAGTCGTGCGGGGCGGGCCAGCCGAGCACGAGCGTGCCGGTCCAGCGCCCGCGCCAGTGCAGCGGGAGGACCGCGACGGCGCGGGCCTGCAGGTGGCGGGCGAGCTCGCGGGCGGCGTCGAGGGCCTCGTCGACGCCGTATACGACGTCGAGGTCGGCCTCGAGGTCGGGGACGAACTGCGGGGCGAGGCCGCCCTGCGGGCGTCGGGACAGGTTCGGGAGGTGGAAGCGGGCGCCGGGCTCGGTGGCGGCGTCGCCCCAGGTGGCCTGGACCTCGAGCCACGCGGGGCGGCCGTCGGCGTCGCTGTCGAGGCGGCCGAGGCAGGCGCTGGTGGCCCCGTGGCCCTGGGCGAGGTCGGCGACGACGGCGAGCAGCGCGGCCGCGGTGGGGGCCTCGTGGAGCCTGGCCTGGGCCTCGTAGAGCGCGCGGGTCTCGGCGAGCGCGTCGGCGTGGGCGCGCAGCGTGCGACGGCTGGCGATCACGGCGGCGACGTACTGCATGAGCAGGCGATAGACGAACAGCTCCTCGCCGCCGGGGTGGTGCGGCTCGGTCCACTTGAGGCCGAAGCCGCCCTGCCACGCGCCGTGGCTGCGGCTGAACAGCGGCAGCGTGCCGAAGCCGCGGACGCCCGGCATCATGGCGCGCAGCTCGGGGCCGACGCGCGGGTCGGCGTCGAGGTCGGGGATGAAGAACGGGTCGTTCGGGGTCGCGAGCCACAGCGACGAGATGTCGTCCGGGAGGATCGGGATCGACACGCTGTACAGCGGGTGGTCGTCGACGATCGCGCCGGCGATCCACGACATCACGATCTCGATCGACCGCGGCGCGCCGTGCTCGTCGCAGGTCATCATGCACAGGTCGACCTGGTGCGCGCCGTAGCGGGCGAACGCGGGGACGACGGCCTGCAGCAGGTCGGCCTCGGTCGCCGCGCGGGCGACGGCGAGGTGCACGTCGGCGAGGACCGCGGCGAGCGAGGCGCGGGGTCCGGGTGCGGTGGCTTCATCCATGCCGCTGGCCAGCTTATCCAGGTCTCTCCCGCTTGTCCGCGGCCGCGGGGGCGCACGGTCGCGCAGCCCCGGGGCCCGGCTGGCTGCGCCCGGACGACCGTTCGCCGCAGGAGTGCGCCCGGACGTTGTCGGCGGGGGGCCTGGACGGGTAAATTCGCGGCCCTTGGAGGCGCGGCGCACATGAGCATCGGCGGCGGGCCGCCGATCGACGTGACGGGGGTGACGCTCGCGTCGAGGTCGAGCCGGGCCGCGCGGGCGGGCGGGGGCGCCGAGGTCGGGGGCCTCGAGGGCGCCGACCCGACGCTCGCGCCGGACGGGACCGCGGGCGCGGCGCGGCACGGCGACCTCGCGGAGCTCGAGCCGGGGGCCGTGATCGCGCGCTACCGGATCGTCGGGCGGCTCGGCGCGGGCGGCATGGGCGTGGTGTACCGGGCCCACGACACGCAGCTCGACCGCGAGGTCGCGCTCAAGCTGCTGCGCGTCGGCGAGGACGGGACGGAGGGGCGCACGCGGATGCTGCGCGAGGCCAAGGCCGCGGCGAAGATCCGCCACCCCAACGTCGTGACGGTCTACGACGCGGGCGAGGTGTTCGGGCGCGTCTTCATCGCCATGGAGCTGATCGACGGCGTGACGCTCAAGGCCCACTTTCGCAAGCGCACGCGCGCCTGGCGGGAGGTCGTCGAGGTCATGCTCGGCGCCGGCGAGGGCCTCGCGGCCGCGCACGCGGCGGGGCTGGTCCACCGCGACTTCAAGCCCGACAACGTGCTCGTCGAGGTCGGCGGCCGCGTGCGCGTGCTGGACTTCGGGCTCGCGCGGCCGGTCACCGACGTCGACGCGGCGACGCTGCGCGCCCCGGCCCCGGGCGTCGCCGACGGGCCGCCGGTCCAGCGCACGCTGACGCAGACGGGGATGCTGGTCGGGACGCCGGCCTACATGGCGCCGGAGCAGCACCTCGCGCGCGGGGTCGACGCGCGCAGCGACCAGTTCGCGTACTGCGTGACGCTGTACGAGTGCCTGTACGGCGAGCGGCCGTTCGCCGGCGACACGCAGGCGGAGCTGACCCTGAACGTGATCGAGGGCCGGCTGCTGCCGCCGCGCGACCGCGGCGAGGCGCCGCCGGAGATCTTCGCGGCGCTGCAGCGCGGGCTCGCGGTGCTGCCCGGAGATCGCTGGCCGACGCTCGACCTGCTGCTCGCGCGGCTGCGGGCGATCGCGCGCGCGCACGAGCCCAGGGACCGTCGGTCGCCGTGGATCGCGGCCGGGCTGCTGGTGCCGCTGCTCGGGACGGCGGTGGTGCTCGGCCTGTCCTCGCGGACAGGTCCGACCGAGGCGGTGCCGCCGCCCGCGATCGCCGACGCGGTCGCCGAGCCGGAGGAGGAGGCCGCCGCGCCGCGCGGGCTGACCGGGCCCGGCGGCGCGATCAGCCTGGCGCCGGCGCGCCCGGGGCTCGACGTCGGGCCGCTGCGCCCGGACACGGCGCTCGAGGTGGCGCGCGTGATCGACGGGATCTTGCCGGACGGCACCGACGCCGACGTCGGCCCGGCCGGGCTGCGGCTGATCGGTCCGGCGGCGGCGGCGTGGCGCGACGCGGCGACCGGGCTGCTCGCGGAGCTCGACCTCGACCGCGGGCGCCGCACGGACCCGCTGCTCGCCCAGGTCCGCACGCCGGCCGGGCCGTGCGGGCTGTACGCGCTCGGCGAGGACGCGGCGGCCCGCCGCGACGCGATCGCCGGGGTCGAGGGCGTGGCGACGGTCAGCGTCAGCGAGGCGCTGCGCGTCGCGCTGGTGATCGGGCCGCGCGAGGCCCAGGACGCGGTCGCCCGGCTGCTGCGCGAGGCCCGGGCGCCCAAGCCACCGCGCCTGTGGTGCTTCACGAACACCAACCTGCAAGACGAGGAGACCTGCCACCCGACCCGCGAAGTCTGCGAGGAGGACGCGCGCGGCTGGCTCGGTCCGAAGGCCCGCTGCCATGGCAAGAAGTGAGCGGACCTGGCCGCGGGGACATGCGCGATCGGACATGTCGCTCGGGGCATGTCGCTCGGGACATGTCCGCCGGGGCATGTCCTTGTGGACATGGCTGATGGGCCAGGTGCTGGCGACGGCGCTGGCGGGCTGCGGCCCGCGGGCGAAGGCGCCGGTGGTCGCGCCGGCGGCGACGACCCCGAGCGACGCGGCGGTGCGGGCCTGCGCGGCGCAGGCGGTCGAGGTCGACGACGCGCTGGCGCGGATGGCGGACCGCTTCCTGTGGGAGGAGATCGATCGGCTGCTGCAGCTGACGCTGGTGGCGCGGCGCGGGCCGGGCGACGCGGGCGCGTGCGTGACGGCGACGACGGCGGCGCTGGTGACCGCGGGCCGGCGCTGGGCGGAGGAGGGGGCGCGGACCGGCGGGGCGCAGGCCTTCGACCTGGCGAACCGGGCGTACCGGGCGCTGGCGACCCACTTCGCGGGCGCGGAGGCGCCGCTGCACCACGCGCTCGGGCGCCTCGAGTTCGCGCGGGCGGTGCGGGTCTCGGGCGAGCTCGGCGAGCAGACGCTGGCGGCGGACCGCTACGCGGCGGCGCACGAGCACCACGCGGCGGCGCTGCGGCGCGGCGGGCTGACGACCGAGGAGGTCAAGATCTCGGCGACGGAGCAGCTCGAGGCGATCCGGCGCGCGCTCGATTACTCGGCGCCCGACTGGGACCCGGGGCCGTGGCTGTGCGAGCCCGACCGCACGGGTACGTGCGCGACCCGGCCGCGCTCGCCGGTGGTCCTCGCGCTCGCGCCCGCCGACGCGCAGATGCTCGCGGCCTACGACCTGCTGCTCGGCGAGCCCGCGGCGGCCGGGCTGCCGGAGGCGCCGCCGGCCGCGGTCGACCGCGCCGAATTGTTGCTGCGCCACGGCCGGCTCGTCGAGGCCGAGCCGGGGCTGCGGGCGGTGCTCGCGGCCCACGCGGGCACGCCGCTGGGGGCGCGCGCGGGGCTGCTGCTGCTGCGATCGCTGCAGGTGCGCTGGCAGGACCCCGCGGCCGCACCGGCGGCGCAGGCGGTGGCGCGCGCGCGGCTGATCGCGGCGACGACGGTGCTGCGGCGCAGCGGGGCGTGGTTTTTGGCGACGCCGGCGGGCGAGCAGATCCGGCGCGCGCTGCCGCGGCTGCGCGCGGCGGCGATGTGGCAGGCGGCGACGGCCGCCCGCGCGGCAGGGGAGTTCGCCGCGTGCGCGCAGGGCTTCGAGGACATGGCCGAAGAGACAGACCTGGACGGCCACGACGAGGCCGGGCTGCGCTTCGAGGCCGCGGCCTGCCACGAGGCCGGCGGGGCGCTGCGGGCGGCGATCGCCGGCTACGACGGCTGGCTGACGCGCTTCGCGGGCGACCGCCGGGCGCCCGAGGTGGTGCTGCGGCTGGCGCGGACGCACGAGCGCGTGCTCAACGTCGAGGACGCGCGCGACCACTACTTTCGGTTCCTGGCGCTGGCGCCGGACGACCCGCAGGCGGGCCAGGCCCGGCGGCGATCGATCCTGCTGGCGCTGGTCACGGGCACGGTCGAGGAGGCGCAGGTGGAGGCGCTGGCCCGCGACCGCAGGGCCGGCGATCGCGTGCTCGCGGCGGCGATCCGGTTTCGTACGGAGGTGCGCCCCGGCAGCCCGCTCGAGCGCGTGGCGGGGTATTTACAAAAATTCGGCCGCGACGGCGGCGAGGCCCGCCTGGCGATCGCGCACGTGCGCGCGGCCGAGGCGCTGATGCGCAGCTCGTGCCCGGCGAGCGCGCCCGACGGGCTGTGCGTCGAGGTGACGCGCGAGCGGACGCTGGGGCGGGTGCTGCCCCGCGACCGCCAGCAGATCGAGCAGGCGCGCGCGCACCTGCGGGCGGCGTCGGGCTTCCTGGCGACGGCGACGGCGTCGCGCGACGACCTCGACGCGCCCCTGGCGGTGGCGCCGGGCGAGCTGGCGTCGGCGCGGCGGACGCTGAGCCTGCTGCTCGGCGACCTCAAGGCCGAGGCGGCGCTGTCGACGAGGCCGCCGGCGAGCCACGACCCGGGCCGCTCGCAGGCGTGGCTCGAGCGCCGCACGGCGGAGGTGCAGCGGATGGAGGGGGTGTACGAGAGCGTGAACCCGGCGTCAGGGCGAGAGGTCGCGCTCGACGTCGGCGCGGCGGAGTCGACGGCGAGCGACCGCTTCGCGGCGGTGATCGAGGCCCGCAAGGCGCAGGTGTACGAGGCGGACATCGCGTTGCTCGAGGAGGTGGCGGCGGCGGTCGCGAGCAAGAGCGCGGCGGACCCGGCGGGCGCCGAGCTGGCGGCGCGCATGCAAAGGTTGGCGGACCTGCGCCGCGGCGAGGTGTTCGCGGCGTATCACCGCTGCGTCGAGCTGGTGGCGCTGTGGGGCCAGGACCTCGAGGGGCGCGCGGAGAGCTGCAGGGCGGGGCTCGGGCGGCTGGTGCAGCGGCACTCGGGGCGGATCGAGTATGTGCCGGACGTGTGGGGGCGGGTGCATTGAAAACTGCGTGATGCGGAGGTGATGGCGAGTGCGGGCGGTGTGGCCCGACGTCGAGTGCGCGGGCGGTGTGGCACGGGCCGGCGCGGTCCGGCTGGGCGCCCGCGCAACCTGGCGCAGCCGGGTGTCCGAAGGGGGCTCGGCCCTCAAACACGGCGCACGGACCGTATCGCGTCCGACGTCCCGGGTCCCGCCGGACTCGGTCCAACCCCCCTTCGGCCCCCCGGCACCCAGGCTTGCGCTGAAGGACGGTGCGGTCGGCGAAGCCGAGAGCCGGACCGCGCCGGCCCTGAACCCGGCGCTTCGGGGCGCGGGCGTCGAGCGCAGCCGTATCACTTTGTGCGGCGAACCGCGGCGACCTCATCGAGAAGCACTCGGAGGCCATTCCAGGCACCTCCGGCACGGGTGGCCAGGCGCCGGGCGCCGCCGAGGTCACCGGCCAAGAACAGGTGAATGGCCCGGGCCGCGGCATGAGCCCCGAACAGATCGACCAGCTCGGACGCCGAGATGGCAGCCGTGAGCCGACCATCGGACCTGAACACCTCGATCCGAAAGCCGGCGGAACGACAGCCTCGGCTCTCGCATGCGACCGCGTGAGGCACGCAGACATCGACCCGGCGCCCATCGTTGAGCTCGAAGCGGGCGGTGTGACCCGCGAGCAGATCTGCAGGTGGGGATGAAAGGCGGACGCGGAAAGGGAGCCGGGAGGGCATATCGGGTTTATAGCACCTCTGATGCACCACTGTGGCGCCCGTGTTTGTCTGGAGTGTGATCTTAAGCCCGGCCGCTACAATCCCGGGCCCGAGATGCCGTCCACGAGACTCAACCCCGCCTTCGCTTCCACAGAGGACGTCGCGGCCGCGGCAGGCGGGGTCACGCGGCACACGCTGCGGCGCTGGTGCGAGCGAGGGGTGCTCCCGAAGCCCACGCTCTACGGGATCGGTCGGGGTGGGACGCACAACCGCTGGCCTGCGTGGGCGGTGGCACGGGCCCGCTGGGTGCGAGGCATGCTCGACGAGGGGCACACCCTCGACGAGGTGGCCGCCCAGGCAACGACGCTGGGTGACCGCGCCTGTCCGTAGCGCCCGGCGACGCATCCCCACCCGCAGCACCAGTATCGTCTCGCCGATATGCTCGCCGGGCTCGTGGTGCGATTCATGAGGCCAAACTTAGCATTCCCCTGCTCATCGAGATCCATAACAAAGCTGTCGAGCTCGGGCGAGATCGAGCACGAGGTCGCGGAGCCGCGGGGGTCCTGATCTTTGCTTGTTGAGGAATTTGCATGATGCTGCCGACTGCCGACGAATGGCAATGCCCCGCGATCGCGTCGAAGAGGATGACGCCGACGGCGTACCAGGCGGGGGCGGGGGCGGCGACCTGAACGGCAGCTTGCCAGGGGACGTGAAGCTTCTCGCGTTGTGAGTAAGGGCCCGCGTATGAATAACTTGGTCAGGTTGGCTCATAGAACGCTGTTTTAGGCCGTGTGTGCCCCGTTTGACTCGACTGTGATGAACAGGTTTTTTCCGCACGGGCCCTAACGGCCAGTTGATCACGGGGGTGGCCTATTTCGTCGAGTTGGCGACGTACACCACTACCACGAACGACGTCGCCGCGACGACCTTGGTCGTCACGCCCCGTATCTTCTGCCTGCGCTCAAGTTGCTCAAGGTGATGCTTCACGTCCGCCAGACTGACCAGCTTCTCCGGCCTGCGGAATAGACTGCGTTCAAGGCTACGGACGATATTGTACCCTTGCGTGAGGGTAGGCGAGCTCTCTAGCCCGACCGTGGACGCGTCGTCGGGGATAAACTCGATCGCTCGGCAAGACACGAGGATGCAACGCTTCACGTATATTTTGCACCTATTGGCGAGACGTTCTAGCGAGAGCGAAGTGCCGTCGAGGAGCTTGAACTGGCCGTCCTCGTTGTGGCCGACGAACAGGAGGTATTCGCTGTCGCCATGGAAGGCCTTTTTGACACGTTCGAGGCTGGTCCCGCGTGTCGTGGACCTGATACTGCGGATATGCCCGTCCTCGTCGACAACCCGGGCGAGCTGCCTGGATTGTTTGCTCGTCGGCGCACCCCCCCAGACGTTGGTAAACTCTTGGGTGCTGGCCGGGATCGCCGAGATGATCTCGATTGTAGCCGGAACAGTGACCGTAAACACCTCGCTCTTCATCGCCAGTTCCTGGCGCTTCGCCGACACTTCCACGGCGCTCAGGACCTTGGAGGACCCGTCGGACGTTTGAACAGCGTCTGCCGCGCCGTCTGTGCGGGCGACCAGGCGTGTCGACCCGACGTCGTCGGCGTGGGAGGTGATCCGTTGAGACGGGAAAGTCCTCGCATAGCGATGCGCGTCGACCTTGTTACATGCACGGGCGGCGGGTACGGCCAGCATCGTCCCACCGACGACCAAAACTTTTATCACGAACCACGTATCACTCGACATGATACCCTCCGCGGACCCGTGAGCGTCTCATCGATAGCATTGCGAACCGCTCATCCGACATATGTCCTCAGGACGGAGGGCTTTTCGGTCGGCCCGAAGCGGACCTCTTTCGACTCAAAGGCCAATATGGCCTTCTTGAAGATCAGGGGGAAAGCCGCGCCCATGAGCAGGAAGTTCTTCTTCGGCTCGGCGACATCGTCAAACCAAAACCACGTACCTGCAGTCGATCCGAGGATCATCAACACGGTCAACAGCCAGTAGCCACGTCGGTTTGCTGCGTATTCGGCAGCAGTAAAACGCTGGTGGCGGTCACGCCAGTGCAGTAACTCCTGCATCGCTGCACCCGTGAACGCAGCAAGGCAGCAAGAAACGACCTGATAGAACATAACTGCTCCGATCGATAGGATGGGTTCAACCGGTGGCCGGGACGCTCTCGTTGGGGTTGGATATCTCCACCAGTCTAAACTCTCTTTTACCCTGATTATCCACCCTTACGGTGGATTACGCGAGCCTCATCTTGCCACGGCCGATGCGACAAGGGAAGGGCCAAGGATGGCGCGGAGTGTTCACGAGCCCGGGCACGGACAAGGATAGATGCGACCGGATCCGAACGTGCGCGGACTTGACCCAGTCCACAGGACACACGCTTCGCTCGCTGGGGGCCCGGACCGTCGTCCTCTTTCGGGCTGCTGTCCGCCATGCGGCTTCCCTCGTCACGCCCTAGGACGCAGCGGGCCGGTTCAAGCACTGCAACGCCCTTGCGGCTTAACCGGAATGAAACCGCTGTCAGTTCGCCGACTTGCTGTCGGCGGACATCATCACGTGCCGCTCCGTGACCTCCTCGACCGGCCTTCGGGCAAATTCGGGCTCGTTGATTATGGCGATCTCAAGCAGCTTGGCCGGTGTCAGGATGACTGTTTGGGTAGCGAGGTTCATCGAGCGAATTCGCCGAATATTGCCTTGCAGACGGCCAGTACTCCTATCTCGCCACGCTCGGGCATCTACTATAGAGCTGGAGCGCCTTTCCACCTGGAGGAAAGCGCCGAGTTTGAGCGGGTAGTAGGTACGAGAAGCGTGTGATGGCGGGCTACTCTTGCAGCTCGAGCAGGAGCTGGCGGCAGCGCAGGCGGCGGAGCTCGTCGACGTCCGGGCGCGACTCGTAGGCGCGTAGCAGCCCGCGGGCCTCGGCGCGGGGGGCCGGGTCGGGGGCGTCGGCGAGCAGGGTGCCGAGGTTGAACTGGAGCTCGGGCGGGTAGCGGTCGGGCGGGTCGGTCGCGGTCAGGCCGAGGGCGGTCGCGGCGGCGCGGTAGGCCTGCTCGGCGCCGGGGCGGTCGTGCAGGCGGGTGCGGGCGACGCCGAGGCCGAGGGCGGCGAGGTAGCGGTCGCGGGCGGCCGGGGCGGTCAGGGCGGCGGCGTGGAGCTCGGCGGCCTTGCGGTCGTTGCCGGCGGCCAGCTCGGCGGCGGCCCAGGCCAGCTGCGTCGCGGGGTCGCCGGGGTCGAGGGCGAGGGCGAGGGCGAAGCGGCGGCGGGCTTCACCTGGCTCTTGAGACAGGAGGGCGACGCGGGCGCAGGTGGCCGCGAGCAGGGCGGCGCCGCGGAGCTCGCCGTCGGCGGGCGGCGGGGCGGCGTCGGCCGGGAGGCGCTCGCGGCAGATCTGGGCGGCGAGGGCGAGGCGCTCGGGCTCGCGGGCGGCGAGGGCCTGGTAGTGGCGCAGCGCGACGCTCAGGGCGTAGGGGTCGTCGGGGGTCAGGGCGAGCGCGGTCTGAAAGCTGGCGCGCGCGCGCTCGAGGTCGGCGGGGGCCTTGCTGGCCTCGAAGGCGGCGACGTCGAGGAGGGCGAGGCCGACGCGCGCCGCGGGGCCGTCGCCGGCCAGCAGGGCGCGCGCGCGCTCCGGGGCGCCCTCGGCGAGCGCGAGCGCGGCGAGCTCGTGACCCCACCGCGGGCGCGGGTCGCGGGCCAGCAGGGCGGCGTAGACCGGCAGCGCCGAGGCGCCGCAGCGCTGCAGGACGGCGGCGCGGGCCAGCGCGGCGGCGCTGTCCTCGGGGACAGGTGCATCGGCGCAGGGGTCGGGGGTCGGCGCGGGGGCAGGGGCGGGCGCGGCGGGGGTCGGCGCGGCGGGCGGGGTCGGGCGCGCGCAGGCGAGGAGCATGGCGAGCAGGCACACACCGCGTCGGGGGGCTGGCCCTTGGGACATGTCGTTCCGGTCAGGCGCGGCGCAGGGCGTGGAGGACGGCGTCGAGCATCGCCTCGTCGCTGAACTCGGCGGCGACGCCGGCGACCTGCAGG
>Ga0075163_10004952_pt1 | contig 17838 bp, 20 predicted proteins | sample JI1023141ADNA_FD_71478 | JGI IMG/M metagenome (GOLD analysis project Ga0075163, IMG submission 71478) | Wastewater effluent complex algal communities from Wisconsin, to seasonally profile nutrient transformation and Carbon sequestration -... | ecosystem: Engineered > WWTP > Effluent > Algae...
GAAACTCCTTCTACTTGAGCGTTGAGGTACAGGTATAGTTTAGACGAATTGTTTCAAGAAGTCAAGCCCTACAACAGGCGCAACATCTCCGTCACGATTTCGTGGTGGTCCTCGAAGAACAGAGGGCGCGAGGTCTTGAATTGGCTGATAGGCATCCAGAAGGCTTCAGCAGCATCATCACCCCCTTGAACCTTAGCCAATGGCTTGGTGTCGTCGAGCTTGATGAGATACGCATGGGTGATGGTGCGCCCGCGCAGCGAGCGGAAGGGATTGTCGAACACCTTCGACGCATGGATGCAGCGAACCAAAACCTCGCGCTGGAGCTTGATGCTCGTCTCCTCGTCGAGTTCTCGGAGCATCGAATCCTGGATGAACTCAGACTGGCTCACGAATCCACCAGGGAGTGCCCACAATCCCTTTCCGGGTGCGAACTTGCGGCGGACGACGAGGATATGCCCTGACTGAACCACGATGGCATCTGTGGTCACGAACGTCGGCGCATACGGCGCGACAGCCCACGACGCTTTGTACTTCTCGATGAACTGATGTTCTTCCTGCAGCCGAGTGAAAGCCTCGGTGTTGCGCCACTGGTTCAAGAACTCATAGACACCGCATGGAACGACGCCTGCCACGAACGACATCTGATCCTCGAAGATGAGCTGACGAATACGCGTTGCATCCATGGGCTTGGTGCCCGTCAGAGTCTGCGGGTGCATATCAACGAACTTCCACTGAGGGAAAATCTTGAGGTAGTAAGACGAAGCATCCTTCAGGTGTCCGACCAGGCAGACATCTTTGTCGTCGCAGGGAACGTATTCCTGGACGGTGGCGATCCAGTCTGCCTCAGGTGCATCCGGCAACGGGCACACGATGATCTTGTGTGCGACTTCGGTCAGCGAACTCAGGATCATGTCCCGGCGCTGTTCGAAGCTGAAAGGATTCTTGGGGGATTCCGCCAGATCGACTGACCCGACAAGGATCAGGACTTTGTTGGCGAGGAGAGTGGCGCGGATGACGGCGTCCTTGTGCCCGTTGTGGAACGGCTGGAAACGCCCAATGAAGACGGCAAGTTCGTGCATGATAGACTCCCTATCAGTGGCTGGATTGTAGATGATTTGCGAAGCGATTGGTTATCCTTCAATCCGCTTGGCGTGGTAAGCTGCAACCTCATGTTCACTGAAACGGTTGTGAACTGCAGTATTGATCAAGGTTGACTTTGGCTCTGACTTTGTATGACCCATTGAGAGTTTCGAGAATTGCGCTGCAATTTCTTCGTGGCTCTTTTTCTTCAGGGCCTCGTAATAGTTTTTGATCTCGTTGAATTTGCTTTGGGTGATCTTGTGAGAGCGATTGCGCTCCTCCTGCCGAGCAGCGAGGCGTTCAGCAAATGACTCGTCGAGAGACAAGAATTCCTTGAATTTCATGTTTGATGCGCTCGGTAGGTTGTGTGAGTATTTATCAAACCCTCAGAAGAATGCCAAACGCAGACGTTGTCGCATGTCGACGTCTGCAGCAAAGACCTCCCACCAGATCGAGAGCATTCCAGACTCTTGCGCCGTATCAGTAATCTGCTCCCGAAGTTCGATGGTGTCGATGACCATGAGCCGCTCGCGTGCTCGTTCAGCCTTCTCGCGAGCCTCACACCGACAGTTCAATGGCAGTTTGCTCTCAAACTGCTTGGCGTTCTCCAACTTCTGCTTCAGGAAATCCGCTTCACCTTCGATTTCCTCAGTGACGACGCTGTTCATGGATCAACCCTCCAGGGTTCGTTTGACTTCAGCAATGGTGTTGTGGACTCAGCGCGGGAACTCGAAAGCTGCGCGGACTTCACGGGCCATGCGTTCGAGCCATGGGTGCAGCATGGTTTCAGCGACCGGCATGCGCTCGCCGGATTTCGTATCGCAGATGCGGAAGGTCGATCCCCCTCCCTTCGTCTGGATTTCCCACCCGCCGGGCAACGGGATGTAGTCGCGGTCGTATATCTCGTCGTGCTCGATCGGCGGCAGTTCTTTAGAGACCTGCTGCAGTTCGAATTCAGCCTTGACTTCCTTCGCAGAATACACCTTGAAGGTTTTCCAGCGGTTGGCGTTGCCCGTGTACCACCGATTCAGATACGCCTGAAGTGATTTGACGTCATCGAACTCCGTGACTCGCTGAACCGTGAAGGTGGTGTCTTCTTCGACGATGAGGTATTTCATACCGCACCTTCATGGATCAGGTAGTATCCTTTCCAGAAGCACATGGTGATGTCGTAGTTGTTGTCGGCTCGGAACGCATTCTTGGATTCCATGCGCCAGACCATGTCAGAGGCGATTTCGTAGACGGTTGCCTTGCGATCGCCAACGAAGGTCTTCTCAACCCACTTACCCGGACACTGGCTGATAATGCGTCCAGCCGTGTAATTGTCCAGCTTGAGGACCATGATACCTGTATTGGTTCGAAGAATCATTGACTGCTCCAGTCGATTGATGTGAAAGACAGTATAGACGAAATCTGGCGACTTGTCAAGCACTTTTTGTCCATACGTCAGTTCCACAGTCCCAGACTCGGGTGTAGCCCCGTTCCAAGAGGATTTCCCACTCCGGGCGTGGATCCTGAGGCGCGAGCCTCTTCTTCATGAAGGCGGACCGGTGTCGGCGGCTCCCTGTGGCTGGATCCAGATACTGATAGCCAGGTGGATTGCGACGACAATGGACGAACCCGTTCTTCGCATAGACACCCCCAAGAGACCAGAGTCGGTCGGAATACGAGATGATGGAACCTGCATTGGAGGCCTGGAAGGCTGCAAGCAGACGACTGAACCCGCCAACCACTCTGGTGTTGAGGACACTAGCAAACCGAACCAGCTCCCATTCATACTTCTTGTCCCATCTGCTTTTCCCGAAACTCATCAGGGAGATGAGTTCAGATCCATCGAACAACCCGAAGGCATGACTTGCAGGAGCATCCCCTTGCAGATGGTTCTGAGTAAAAAAGCGACGACGTTCCTGAATCTGAACCTCCTGCACCCTCAACTCTCGAGCGCCGATTGTCTTGACCTGGCCAAGCAGCGAACGTATCATTGAGAAGACAATCTCAGGTCTGGACTCCAGGGTGTCAGTGAAGATATGAAGCAACCTGACACCCTTGGAGAGGCATTGCTCTGTTTTGTTCAGGTGGTACTTCGAATTCTTACCTGCTGCTTCTGAGTGCCAGTAGACCCCGTTCACTTCGATTGCCAGATTGTGCGCAGGGATCCAAATATCGACCTCCTTCCCATTCAAGAGTGAACGATCGTTCACCAGGAAGTCAACACCGAGAGACGCAATGAAGTCAATCATCATCTGGTGTGGGCGGCTGATGAGAACTTTATCCCTAGGATATGAATTTGAGAGATTGGCTTCGATCCCGTGTTGGGCCAGAAACCTAGACACTGTTGCATTAGACGACCCGATCTCTTCAGCAATGTCGTCAAGGGTGCGTCGATTGTCAACGTGTTGGATTCGCAACCACTCAGCATCTCTAAGCCTAGCCATCGCCATCGGGTTCGACTCGTTGTATCGAACTTGCGGAATCTTATGGCGGATGATCAATTTCTCAACCGTTGGAGAAGAGACGCCCATCTCTGCGGCGATAGATTCAATGCTGCGCTGCTTGTCGATTCTCTGAGTCCGGAGCCAATCAGAATCTACCTGAATGCTTCTGGGTTCGTTGCGGCATCGATTGCTGCAGAATCGAGCAAACTTCTTCTGGTTCACCGCCCACTTGACCGGCGCATGGCAAACTTCACATCCAGGCTGAGCAGTTATGTTGTGGTCAATACAAAACTTCCTGGCGGAAGGGCTTGCGTCCTCATAAAGAAATGCAGTTGCCTCCTTCAGTTGCATTCGATCCATAACATACTCCAACCCTGGGTGTGGTATTTACCCAAAAAGAAACCCGCCGAAGCGGGTTCCTTGTCTCTTCCTTGAGACCCAACCTTAGAACAGGTTGGTAACTTTGGTTTTGCGGTAGTAGGCGTTGCTGTTCGCGGAGAGAGTCGTGAACGGGTTGGCAACCAGTCCGTAGCGGGTCTTGAAGCCCAGCGCCGGATGGAAGTTCACCGGATCCGTTGCACGAACCATCTGCAGCGGCACGTAAGGACAATAGAAGAAGCCTGCGTCGTACTGCGTTGAACCCTTGAATCCGACCACGTAGCCGTCGGAGCCCAGATATGGGTCCACGTAGACTTTGAAGCGTCCCATCGTACCAGCATAAGCAGCACCGGTTGCGTCAACTTCCAGATTGGTGCCCTGAGCCAGCGCCGGAGCGTGATCCAAGATACCAGTCATCGCCAGAGCGGATGCAACGTCACTCGAGGTGATCAGGATGTTGCCCTTGCCGCGACGGGTGTCGATAGCAACAGCATTCGCATCACGCTCGATCGCAAACATCATGCCCTTGAAGCGTTCGACAGACCAGCGACCATCAGCGTCGGCGTTCAGGTCGAAAGTGCCGGCGGTGGTGATTCCAGCCCACTGAGCGCCAGGCTTGGCAACCGAGTAGACCTTACGAACGATCTCACGATTGATTTCGGAGATGACTTCCGTCGACAAAATGTTGGTCAACTCTGTTTCAGCATCCAGGCCATGAACAGCTCGCATATCCTGAGCCAGTTCCAGCGAGTAGTCCGCACGCAGCTGTCGAGTTGTTGCAACCACGTTGGTCTTCTCGATGGTCACGCCCATTGAGTTCCAAGGGTCAACTTCACCGTCAGCGGTCGCCTTACCAGTACCAGTCGCAAAGCCCACATCCCACGGATCGTCGCCTGAAGGGCTTCCGGTGCCAGAGTAAGCGGAGTTGGCTTCATTGAAGAGAGCCTCAGCGCCACCCTGCGGGTTGCCGTTCGGTGGAGTCTGCGCATAGCGAGCCTTCAGAGCAAAGATGAGACCCGTTGGGGCTGTCATCGGCTGCACACCGCAGATGTCATACGCGATCAATTTCGGGGCCATGCGACGAACCAGTCCGATCAAAACCGGATCCCAATTCTGCACGCCACCAGTGACATTAGAAGCCTCAGTCAGAAACTTCTCCTGGTTTTCCAGAAGTTGAGCAGTGACCTTGGTGCGATAGGGGTCCGCAATTGCTTCAACCTTATCGGTATTGAGCACTGGCTCCCACTTTTCCAGAAGTGTTTCTTGAGACATCGTTTTCTCCTGATGCGATGTTGATTGTTTCAGAACTTATTTAGTAAATCAAAACCTTAGGATTTCTTGTTACCGCCCAAGGCCTTCAAAACTGCCTCAATGCCAGGGGCAACAGTACGCACACTCTCGTTCAATACCTCAACAGAACTGGCTTGAACAGGTTTTCTCACCTGTTCAATCAAAAGGGTCAACCCTGTTTTGAATTCATCGACGGTGTCAAAAGAAACAGACTCGCTCAGTGTTTTGATCTTCTCTTTCTGTGTAGCAGAGAGATCAGTGGTGGCCACTTCGAAGAGCAATGCCATCTCAGCTGTCTGCAGCTTCTCGCGAGTCTGTGTGAGCTCTTCAAAAAGAGTATTGAATGCAGTCGACGCTTCGTTCAGCTCAGACTTCATCTTCTCAATTTGAACATTCTCGTTCAACGGGAAGCCGTTTTCCTCGAAGGCGGTCTTTGCGCCCTCAAACGCGCTCTTCATGCGCTCGTAGAGTTCAAGGCGTTCGAACTTCTCCTGATGTTCTTTGATGAACTCGTTCACAGCATAGTCAGTGTAGTCTGAAACTCTCGAGACTACCTCTTCCTTGATGTAATTGCCATAAGCCTCGGCTTTCTGCGAGACCTCTTCCTTGATGTAGTCGCCATAAGCCTGGGCTTTCTCAGAAAGCTCTTCTTTCTCAGCTTTATGCTCTTCATCCTTTGCCTTCAGAGCCTCTTCTTTCTCTGCATCTTTCTCAGCAGCTTTCTCTTCAACAGCGGCTTCGACGAGAGACACAAGGCGTTCAACAGCACCTTCGTTGAGCTCAACACCCTCCAAAAGGTCCTGAATTTGTTTCTTTGAAAATGGCATCGTAGAGCTCCTCAGATCTGTTTCAAAATGGTTTTGAAGAGACGAGTCAGAGCCTCCTCATTCAACTGCTTTCTCTTTGCGAGCGTATTTATTGAGTTCTTGATTTCACTCTCGCGTTCAACGAGAACTCCGTTCGCCCACACCCATTCCTTGCCTTCCATCAAGTTCGTGAGGTAAGCATCTGGGGCTGAGGGGTCAGAAACGATGTCCCCTGCGGATATGAGATGGAAGTCTTTCTGAACGACCTTGTAACCTTCCATCAAACGAGTTGAGCCGACAGCACGAGTGCTGATGCCCATTTGTACCCCGGCGTCCATCAACCCAGCGACGATTGAGCCCATCGGTGTATTTTTGGTCACCACCGCGCGTCCGATCCAATCATCACCTGACTCCACAAGACTTTCAAACTTGTGAGAGACGCGCTCATAGTTAATTCGAGGGTCGGTCTGCGGGTGATTTAGTTCACCTAGAGCTCTATTGTTCGCAATGTCCTCGCGAATATATCGAGCCACCTCTGGGGCCACCGCGTCCTTCGGATATTTCCTCTTATTCCGATTCAGGATATTGGTTTGAAGACAGACGCCTTCGATGATATACTTCTTCGAGCCTGTGTTCTCAGTCAATATCTGGTTAGTCGCATCTGTTTGTTCGACTAGAAATTCCATGTCAGTTCCCCAACCCAAATGCTTTCCGGAAACGAAGTGCTTTCCTCGTCTTGCGCAGGACTCGACGTCGGAAGGAAGCGCCCTTTGCCTTCTTCGTTCTCACTGCGACACGAAGTGCTTTCCTCTTGGTGGCCAATTCCGACCCGCCGATTTTTCGACATGTTCTGGCAGCAGGGTCCCACTTGAATCCTGGGTTGCATTGCATCTTGATTCGACGCTTGCCGCGGAAATTGATCTTCACCAGTCGCTTGACCTCATAGAGATCGCCGTTATCGTCGGCAAACTCTTCATCTCCGTCAAGTTCAACCTCAACAGGGTGATATGAAACTAGGTCAGGGTTCAGGAATACACAGAATTCAAAACAAGTGTTTTCATCATCTTCAAAGTCATCCAACGATTCTATCTCTTCACCTTCTTCTTTGAATGGATCAGCTGAAACCGCTTCGATCTCATAGCTCTCTACCGAATCACACGCCTCGAGAAATGCAGCAAAATCAGACGCTGCGCCATTATCAGGAATTGTCACTTCAAAGAGGCCCTCGAAGTAAGTTCCTTCATCGCCCCCAAGGTGTTTTGCGGTCTGGCGAAGTTGATTGACCGCCTCAGACTCCGCATCGTTCATGAGCGGTGGCTCGATGTTATTCACAGCCAAAGGCGCAATATCTGTCAACTGCGTCTCGATTGCTTCGTCAAGTTTCACTCTAAGCATCTCTTTGATTTCCTTTTGGAAACCAATGATATTGTTTGAGTTGACGCTCTCGAGTAGGTTCTGGTTTGTGTTCATCCTGCTTAGAATCCTTTAGGTTCATTAGGGTCGAGATCGTCAAGCGGCGGCTCATTCTTCATTCGCTCGTCTTCTTGTTCTATCTCTTGGTCCGACTGCCGCAAGATCTTGCGTCTCACCCACTCCCGGCTAAAATATTTGCCGACGTAAGGTTCAATAGAGCCCAACATTGTTACTCTGTTATTTATGAGCTCTGACTCCTTATACTCGACAAAAGCGTTATCCTCTGCATAGTTCCAGAATATATACTTGCGGATCTCAGGCCACTCGTCTTCTTTGATGACGTTCTTCAAAATTAATTGTGTTCGGAGGAGATCGTCAAAAACTCGCATGAAAGATTGACGAAGGCGGTCGATGAATTTTTTGAATCGATATTCATCTCGTTGTATCTCTGTCCCTCGACCAAAGCTAAACGTCCCAGCAGGATCGGCGAACCTTGACTTCGGAACGTTCAACGATCTCCAGAGTTTGTCTCTGTAATACTCAACTTCTTCAAGCGTGTGAGCTGAGTCTTGGCCTTCCAGAGTTTGTATCTCTGTCCCCTTTCCGCCGTCTCTCCTCGGCAACCAGTAATCCTCCATCATCGATTGAATGTTCCGACGATCACTGAGTGTCCCAGTTTTTGAATCGTACACCATCTTGTTCTTGAAGCGAGCCATCATGTCTTTCATGTACTGCTCAGCTTTGCTCTTCTGCATTGTACTGACGTCAATATAAATTGCACGGCGCTGAGGTGCCCGAACGACGCGGAAAACGAGCATGGCGTTTTCCATCATTCGCAGATTGTTGAAAGGCAGAATGGCCTTCTGGAGATAGCCGGTGTATTGCCCGATCGCTCGATCAAACAGACCTGAGTCCACATAGGTTATAGCATCAGGATTGATCTGAAGCCCGTTGATATTCGTGCCGAAATAGATATCGGTTACCCCGGAGAAGTTGAAATTAGGGGCGAATCGATTCGAGTAAACGTAGAGTTCTTTTATCTTGGAAAGGTCAAAAATCCCATTCGAATTCGGTCTTGGCATGAGACGAATTTTCCGGATCTTCAGTGGGTCAACCTGAACGACTTTCTGAATTCCCGCCCTTGGGTGTTGGGCGTCAATTATTTTGTGGAAGAAAATTTTCGAGTCAACATACCAGTCGTCAAAATATTGAGACCCCTTGTTATGGAAGTCGATCAAGGTATAAATGTTTTTGAATTCGTCGATGATTCTCTTTTGGATAGATTCAGCTGGTGCGCCATCCTCTTCGGTGAACGCAAGCTCGAATGCTCGCTCTCCAGGAACATCGAAAATAAAAACCTCGTTTCTAATCTCCTGCAGCGCCTCATCAACCTCAGATGAGAGAGCCATTTCACGGAATGTCTGCACCCGCTCAATTTCAGCTGCAGGTATCTGCGCAGCCTCGAAAGAGAGTGCAGTGAGTCCTCCAGTCGCTCCGGTTTGATCCTGAAGAACGACTCCATCTGCAGTTAGATTTTTGTCAATCGAAAAACTCTCTGTTTCTTTTTCAGAGGCCTTTCGATTTATTCCAAATCCAAAAAGTTGTTCGAGGAGTGAAGCCATCTGTCATATGCCCTTTGTAGATGTAGTATTTAGGGCTCGAGTATTCTGATCATTGGCTTCGATCGCCCTCGAAGCCGGTGCTCATTGACCACCCAATTCACCAAAAAGAACCCTGGCGTGCTTTCACAGAGGCCAGGGTTGTGTTTTCAACTGTATTACGTTGTGACGTCGCTCTTCCAACCATTTATGGCGAACGTACAAGACTGTTCGGCAATTTGGTCATTTTGGTCATAACCCAACTGGACTTCACCAACCTGAGTCGGGAACATACCATCAACCTGATATGACTGCAAAGGCTGATCAGCGCGATCGAGTAGCGTGACAATAGCCGAAGCGTAGTAGTTTGAAGGATTGACAAACTCAGGCGTCGCGACGTTTCGATCAAACGCAAGAATCATATCATGCCATACTTCGAAAACACGACGCCCGAGCAGGTCATTGTCAAGCAAGACTGAGATTGTCCAATCGTCCCAGATCTTGTCACCTGCGACTTTGACCTGACGTCCCATGAACGGAACATCGATCACGCCCATATTCGTTGCTGGAATTGTTGCGGCTTTACAAGTGAAACTGATTTTCTGGGCAACGTTTCCGCCAACTGCCGATGAAACAGGGCCCGGGAAAGTCAATACAACCTCATACCGATTGGGACGGAGGCCGCCGCCGCTAAAGTTTGCCAAGAAATCGTGAACAGATGCAGTCATTGTATTCTCCTAAGATGAATTGAGGTTAGCCTTCCTCAGGACTCAACCTGCACTTGAAAGCACTGTATATTTACTGATCCAGACTTTCTTTCATTTTCAAGGCGTGTTTGAGTTTGCCTTGGCGGATCTTCTCCTTGTGTTCAGGGCTCAAAGGTCTAGCTCTGTTGGCTTTTGAAATCGCAGCCTTATGCTCATCTGAGATCGATTTGCGTGGCTTTCCTCTCTGAGCCGCCGCAATTTTCTCTTTGGTTGACTCTGAACATGGAAATCTGACTCTTTTCTTAGCAGCCGCGCTCATCTTCTGTCGTGTTTCTTCAGTGTGCTTCGATCCATGCATGAAAGTCTGGGAACCGTCTGAACGATTCAACCATCCAGGTGCTTTGGGTACACCAAACTGTCGCAAATATTCAGTCTCGTAGAGTTTGGCTTCAACCCGATCATCAAAAATGCGGTCGATCATTACCACATCAGGTTCACCATGCTGTTTCCTGAAATCCTTCACATACTTCGATGAAGTGAAATATCTAGCCCATAGGTCTTCTTCAGGAGGCACCTTGTTCCCACAGCGAAAGCCGTAGTAGGTCATATCCTGGTCAATCCAATGTAGTAGATAGGTGTAAGATTTCATATCGGGTTTAGGGTGATTCACTGAATTATTTAGCCAAAAAGAAGCCCGCACAAGGCGGGCTCTTCTTACATCTCTCGATGTTGGTTAGACCGATCCAGCCACCTCTTCGAAGCTCACATCGCGGCGAACTGCGATGAAGTTCAAAGAAATCCATTGCACCGAATACTGCGGCTTGATGAAGATTGAGCCGACGAACTCGCCACGCATGATCACCTCAGGCGTGTTGTTGGTGGTGTCGCACACGACCTTGAAGTCGTCCATGCCACGGCGTCCCTTAACTTCACGCAGGTAAGGCTCGACCATCGCACGGAATTGAGCGCGTGTGAACTGGTCGTTGAACTCGAACAGGAAGTACTTCGCCGCATTCGAGATAGATTTGCGCAACAGAATGAACAGACGGCGGATACCGATCTGGCTGAATGCTGACTGCTTGCCCTGCAGTGTCTTGTCACCGTACAGGATCGTTCCGTCGGTCGTGAAGGTGACCACCGGGTTGATACCAACCTTGTACAGAGTGTCGCGAGACTGCTTGTTTGGGTTGAACGCCAGAGACACGACATTCTTCAGGCGACCGCGGTTATAACCACCTGGAGACCACCAAGGGTCATTCGTGGTATCGACCTGGGCACAGAGTCCAGCGATGTCTGCGTTCAGCGGGAGCCAACGCATCTTATCATTATAGACGTCGTATGCCAGCTTCCAACCGGAGTCCATCACAGCATAAGAACTAGAGCGACCGACGGTGTTTCGACGAGTCACTGCACTATTTGCAGCGTCAGACTGTGTTTTGTTCAGAACGTCGTCGAGAGTTGGGCTGAAGAAAACCACGACATCCTGACGGGTTTCTGCAATCTCATCAATTGCATACTGGACCACTGCCGAATGTCCCGTCTGGCCACCACTGTCACCAAGGAAGATCAAGCTGACATCCACCTGCTCCGCATTCTGGAACATCTCCAAACCAGTGATGATTTCTTGCGATCCAACTGCCGTTGAATCAGCACCACCCGACTGGTCGAATGTCTTAGGAGTCACCAGCGTTGCATATGCAGACGCAACACCAGCAACCTGCAGGTTGGATCCCCAGGCAGTTCCAGCATTGGTGACAGCGGTTGTCATAACCGCAGTTGCAGTCGCACCTGTTCCGCCGCCGCCCGTGAGAGTTACTGACGGAGTCGATGAATACCCTGCACCTGGTTCAGTGATGGTAACTCCAGTGACGATGCCACCTGCGACTGTTGCGATGCCCGTGGCTCTGATTCCACCCGTCGGCGGTGTTGCGAAAGTGACAGTCGGCGCCGAGGTATAACCAGAGCCGCCACCGCCGCCGATCGTGACACTTGCCACTGAGTCGGTTCCGCTCAATGTGCTTGAGATTGAAGCTCCGTCGACAGCTTTGAATCCCCAGACATACTTCGAATTGCGGTTCAGGACGTTGACATAGTAGTTTGGAGCTCCGTTCGCGTCCTTAGCATCCAGAGCTTTGCTCACGAATGGATAATGCTCCAGAACTGACCCTGGCACGCCCGAGAACAGTCCAAGTCTGTCAACAATGACAATATGAAGTTCGTCATTAGATGCGCCGACTGCAGACGCGCTTTCGGAAGTTCCAGGAGCGAAGTCGAATTCACCTTTGTACGCCCAAATTCTGAAATTTCTCGAGTCGCACATGCTGATCGAGATGCTGTCACCCAAGGCGCCGGGATACTTCGAAGCGAAGTAGATGCCAGGGTTCGAAGAATTGACAACCTCATAATGCGACGAGTTCTTGACAACGATACCAGTACCGTCATCAGTCGAATTCAATGCATCTTCGTCGACCACTCGCACGATCTTCACATTCCCTGTATAAGAGAGGAAGTTCGAAACTGAGAACCAATCAATGTAGTTGGTGTCGTTCGGTTTGTGAAACTGAGCAAGCAGCTCATTTTCGTTGGAGAGATCTGTGTATTGCTCCACAGGCCCCCATGAAAACTCACCGACGAATGCACCGCCTGACGCACCAACATTCGGTACGGTGTTTGTGAGGTCAATCTCTCGAGTATTGACCGCTGGGCTCAACTGAGTAAATGAAGACATCTAGATCTCCTGATGTGTTTCTGTGCTAAGGCTTTCTCGAAGAGTATTTAGTAGAATCCCTGATTCAGATGAATTTCTGGCGCCTCGATTCCGTCATCAAAGAAGCCAACGACTGCTTGATATTCATCTTGTGCATTCAGATTATCGCGGAGAAGGGTGCGGACATTCACATCAACCATCTCTGAGAAATTCAATTGGGTGGTGAACCACGCAAAAAGAACTAAACTCATCACTACGTCGTCATTCTTGTTCTTGGTGGCTTCGAATTTCTTGCCATTCTTGACAAAGGTTGTCAATTCCTGGACTGTTTCGAAGTCTTGTATGATGAGAGTATCACCCTCTATGAGAGCCTTCAATTGGGAACACCCGACGAGTTTAGTCTTGGGTGTGGTCCTGACGCCCACCTCAGCCCTTGCACCTCCAAACTCTCTATTCTCAGCAACCTTCACCTTAGTTGTCAACATGTTCTCATATTCATAATCAAACCAAAGCGAGTTGGATACTTGCCCGCCCACTGAGTTCGTCTCGACAATGACGACTCCTGAATTATACATCGTGGCGATTCGATAAACCACATCAGCGAGCATCAGAGGCGGGATGATATTCGATCGATATTTCGCAACCTGTCGGAAAGGCTTCTCAGTAACATCAATTACGCTGACAACAGAGAAGTCTTTCCCTATTCCTTCCGAGACGTCGACGGTGATTACATATGAGCCTTTCTCTTGTGGGCGCGAATAGACCTTGAAATATTCGTCACCAGAAATCGGTTCACAGAAAGTCAACTTCTGTAACTTTGACCCTGAGATCAGAGTGTCTGAGCTCCCGAAGAATTTGCAATTATGCGAAACGACCCCATTCGATATGTAATGATTCCCACCAAAGACATCAACAGGATCATAGACGTATTCATCCTTTTCAAGCAGCGCAATCGAAACAACGCGCTCATTTGGATTGACTCGATCTCTGGGTTTCAATGAACGCGCTTCAATGTAACCCGACGGCGTTTGAAGTTGGTGGTTCAGAGTGCAAATCAGTGATGAATGCGTAAAGCATACTTTGACCAATGATGATGCGGTGCTCCGTTTGACTCCTGCGAAAGGCATAAATCCGTTTGATGTGAGAATTTCAATAGCCATTTTTGATTATCTGCTCGATTCGATTTGGTGTTACACCTATCTCTACTGCTTTTGCTTTGCTGAAAATTGTAATCTTGTTGATAGGCCGGCCATTTCCTGATATGAACTGATCCAATGGGAGAATGACACCTCGCTGAGACTTTTTACAAACACCCCAACAGTCTTCAATAGAAAGTTCAAATGAATTGAAATCATCTATGATGCTAGCCCAAACACCCCTTTCAATTTTCCGATTGCCCCAATACTTCCCTTTGCGAATCTTGGACCACAAGGCTTTGGTTTCATCTGAGGGCTTGTAACCTTTGTTATTTGGACCTCTGCGTTTTGCAGACTCACTCATCTTTCGGCGGGATTCTTCGCCGAAAACAAAACCAGTTGTATTGAATTTTTCACACTCCGAGCGACCCTTCCCGCGCTTAGTACAATTTAGACCATTTTTGTAAGTATCGTACAGCGCTATGAATTCCTCCTCGCGTCTGTCACATTCATCCCAATCAGCCTCAAGTAAAACTTCAACAGACTCGATCGGTGAATGCTTGAACCTGTCAGATTTCCTGTGAACCCTGACCCGATCAGCCAAGTCCTTTGCGACCCCAATATACTCCAGCCCATCCTTGCGTGTTAGTTTGTATATCACAGCCATTTTTTTTGCATTCCTTCTTTGAATGCAAGTATTTAGGATTCCATCATTTCATATAGCTGCTTCATGGAGACTACTGAGACGAACCCTGACAATGTGTCTCGAATCGTCACCTTTGTGTCTCCATGAACACACTCGAATTCCTGGTCGAATTGGCGCTGCGACATATTTCGCAATTGTTCTTCTTTCCACTTTTCATCTCGCAATGGGTGAGAAGACCAATGCACCTGCTTATGGGCATACGCGTTTGCTCCGTTGACTGAATCTGTCCAGATCTTATAGAACAGATTCATACCATTTGGCGTGGAGGTGATGATGACCTTTGTGGTTGTACCAGAAGTGACGACTGGGTAGGTGCTGGTGTAGAATTCAACGTCGTTCTCGATGTGTGCAAACTCATCGCAATAACAGAGGTTGACAGATTTGCCTCGAATCGAAGAGCCGGTAGTGGCTGCACAGAAGATTATCGACCCGTTCCCGATCTCGATGTCGCCTTTATTCCAGGTAACTACACCGGGTTGCATGAACCACGGAAGTTCTTCATACATCAACTTGACACGGGCTAAGATCTCTCTTGATTGGTCACCCTTATTCGCCAAGACGGCTATAGTGTACCTGTCATTGAAGAGGGCTTGATGCAGGAGGAAGCCGGCGACAGTGATCGACTTTCCAAACTGTCTTGGCAATAGAAAGATGCTGAATCGATTCTTGTCCATTATGTCGATCATTTCTTTCTGATACTCGTAGGGCTTGAAGTTCACGAGCCCTCTATCGAGACTGATGATCTTGACATAGTTCTCGAGAAAATAGGGGATTGAATCACGACATTTCGTGAGCTCATCAATCTGCTCCCAAGAATATTCCTGCTGAACCCCAACTTTCTTGAGCTTCGCTTGACCGTTGTAACAGAGTGATTTGTCTTCCATCTTGTAACACCTTACCTCAATTGATGTATTTAAGATGGAAGATCCATCTCGGCTTGACATCAAATGAAAACCATCTATACTAAATACAATTGTAAGTACTATCCATCCAAAATGATTACATCGCTAGTCGTCGGACCCGCAGGGAACTCGACGTGAGAAAGAGATGCCAGTAATACCTGATGAGATAGTGAAGGGTCCGAGGAAGAAGGATTTTCCGAAGGAACCAAGAGACCTGCGCTGCCCATACGGCAACAGGTGTCAACCTCGATGCTATCATGTTGGTTTCGAGGTTGTGGCGGACGTTCGAAAGAACCGAACGCAAGAAGGCCTGACCGAGTCCCCTAGGCCAATCAAAACACTTGCGAACATGAATGGCTCTTAGTAGATTCACCTCTGTTTCTACTGTGAAACCACCTTCGGCAGGATAGCCGAAGTATGGCTCCTGAAAAGACACTTAAAGAAACGAAGAAGGTGACTGAGAGCACGGACGCGTAGCGTCTGGGCTTGAAGTTCACGAGCGAAGCGAGTGAACATAAAGACGTTAAAATTGTCGTTCGACGATATTATTCACTCGCTACGCTCGTTCAATTCCCCATGCTTTGACTTTTTGATGCATTCCTATGAAGGGAACCAGTTGTTCACTCGCTTCGCTCGTGAACTTCAAGCCCAGACGCTACGCGTCCGTGCTCTCAGTGGTTGTTTCTTCATTCGAGCTTGTCACCACGAACTCGACTTCAGTTGCTGCTTCCGCTCTTCTTTTCGAAAGAGACTTGAAGAGTTCGTCTGACGTCCCTATAAAGACTGTGGTGTTTGATTCCTTGCCTTCATTTGCGTCCCGACGTTCTGGCGGATCGTTTCGAGTTCCTTTTTCTTTCGTTCCAATGTCAGCTGATGTCGACAAAAGGTCTTTATTCAGATCAGCAACCATTTTGAAGAATGATGCTGCTGATTCATACATCCTTGGGCTTTCGGCTTCACGGACAAGAGATACGAGGTCAGGAATGACACTTATCGATTGATTGATCAAAGCCTTCAAGTTGGCTCTTGCTGCTTCATAATCATGCTGAAGGTTGATCGAGGCTTGCTTCTTGAAGTCTTCTGTCTTTGTGTTGACATCTTCAACAGAAACAATTGCTTTCTTCGGTTCAATTGAAGTCATCGCCCCAAGCGTTTCACTTATCTTATCCATTCACGATCGTCTCTGATGTGTCAACTATCGAGTGGACATCACCCTTGTCTGCTTCAAAGGGGACTACTTCCGAGGTAAATCTGGTGAACACGCTGTCGAAATCGTCGTTGTGAAGATTCATTATCGTCTTCTTGATTCGATTTGCGGTTCTGATGTTCGAGTACAAGAATCCTTTCACTGTGAATTGCAAGACACTCATCACCGTGCGTCTTTGGTCCATCGAACCTTCGTAGTCAGTCTGAATGCTGACGCTGTTGAGAATCACTGGAATGTTCGTGGGGTTGTTGAATATCTCCATGTCGTTGATCGTGACTGTCAGCTCTGGAGTGAAGAATGGAATGATCTGTTCGAGGATCTTAAGCAGATCTTCATATCTCACCGTTGCGATATTCAGGTCGAACATGAAATCGTAGGGGACTCGATTATACATAAACTGATTGGTGTTTTCGTCGCCGTCAACATCATCAAAACGATTCAGCGGGTTCGTGTGTCTTTCTGGTGAGAAGTTCAACCCAGTCAGCTCAAAACCCATTCTCGGAAGAATGGTATCAATATTGAGTTTGTCTATGTCTGGATTTGATTGCAGAGACTCAAGCCACTTGGCTCTTGGGCTGTAGTGCAATGGCACAAGGATCTCGCGGTCAAAGCCGTCTTTGAATCGCACCTCGTCAAAAATCGTGCCGAAGGCCACTATTATCTTCTTCGTTGTGCTGTGATAAAACGTCTCTCTCATTGATCTTTCCTGATCTCAGAAATCACCGAAGGGGTTTCCAGTGTCCCACTTCATCAAAGTCTCTGCGGCTTGTTTGACACTGTCGTTGTTTGCTGAGCCATCCTGGCCAGCAGGAGAGTAAGGATTTTCAGGTGTTTCAAGATCGTCGATTGTTTTGAAACCTGATCTTATCTTTTCGTGTGAATATGTGAAGTTTTCGCACATCAGCTTGTAACAGTATTGGCGTCCGAATTCGAAGCCCGGATAGTCATACAAAACGTTGTTGATTTCAAAGAAGTTGTAGGTGAACGACCCGTTTGGATTGTCAAGATCGCCCATGAAAACCAAGTCACCACTCCTTGGCTGAGTATACCCTGGTATTCCCAATTCAGTGAACCTGCGTTTTGCTATCATGAACTCAGCGGTTTGATTCTGTCGAAATCCAAACTTCGACATGATGTTCTGGTCGCCACCGAAGTTCCCCGCATCAGGGAGAAGAGCTTCGATCTGATAAGCCTTTTCATAAATGGTCTTGACTGGATCGCCGAGGATGTTGTCAAGCTCAATTACAGTGCGAGGGATGTACAAGACATTATAACCAAAGAGTTGGATCTGTTCAACAACAAGATCCTCAAAGAGATTTTGCTCAGAGGCTTGGTTGAGGTGGTTGAAGTATCTGTTTGTTGCTATGACACTTCTCCTCAACCAATAAAAAAGTCGACCGGCAGTTGGTATTCATTTCTCAGCCGCTCTTCGAGCTCTTTGATCTCGTTCACGGCATCATCGTGGATCTTCTC
>Ga0075163_10004953_pt1 | contig 17837 bp, 11 predicted proteins | sample JI1023141ADNA_FD_71478 | JGI IMG/M metagenome (GOLD analysis project Ga0075163, IMG submission 71478) | Wastewater effluent complex algal communities from Wisconsin, to seasonally profile nutrient transformation and Carbon sequestration -... | ecosystem: Engineered > WWTP > Effluent > Algae...
CCGCTCCCCAGCCCGGCCCGCCGCTCCCGACCCCCGACGTCCCGCCGCCCCCCGCCGGCCTCGCCGACCTCGACCGCTTTTTAACAACCACCGGCGAGGCCCTGCAGCAGGCCGCGCGCACCCTGCGAGAGGCCGCCCCCGCCGACCCCCGCGCCTACCGCCTGCTCCGCGTCGGTCTGTGGATCCACCTGACCGCGAGCCCGCCGCTGCGCCCCGACGGCAACACAGGGCTGCCCGGCCTCGCCGACCGCGACCGCGCCCAGCTCGACGAACTCGCCGCCGCCGCCCGCTGGCCCGGCCTGCTCAACCGCAGCGAGAACCTCCTCGTCAACCACCGCCTCGCCCTCGACCTCCAGCGCCACAGCGCCGCCGCCCTCGCCGCCCTCGGCCCCGACCACGCCCCCGCCGCCCTCGCCCTCCGCGTCGAGCTGCGCGCCCTCCTCGCCCGCCTCCCCGACCTCCCGACCCTGCGCGACCGCGACGGCCAGCCCCTCGCCGACCCCGCCACCCGCCAGTGGCTCGCCGCCGAGGTCGACCCGCGCGGCGCAGCGACCACGGCCCTCCCCGCCGACCCCGACGACCCCGAGTTCTGGACCGGCCTCGCCGACGCCCTGCGCCAGCCCGACCGCGCCCCGCCGCTCGCCGAGGCCCAGCGCCGCATCGACGCCAGCCCCGGCGAGCACGTCCGTTGCACCCGCCGCCTCGCCCTCGCCGAGGCCTGCGCCGCCGCCGGCGACCACCCGCTCGCCGCCGCCCTGTTCGCCGGCCTCGCCGACGACCTCGAGCGCCGCGGCCTCGAGCGCTGGGACCCGCCGCTCGCCTCGCGCTGCCTCGCCGGCCTCGCGCGCAGCCACCAGCGCCGCGGCGAGCCCCCGGCCGCCCGCCTCGCCGTCCACCGCCTCGGCCGCCTCGACGCCGCCGCCGCCGCCGCCCTCCTCGCCGACCTCCCCACCTGACCCCGGACAGTAGAAAACCACGCGCTCCCCGAACCCCCTGAGGCGCTCGGGGCACGCATGGCCCTGCCCACGGGCTGGCGCCCGCCCAACTAATCCAGGTAGCGCAAAAACACGTCCGGCGGCCGCGTCTTCCCCCAGTAGCGCTCGCCGTAGCTCGCGCTGTCGACCCCGGTCGACGACTGCGAGCCGATGAAGCGCTTCTGCTCGACGTTCGTGATGATGCCGATGTGCCCGTGCGGCGAGCCCGACCAGTGGACCAGGTCGCCGCGCTGGGGGTTGCTCGTCGGCGTGAACTTCGACGAGCGCGGGAAGTCGTTGGCCATCATGTCCGGGAACTCCGGGTCGATGGCCTCACGCAGCACGGCCAGCACGAATTGGTTGCACTTGAGCTGGTCGTAGGCGACCTGCCCGTGCAGTTGCTCATAGTCCTCGGCGGTCTGGGCGATCTTCTCTCTGCTCATCGGAATTCTCCTCGTTCGGTTGTCTCGTCTGGTTTCAGGAAAGCGCGAGGTCCCAGCCGGAGGGCCCGGGTCCGACGCGCAGGGTCGTGGGTTGCTGGCCGGCCGCGAACGCCTCGAGCAGGCGCTGACTGAGCACCGGCATCAGCGAGCTGCGCAGGATGTGCTCGACGTTGCGGGCGCCGGTCTCCGCCTCGGTGCAGCGCTCGGCGAGCTGCGCCACCAGCTCCGGCTCGAAGCTCGCCGCGATCTTGTGCGCGTCCCACAGCCGGCGCCGCAGCGTGTCGAGCTTGAGCTCGGTGATCTCGCGCAGCACCTCCGCGGGCAGCGGCAAGAACGGCACGATCGTCATGCGCGCGAGCAGGGCCGGCTTGAAGTGCTTGCTGAGCACCGGCCGCACCGCCGCCGAGATCTCCTGGATCGGCGGCGAGGCCCGACCCTCGGCCGTGACCTGCATGATGCGGTCCGACCCGAGGTTGCTCGTCAGGATCACCACCGTATTCTTGAAGTCCACCACCCGACCCTCGCCGTCGGACAGCGTGCCCTTGTCGAACACCTGATAGAACAGGTTCATCACCTCGAGGTCGGCCTTCTCGCACTCGTCGAGCAGCACCACCGAATACGGCCGCTGACGGACCGCCTCGGTCAGCACGCCGCCCTCGCCGTAGCCGACGTACCCGGGCGGCGAGCCGATCAGGCGCGACACGGAGTGCTTCTCCTGGAACTCCGACATGTTGATGACGGTCATGAAGCGCTCGCCGCCGTAGATGAGGTCCGCGAGCGCGGTCGCCATCTCGGTCTTGCCGACGCCGCTCGGGCCGACGAACAGCAGCACGCCGAGCGGCGCGTTGGGGTTTTGCACCCGCGCCGCCGCGATGCGCAGCGTCTCCGCCGCGACCTGCACCGCGCTCGCCTGCCCGCGCACGCGCGCGGCCAGCCGGTCCTGCAGCGACAGCAGCGCGCCGATCGTGTCGCTCTGCATCTTGCCGACCGGGATGCCGGTCCACGTCGCCACGACCCGCGCGACCGCGTCGGCGTCGACCTCCGCGTGGATCAGGCGGTCGTCGGCCGCGAGCGCCGCGAACCGCTGATCCGCGGCCTGCTTGGCCGCCAGCGTCGCCCCGCCGTCGTCCGCCCCGTCCTTGCCGGCCTCGCGCAGCGCCGCCCGGGCGCGCTCGACCTCCACCAGCGCCTCGCGCTCGCGCTGCCAGCGGGCGTGCAGGGTCGTCAGCGCGTCCTTCTCCGCCGCGAGGTGGCCCTCGACCTCGGCCACGCGCGCCGCGTCGACCGCCCCGCCCTCGGCCCGCTCGCGCCCCAGCAGCGCGAGCTCGCGCCCCAGCGCCATGACCTGCTGCTCGCGCATCACCACGGCCTCGGGCTTGGCGTCGTGCTCGATGCGCACGCGCGTGGCCGCCGTGTCGAGCAGGTCGACCGCCTTGTCGGGCAATTGCCGCCCGGCGATGTAGCGGTGCGACAGCGAGACCGCGGCCGTCAGCGCCTCGTCGCGGATCGTCACGCCGTGGGCCGCCTCGTAGGTGGCCCGCAGGCCGCGCAGCATCACCAGCGCCTGGGCCTCGGACGGCTCGTCGACCTTGACCGACTGGAACCGGCGCGCGAACGCGGCGTCCTTCTCGAAGTACTTCTTGTACTCCGACCACGTCGTCGCCGCGATCGTGCGCAGCTCGCCGCGCGCGAGCGCCGGCTTGAGCAGGTTGGCGGCGTCCGCCTCCTTGCCGACGATCGTGTGCGCCTCGTCGATGAACAGCACGATCGGCGTCGGCGAGGCCTTGACCTCCTCGATCACCGTCTTGAGCCGCTTCTCGAACTCGCCGCGCACGCCGGCCCCGGCCTGCAGCAGGCCCATGTCGAGCTCGAGCAGCTCGACCTTGCGCAGCAGCGCCGGCACGTCGCCCTCGGCGATCGCGCGGGCGAGCCCCTCCACGAGCGCCGTCTTGCCGACGCCGGGCTCGCCGACGATGATCGGGTTGTTCTTGCGCCGGCGCGCGAGGATCTCCACCAATTGCCGGATCTCGGCGTGACGGCCGAAGATCGGGTCGATCTTGCCGGCGCGCGCCTTCTCCGTATACGAGGTCGTGAACCGCCGCAGCGCCGAGTCGGCGGCCGGCCCCGCAGGGCTCGCTGAACCAGCCGAACCCGCCGAGCCCGCGCCGGCGTTCTGCGCCTCCGGCACGGCGGCCGCGCGCGCGGCCTCCTTCGTGCCGGCGACGATCGCGTCGAGCTCGCGGCGCAGGGCCTCGACCGGCAGCCCGCTGAGCTCCGGGAAGCTCTCCGCGACGTAGCGATGGCCGCGGCTGGCGAACATCAGCAGCAGGTGGCCCGTGCGCAGCTCGGTCGCGCCGTACTGCAGCGACGCGAAGGTCCACGCGTCCTCGAGCCACTGGAACAGGCTCTCCGAGAACACCGGGCGCCCGGCGCTGCCGGTGCGCAGCAGCTCGGTCGACCGCTGCACGCGCTGGCGCAGGCGGGCGGCGTCCTGGTTGCAGTGGGCGAGCAGCGCCCGCGCGTCGGTGTCCTCGCCGCCGAGCAGCGCCAGCAGCAGCAGCTCCGGCCCGATCTCGTAGAAGCGGCCGCCGGCCGCGTGGGCGACCGCGGACTCGAGCATCGCGGTGCAGGTGGGGTTCAGTCGGCGGACGATCGCCTTCGGTTCGACGCGCATGGCACACCTCGAAAATTTTCACACGACATATGCAGGCCGCGCCGCGCCGCCGTCACGCGGACGCGCGACGCGGGCGCGGCCTGCCGCTCGGCTCAGGCGTCCGAGTTGCTCCAACTGTCGACGTACTCGGCGCCGGACGGCTCGTAGACCCAGCGGATCGTGTGATACACGAAGCGCACGGTCTCGAGCGGCGGGGCCTTCGAGGCCGCCGGGTCGATCGCGTTGGGCGAGTGGCGCTCGATCGCGTCGATGCGGCCGTCCTTGATCTCCACCGAGAAGAACTGCTCGGTCGTGCCGTCGCCCTTGGGGCTCGGGCGGAAGAACTTGAACGTGCCCTCGATCTTCTCGTTCTTGCACAGCGCCTTGGCCAGCAGCGGCGAGCTCGAGTCGATGCGCTTGATGACCTCGATCGGCTCGTGCACCCGGCGGCCGACGGCTGCGCGGCTGCCGAGCTCGCGGGCCGTGCGGACGTTGTCGCGGAACACCAGGCACTCGATCGTCTTGTCGCGCCCCAGGTCGTGCTGGGTGCTCTCGCCGGGGATGACGTTACCATTCGCTTTCAGGACCAGATGTACTGTCTCAGCCATGATCATTCCTATAGCAACACGCCGCGCGCCCGCGCCAGACAATTCGCCAAAAAATCGTACGAGGCGCCCTTGCAGCGGCGATATGGCGAGGCTCGCTGGATCATGCGCCACTGTCAATATGCAAGCTCGCTTGGGTGGTTGCTTGGGTGGTTGCGGGTCACTGTCACGACCCGCAATCGCAGTTGCGAACGCAGCGGCGAGCACCAGCAATCCGGCTTGCAGGGGCGCCGCCCGGGCGATTTGACCGCAGAATTTCGCCGCAGAATTTCGTGGACGCGCCGGCGGGCAGCGCATAGTATCCGCGGCATGGCGAATGATAGAGAAGGTTCCGTCGCGCCCAAAGAGCGCGTCAATATCCGCTACAAGTCGGCCCTCGACGGCGCCCAGGAGGATGTCGAGCTCCCGCTGCGCATCCTGATGCTCGGCGACTTCAGCGGCGCGCAGGACGAGCGGCCCCTGGAGGAGCGCAAGCCCGTCGACATCAACAAGGAGAACTTCGGCGAGGTGATGGCCGCGCAGAAGCTCTCCGCCGAGATCCAGGTCCCAAACCACGTCGCCCCCGACGGCCCCGACGCGGAGATGCACCTCAAGCTCAACTTCAACGCGCTCGGGGACTTCCGCCCGGAGGGCATCGTCGACCAGGTCGACGAGCTGCGCCACCTCAAGGAGCTGCGCGACGCCCTGCGCTACCTCAAGAGCTCGTCGGCCAACGTCCCGAGCTTCATCCGCCGCATCCAGGAGCTGCTCAAGGACCCGAGCAAGCGCGAGCGCCTGATGCAGGAGCTCGGCCTCGAGGACAAGAGCGCCTGAGGTCCGGCCTCCATTCACCGCCATCCGACCCCAACCGTATTCGTAGCGAGGTAGAAGTATGGACGATCTAGACAAGCAGCAAGACGGGCTGATGCGCGGCCTGCTCGACTCCCAGGCCCCGGCGGACGACGGCTCGCTCCTCTCGGAGCTGCTGGAGGAGGCCCGGCTCGACCCGGGCGCCGACGCCAACATGCGCGGCATCTCGAGCTTCCTGACCGAGCTGCTGCGCTCGAAGGAGACCAACCAGCGGGTCGCCAAGGACCGCATCGACGTGCTGATCGCCGACATCGACCGCCGGCTGACCGCGCAGGTCAACGCGATCCTCCACTCGCCCCCGGTCAAGGCGCTGGAGACGGCGTGGCGCGGGGTCAAGTACCTCGTCGACGAGATCGACTTCCGCGAGAACGTCCGCCTCGAGTTCGTCAACGGCAAGAAGGAGGAGTTCCTCTCCGACTTCCGCGACGCCCCGGAGATCACCCACTCGTCGCTCTACAGCACCGTCTACAAGGACGCGATGGGCGTGTTCGGCGGCAAGCCCTACGGCGTGATCTGCTCGACCTACGACTTCGGCCCCGGCGCCGAGGACGTCGAGCTGCTGCGCCACTTCGCGTCGGTCGGCGCGATGGCCCACGTGCCCTTCCTCGGCAACGTCAACCCCGGCATGTTCGGCCGCAAGTCGTTCCAGGAGATCCCGCAGCTCAAGGACCTCCAGGCGATGTTCGAGGAGCCCCGCTACCAGCGCTGGAACGCGTTCCGCGACTCCGAGGACGCCCGCTACGTCGGCATGTGCATGCCCCGCTTCATGCTCCGCGCCCCCTACGGCGCCCGCGAGAGCGAGCTGCGCGTCCGCGACTTCGACTTCAGCGAGGACGTCGTCGACGAGCACGAGCGCTACCTGTGGGGCCCCGCGTCCCTCGCCCTCGCCGCCAAGATCGCCGACTCGTTCGCCAAGTATCGCTGGTGCCCCAACATCATCGGCCCGCTCGGCGGCGGCGCGGTGTTCAACCTCCCGCTCCACCAATATCACCAGGGCGGCGAGCTCAAGACCAAGAACCCGTGCGAGGCCGCGATCGAGGACCGCAAGGAGTTCGAGTTCGCCGAGCAGGGCTTTTGCGCGCTCATCCCCCGCAAGGACAGCAACAACGCCGCGTTCTTCTCGGCCAACTCGGTCCAGCGACCCAAGGTGTTCCAGCGCACCGAGGAGGGCATGGCCGCCCAGCGCAACTTCATGCTCGGCACCCGCCTGCCGTACATGTTCGTGACCACCCGCCTCGCCCACTACCTCAAGGTCCTGCAGCGCGAGCAGATCGGGACCTGGAAGAGCCAGTCGGACCTCGAGCGCGAGCTCAACACGTGGATCCGCCAGTACGTGTCCAACATGCCCGACCCGCCGCCCGAGGTCCGCTCCCGCAAGCCCCTGCGCGAGGCCAAGGTGCTCGTCGAGGAGGTCCCCGGCCAGGTCGGCTGGTACCGCTGCAACCTGCGCGTCATGCCCCACCTCAAATACGAGGGCGCATCCTTCGAGCTCTCGCTCGTCGGCAAGCTCGACAAGGAGTAACGCATGGCCCTCGCCCAGCGCGCACCGCAGGAGGGCGCCCTCCTGCGCGGATATCGGCTCCTCGCCGCCCTCGGCTCCGGCCCGTCCGGGCAGGTGTTTCGCGCCCGCGACGAGGCGCGCGCCCGCGAGGTGGTCGTCAAGCTGTTCCACCCCCACCGCAGCGCCCCGGAGGCGCTCGCCCGCCACGCGGAGATCGCCCGGGCCGCCGCCGCGGTCCCGCGCTCGACGGCCTGCGACGTCGTCGAGCTCGTCACCGACGGCCCGACGCCGTTCATGGCGGTCGAGGCGATCGACGGCGTCGACCTCACGACCCTGCTGCGCCAGCGCGGCCCGCTGCCGTGGGCGCAGGGCCAGGCGCTGCTGTTGCGCTGCGCCGCCGCGCTCGAGGCCGTCCACCGCGCCGGCATCGCCCACACCGGCCTCAAGCCCGGCAACATCCGCGTGATCGGTGACCCCGGGCCCGGCCGCGCGGCTGGCCCCGTCCGCCTGACGGTCCGCCTCCTCGACTTCGGCGTCGGCGCGCTGCTCGAGCTCGGCAACACCGGCGCGACGCGGGTCCACGACGACCTCTCGGCGGACTACCTCTCCCCGGAGGAGCTGCGCGGCGAGCCGCCCGGACCCGCCGCCGACCTCTACCGCCTCGGCGTGATCTTCTTCGAGCTGCTGACCGGCCACCGACCGTTCGAGGGCCGCGTCCAGGAGGTCGTCCGCCACCACCAGCGCACCCCCCCGCCGAGCCCGCGCAGCCTCGCCCCCACGCTCCCGCCGGAGGCCGACGCGCTGCTGTTCGGGCTGCTCGAGAAGGCCCCGGAGCGCCGCACCACCGCCGCCGAGCTGCGCGCCCGACTCGCCGGCGTCCACCTCGCGGGCCGCGGCGACGGCCAGCCGCCGCGACGCGCCCGCAACGACCACGAAGAGGAGGCCCCGACCGCGATGTGGATGCGATCGACCGGCCCGAGCACCCACTCGATGGTGCTCCCGGAGGAGGCGACGAACCCGACCGCGGGCGACCTCTACGCCGAGGACGAGCCGACCGCGACGCACACGGTCGTGCTGATGAACCCGACCCACCTCCCGCCGGCGAACCCGGGCGAGGTCACGCTGATCCCCGAGGGCATGGGCGGCGAGTTCCTGATCCAGCACCTCGCCAATCAGCCGAACCGCGCGTCGGAGCAGACCTCGGTGCTCACCAACACCAGCGCGACGGTGTTCGTCGACCGCTCGAAGCTGCAGGCGGCAGCCCCGGCCGCGCCGACGATCGCGACCTGGCGCCGCAAGCTCGCCGGCCCGTGGAGCTTCGAACGCAAGCTCCTGACGATCAACGTCGCCTTCGGCCTGCTGATCCTCCTCGGGCTGCTGATGCTGGCGCGCAGCGCCTGACCGTCCGATCACGAAGCAGAGGCCGCCATGGCGCACTGGGGCGACAACTTCAAGGGCGCGCACATGCTCCGGCTGGTCGCCCCGGACGGCACCACCCGGGTCTTCGCGCTCGACGGCCCCGAGCTCAAGGTCGGCAGCGCCCGCGACGCCGACCTCGTCCTCGACGACCCGACCGTCGCCCCGCAACACTGCCGCCTGTTCGACCAGGGCGGCGCCCTGATGCTCGTCGACCGCGGCGCGCCGATCGGCACATACATCAACTTCGAACGCTGCACCGAGCCGACGCGCCTCATCGAGGGCGACCGCGTCGGCGTCGGCGGCCACGTCCTCGAGGTCATGCCGGCCCGCTCCCAGGTCGACCCCGCCCAGGTCGCCGAGCAGATCCGCCTCGCCGGCTCGCCGTGGGCCGAGGCCGACGAGCGCGACGCCGCCTTCGCCCGCCGCCTCGCCCAGGAGGCCCGCGCCTGGCACGAATGCGGCCGCCCACGCCGCCTGCTCCCCCCGGCCGCGCGCCTCGCCCACGCCGCCGAGCTCGACGCCCGCGCCCCGCTCGATCCACCGATACGCTCCTGGCTCGAGCGCGCGGCGACCCGCGGCCGCCGCCGGCAAGGCGCGCGCTGGACCCTGTCCGGCGCCGCCCTCGGCTGCGCGTTGACGGCCCCGCTGCTGGCCCCGCTGTTCACGCCGGTCACCACGCCCCCCGAATCTCCACACCTCGCCGCCGCGCCGACCCCGACGCCCAGCGAACCTCCGGCCACCAAACCATCGCCCGGACCGCCGCGCCCGGACGTCCCATCGGTGGAGCACGAGGTCATCCCCGAGGAGACCCTCGCCGAGATCGCCGCGCTCTACGGCACCTCCGAGCGCCTGATCGCCGGACGCAACGGCCTGGCCCCCGGCGCCACCCTCGCGCCCGGCACGCGCCTGCAGATCCAGACCCGCCTGCCCGCGGTGGTCCGCGAGCGCGTCGGCCACCGCGTCGAGCCCGGCGACTCCTGGGAGGGCCTGGCCCGCCGCTTCGGCGTCGACGTCTCGCGCCTTCGCGCCCACAACCGCGAGCTCGGCCCCGACCTGCACCCCGGCCAGATCGTCACGATATGGGCCCGCCGCGACGCCCCCCGGCGCAGCTTCGAACCCGCCGCGCTGGTGGTCCCCTCGGGCTCGACCTCCGTCGGCCCCGCGCTCGTCCACGCCGTCCAGATCCCGCGCTCCCGCGACTATGACCTGCGCTGCCCGCTCAACGCCCACGCCTCGAGCTTCACCGCCCACCACCTGCTCAACGCGATCGCCCGGCTCCGCGTCCGCTACCGCGGCCAGCTGATCATCGGCGACCTGAGCCGCCAGGACGGCGGCTCCTACGGCCCCCACAAGTCGCACCAGTCGGGCCGCGACGTCGACGTCTGGCTGCCCCACCGCGCCGGCTCCTACCACGAGGACCCGGCATGCAGCGCCTGCGGCACCCTCTGGTGCCGCCCCGACCCCGCCGAGGTCGACTGGGCCGCGACCTGGGAGCTGGTCCGCGTCCTCGCCGACACCGACGCGGTCCGCAACATCTTCCTCGACCGCAGCCTGCACCCCGAGCTGCGCGCCGCGGCCCGCACCGCCGGCGCCGACGAGGAGACCATCGCCCGCACCATCCAGCCCCGCTCCGGCGCCCCCGCGCTCGTCACCCACATCGCCAACCACACGAAGCACATCCACGTGCGCTTCCGCTGCGGGCCCGACGAGCCCGACTGCCACGATTGACCCCTCAATGTCTCGCGCTCGGAATGTGCACACATTCCGGGCGCGCGATATGTCCGCCCCCGGCTCTCCACGCCGGAATATGAGCGCACATTCCAGGCGCGCGATATATCCGCCCCCCGGATCTCCACGCACCGGGCCGCCGCCCGATGCTCAGCGCGCCGGGCAGAGCGTCGCCGGGATGGCCCCGGCCCCCGCGCGCTCCTCCGCGGTCAGGTCGCGCCCCGCGACCCTGCAGGTCAGGTGATGCAGCGCCTCCGTCTCGAGCGGCCAGATCCTCAGCGTCCGGTCCGCCCCCGCCGTGACCGCCACGTGCCCCGCCGCGTCGACGCGCAGCTCGGTGATCGCCCCGCTGTGCCCCGACAGCTCGACCCGCGGCGGCGCCGCGTCGCCGCCCTGCTGCCACGCGCCGAGCTGCCACAGGAGCAGCGCCCCGTCGTGCCCGGCCGTCAACAACAGCTCGGGCCCGCCGGCGAACGCCAGCCCGCTGACCGCGCCCGTGTGCCCGCGAAACCGCCGCGGCTGGACGTTTCCCGGCCCGGTGTCGATGACCGCGATGTCCCCGTTCGACCCGCCCACCGCCAGCAGGTCGCCGCCGTTGACGTACGCCAGCGCCTTCACCGGCTCATTGAGGTTGTAGCCCTCGCGCTCCTCGAAGCGGTCGCGGACCAGCGCCCGCGTGATCACGCTGCCGTCGGCGCTGCCCGAGGCGACGCGCTGACCGTCGACGTCGAACGCGACCGTGACCACCGGCTGCGAGTGCGTCCACGTCGCGGTCGGCTCCGGTTCCTCGCCGAGCGGCCACAGGTGCACGCGCCCGGCCGCGTCCTGCTCCCCGCCGGTGCCCGCCAGCACGTGCTCCGCCGAGACCGCCAGCGCGCTGATCCCCGCGCCGAAGCTGGCCGTGCGCTGCGCCGCCTGCTCGATGCCGCCGACGCCCACGCGCCAGCTCAGCACCGTGCCCTTGAGGTCGGCCGAGACCAGCCACCCGCCGTCGGGGCTGAACGCCAGGCGCACGATGTCGTCGTCGTGGCCCGGACGCTCCATCGCGTCGCGCCCGCGCTCGCCCGGCTCGACCGGCCACACGTGCAGCAGGTTGCCCGCGGCCCCGGCGACCCAGCGGCCGTCGTGGCTGACCGCCAATTGCTGCATCGCCCGCCCGGCCGGGATGACCCGCAGCGAGGCCGGCACGCCCTCCGCGTCGACGCTCCACAGCCGCACCAGGTCGTCCTTGCCGACGCTCGCCAGCGTCCCGCCCTGGCGGGTGAAGTCGACGGCGTCGATCGTCCCGCGGTGGTCGGTCAGCGTGTACGCGCCCGCGCTCCCGCCGTCGAGCAGCAGGTCCCACACCCGCAGGCTGCCGTCCTCGCCGCCGGTCACCACCGACGAGCTCTGCGTCGCCGCGGCCAGCGCCTTCACCGGGCTGCGCTGCTCGGTCAGCCGCACCAGCGGGTCGGTGCGCCGCGCCGCGATGTCCCACAGCTCCGGCGCCCCGGTCGCGCCGACCGTGAACGCCCGCCGGCCCGACGGGTCGACGATCAGGTGCTGCGGGACCCCCTGCAGCGCGTCGAATTCGGCGCGCAGCGGCTGGCTGTCGCTGCGCATCTGCGCCGTCAGCTCGGTGAGCTTGAGGCTGCGGTCGGCCGCGGTCGAGAGGATGCGGTCGCTGCCGGCGAGGATCTGGACCCCGACCACCGCGCCCGCGTGCGTCACGACCGGACGCGGCTGCCAGCGCGGCCCGCGGTGGCTCCACGTGAACACCTGGCCGTCGCGGTCGCCGGTGACGATCTGGTCGCCCTTGAGGCTGACGGCCATCGCGGTGACGAGGCCGTCGGTCTGCAGCCGCTCCGCGACCCCCAGCCGCTGCTTCGCCCCCGGCCCGGAGAGCTTCCAGACCAGCGCCCGCCCGCCCGCCTGCCCGTACAACCGCCCCGCGCTGGCGTCGAACACCAGCTGCGTCGCCGGCCCCGGCAGGCCCTCGGCCTCGCCCAGCAGCGAACCCCGCGCGTCGCCCCCCATGTCCCACAGGCGCAGGCCCCCCCGCTGATCGGCGCTGGCCAGCAGCGAACCCTCGGGGCTGAACGCCACCGCCGTGATCGCCCCGCGGCGATGCGGCAGGGTGTGCGCGCGCTCGGCCTGCGGCAGCATCTTAACGTCCCACACGACGACCTCGCCCCCCGAACCGCCGGTCGCCAGCCAGCGCTTGTCGCCGCTCCACGCCAGCCGGTCCGCGGGCCCGCTGCCCTCGTCGAGGCCGACCGCCGCGACCCCGCCCTGGGTGTCCCAGATCGCGACCTTGCCCGCCGCGTCGGCCACGGCCACGAAGCGACCGTCCGGCTCGCCCACCGCCGCGAGCACCGGCCCCGCGACCTCGCCCAGCAGCCGGCTGCGCCGCGCCGCGAGCTCGCGCCGCAGCAGCGGCTCGGCCCGCGCCTGCTGCCGACACCCCCCGCGGTCCGCGACCTGCAGCGCGTGACTCGCCAGCACCAGCCGCCCCGCGCTGTCGGGCACCTGCTCGGCCCGCACGACCAGCGCCTCGGCCTGCGCCGCGACCTCCGGCCGACAGCCGCGATCCTTGGCGCCGGCCCTCACGACCTCGCCGCGCTCGAGCGCCGGCACCAGCATCCGCGCGGTCGCCGAGCCCCCGAGCACCGCCAGCGCCGTCGCGGCCGCCGCGAGCCCGACCCGCTGGAACCGCGACCGCCGGGCCCGCACGCTGACATCGACGAAGCGCCGCACGAGCACGCCCGCGGCCCCGAGCTCGCCCCCCCCGCGCAGCCACGCCCGTCCGCGCCGCAGCGCGTCGCCGGTCAGCAGCAGGCTCGGCGGCTGCCCGTGGCTCTCCCACCGCCGCGCCTGCGCGACGATCGGTGACATGTCCTCGGGGACAGCCGAATCGGAGGCCGCCCCGCTCTCGCTCGGCCGCGCCGCGCCCGGCTCCTCCGCCGCCCCGGCCGCCCCCGGCCGCCGCTCCGCGCCACCCGGCCGGCCGCCGTCCTCACCACCCGCCCGAACCACGCCAGCGGCCGCCGCTCCGCCGACCCGCCCCGCGCCCCCGGCCGCCCCGCTGCCGACCCGCCCCGCGCCCCCGGCCGCCGCGCTGCCGACCCGACCCGCGCCCTCGGCCGCCGCGCTGCCGACCCGACCCGCGCTCCCGGCCGCCCCCGGCCGTGTCCCGGCCGCCCCGGCGCCCCCCGCCCGTCCCGCGCCCCCGCCCGCCGCGCTACCCACCGGTCCCGCGCCTGCCCCGGCGCTGCCCGCCGGCCCCGCGCCTTCGACCGCCGCACCCGCCCGTCCCCCACGCCCCGCCACCGCCCCGTCGGCCCGCGTCGGCCGGCCCCCGGCCGGCCCCGGCTCCGCTGTCGCGACCGCCTCGGCCGCGACCTTCGCCGCCGGCTCCCCGGCGAGCCGCACGCTGCAGCGCCCGAAGCACACCACGTCCCCGGCGCGCAGCCGCGTCACCCTGGCGATCCTCTGACCGTTCACGTACGTCGCGCTGCGCTCGCTGAGGCCCTCCACGAACACCTCGGGCCCGCCGACGCTGAACCGGCACTGCCGGCGCGAGACATCCGGGAACGGCAGCACCCAGTCGGGCGCCGCCTCACCGTCGGCGGCGCCGCGGCCGACGACGACGACGGCCTGCGGGAATGCGACGAGCGTCGGCGGCTGCTCGGGTCGTTCGATTATTAAACGGATCATCGCTCGCTCTCCTCGGCGCCGGGCAGGCCGCCCGCGAACGCCGGTGTCGGGTAGAATTCGCGGCCGTCGCAGTACATCGGCACCACGAGCACCACGCGGTTGATCGCGCCGCGCAGCCACTGCCACTGTTTGGCCGGCAGCTGCGCGTGGTCGACCGCGAGCATCCGCCGCATCTCGTCCGCCGCCGCCGCGTCCCACGCGACCGGCGGCGCACGCACGCTGTTTTGAAAGTACTCGAGCGCCAGCGGCACCTGGCTGGCGAGCGCCCAGCGGCGCACCGGCGGCAACGCGTCGCCGAACGCCGCCTGCAGCAGCCCCTCGACCTGCGCCGCCCGCCGCAGCGCCAGCTCGCGGTTGAGCTCCCCGTCGCCCTCGACGCTCGCGCGCCCGACGACCAGCAGCTGCCCGGCGCCCTGCAGCCGCGGCGCCGACCGCCGCAGCTGCTGCAGATACGCCGCCTCGACGTCCGGCTGGAACCACCGCCCGCCCGGGTCCGGCTTGTTGAGCGGGAAGTGCACGGAGAACACCCCCGGCAGCTCGCCCAGGCGCCGCTCGAACTGCGGGTCCTGCCCGCTCAGCCGCTCCCACGTCCCGGTCGGGCACGCGGTCAGCGGCGCCTCCGGGTCGCCGGGCCCGGCGCAGCGGGCCTGCAGGGCCGCCAGCGCCGCGCGCACCCGCGGCGGCTCGCACTGCGCCGGGGCCCGCGGGATCTGCGAGGGCTCGCTGCAGCGGCCGCGGAAGCACTCGAGGCCCGGCTCGCACAGCGCGTCCGCGCAGGCCTCCCCGACCGGGCGCCGGACCGGGCGCCGCAGCGGCTGGCAGGTCCCCGCGACGCAGTGGGTGCCGCCGAGGCACGACTCGTCGAGGCGCGTCGGGTCGCAGCTGCGCAGCTCGAGCGTCGGCGCCGGGGCGACCACCGGGGCCGGCGGCGGGGCCAGCAGCAGGCGCAGGACGACCCCGACGGCCAGCGGCGCGAGCAGGCCGGCGGCGAACAGCGACCCGCGGACCGCGGGCGCGAGGCTCGGCCGGATCACGCGGCCTCCTCGCAGCGGCCCTGCGCCAGGCACCGGACGATCGCCCGCAGCGCGGCCTCGGTCAGCCAGTCGCCGAACGGCGCGACCGCCTGCGCCGGGCCGGTGGTCAGCACGAAGCCGCCGGGGGCCGCCGCCAGCCCGTGGCGGGCCGCCAGCGCGGCGTGGGCCGCCAGGCGCTCGTCGACCTGGCGGTCCCGCGCGACGCAGTCCGCCAGCGCCTCCGCGTCGCTCTCCCCGGCGACCGCGGCGAGGATCTGCGGCAGCCCGCGCGCGTGGTCCGGGCGCCACTGCAGGTCGAACACCGCCCCCGCCGCGCGCACCCCGGTCCCCGGGGCCAGGCGCTCGACGCACTCGACCGCCCGCGCCCCGAGGCACCCCGGCGACCGCGACCCGGGCCCACACCCGCCGGCCGGCGCGTGCAGCAGGCGCAGCTCGGCGGGCACGTCGAGGTGCCCGCCGCCGACCGCCCGGGTCACCTGCTGAAACACCTGGCGGCTGGCCGCCGACCCGAGGTCGATGAACAGCGCGACGGTCACGCCCGGCCCCGCCGCGCCGAGGCCGGACCCCGCCGCGGCGAGGCCGGCCCGCGCCGCGCCGAAGCTGGCCGCCGGGGGCAGCACCACCGTCGGGGTCGTCGGGGTCGTCGGGGTCGTCGGGGCGGTCGGGGCGGTCGGGGCGGTCGGGCACGCCGCGTCGTCCCCGTCCTGGGCCGCGCCGTCCGCGACGCAGGCCGCCGCGTCCGGGGCCTGCGACCGCGCGATCACCCGCGCGAACACCAGCGCGACCAGCGAGCCGCCGACGGCGGTCACGAGCATCCACATCGTCCTCGAGCGCAGCACGTCCACCTCGCATCCGCGGCGCGGGGCGAGCCCCGCCGACGCCGACGTTATAGGCGACGCGCCCGCGGCCTCGCAACGCGCCACCGTATTTGTGCGGGCCGACCCCGTCGATCCCAACCACAGTTGTGACGCCGCAACGGCGCCTGGCCGCGCCCGTGTCGGCCGCGACGCTCGCGGCCCGGCCCGCGAAGAACGCTGTCGCCCGCGCCCGGCGCCCAGCGCCTCCTGCGCTCGCGGCTCAAACCGCGTGCTGCTGGCATTTGACACGCTGTCGGGATTTCGATCACCGCATGAACACAATTAAGTGAACGAAATATTCGTAATGTACATTACGCAGATTGCAGCGATCGTACAGACAACCAAAGTTTGTGCCACTCCAACATCTTTTGCGCTCCCCAAGCTGCCCGGGATGGGGTAGACCATGGCAGCGGTGTCGAGGTCGGGGGTACGCGACGATACGTCGCGTCCGCCTCGGAGCCCGTTTGTCGTGCTCTTGCATTCGCTCCCACCCCTTTTCAAGGTGTCCAGATCATGAGCAATCTACAGTACAATTATTCTCCGTTCGACGTCGTCTTGCCGGCGTTGCAGCACCGGAGCAGCCCGGTCCAGCTGGTGGCGGACAGCGCGAGCGCCCGGCGCTTCACGGCGACCTGCCGCAGCGTGCGTCGGCTGGCGCTGCGGGTCTGCGCCGGCCCGGACGAGGGCAAGGAGCTGTGCTTCGAGTTCGCGGACTGGCAGGCGGCGCGGGCGCTACGGGGCGGCCGCAGCGCGGTCAACGATATCATCCTCAACGACGCGCGCATCAGCAGCGCCCACTTCGACCTCGACCTGCAGGGCGGGCGCATCCTGCTGCGGGACCTCGACAGCGACGAGGGCCTGACGATGGGGGGCTTTCGCGTGCGCGAGGCGTGGCTCGCGGCCGGCGACGTGTTCTGCGCCGGCGGCAGCGCGATCCAGGTGCTGGCGGTCGACGCCGTCGACGTCCCGCTGGCCCTGACGGACCACTTCGGGCCGGTCTACGGCCGCAGCCAGGCGATGCGGGCGCTGTTCTCGAAGCTCGCGGTGCTGACCGAGCGCGGCGACCAGCTCAGCATCCTCGTCTCGGGCGAGCCGGGGACCGGCAAGGAGCTGGTCGCCCGCGGCCTGCACGCCGCGTCGATGCGGACCGACCGGCCGTTCGTCGTCTACGACTGCGCCCAGGTCCCGCTCGAGCTGACGGCGAGCCACCTGTTCGGCTACGCGCGGGAGGCCTTCCCGGGCACGGTGACCGACCAGCGCGGCTGCTTCGAGGCCGCGGACGGCGGGACCTTGTATCTCAAGAGCGTCGACGAGCTGCCGCTCGCGCTGCAAGCTCAGCTCTATCGGGTGATGCAGGAGGGCGCGGTGACGCGGCTGGGCGAGCACCACCCGCGTCGGGTCAACGTCCGGGTCATCTGCGCGACGCACCGCGACCTCCGGCGCCTGGTCGCCGAGGGCAAGTTCCGCCCGGAGCTGTATTTTCGCATCGCCGGGGCCGCGCTCGAGCTGCCGCCGCTGCGCGACCGCGAGGACGACCTCGAGTTCCTGGCCGAGCACTTCCTGAAGCGACTGATCGCCGGCGAGGGCCGCACGCGCCGCTTCAGCGACGACGCGCTGGCCGGCCTGCGCGCGCACCCGTGGCCCGACAACGTCCTCGGCCTGTGGAGCGCGGTGGAGCGCGGCTTCTTCGCCGGCGACGGCGAGACCATCTCCCGCGCGGAGCTCGGCCTCGGCAAGAGCTTCGACGGCAGCCTGGCCCGCCGCCTCGCCGGCATCGAGGTGCTGTTCGGCGCCAACCACGTCGAGGCGGTCGCCGGCTTCGAACGCCTGTACTTCCGCCACCTGCTCAAGACGCACACCAGCAAGGCCAAGGCGACCCGCACGTCCGGCATGACGCACGAGGGCTTTCGCCTGGCGCTGCGCCGGCTCAAGCTCGCGCCGCAAAAGCCCGGCGACGGGCGCTGAGCGGCCGCGGTATCCGCTATCTCTATCCCGTATCGACAGCGCCCGGGCCGGGCGCCAAATGCCGTGATATCGGCGATGTCCCATGATATTCGTGACATCGCCGACATCGCCGA
>Ga0075163_10004954_pt1 | contig 17836 bp, 12 predicted proteins | sample JI1023141ADNA_FD_71478 | JGI IMG/M metagenome (GOLD analysis project Ga0075163, IMG submission 71478) | Wastewater effluent complex algal communities from Wisconsin, to seasonally profile nutrient transformation and Carbon sequestration -... | ecosystem: Engineered > WWTP > Effluent > Algae...
AGGTGTGGTTTCAGGTTATTTGTACTATGATATGGTACATTATTCTCAGCATCATATGCATATTACCAGTCCGTATTACAAAGATTTGAAAGAATATCATATGAAACATCATTACAGCGAACCAGATTTAGGTTTTGGTATTTCAAGTAAACTTTGGGATTATATTTTTAAAACAGTGTTAAAATAGTTTTTTTAACATTTTCGTTTGTAATTTTTCTTTCTTTCGTGCGTCTTTATAAGTATGAAAACAATCAATCTTTTATTGCTAACAGTAATATTTTTTTCTTGTAGCCAAGCACAAGAAAAACCAATTTCTAAATCTACAGAATCTAAAACCATGTTTGAAATAGTGAAAACTGACCAAGAGTGGAAACAAGAACTAGAGCCAGAAGCCTACAAAACACTTTGTGGTGGCGAAACTGAACGCGCTTTTACAGGAAAATATTTAAATCATAAAGCAGAAGGTACCTATGCATGTGCTGCCTGTAAAAATCCATTATTTTCTTCTGCTACCAAATTTGATAGTGGCAGCGGCTGGCCAAGTTTTTTTAATCAAATAGACAAAGGAGCTATTTTAGAAAAAATAGATAATAGCTATGGAATGAAACGTATAGAAATACTTTGCGCCAAATGTGGCGGGCATTTAGCTCATGTTTTTGAAGACGGACCTGCACCAACAGGTTTGCGTTACTGCGTAAATTCTGTGGCACTTGGTTTTATGCCTTTAGATAGCTTGAAAACAAAATAATGAAAAACAAAGAATTTATACTTTTCGACTTTGATGGAACGCTTTTCGACTCGCAGATTGGCATAAAAAAAGCTGTTCAGTTCGCTTTGGCAAAAGAAGGAATTGAAGAAAACGACCACGACAAATTACAATCTTTTATAGGACCGCCGTTGCATTATTCTTTTGAAACACACTATGGTTTTAGTAAAGAAAAGGTAGAAGAGCTAATAGTAAATCTTAGAAAATATTATGGCTCAGAAGGTTATATGCAAACCGAACTTTACGATGGTATAAAAGATTTATTAGTATCTTTAAAAAAGGAAAATAAAATTTTAAGCATTGCTACAGCAAAACCAACTCTTTATGCAGAAAATATTTTAAAAGAATTTGATTTAACACATTTTTTTGATTCTATACAAGGCAGTTTATTGAAAGGCGAACTTTTTCCAAAAGACAGGGTAATTGGCACGGTTATGAAAGACCTAAATTTATACGATGCAGAAGATGCCGTAATGATAGGAGATACTATTTATGATATTAAAGGAGCGCAGTTTCATAATATGGATACTATTGCCGTAAACTATGGCTACGGAAAATTGAAAGATTTGAAAGATGCAAAAGCAAATTTGATAGTTGAAACTGTAGCTGAATTAAGAGCGTTTCTAATTTAAAGCTATTGACCCTTTGTCTGAAATCTAAAGTTAAAACTTAATACAGGCAAAATTCCAGAACCTTGAACTAAATAATCTGTTGTTTCATTTTTATGATTGGTCGTGTTCAATAAATCTATAGCAGTAGTAAAAGTGAAATTTTTCTTGTTTAAAATATAAGCAATACGCGTATCAAGTTTATAGTAGTTTTTAGTTCGTATTTCCTGTCCAAAATTATCAATAAAAATATAGCCACCAGACCACAAAAATCTGGAATTAATACTAAATTGATTTTGCTTTAGTTTGCCAATATTAAAGTCTTTTCCTGCAGATAATGAAAAAATAAATAAGCCATCGAAAGAAGTAGCTTTCCAATGTTCTAGTTTTGGTACTTTGTAAAATGATCTATAAAATGAACTGGCCAAAAGAACATAGTAGTTTTTGGCAAAATGTTTTTGAGCAGTAATTTCTAGTCCATAGTTTAAGCCTGTACCTTTATTATCTAGTTTTGTATAGTAAAAATCATTTGTGCCATTTAAAGTAGAAAAATAATAAAAACTAGAATCTATTAAAACTGGTGGGTTTGGATATTCACTAAAATCATAAATATAATAAGTACTTGTGCTTTGAGGCACGTGAAAATGATATTGTAAATAGGGTTCTATTTTAAAACTTAAATCTTTAATGGGTTCATAAGTATAACTTGCAGCAATATGAAATGACTTTGAAAGTTCCAAGTTTTTATTTAGCAGACCACTATCTACTTCTACACTAAAATATTCATTTTCGGTATAACTTATAATTTCGCTCATATAAATAGGTAAATATTCAATTTTGGAATAAAGTCCTGTACCAAAACTTATTTGATGCTTTTGGTGTGGATTCCATTTTATATTTAGTCTTGGTTCTACGCTAAATTTTGCGTTGTATGTGAGCATATTAAAATGTAGCCCAGTCATTATTTGTAGTTTGTTGTTTAGCTTGTGTTTCCATTGCGAATAAGCTTGTAGGTAAGCACTTGCATTTGTAAATATAGTATTTCTATAATTTGGAAAATAAGGATTATTTATATTTTCTGATTCTTTCCTAAAATCAACTTTGGGTAAGTTAATTTTTATACCACTTACTAAAACATTTTTATGATTTATTTTGGAGTGAAAGTCCAGTACATATCTTAAGGTTTGTGTATTGTTTTTGTAAATAAATTTCTCATAAAATTCATTGTCAAAACCTGAAGAAAGATAATCGTGATAATGATTTTTAGTACTTGAAAAAGCAATTATATTTTTTAAGTAAGATTTTTTAGAAACATTTATTTGGTGCGAAAACCCAAACACGGAGTTATTGTAGGTAGTTTGCCAAAAAGCATCGTTAGGCTGGTAGTCGGTAAGTGCTTTAGAATCGCTCCAGCCAGCCATACCAAAAGCGGTAAATGTTCCTAGTTTTTTAGTAGGTAAATTTATTTTATAGTTTACATCTCTATATCCTATTTTGGCATTGCCTACATCAAAACCTGCATTTCCCATTATATCAAGAGTAGAGTAGCGAAAAGAAACTAAGAAAGAACCGCCCATTTGAATAGGACCTTCGGCAGAAGCTTCTACACCCAATACGCCAAGATTTAAATTGTATTCAAAATTTTTATCGTTGCCGTTTCTTAAACTTAAATCCATAATTCCAGAAGTGGCATTTCCAAATTGTGCAGGAAATGCTCCTGTATATAAATTAATGTTTTGGAGTAAATTGCCGCTTATTGCGTTTACTGCTCCATTTCTATAACTACCGCCAAACGCTCCGCCAAGCGTAAAATGATTTGGGTCTTGTATTTCTACACCTTCTAATTGCCACTGCATGCTAGTAGGATTGTTGCCTCTTATGCTTATGCCATTGTTTACATCGCCTTGGTTTTTTACGCCTGCGTATGAAAGTGCTATACGCTGAGGATCTCCTACACCTCCAGAAATTCTTTCTGCTTCTTTACTATTTATAGTATTTACAGAAACCGTTGCCATTTCATTAATGTTTTCTTTGTTTCGTTTGGCAGTAATTACAGTTTCAGAAATGTTGTTAATCTTTTCTTGAAGCTTTACTTCTAGTTCTATAGCTTTTGCTGCACTAATATAAATATCGCTATAAATTTTAGTGTCGTAGCCTATGCTAGATATTTTAACACTGTGCAAACCTAAGGAAACATTTTCTAAACTAAACTTTCCATCAAAATCTGAAGTAGTTCCTTTTAGTATAGAATCATTTTTAAGTAAAATAATGTTTGCTCCAAAAATAGCTTGATTTGTTTCGGCATCTTTTATACTACCACTTATGGTTTGGCTAAGTCTATTTTGAGTATAGCCAGAAACAGAAAATAATATAAAAAAGAAAATGAAACCACTTTTCATTTCTCAAATATAGGCATTGTTATTTTTATTATTCCCCTTCCTTCACTTTTACTATACCGTGAATGTTTGTTATGGTGTATTCTGTAAAATCATCATTGCTTTCAAAGCCATCGCCGTATATTATTTCGTCAGCAGTGTGTATTTTTACAAAACCTTCTGTTCTTATTAGCGATTTTTCTTTGTCCCAAATTAGGTGTTCGGTGTTTAGCGTTTCGCCACTTTTGTTTACTACTACTACGCTGTCTTTGGCTATCATTTCGTCAGAACCATCACCTAGTTTGCCGTATTTTGCAGTTAGGGTACTTTCTTGTTCGCCTGCTTCGTTAAAAACTTTTAGTGTCATTCCATTAGGAAATTCGTTAAAAGGCTTAGCGTCATAGTTTCGTACTACTTTTGGTGCGGTAATTTTTAAATGTGCTTTCCCTTTTTTAGTAATAAGAATTTCTACGTTTGAACCAAACTCTTCTTTAGAAATTTCTTGAGCTAAAGCATCTTTAATATCTTTTTTATTATTGCCACATGATGCTAGCGATAACAATAAAATAAAAATAATAAAGCGCTTCATAGTAATATGAAACGCTTTGTATTTATGCTTTTTGAATGAAATCATTCCTGTTATTAATTACTTGCTCTTACTGTAGTAGTTACTCCTAAACAAGATATAGTATATGAAGAACCAACAGCTATATTGTTGTAAAACAACTCTTCTTTAGAAGGCATATATTGGCTATACTTGTTTATAAGTCTTTGTGCTTCGTCTGCTACACTTGAATCTACAGATTTTGCTTTTTGCCAAGTATCAATAGCTGCCCAAGATACAGTATGGCTGGCAAAGTCTGTTCCTGTACCACATATTTTACCACTACTAGCATAAGTGTTTCCAATTATTATGTAAGCCAAACCTGAGTTAGAATTTAAGTCTAACATTTTTCTAGCATAGTCTCTTGCATTGCTCAAACTTCCGTTTCCTAAGTAGATAGTAGCAATTTTGTAAAGCAAATCAGATTTGTCTGAAGATTTTGTTTCTAACGCTATTGCTTTATTTAAGTAACCAATAGCATCAGAATCTTTGTTTGCTTTTTGAGCTTTGCTTGCCAAAAATTGGTACAAACCAGAGCTTGGCCTTACTTTTACCAAGTTTTCTATAATGTCTGTAAATAATTCAGTATTTGTACATTCGCTACCACAAGCTTTTAAACTATTGTATGCTTTAATGATTGTAGTTTCGTCGTTAGGGTTTGCTCTAAATTTCTTTTCTGCTATTTCCATCAATTTTGCAGGATCTAAGTAACCTTCTTCTTTAAGTTGCTCAGTTACGGCATCCATTGCACCTACATATTTTCCTTGGTCGTTTCCTGCGGCTACGTTTGCATCTACTATGTTTCCGATAGTTTCAAAAATTTCTAAAACACCTTCAGCACCAAGTTTACCAGTTTTTTTGTCAGCTTTTACAGCTGCTTTTGCCCAGTAAAGTATAAAAGTTGGGTCGGCATCGTTTTCAGAACCTTCTTTTACTAATTTGTCGTGTACGTTGTTAAAATAACCAAAAACTAAATCTTCGTTTCCTACACCTCTGTAGCTGTACCAGTCAAATGCTCTACTTTGCTCAAGTTTCGAACTTCCTCCAAAACAGTTTACTCTAGCTTCGTGTATAGCATACATAGTATCTAAATATGCTTCTTTCAATTCGCCTTCTGCTTTTGATGCTAATGCTGTGTAAATGTTTATACCTCTCAAATGAAGATTTTCACTATGTTTTGGTGCTTCAAAAAATAGTGGTCTCCAAAATTTCAATGCCATTGCATAGTCATCTTGCTTGTAATATTCTGAATATAAAGAAGCATTTTCTTTATTTTTATCAGACAAATCCATTATAGATTGAGCTCCAGTTTCGCAAGCACTAATTACTTTTTTAGAAATTGCGTCTATTTTATCCATTCTAGAATTGTTTTGTGCTATTGAGCTAAGTCCTAATCCTATGAATGCTGCTGTTGTTATTTTCTTTAAAATGTTCATTTTTTTTAATTTTTAAGTCAAAAAATCATTGAGTTTTTAGTTAGTCGAATTTTTGTTTGTTAAACCACTTGTCGCTCAATGTGTAAGTTAATGTAAAATTGTAATAATTTTCTTTCAAGTTTTGATCCTTGTTCGACCCCAATGCTCCAATTTCAAAAGCAAAGTTTAAGTTCGAGAGATAGCGATCGTTATATCTATACCTCGATACTGGTATACCAAATCCAAAAGTTATGCCAAAATCTGAAACCCCAGCGTTTTCGTGTATTATAGGCGCTTTGCCAAAGTAAGTTCCAAGTCTATAAGTTACTTTATTGAAGAATTTTTTACTTTCAATATCTGGTGTAATTGCGCCACCAAGTTTTATATGCCACTCATCTGTTAAGTTTTGGGTGCTTATTGGGCTGTTAAATTTTACCCAAGATTTAAAGTCGTAGTCTAAACCTACATTCCATTTGTTTTGTTTGCCAATATTTATACCAGCACCAAAGTTTGTAGGTACAGAGCTTGTTCCATATTGATTATAAATACCTCCAGCAGCAGTATCTGTGGCATAAGGATTGCCAGTTGTACTTGAAACAGTAGTAGCTTCTAAATAATCAGAAACGAAAGCATCTACTTTTAAACTTGGTGCATAGTAAGCACCAACAGTAAGTTCTAAGTTTTCTTTTCCTTTTTCTTGGTTTTCAAATTTGGTTAAAACTGCTGTATATTGCAAACCTGCGTTAAATACAATATCTCTAATACTCATAGATTTTATAAGTCTAGAACCGCTACTGTTTGAAATGTCAGTAAAAGTATTGTAAACATCGTTTTCGAGTTTTCCAAAAATAAATTCTGTGTTTATACCTGCTTTTATGCCTTTCCATTTTACACCATTTCCTAAATATACTTTGTATAAAGAGCCATTTCCTTCTAAGCTGGAAGTGTATGTAGCACCGTTAAAAGTTTGTGTAGAGGTAGTTTTGTATTTGCTAAAAGTATATGGAAGCAAACCAAAAGACATTCCCCATGTGTTTTTTACAACAGGAAATGAAATTGAAAAGTTATTTAAACCACCATCTGCCACAGTAAACGCTTTGTTTGTTGTGTTAGTTATAGAACGAGTATCTAACCTTAAACCTATATCAAAAACTGTAAGCTTCATATCTGCCAATGATGCAGGGTTTAAATAATTTACATTGTACGGGTCGCTATAAGCAGCTCCAATTCCGCCCATTGCGGTAAGCACTGGCGAAACATTGTTGTGCGCCAATCCTAAACCATACTGTGAGTAGGGCGAAAAAAGCTGTCCGTAAGAAAAATTTACTACTAGAGTAAAAATGACTAATGATACTATATATTTTATTTTATTCATTGTAGTTTAATATTGTATTCAAACCAATAGCTTGAATGTTAGCGTGTGCAAAGATGGTGTTTTTCAAGTTTAAAGCAAATATTTCTTGGTCTCCACCTGTTAAAATAACTGTTAATTCTTCGTAAATTTGTTTATATCTATATATAATGCCATCTATTTCGGCAAAAGTACCATTAAAAACGCCACTTTCTATACTTTCTTCAGTAGATTTTCCGGTCAAATCAAAAAATGTCTTTGTTGCTTCTGGTTTTATTAACGGCAGTTTGTCTGTAAAAGTATGAAGAGATTGTAATCTTAATGTCAAACCAGGCGAAATAGCACCACCTTGATAAGAGGCATTTTTATCTATAAAATCTAATGTAATGCAAGTTCCAGTACCAATAATTAAACAGTTTTTTTGAGGAAATAAATGTTGTGCGCCAACTGCCAATGCTATTCTATCTGTACCTAGAGTTTTTGGTGTTTTGTAGTCTATACCTATAGGAATTTGGGTTTTATTTGTTAAGAGTAAAAAAGAATATTTGGCATAAAAGCTTTCTAAATCTGAGGTAGCAGAAACTATCATTTTTTTAAAATCTAAAGAATCTAAACAAGATTTTATTGCCTCAATTTCTTCATTTTTAAAAACAAAATGTTTTACTATTTCATCTTTTTCAAAAAGATAAAACTTAGTTCTAGTGTTTCCTATGTCGGCTATTAAATTCAATTTTTAAACAGAAAATTAATTGTTGCTAATACGTTTCCCATTTTTGTATATAACTACAAATGCATTTGGGTGTCCTAATGTTCTTACTTCATCGCACATTCTATTAATTGCATCTACATCGTTTTCGTAGCCGATTACATATTTATAATATCCATCTTCATTTAAAACTTCATAGTCTTTTAAGTGTCTATAAAATCTAATATCTATATCTTTTTCTCTTCTAGTAGCCATAAACTGAACTCTATATACAAGTGCAGATGGATCTATTTTTTTATCGGTATCTAAAACCCTTCCAAAACCATAAGATTGATGTAAAAGGTTTATTTTTTCTAATGAAACGTTTTCTCTTTCATTCATCGGTTTTTTTGTAACCGTTAGCGATTCAGCCACATCGTTTATTATTTCATCGGTAAGTTTATATTCTATTTCTTGCATATAAGGAGAATATTTATGCCTTATGTTTTCGGCAGCACTTATCATTTGTTCTCTTTCGGTGCCGCTCATCATTTGTATTTCTATGTTTTCTAACTCTACTTGGCGCACAGGTACTATACTCCAGGTCAATTTTCCATTATAGTTATAAGAATAGCAATAGGTTGGTATGTAGCCGTAATCTTCTACTTTAATTTCTTTAGTTGCATTGTTTTTAGAAACTATTATTTCGAAAATAGCACTTGAATTTACTTTAGTAGAATTTGCGGTGCTCAAAAAATCGCCCATAGAATAAACGGTTAAAGCTTCTCTTTTTCCATTTGCATCTTGATAGGTTTCTACATCCATATCTTGTACGGTATGTGGGTGCGTGCCTACTACTAAGTTTGCGCCTGCATCTGTAAGTTTTTTTGCTATTATTTGTTGTCTGGTGTTGGCACGTAGCTCAAATTCTTCGCCCCAATACATATATACTACTATATATTCTGCACCTCTTTCTTTAGCTAGGTTTATATCTTTTTTTACCAAAGCGGTATCAAAAGCGTTTATCATAGGCGTTACGTTGGAAGCATTTGCGATGCCGTCCATATAATTCAAAAACGCAATTTTTATTCCTTTTTTCTCTATAATTAAAGGGTTGTTTTTAAACCTATCTTCAGAATCTATAAACGAACCTGTAGTTTTAATTTTTACATTATTTAGAATTTCTTGTTGTGTAGTCCAAGTATCTTTATCTTGGTATATAGATTTGCCGTTGGCAGTAAAAAGCAAGTTGAAACCTGTATATTTCAAAGATGTAGCAATATCTTTTGGAGAGCGATACTGCGGAAATTTGCCATAAGGCGGTGTTCCGATAGTGGTTTCTAAACTTCCAGCTACAATGTCGCCAAGGTTAAGATATGGTCTTATGTAATGAAAAATAGGTTGAAAATCATAAGTGTGCGTTTCATTTCTGTATGCACTTTCTACTACTCTTTGGTTTATAGGTATATCGCCTACAAACATCAGCTTTACATAGCTATTGTCTTCGTCGGTAATAAATTTTTTCATTCTATTTTCATCTTGAGCCTTTAAAGAAAAAATGCTCATCAAAAGAACAAAAAGAAGTATGCTAATATGTTTAATTTTCATTTTCTACTATTTGTGTTATATCGCCAGAAAGGTAAATGTGTGTACCTTTTTGACTTCCTAAACTTTTTATTTTCATGGCTTCTGCCACTGTTTTTGCTTTTATTAATTTAAAATTGCTTGGTATCAATGTATCAAACAAACGCATAAAACGATCAGATATTTGCTCGCCAAGTCTAAATTCTTTTCTATTGCCGCCAAGTTGCGATGGTCTAAAAATATGCAAAGCATTCAAATTCATTTCTGTCAAAGATTTTTCTAAAAGACCTTTGGTTCTTGAATAAAAAATAAGCGATTTTGCATCTGCACCCATCGATGAAACCAAAAGATACTTTTTAGTTTTTACTAATTCTGCTAGTTTTTTTGGATATTCATAATCTACTTTCGTAAAATTCCTTTTAGACTTTGCTTTTTTAATTGTTGTACCTAAACAGCAAAAAATAGCATCGTATTCGGGTAGTTTGGCGTATTCTTTATCGTTTTCGTAGTTGAAAACAATTTGGTTTACTTTAAAATGAGACATTTCAATTTCTTGCCTAACTAGTATTGTTATTTCTGTAAAATGATTGTCGTCAATTAGTGAATGCAACAAATGATTTCCAATAAGACCAGTGGCGCCTGCTATTAATACTTTCATTGGGCAAAAGTATTTCTTTTTTTCGGATTTCTAAAGTTTAATAAAATCTATACATATATATGTAGCTGAAATTTTGGTTAAAAGCATTTCCCATTTTCTAAATAAGCTTAGCTTTGCAGCTTTATGGAAATTTGGCATTTTATAGTATTAGTAATTGTAGGCATTTTTGTTGGTTTTATAAATGTAATATCTGGCGGTGGTTCATTGATTACGCTTCCTATACTTATTTTTTTTGGTTTAGATTCTGTTACTGCAAATGCTTCTAACAGAATTGGCAACTTTGCTCAAAGTTTTGCTGCTTTGGCAGGTTTTAAAAGCAAAGGCGTAAAATATGATTCTTATGTTTATGTTTTAGGATTTGCTTCTGCACTAGGTGCTGTGCTTGGTACTTTATTAGCTTTAGAAATTCCAGACAAAGCTTTCAACAAAATTCTTGCTTTTGTTATGATTATTGTGGTTTTGTTTACCATTTTTAGCCCAACCAAAAAAGTAAGCGATGTGTTGGAACGTGTGCATACAAAATCTAAAATATGGGGTACTATTGCTTTCTTTTTTATTGGAGTTTATGGCGGTTTTATTCAAGCTGGCACCGGTTTGCTCATAATGGCAGCTTTGGCGCTTATCAATAAATTTACTTTATCGAAGGTAAATACTTATAAAGTGATAATTGTAATGTTTTATTTGTCAGTGGCGATGCTTATTTTTATTTGGAGCGGAAAAGTAAACTGGCCTTATGGTTTAAGCCTGGCAGTTGGTATGTCTATAGGTGGTTGGCTAACCAGCAGATGGTCTTTAAACAAGGGTGAAGAATGGATAAAAGGTTTTATGGTAGTTTCTGTGTGCGCTTTAGCTATAAAATTGTGGTTTTTTTAATACATTTGAAGACTTAATAAATATATGTACGAATTTCATAAAGATAAACAACGCTACTTCACCATACAAAAAGAAGTAACAGAGCAATATATTATTCCATTTTTAGATGGAATATTTGACGTAAATGCAAACCAAAAAGTACTTGAAATAGGCAGTGCCGAAGCTGGTGTTTTAAAGGCTTTTACCGACAAAGGAAACCAATGCCTTGGTATAGAACTCAGCGAAAGTAGGGTAGCGCTAGCCAACCAATTTATGGCAGAAGAAGTACAAGCCGGCAAAGTAAAATTTATAAGCAGAAACATTTACGATATAGACCCAGAAGCAGATTTAGACTTCAAATTTGACTTGATAGTAATGAAAGACGTGATAGAACACATTTACGACCAAGAAAAATTTATACCTATTTTAAAGAAATTTTTAAATAAAAACGGCAAAGTATTTTTTGCTTTTCCGCCTTGGCAAATGCCATTTGGAGGTCATCAGCAGAATGCTAAAAACAAGTTTTTATCAAAATTGCCGTATTTTCATTTATTGCCGATGCCTATTTTTAAAGCCATTATGAAAATAGCAGGTTTAAAAAAAGACCAAATAGAAGGTTTTGTAGAAGTAAAAGAAACCGGAATAAGCATAGAGCGTTTCGAAAAAATTGTAAAAGCTTCAGGCTTTAAAATTTCAAAGAAGAAATTCTTTTTGTTCAATCCTATTTACAAATGGAAATTTGGCATAAACCCAAGAGAACAGTTTGGTTTTATATCTGCCATCCCTTGGTTTAGAAACTTCTTTACTTTTGGGGTTTATTATGTGGTGGAGTAGATTGTTTTTTAATATAATGAATATATTTAGATAAATTCTTTCACAAATATTTGGTTTTCTTATGATTTATACATACATTAGATTAATAAAGTCATTTTAAAGCTAAAAGTTATGAAAAAAATTACCTACTTACCTACTTACCTACTTACCTACTTACCTACTTACCTACCTACTTAACAGCATTTTTGCTGATGAATGTTTCTGCTTTTGGACAGACAAATGCATCATTTGTTTTAACATCTAAAGATGAAATAGTAAACTATTTAGATAATGCTGTTAAGTCAGATTTGGTTTCATACTATGAAGTTGTAGCTACTGTTGAAGCATTTTTACAAAATCCACAAAGTAGCGTAGCAGCAATGCCTTTGCCAGCACAAGTTGCAGGAGACTCATCGACAGTATTAAACGATGACGAAGAAGATGGTGTTTTAGCGAAATACAGTAGATGGAAAAATTACTGGCACAGTAGAGTTGACAGTAAAGGTTCTTTTAATACGGGTAGTTCTGCTATGAGAGACTTTGTTTTAAATGGAATATATGATTTATGCGAAAACGATGAAACTAAAGATTTTCATTGGCAAAATTTGGGACCTAGTAATAATGATGGGGCATTAGTATTCAGTAATATGGGTATTTCAAATATTAAACAAAACCAAGGTAGATTTGATTGTATAGCAATTGACCCTCACAATAATGATGTGTTACTAGTTGGGACAAGAAATGGAGGAATTTTTAAAACAATAAATGGAGGCATTACTTGGTACAATACTACAGATGAAGAAGGTTTATCTGCTGTAGGAATGATGGATATTGCTTTTCATCCTTCCAATAGCAATTATGTAGTAGCAAGTGCAGGCAATAAACAAAGATTGACTTCTTATGGTTTAGGACTGATAGAATCTTTTGATGCAGGCGAAACCTGGAGTTTAATACCTCAAACAAACACAAATGCTACAGTAGTAGGAAATGAAACCTATTATTTTACGGATGTTCGCATTGACCCAAGAAGTGTTGTAGGTGGGCATATGAGAATTTATGCAATGACTCAAGATGAATTATGGGTTTATGATAATACCGCTACAAATATTTGGACACAAATTTATGATGGGCCTTGGGCCCCTGAATCAATCTCTGGATTTACAGATTTTGAATTTGTAAATGGTAGTTACGATAATTTTTATTTTGTAACTAGAAATAAATTATTTTCTGGAAATAGAACTTGGAATAACACAAGTAGTTCAATTGTTCAAGTTGCAAATAGTTATATACTTGCAAATGTACCTTTAGGTTATAGCAACATAGTTCAAATGAGATTAAGAATGGATAATACAAATAAATTGATACTAGCATTGCAAATTAAAGACGGTATTAATACAAAAGTATTTATTAATAACGCACTACATGGTACTCTTCAAATTCTAAATTGGGCATCTTTTGAAACATCATCAAAATTAGGATTAGAATCTTTTGAAATAAACAAGGTTAATACTAATTTTATGTATTCTAAATTTGGCGCTGGTGAATTTGCTAGGAGTATAGATGGTGGACATAATTGGGTGCAATTAAGTAATGGATATGGTATTTCAAGCTATGCACCTAGCATGCATGTAGATATTAGATACATAAAGGTAAATAAACACACTGCAATGGGTTTAGATGAAGTTTATGTTTGTACAGATGGAGGTATCCAAAAATCTATTGATGGTTTAAATTATGAAGGAATTAATGGTGAAGGGCTTTCTGTAGCACAATATTATAAAGGAATGGCAGTAAATCAGCGTAGTAATGATGATGTGCTTTTAGGTGCTCAAGATGGTAGTATAAATTTTTACCATAATGAAAAATGGATAGAAACACCTCCTGGTGGTGATAATTTTTCTTGTTTGTTAAACATAGAAGGACCAACCGTATATCATCAAATTGGCAATCATCGATATTATCGTTATACAGCAGGATTTTCAAGTTCTTCAAGTTTTGGAAATTCTAATTTTGACTACTACCCTTATACAGGTAACAACCTTTGGGGAGATTTAGAATTTACTGAATTTTCTTTAGAAATGAGCCCTTCAAATCAAAATAGGCTAATGATTGGTCAATTTGATTTATATTTTAATGATAATAATGGTCAAGGTAGTTTTACTAAAATACCTGACAACATTACCAATCCTCCTAGTTTTTATCTTAAAAAAACGGAAATTGATGCATTGAAAATATCTAAATCAAACCCTAATATAAGTTATTATATTAGAAGAGGGCATTATTGGGATAATGCTTTTAATGGCATAAATAATGACGTAACACCAGCGGTTAATGGTTTTGATGGGATAACAGGCGGAATATTTAAATTAGAAGAATCTTCACCTGGTAATTTTATTCAAACAAACATAACAAATAATTTAGCTATATCAGATGCTTCATTACCAAGTTATGGGCCAAGTAATGTAAATACTTATCAATTCAAACCATTGCATAGAGCAGGTATTTCTGATATTGCTATTGACCCCAAAAATCATAATAGGGTTTGGATTACTTTTAACGGATTTGGTTCTATAGAAAACAGTAATTCTTTCAACGAATCTATAAAAGTTTTCAAAACTGAAAATGGAGGTTTGTTATGGGAAAATGCTGACCCAACTAACTCTTTACCAAACTTCCCAGTAAACGCTATTCAATACCAAGAAGGAACTAATGATAGAATATATATAGGTACAGATGTAGGTGTATTCTATAAAGATAATGATATGCCTGACTGGTGTAGATATGCCGACTTACCAGCCGTAAACGTTACCGATGTAGATATAAACTACTGTACACAAACACTTTATGCTTCTACTTGGTGTAGAGGGCTTTGGAAAGCCCCTTTAATCAGTGTTAAAACGCAAACTAATTTACTCACAGTATCTGGTTCCAATGTAATTTGGGATGAAGATAAATTTATGAACCAGAGTTTTAGAATTACACCTGGTACAAAACTTACTTTAGACAATATGACATTAAGTATGGCAAAAAATGCCAAAATAATTATTGATAAAGGAGCAAGACTCGAAATTAATGGCTCAACTATTACCAATAATTGTGATGGACATTGGGAAGGAATTGAGGTTAGAGGAGTTTCTTCTGAACCAAATCCGTCTATTAGCAGTGTTATTGCTGACAACTACCCAGGAAGTTTTCCAAGTTATTTAAACCAACAAGGGGTACTAATAATAGATAATAACTCTATTATAGAACACGCTAATAATGCCATTTCATTGGCTGAGTTTAATGAAGCTTGCGAAAGAGTAGTAACTGGTTCTGGCGGAGTTGTTATAGCCAAAAACAGTACCTTTAGAAACAATAAACGTAGTGTAGAGTTTATGCGCTATACTGCCGATTATAGTTCCTCTATCTTTGAAAACTGTAAATTTATTGTAAACAATGATTTTAGGTTTGATGTTACCCATAATTTCGATCAAGATTTATGTTACCAATTTACTATGTGGGATGTGAAAGGTGTAGATATTTTGGGCTGTAAGTTTAAAGATGAACGTTCTAACATAAATTTGCAGGAAAGTACAGAAACTAATTCTATTGGAGGTATATTTACTATTGATGCAGGTTTTAATTTGCGATCTTATTGTACAGGGAGTACTACGGGTGGTGCTTGCAACTGGAAACGTGCGCGTTTTGATAATTTATATAGAGCCGTTCGTGTTACAGAAACACCTACTTCTAGTAAAAGTGTAAGAATAGATGAATGTGATATTTATAATGTTAAATATGGAATCTTTCTAAAAGCTACCAACAGTGCTTATGTAGTAAGAAACAATATTTTTGGTAAGGGTAGCGTGAGTAATGCTTACGAAGCTTTTTTTCCAGATGAAAACGGTGCTGCTGCTCCGAATATAACAACAAATTCTATAACTGGCATAAAAATGGAAGCAATGAACGGCTATAATTTTACCGAAAACAAAATAAATAAAGTAGAATTAGGCATTTGGGGTGTAGGTATTGGCTCTAATGCAGGAGCAAACATTTACAATAACCAAATAAGCAACACTAAAGCAGAATCTGCATTGTTGTTTTACAATAACTCCAACTTACAGTTAAGTTGCAACAAGTTTTTAAACAATCAAGGTTTTGATATAAGATCTGGCGGTTCATTTCCTACTCAAGGAAGTGTGAATAAGTCTACAGGTAATACTTTCTCTATATCTACAGACCATACTTACCTTGGTGTTTCAAACACTACAGGTATTATAGCCAAACCCAATGCAGATGCTAACTATACTTATTATTATACTCCTGTTACCACCGAAACACCAGAAAATGTTTCACCAGGAATTTTGTTAGAGCCAGTTCCTTTGGGACCTGCTGTTAATACTTGTGTAGCTCGTTTTTTACAAATATACGATGCAGAAACTGGGGCTACTATATCAAGTTTGGAAGATATGTACCTGGAAGTATTAAGTAGTGGCGTATTGGACGATGTACCATGTACGCTCCACCCTTATTTTTGTTCTTTAGGTTTACTGGAAAGAAAGGAGTATGCACTAGATGGACTTTTGTTTTTATACAATAAAAAACCTTTAGGTTATAATGGAGGTGTTACACCACCAGATGGACCAGTAGTAAACACAGGAAGCGTTTCTTCAAGAACATCCGATATTATTAATTTACTAGAAACCTACCAAACTACTGCTTATAGAAAAGTACAGTTAGCGAGTTATTATACCCAAGCAGGTGAGTTTACTTTGGCTGCCAATAAACTGAATGAAGTACAAACGAGTAGTGCAGGTCAAGAGTGGAAAGAACTAGCTAGTTTATATACGATAAACAATAACTTGCAGCAGCAAAATAAAACATGGTTAGATATAAGTGCTACTGATTTGAACCAAATGTATAACTTAGCAGCACAAGAGGACTATACCATGGCTGCAATAAAAGCTAGAAATGTAATAGAGCTCGTTAAAGGTGTGTATTATGACGAAGGCAGACCAGAAGAATCTTATATAGATGTAAACAATGAAGTAAATACGGAAGAACCTCTGTTTTCTCTGTTTCCAAATCCTATAAATGGCATACTCAACATTAGCTTTACAGAAACTATAGAAGAACCTTTTTTAGTGAGAATTTATGACCTCATAAAAAACAATCAGGTATATGAAGGTTTGATGGAAAGTGAACCTTTTATACTTGATGTAAGTGCATGGCAAACTGGCTTTTATTCTGTTGTTATTCTAGACCTTAATGAAAATATATTATTTAAGTCTAGTACTAAAATAAAAAACTAAATGTCTTTTAACAATGTATTAAAAATAATTGTATTCGTGCTGTGCTTTGAAAAAGGTACAGCACAAACCTTTAATAAAAGTGTTTCTATTGATAGTTTAGAAATAGAATCTGCTAATGGTATAGTAATAACTGATGATAAATACTATTTTTTAGGGGTTAATAGAACAAATGGTCCAAATCCTTCAAATCTAGGTGTAGAGCTTTTTACATCTGATTTGGAAGGGAATATTTTGCGCCAATCAAAAAATAAACAAGCCAATAGAAGTTTTGGCGTAGGGTATGATAATAATTTCATCCAAAATGGGGTTAATGATTTGATTTTTGCTACTACAGAATTTATTACAATTGGCAGTACTAGCTCTTATCAAGCTGTGATAACTTCTTATGATACATTATTGAACATTAATTGGCAAAAGAATTTCATTAGTAATATTAGTTTTTTTAGAACAATGCAACGTACCCCTGAAGGACATCTTTTAGTATTGGGCGAAGCACGTTTATCTACAAATGGACCATTGAATATATATCTTATAAAATTGGATAGCTTGGGCAATGAAATTTGGCGTAAAACTTATGGCAATTTAACAGATCAGTCTTCTTATTCATTGAGAATATTAGAAGATAATAATTATTTAATAGGGGGTTTGTATGAATATACTAGTTGGCCCGATATGGATGGATGGCTCATAAAAACAGACACTGCAGGAAATGTAATTTGGGACAATTATTTAGAAAGCCCAGGCGCAGACTATGGTATTCATCTTTTTGCGGATAACTATTTTTATCAAGCTAAAGATACTTTCTATACTTTTGCAGGTGGTGGCCCTGCT